>Ga0194112_10008232_pt1 | contig 13463 bp, 17 predicted proteins | sample TA2MahC400mmetaG_FD_146191 | JGI IMG/M metagenome (GOLD analysis project Ga0194112, IMG submission 146191) | Freshwater microbial communities from Lake Tanganyika, Tanzania - TA2015016 Mahale Deep Cast 400m | ecosystem: Environmental > Aquatic > Freshwater > Lake | place: Tanzania: Lake...
GTTTCTTGGTCGGGACTGCCTTGACCGCCAGAATGCGGTCGAGCACTTCGAAAAGGGCCTTGCCCTCGAAGGCCTGGGGCTCGGCCTCGAAGCTGTAGTCGTGACGGATCACGCCCTGGCCGTCGATGATGAACAAGTGGGGCAGATTCACCGTGGGATTCTGGGGCGTGACCTTCAGATAGGAGGCCGCCATCTGGCCGCAATCGAACAGCACCGGCGTGGTGAGGAAGTTGGCCTGGATGTAGCGCAGGACGGTCTGCTGATTGTCCGGCGGAGTAACCACCGACAGGATGGCCACCCGCTGCCCGTAGCGGGCCTTGACCTGCTCGAGCTGCTTGGACAGTGTCCGGCAGTGCGGGCAATCGGTCTTCATGATGTCGATCAGCACCACCCTGCCGCGGTAGTCCGCCAGATCGTGCTGCTTGAGGTTGAGATCCGGCAGGGAGAAACCCGGCGCGCGCCGGTTGGAGTACTGATCGGCAGCCGCCAGCGAACCCGCCAGCAGCAGGGAGAGAGAAAACCAGCCCAAGGACCGCATTCCTCTAAGCTAGCACGAGCCCCGCCAAGCTGCGCTAGAATAGCCTGCGAAGATGGAACTGCGAAGACGAACCACCACCCGGCGGGGCTTTCTCGGCGCACTGGCGGCGGGAGCCCTGGCCGCGCGCCCGAGCGACATTCGCGTTGAGGAAGTCTCCTTCGACTACCAGGACTACCTCTACCGCACGCCTATCAAGTTCGGCGGCATCGCGCTGGACCGCGTCACGCTGTTGAACGTCCACTGCACGGTGCGCTCCGGGGCGGGCCGCGCGGCCAAGGGCTTCGGCTCGATGCCGCTGGGCAATATCTGGGCCTACCCTTCGCGCGTGATGGGCTATGAGACCACGCTCGGCGCGATGAAGCGCCTCGCCGAGCGCATACGCAAGATCACCGCGGACTACAAGGAGTCCGGCCATCCGGTGGACATCAACGTGGCCCTCGAGCCGGAGTACCTGAAAGCCGCGGCGGGGGTCTCGCGGGAGCTGAAGCTGGCCGAGCCGATTCCCAAGCTGGCCATGCAGGTGGTGGCCAGTCCCTTCGATGCCGCCATACACGACGCCTTCGGCAAGCTGCACGGGCGAAGCTGCTACCGCACCTACGGGCCGGACCTGATGCGGCACGACTTGGCGCGGTATCTGACACCGGAGTTCAAGGGCGAGTATTTGGGGCGCTACGTCACGCCGGAGCCCAAGCCGGTGATGCCGCTCTATCACCTGATCGGGGCGCTCGACGCAATCGAGGAACGCAACATCCAGAAGCGCATCAACGACGGCCTGCCCGAGACGCTGCCCGAGTGGATCAACGCGGACGGCCTCACGCACCTGAAGATCAAGCTCAACGGCGATGACCTGAAGTGGGACGTCGAGCGCGTGCTGCACGTCGATCGGGTGGCGGCCGAGACGCAGAAGCAGCGGGGCGTGGCGCGCTGGTTCTACTCGGCGGACTTCAACGAGCGCTGCGCCAACGTGGATTACCTGCTGGCGTTCCTCCGCCAGGTGAAAGAGAAGGCGCCGGGGGGCTTCGAGCGCCTCCAGTACATCGAGCAGCCCACGGCGCGCGACTTGAGGGCCAACCGGACCAACGTCATGCATCAGGCGGCTAAGCTGCGGCCCATCGTGATCGACGAATCGCTCACCGACCTGGAGAGCCTGCTGCTGGCGCGCGAGATGGGCTACACCGGAGTGGCGCTCAAGGCCTGCAAGGGGCAGAGCCAGGCTTTGCTGATGGCGGCGGCGGCGCAGAAGTACAAGATGTTTCTGTGCGTGCAGGATCTCACCTGCCCCGGGGCTTCGCTGATTCACTCCGCGGGGCTGGCGGCGCACGTGCCCGGCGTGGCGGCCATCGAGTCCAATGCCCGGCAGTACGTCCCGGTGGCGAACAAACCGTGGGAGAAGAAGTTCCCAGGCATTTTTCGCATCAAGGATGGGACGATGAAGACCGGCGAGATCAAAGGCCCGGGGCTGGGGGCGGTGTAGGCGCAGTACTGTTCAGTTTGCACCGCCCGGACCGCTCGCTGACGCTCGCGGCTCGGCAAGTGCCTGCACGCGTAATGAGATGCAACCGAGCCACGACCGGCAGGGAGTGGTCATGGCTTAACTGAACGGTATTGGGTCTAGGCGTCCGCGACCCGGCCGTCGAGCATGTGGACCAGGCGGTGGCCGTAGGAGGCCACGTGCGGATCATGTGTGATCAGCAGGATGGTCTGGCCGAGACGCTGGTTGAGGTCGCGCAGGACGGCCAACACGGCGGCGGAGTTTTTCGAATCCAGGTTGCCGGTAGGCTCGTCGGCCAGCAGCAGGGTGGGATGATTCACGATGGCGCGGGCGATGGCCACGCGCTGCTGCTCGCCGCCGGAGAGCGCGCTGGGCTTGTGGTGCAGCCGGTGGCGTATGCCCAGCAGCTCGAGCACCTGCTCGAACTGGGCGTCGTGGTCCTGCGGGCGCCCGGCGATGTGACGGGCGATGGCGATGTTGTCAGCGGCGGTGAGCGTGGGCAGCAGGTTGTACTTCTGGAAGACGAAGCCGACCTTGGTCTTGCGCAGCTCGGTGCGCTGGGCGTCGGAGATGCGGGCCAGGTCGCGGCCCTCCACCAGCACTTCGCCGGCGGTGGGCGAGGTCAGCCCGCCCAGCACGTGAAACAGCGTGGACTTGCCGGAGCCTGAAGGCCCCGCCACGCACAGAAACTCGCCGCGCTCGACGGTGAGGTCCACGCCCCGCAGCGCATGCACGTCCACGTCGCCCACCCGGAAGACCTTGCACAGGTCGCGCACCTGGATGATGGGGCTGCTACTCATAGGCCAGCGCCTCGATGGGGTCCTGGCGCGCGGCGCGCCAGCCGGGATAGGCGGATCCGAGCAGCGCCCCGCCCAGGGCTATGCCCGCGGCGATGGGCCACCAGCCCGTCACAATCACCTGGCTGAGTGAGGCCGGCACCAGCACCATGATGAGCCAGCGGGTCGCATACGATAGCCCCACGCCCAGTAGCGAGCCTGTGACCGCCAGCAGCGCCGTCTCCCGGGCGATTATCCGCAGCACGTAGCCCGGCGAAGCGCCCAGCGCCTTGAGGATGCCGATTTCGCGAGTGCGCTCCAGCACCGCCGTGTACATGGACAGGAACACCACCAGGAAGCCCACCACCACCGCCAGGCCGATCACGATGTTGATAAACGCCTGCAAGCCGGGCACGTTCTCGACGGTGAACAGCGAGGTGAATTCCTCGATCGAGTAGATCTGGTAGTTGGGCAACTGCGCCTTGAGCGAGGCGATCACCGCCGGGAGGTTCTCCGGGCGGTCCAGCTTGACGAATACCTGGCTGAGCTTGCCGTTGTTGGCAGTCAGCTCTTGCAGCAGGTCCAGCGGCACGATCAGACGCGCCAGCTTGCCCGGCTCGACGACGCCGCACACGCGCCAGTCGCGGTTGAGGATGCGCAGGGTGGAACCCACCGCGAGCTTGCGCTGCCGGGCGTAGTACTCGTCCACCAGGATGTCCTCGGGCCGCTCAAACGGCCCGCCGGAGAGGTACCGGAAGCCGCCGTTCATGCGGGTGAAGCCCGCCAGATCGATGCCGGTGACCGTATCCACGCCGCCGATGGGGTGCACCAGGTTGCCGGTGACCACCTGCACGTGCTCCTGACGCTCCAGGAACTCAGTCATCTTCTGGGGAATCGAAGGGGCGCTGAAGCTGATCACGGAGCTGCCGCCGGGACGGATCCAGACGTCCGCGCCCACGCCGCGCGCGCGGCGCGCGGAGTCTTGCAGCATCCCCTCACACAGACCCACCAGGCTGAGGATCATGGTGACTTCCAGGCCCACGGCCAGCACGCTCAGGGCGGTGCGCACGGGGCGGTGTTTGAGGTTTTCCAGAACGAGTTTGTTGATCAAAGGGGTGTAATCAACCATCTTAGCGTGGCTGGACCTGTAGCCACAGGCTGCGGCGGCGGGAGCGCAGCAGCCAGAGCCGGGCGACGCTCAGGCCAGGGTGGCCGTGTTTGCCGTCGTTCCCTGGGCGGGCGCGATCCCGCATCGTACATCGCAAGGGTGATGCGTGATGCGCTACTATAGGAGTGCGTGCGGACTACCCTCAATCTAGACGACGATGTGCTGGCGCTCGCCAAACAGCTTGCCCAGCAGCGCGGGACCACTGCGGGGCAGCTCATCTCCCAACTGGTCAGGCAGGCGCTGGAGCCGAAGACCATTTCCAGGCTGAGGAACGGCGTGCCCGTGTTCGTGCCGAAGGCCGGCGCTCGCAAGCCGCACCTGGCCCTGGTCAACCAGTTGCGAGACGGACTATGAGTGCGGCCCTGCTCGACGTTAACGTGCTGGTGGCGCTGTTCGATCCGGCGCACCCCCATCATGAGGACGCGCACCGGTGGTTTGGCGTCAACCGCAGACGCGGCTGGGCGACCTGTGCGCTCACTATCAACGGCTGCGTCCGCGTCTTGAGCAGCCCGGCCTACCCCACCGTGGAGGCCACCCCAGCGGAAGTGGTCGCACGCCTCCGCGCATTCTGCTCAACTCCCCACCACGAATTCTGGGAGGACGAGGTTTCCCTGCTGGATGCGACCTTGTTCCGCCCGCAGATGATCGACAGCCACCAGAAGACCACGGATGTGTACTTGCTGGGCCTGGCGCTGCGTCACCGGGGCCGGCTCGCAACCTTTGACCGGTCTATTCCTCTGAAGGCTGTCGTCGGCGCCGAGCCCAGGCACTTGGAACTGCTGGGCCGGCAGCCGCCGGCGCCCCGGCCTGACTAGGCGGTGCCTTCCCGAGTAGCGCGCTCACCGCACCGGGATCTTCACCTCGGGTCCGTTGATCCAGGCCACGCTCAGGCCCAGGGTGGCCGTGCCCGCGGCGGTGCCTTCGGGCACCCGGAAGTCCACACGGTAGACGTTGTTCATGCCGGGCCAGCCAATGGCGCTCGTCACGGCGGCAGCTTTGCCATTCACCGTGACCTCGACTGGGGAGTTGACCTGATGTTCCTTGCCGACCTGCCAAGCCGGGAAAGGCTTGCCGGGGTCGAGGTTGGGTTTGACCGGGCCGAGCCCGCTGACGCTCATCATGAGCAGCTCGCCCGCGCGGGCGGGCTTCTCGGCACTGACCGGCGAGAAGTCATCCCCGTGGAAGATGGCCGGGCCGGTGGGGATGGCCAGCACTTCCGGCCAGGTCATGGGGATCAGGTGGACCATCTCGATGCGCTTGCCTCCCCCGTTGATGCGCCGGTAGGCGGGATCCTCGACCATGGAAGCGTTCCTGCGCGAGATGTCCCGAACGCCCCCGAACTGCCCTCGCACCCCAAGGAACGCGCCCGTGCCACCCACCACCGCGATGCTGTGGCTGGCCGCGGCGAGGGGAGCCCCGGGTGGAGGCGTGGTACCGCCGAGACCGCTGGCAACGATCGTCCCGATGGGGGTTCCATCAGGCTGGAGGATCGCCAGGTGGACGTCCGTCAGGCAGTTACCGCTTATGTCCGCTATGGCCCGGCCCGGGGTCAACGAGCTGATATATCGCGGCGGGAAACTCCGCGAAATCCGGAGCCCTTTGGCCGGCTTCCCATTCACTGCCACGATGTCCCCGATTACCAGGGTCCACTTGAGGATCCAGTTGAAGTCCGGAGCGAGGGGAGAAATGGCCACCGAACTCGCCAGCTTGGCGGGGTCCGCGACATCCTGATAGTAAGCGACCGTGTTCTCGGTCTCGATCTCCAGTATCGTCACCGGCGGCGTCTGGGCCACGAGGGCAGCCGCGCATGCCGCCAACACACAGACAGTCTTCCACCTCATGCTCTGCTCCTTTCCGTCTTGTTGAGGCCGGAAGCTTCCGCTACAATCAAGCTGTAGCGGAGGTTTCTCCTAGGCTTCCGGCCACCCCTGACAGTAAGGCAAGGGCCGGCGGGGTGTCCTTCGGGGAAGCTTCGGTTTTCCTTGGGGAGTTCCGAAGATGGCGGATCCGCGGGGGGCAGAGCGCTTTTACAGGTTCGGCGCCTTCCGGCTGCATCACACCGGCCGCCTGCTGCTCAGAGACGGCGAGGTGGTGCCGCTGGAGCCTAAGCAGCTCGACACCTTGCTGGCGCTGGTTGAGGCCAGGGGGAGCTTGCTGACTAAAGAGGAGCTGCTCGAAAGAGTCTGGCCGGGCATCTTCGTCGAAGAGACCAACCTCACCCGCAACATCTCGCTGCTCCGCAAGACTCTGGGGAACGGGGTGGATGGGCGGGCTTACATCGAGACGATTCCGAAACAGGGTTACCGCTTTGCCGGTGAGGTCCGCGAATTGGAGGAAGCCCCTGCCGCCAAGCACGCCCGCCCTACAGGCCGGCTGCTCATCGCGGCCGCCGTCGTCGGGCTGCTGGCCGCGGTTGTGGCAGCGTATGTTGCGCTCCGGCCGACCCGGCGAGCGGTCCCGCAAGAGGTCACCTTCACACAACTCACCGACCAGCCCGGCCAGGAGCTCTACCCCAGCCTTTCCCCCGACGGGAGTTTCTTCCTCTACGCCAGCCGGGCGGCGGGCAATTGGGACATATACCTGCAACGCGTCGGGGGCAGAAACGCCATCAACCTGACGAAGGAATGCCCCTTTGACGACACACAGCCCGCGTTCTCCCCGGATGGGCAGCGCATCGCGTTTCGTTCGGAAAGAGACGGCGGCGGCATTTTCGTGATGGGCGCGACGGGGGAATCGGTCATGCGGGTTGCCAATTTGGGCTACCACCCGGCCTGGTCGCCCGACGGCAGGGAAATCGTCTGCGCCACGGTGGACTTCTGGAGGCCGGACTACCGCCGAAGCACTGGAAGCCGGTTGTACGTGGTTCGACTCGAGGCTTCTTCGGGCTCGGCCCGCCAGCGGCTGGTGAGCGGGCCTGAAGACGCCGTCCAACCTGCCTGGTCGCCTCACGGCCATCGCATTGCCTACTGGGGCCTGCGCGGAGGGAATCGCGACATTTGGACGCTGCCCGCCAGGGGTGGTCAACCGGTCCCGGTGACCGTAGATCCCCACATGGACTGGAACCCGGTTTGGTCGCCGGACGGCAGGCACCTCTACTTTTCGAGCGACCGCGGCGGGAGCATGGGTTTCTGGCGAGTGCGCTTGGATGAGAAATCGGGGAAGCTGCTGGCGGCGCCGGAGCTGGTCACGACACCGTCCCCCTATAGTGGCCATCTGAGCTTCTCGCGGGACGGGCGGCGAATGAGCTACGTCCAGTACCTCCTCACGGCGAACCTCCAGAAGGTGGGCTTCGACCCGGTCCGGGAAAGAGTTTTGGGGCCGCCGGTTCCTGTCACCGAAGGCGCAAGAGTGGCCAAGCTGCCCGAGTTCTCGCCGGACGGGAAGTGGCTCGCCTTCTACACGCTGGGAAAGCAGCAGGACATCTCCGTCATCCGGCCCGACGGGACCGGTCTTCGGCAGCTCACCGAGGACGTCCATGTAGACCGTATGCCCCGCTGGTCGCCGGATGGCCAGCGCATCGCTTTCATCTCCACCCGCACCGGAAAGTTCGAGATCTGGATGATGGACCCGGACGGCAGCGGGCTGCGGCAGATTACTCACGAATCCCGCGGGCCCGTCATCGCCGGCGTCTGGTCGCCGGAGGGCAAGCGCCTGGCCTACAGCGTCCACGGCCTCGGTACGTTGATCATCGAAGTCGAGAGACCGTGGTCGGAACAGTCCCCCGAGGCACTCCGGGCGCCGGATGAACCGGACACGTGGTTCTGGGTCCGCTCTTGGTCTCCTGATGGGCAAAGCCTGGCCGGGGACTTGCAGCGTCCCGAGGGCGGTTACTCGGGAATTGCCGTCTATTCGCTGGAATCGAAGAAGTACCGGCGTCTCACCGAGTCGGGCGCCTTTGCACGCTGGCTGAGCGACGGTCGCAGGCTGATGTTCCTCGATGAGGACAAGGTTCAGTTGATTGACAGCCAGTCCGGGAGGGTGCGCGAGATTCTCTCGGTGGCTCCCCACAGCTTCGGCCTGTTCCCTACGTTGTCTCGCGACGACCGGTGGATCGTTTTCCCTCGCGAGGTCACCGAAGCCGACGTGTGGCTGATGAGCCTTCGGTGAGGGCGGTCCTGCGGCGGGCCGGTTTGACATGCTGGGTAGGAATCCATACCATATTGGTATGAAGGCCGTGCTGTCGGAAAAAGGCCAGGTGACCATCCCCAAGCCCCTGCGGGAGCGTCTGGGCCTGCGTCCCGGCCACATCCTGGATTTCAGCGAGGACCGGGGGCGGTTGGTGGCTGCCAAGCAGCCGCCGGAGGACCCCATCGAGCGCGTATACGGAGTTCTCAAGACGGGCCGCGGCACGGACGCCACCCTAAGGCGGCTTCGCGGCCGGGCGGACGCAACGTGATCACCGCGGTCGATACCAGCGTCCTGCTCGATATCTTCGGAGCAGACCCGGTCTTCGGGCCGCGCTCCGCCCAGGCGCTCCGGTCGTGCTTGCGGGAAGGTCGCCTGGTCGCCTGTGAAGTGGTTTGGGCTGAGGTGGCCAGCATGTTCCCGTCGCCCCCGCTGGCCCGTGAGGCCCTCGAGCGCCTGGCGGTGGAATTCAGTGCCCTCGGCCAGGACGCGGCCCTGGCGGCCGCAACCGCCTGGAAGACGTATCGTGCGCGTGGGGGCCGGCGCCAGCGGGTGGCGGCGGATTTCCTGATCGGCGCGCACGCGCGGCTTCAGGCGGAGCGGCTGCTGACCCGAGACCGTGGCTTCTACCGGGCCTACTTTGCGGGCCTTTCGGTGCTTGACCCGGCCACGGCGTGAGCGGGCGCCGCCCGCGCGAAGACGTCACTTCACCGGAATTTCCACCTCCGGCCCGTCGACCCAGGCCACGCTCAGGCCCGGACATTCTTTGTCATGGATGAAGCCCTCGAAGTGTCTGGGCATGGTGCGCACGTCGTGCGTCACCAAGACTCGACCTGACGACGCGGCCACCGCAAGCACTTCGGGATCGGTCATTCCCTCCGGAATGATGCCTTGGGGCGACTCGAAGTCAATCTCCGGCTTGCGACGGAGCAAGCCCGCCACGATGTCTTGATCCAGGTTGGCGTCTGCCAGGAAACGGGCCTTCACACCTGCCTCGGGCCAACCTCTTCCGTGGCGCGCCGGAGTTTCTCCGTCAAACTCGCGGGCAGGGGACTCTGACACGCTTCGGCCTCTGCCCACAGCCTGTCCTGCTCCGTGAGGTACGCTTCGACGACCTCCTTGTTCGCCAGGTAGAACGTGATGGCGCCGTAGACCCTCTCCAGCGAACCAATCAGCGGGAAGGAGCGCAGGATGGTCTCGGGGGAGGCGCCATTCTGGAAGAGATGGACCAAGCGGTCAAGGGCGATGCGCGTGCCCGCAACGTAGTAGCCAGCCTCGCGCTGTTCCACGTAATCCTGCATCACCGCTCCTGACTTTAGTGTACGAGGAGACACCTCGCTGGGCGATGGGGCTGGCGATGCCCCAATTTGAGGCGCGTCCTGGGTGCTCCAGAATCACCGCATCGGAAGCTTCACCTCGGGTCCGTTGATCCAGGCCACGCTCAAGCTCAGGGTGGCCGCGCCCGCGGCGGTGCCTTCGGGCACCCGGAAGTCCACGCGGTAGACGTTGTTCATGCCGGGCCAGCCCAGGGCGCTGATCACCTGGGCAGCTTTGCCATTGACAGTCACCTCGACTGGGGAGTCAACTTGATGCTCCTTCCCGGTCTGCCACGCCGGGAAGGGCTTGCCGGGGTCGAGGTTGGGGCGCACGGGTCCGAGCCCGCCGACGCTCATCATGAGCACCTCGCCCGCCCGGGCCGGCTTCTCGGCAGTGACCGGCGAGAAGTCGCTCGCGTGGAAGATGGCCGGGCCGGTGGGCACGGTCAGCACTTCCGGCCAGGGGTGTGTCAGCCATGCATGGATGGAACAGTCGCCTCAAGCTCTGGGGACGCCCGACGAGCCGGGCGTGTGGTTCTGGGCCCGCTCCTGGTCTCCGGACGGGCGTAGTATTGCGGGAGACCTGCGAGGCCCGACTGGCGCCTATTCGGGAATTGCCGTCTACTCGCTGGAATCGCGAACCATCCGGCGCCTGACGGAATTCGGGGCCGTCGCCCGCTGGCTGAGTGACAGCCACAGGCTGATGTTCCGGGATGACCAGAAGATCCATCTGCTGGACACCCGGTCCGGGAAGGTCCGCGAGATACTTTCCGTAGCTCCCCATGAACTCGGCTCGATCTTCACCCTCGCGCGCGACGACCGGACCATCGCCTTCGTTCTGGAGACCACCGAAGCCGACGTGTGGCTGATGAGCCAGCGGTAGCGGTCACTTCACCGGAAGCTTCGTCCGCTGGTTCCGGCCCCTATGAACCGCGCCGCTCCCTGGCCTCTACCAGAGCGTCTTCACCGCGTACCGGCGGACCAGATCGTCGCTGGTGACCAAAGCCAGTCCCTCGGCCTGAGCCTGGGCGACCAGAATGCGATCAAACGGGTCCTTGTGAAGCTCTGGCAGACCGTGCAGCGCCGAGACATGCCCGGCCCGGACCGACAGGACCGTAGCGGCCAACAACTCCGTGGCCCGCTCCCACCAGCTCACCGGGTCGGCGACCGTCACCAGACCCTTCCGAACCTTGATGACAACCTCCCAGTAAGATGCCACGCTCAGCACGAGCGGCCCGGCCTGGACCGCCTTGCGCGCTGGCCTCGAAAGCCGCTCCGGGCTGGCCAAAGCCCACATCAGCGTGCTCGTGTCCAGGAGGTAAGGACCCTCTACCAACGGCCCTCCCAGAACGCCTCAGCCTCTTCGGGCAACAGGGGCCGTTCCCAACCCTCCTGCCAGCTCAACTCGCCCCGCATCGCGCCCAGTCGCGGCTTTCCGGCGGCGTGAGCGCGCACCAGCCGTACCACGGGATGGCCGTGCCGGACGATAACGACTTCTTCGCCCTCCTCGACCAGGTCCAGCAGCTTCGATAGTTGCGTTTTGGCCTGATGAACGCTCACCGTCATGACACCCTCATCTTAGTCCTTTTTTTTAGTCAGAACAACCCGGGCGAAGTGTGGCTGATGAGCACTACGCCCTGAGTGCCACCGCCCTCACAGCCACAGGCTGCGCCGCCGCGAGCGCAGCAGCCAGATGAAGAAGGGCCCGCCCAGCATGGCGGTCACCACGCCGACGGGCAGCTCGGAGGGTGCCAGCACGGTGCGCGCCACCAAGTCGCAGACCACCAGGAAGGCTGCGCCCCACAGGAACGAACAGGGGACCAGCAGCCGGTGATCGGCGCCCAGCCTCAGCCGCAAAGCGTGCGGCACAATCAACCCCACAAAGCCGATGGGTCCGGTGATCGAGGTCACCGAGCCGGTCACCAGCGAACCCGCCAGGTAGCCCGCCAGCATCAGCCGGCCTACCGCGACGCCCCGCGCCGCGGCCCACTCCTCGCCCACGGCCAGCAGGTTCCAGTCTCGCGCGCGCAGAAAAGCGTACCCTAGCGGGGGCAGGGTGACGAGGGCGAGCCAGGCCAGCGTCGAGTACTCGACCGGGTCGATGCCGCCCATCAGCCAGTGCAGCACGGCGAAGGCTTCGCGGAAGCTGGCGATGCTCTGAAGGAACAGGATCAGCGCCAGGCAGATGCTGTTGATGGTCACCCCGGTGAGCAGCAGGGTGAACGACGACATGCGCCGCCCCTCGGTGGCCACTCCCAGCACCAGCAGCAGCACCAGGGCCGCTCCGGCGAAGGCGCTCACCCACACCGCCGGCAGTCCCAGCAGTTGGCGCCAGCCCAGGCACAGCGCCAGCACGGCGCCGAGCGAGGCGCCGCTGGATATGCCTAGCGTATAGGGCGTGGCCAGGGCGTCGCGCAGCAGCGCCTGGAAGAGCACCCCGGCCACGCCCAATACGCCGCCGGCCAGAGCCGCCAGCAGCACCCGCGGCAGCCGGGCGTAGAACAGGATCTCGCGGTCCGGCGACAGTCCGGCCAGCGCCCGCGCGTAGTCGATGCGCGCCGAGCCCACCAGCGGAGCGATCAGCACCACGGCCAGCGCCACTCCCGCCGCCAGCGCCAGCGCGCCCGTGGCGCAGGCGGTTCCGCCTGCGGCGTGGCAGGTTGAAGGCCTGCCCCACGACCTCCATCGGCGCACCCATTCACGCAGCACGGGCCTATTCCCCATACCAGATCCAGGGTTTGCCGCCGGGGCCGCGCAGCAGCTCCACCTCGACCCCGAAGATCTCGCGGATGGCGGCCACGTCCAGACTCGCGGTGTCCGCCGCCACCTGGCCCGCGCGCAGGGCCACGATGCGCCCGGCGAAGCTGGCGGCCAGATTCAGATCGTGCGTGGCGGCGATCACCAGCAGCCCCTGCCGGGCCAGCTCGGCCAGCAGCTTGTAGATGGCGATCTGGTGACTGAGGTCCAGGAAGGTCGCCGGCTCATCGAGCAGCAGGGTCCTGGGGCGCTGGGCCAGCGCCGAAGCCAGGATCACCCGCTGCCGCTCGCCGCCGCTCAGCGAGCGGAAATCGCGCCCGCGGAAGGCCAGCGTGTCGGTGGTGGCCATGGCTTGCTGGACGGCGTCGAAGTCCTCGGGCGACTCGAACAGCCCGTCGCAGTGCGGCGTGCGCCCCATCATCACGACCTGCTCGGCGGTGAAAGGGAACTCGATGCGCACGCTCTGGGGCACGAAAGACACCTCGCGGGCGAAAGCGCGGCGGTTCCAGGAGCGCACCTCCGCGCCGCCGTAGGCGCAAAAGCCGGCGTAGCCGCGCCGCAGCCCCGCCAGGATGCCGAGCAGCGTGGACTTGCCCGCGCCGTTAGGCCCCACCAGGGCGACGAAGCGCGGACCCTCGAGCGCCAGCGTCACCTGGCGCAGCACTTCCGTGCCGTTGTAGCGCATTCCGACTTGGCCGAGGGTGAAGCCGCTCAAAGTCCCGCCTCCGGATGCGCCATCCGCGCCAAGGCCTGAGCAGCTTCCACCACCCGCGGGCCGGGCACCACGAAGAGGTCCGCGGCGACCGCGAACACGCGCCTCTGGCGGACCGCCGCCAGCGCCGGCTGCCGCTCCCACAGCGCCACCACGGCCCGCTTGTCGGCTTCGGTGACGCCCACCGTCTGCGCCATCTCGCCCATGTCCACGATGACCTCAGGGTCGCGCGCTAGCACCTGCTCGAAGGACACCTTGGCGTAAGCCGCGGCCACATCGCCGAAGGCGTTGGCGGCCCCCGCCGTCTCGATCAGCTCGTGCAGGTGCGAGCCGCGTCCCACCACGATCAGGTCTTCGAGCCGGCCCGGCGCGCGCCCGGCCACGAACATCATGCGGCGGCGGGGCAATGCGGCGGTGCGGCGGCGGATCCCGCCGAGCGCCGCCTGCATGCGCGCGCACAGCGCGGCGGCGCGGTCCGCCACGCCCGCCGCCGCGCCGATCTTGCGGATCGAATCGTAGATGCCGGCCAGCGTGCCATCGTCCACCTCGAGCACCTTCAGCTTCAGACCGGGCAGGCGC
>Ga0194112_10008234_pt1 | contig 13460 bp, 6 predicted proteins | sample TA2MahC400mmetaG_FD_146191 | JGI IMG/M metagenome (GOLD analysis project Ga0194112, IMG submission 146191) | Freshwater microbial communities from Lake Tanganyika, Tanzania - TA2015016 Mahale Deep Cast 400m | ecosystem: Environmental > Aquatic > Freshwater > Lake | place: Tanzania: Lake...
GGCCTCGCCCACCGCGACGTGAAGCCGTCGAACTGCGTCTTCGTGGGCGGCAAGCTGAAGGTGGCCGACGTCGGGCTGGTCACGCCCTCTGACGCGACGGCGTCGGCGATCGGGACGCCCATGTACATGCCGCCCGACGGGCGGATGGATGCCCGAGCGGACGTCTACGCGGCGGGCCTGACGGTCTACGAGATGCTCACGGGGCTTCCGGCCCACCAGTTTCCGCGCTGGCCGGCGGGCGCCGTGCGCGCCCTGTGGCGGACCGAGGCCCGCGCGCTCAACCGCCTGGTGCTGCGCGCCTGCCAACGCGACGCCGAGCGGCGCTTCAAGGACGCCCGCGAGATGCTCGCCGCCCTGGACGCCCTGCTCGGGGGGCGGCGGCCGCGCGTCGGGCGCCGCTTGGCGCTCACGGCCCTCGCCGCCGCGGCCCTGCTCGCTCTCGCGGCCATCCTCGCCCCCTCCCTCTGGCGGTCCGGCCGGCCGCGGAGCGTGGACTCGCCCCCCGCGCCCAAGCCCAGCGCCGAGGAGAGCTGCCCCTATCGCGAGGAGCGCCGCGCCGACCTCCCGGCCGGCATGGCCCAGTTCGCCTGCTCCACCCCGATCGACGGGACGATATACGTCTTCGGGGGACAGGTGGGCAAGTGGGACGCCATCAGCGACGGCATCCTCGCCTACGACATCGCGGCTGACTCCTGGCGGCCCGCACGGGGCAGGATGCCCTATCCCTACGTGTGCATGGGAAACGTCACCGCGGCCTGCAACGGCAAGGTCTATATCAGCCCAGGCATCGGCCCCGCCTGGAACAACGGCTGGGGCACCCACCGCCGCGTCATCGAGTTCGACCCCGCCACCGAGACGGCCACGGAGAGGGCGTCGTTCGGGGCCGTGGTGTGGGGCGTGAGCCCGGTCACGGTGGGCAACGCCATCTACTGGTTCGGCGCGCACGGGCCGGGGCAGGAGCGGCGGGTCTGGCGCCACGAGCCCGCTGCCGACTCCCTCGCCCCGGCGAGCACGCTGGCCGGGCCGGGCCGGGCGCTCGCGGCCCTGCTGGGCGCCGACGGCCGCATCTACGCCTTCGGCGGCGGGGCGGCTCACACCCAGTTCCGCGAGATTGACGTCTTCGACCCCGGCTCCAACACGTGCTCGCTTCACGCCGCCAGGCTGCCCGAGCCGAAGAGCGTGATCGCCTGGCCGGGACGCGGCAGCCTGCTCTGCGTGGCCGGCATCCCGCCGGAGAGGAGCCTTTGGACCTTCGACACGGCGCGCGGCGCGTTCGCCGACGTGCGCTCCGTCTACACCCTCGACAGGGCCTGGGCCTCGGCGTCGCACACCTACGACAGGGCCACGGGCAACGTCTACCTCATGGGCGGCGCCGGCCCCGGCGACCCGCCCAGCCTCCTCAAGCGGGTGGGCGTCTTGGTCCCGAAGTAGCCGCCACCCGATGGGCCGGCAGGCGGAGCGGGCATGGCAGACTGGCTGGAACTCCCCACGGGCGGCCCGGGCGGCGGCGAGCTCAGGGAGGAGCCGCGCCAGCGGCGGCCGGCCGACGAGCGGATGCTCGCGGGCGAACGCCTCTACTACGAGGGGGAGTTCGAGCAGGCGGCAGGCGAGTTCCGCAGCGCACGACGCCACGACCCGTCGCACTTCGACGCCTGGGCCGCCGAGGTGGACGCCCTTCTGCGGGCGGGCGACCTGCCGCGCGCGGCGGCGACGGCGGACGAGGCGCTCAAGAGCTTCGGCCAGGTGCCCGTCTTCTACGCCGCCAAGGCCCTCGTCCTCGCGCACAAGGGCGACATCGAGGCGGCCTACGAGCACTCCGACATCGCGGTGAAGCACCGCGGCGAGGGGGTGTTCACCTGGCTGGCCCGCGCCGAGGTAGTGCTGGCTTCGGGCGCCTGGGGCGGCCAGGCGAGCGCGGGCGCCTGCATCGAGAAGGCCTGCCAGGCGGACCCGACCCACTGGCGGGCGAGCTTCCGCGCGGCGCTCTGCCTCATCCGTTGGGGGCACGCCGGCGATGCGCTGGAGCGCCTCGGCCAGGTGGCCGAGCGCGTCCCGCGCAATCCATTCGTCTGGAAGCGGATGGGCGATTGCTATCGGGCGCTGGGGCAGCAGGGCGCCGCGCGCGAGTGCTATCGCGCCGCGCTCGCCCGCCGCCGGGACTACGCGCCGGCCGGCGAGGCCCTGGCCGAGATGACGCACTGGGGACGCCTGCGGAGATGGGTGAGCGGCCTGCTGAAGAGGAAATCCGCAATCCGCAATCCGTAACTCGTTTCTGTTGCGAGAAGTCCCGGAACGGGAGGGCGACGCTCCTGCGGAGCCGCGCTCTGCCCGCGCGCGGTTCGGCAGAAGCCTCACCCTCCAATTGCGATCATTGCGCTGCCTCCGCAACAGAAACCAACTCGTGACAGGGAGCTTCGGGCGGCTCGCAGGTTTGCCCCCGCTACGGTTTCTTCGGCACGACCCGCAGGATGTTCGGTCCGCCGGCGTGTTCGAGGGTGATGCGGTAGACGGCCCCAGGCTCGGGGGGAAGCCCGACGGCCTGGAGTTGTGCGACGCGGATGCCCTCGGCCTTGGCCTCGTCGGGGTGGTTCACCCAGTACCAGAAGCGCAGCCAGAGGGCGTGCTCGAAGGCGGAGACGGAGCCCGAGGAGGCGCGGTAGGCGTCGGGCACGACGCTGCCGGAGGCGGCCAGGGGCGGCCCCTCGCGCGGCTCCTGGGCGTCGCCCCACGCGCGGCGGAAGAAATGGAGGGACTTGCCCCGCAGCGGATCGCCCACCTTCACCAGGTCGTGCGAGAACTTGATGACCAGGGCCTCGAAGTAGATGTCCTTGCCGCGCAGGGTGATCACCTTGGCGGGGAGCGGCTTGCCGTCGCGGCCCAGCTCCACGAACTCCACGGTCCAAACGGGGACGTTCTGGGAGTCGAGGCGGTGGCCGACGATGCGTGCTTCGGCCACGCGGGATTCGGCGGTGAGGCGCTTGACGAAGCCCTTGAGCTCCTCGCACTGGGCTTCGAGCTGGACGACGGCGCGGCGCAGGGCGTCGTTGCGCTGCTTGAGCTCGGTCACTGCCTTCTCGAGCTCCTGGCGCTCGCGGGCCAGCCGGGCGTCCCGGAACTTGGCCATGACCCACGTGAGGCCCACGTAGGCACCGATGAGGAGGACCACGACCGCCAGGAGGTTCATGGGCCGGAGCAGGTCGCGCATGAGGAGGCCGAGGGAGTTGAGGAAGCCGCGGGTGCGGCGGAGGGGCGGGTCCATGCGTCACTCCTTCGGCGGGCCTTCGGGCGCCGCGGCGTAGGGGTCCTTTATCTCGAGCAAGAGGTCCCAGACGGCGCGGGCCTCGATGTGCTGGGTTGCGTGGGCGCGGGCGGGGGCAGCGGCGTGCCAGCCGCGGGGGGTCTCGAAGGCCCAGAGGGGCTTGTCGGGCTCGACGGCCCAGGTCTGGTAGTAGACGCCGAAGGCGGTCTGAAGGGCGGCGGCGACGAGCTCTTTGTCCTGCCGCTCGCGTCCCACGCGGTACATGGCTGCGGCGAGGCGGTAGGAGTCGGCCACGGAGACCTCGGCGGCGCGGCCGATGGGGGGCGGGGTGTGGTCTGGGCCGACGACGCTGAGCGCCCCCATGTCGCCCACGCGGTCGCCGGTCGAATCGCGGAGCGGCTTGACGCAGCGGAGGAATGCCTGGTGGAGGTGGCGCTGGAGGCGGTCGGCGGGGAGGATTTGGGGCAGCCCGGCAGCCTGGGCGAAGCGGACGCCCGAGAGCGCGCCGGCGGCGAGGGCGTCCGAATGGCGTGAGCGGGTGTCGAGTGCGTAGTAGCCGAGGCTGGGCCGCCAGAGCTGGCGGTCGAGGTTGGCGCGTGCGAGGGGGACGAGGCGGCGGATGGCCTCGGCGTCCTTGTCGGCCGCGGCGTCGGCGAGCCGTTCGAGGGCCTCAAGGGCGGCCACGCACAGGCCGCCGCCCAGGAGCGACACGCCGTGGAGCGGGCAGGGCGAGGTCGCCGTGTCGTCGCCGCTGTGGCCCGGCAGCCCGTAGCCGTAGGCATCCGCCGCGCGGAGCGCCGCGTAGCACTTCTTGCACGCGGACCAGACGTAGGCGAGGAACTCCTTGTCGCCCGTGGCCTGCCAGCAGGCGTAGGCCTGAAGGACGAAGAGGGCGGGGAGGTCCTTCGGAGCGTCGAGTGACGAAGGGGATTTCTGATTTCTGATTTCTGATTTCTGATTGAAATCCGAAATCCGAAATCCGAAATCCGAAATGGCGGCGTTGCCTTCGAAGAAGGGACTGCCTGAGGGTGTGCCGAGGTCGTGGGCGAATGGGCCGGTGGCGTCAATCAGGTCGGCGTAGGCGAGCAGCGTGTCGCGCTCGATCTGGGGCCAGAGCGCGAGGCGGGCGCGCTGCGCCGCGAAGCGGAGCGCCAGCGGCTCGCAGAACAGTTGGCTGGGGGAGCCCAGGAGGAAGTGCTTGTGGTCCTCGGGGTGGAGCTTCTTGAACTCCTCGGGTGCGGTGATGCAGCCGGCCTCCCAGAAGGCCCCGCCGAAGCTCTCGTAGTAGAGCTCGTTGAACGCTGCCTGCTTGAGCCAGGCGGGGTAGGCCGGCTCGTCGAGCACAGGGCGCACCCAGGCGTCCACCGCGGCCTCCCACTCCGCGTGGCGCAGGAGGGCCTCGCGGGCGATCTTGAAGGCTGCATCGCCCTTCTGCCCGAAGTACTCCGTGTAGCGGCGCCACCAGTGAACCGATTGCGGATTGCGGATTGCGGATTGCGGACCTGGCCCGAGCGAAGCCGAGGGCATGGAATCCGAAATCCGAAATCCGGAATCCGAAATGGGGAATGCCACGCGGGGAAAGTCCCAGCTCAGGGCGAACGGGACGGTGATGGATGCCTTGGGATCGAGGGTGGCTCGGAATGCGACGGCGGCGGCGCTGGCCGTGGCGTCGAGCGGCTTGTCGGGCAGCCGGCCCGTGGCTGCGAACTCGCCCAACACGTCGCCCCCGCTCGCCAGCGCGTTCCAGGAGGCCGCGTGGGACACCTCGCCGCCGCCCTCCGCACGCACGGCGATGCACCACTCGGCGTCCTGGGCGGTCGGCGGGTTGCGCTCGTCGCGCGCGTCGAGCACCACGGCGGCCAGCTTGTGCTCGGGGTCAGTCTCCGCGGTGGCGACGAAGCCGGTGCGCAGCTCCGCCGAGTGGGCGGCCGCGTTGGGGAACGTGAACATCAGCGCCACGTCGAGCTTCCGTGCCGTCGGGTTCGCCACCGTGAACTCGAAGATGGCCACGGGGTAGCTCGTCTCGCGCACGTTGTTGCGGACGATCGGGCTGAAGAACTTCATGGCGAGGTCGGCGGCGAAGCCGCGGTATGCGAACCAGCCCTTCGGGTAGAGCGCCGCATAGGAGCCGCTGCCGGGCGGCAGGGACGCCCAGCCCGGCATGGGCGGCCGCGCGGCGAGCGTGGCCACGCGGGCCGCGCCGCCCTCGGGCTTCTCGTAGAAGTGAAAGGCTGCGCCCGCGAGCCTTCGGCCCTCCTCGGGCAGGCCGGGGATGAAGTGCCAGGGGCCGAACGCGCCGCAGGCATTGAGCATGAAGCTGCCGGCCCCGAAGCCGCCGAGCGGCACGCCGCGCTCGCAGGCGCCGATGGGCACCTGCCAGGCGGCTGCCGGCGGGCCGCCCGGGGCCTGAGGGGGGCGCCGGCCCTCAGGCGGGGCCTCACCCGCGCGCGCGCCCGCGAGCAGGCCCCCAAGCGCTGCCCCGAAGAGCACGAGCCGCGTCCGCCGCGTTCCTGGCATCCCGGTGCTTCTCCTTTGCTCCGGCACTCGATGGTAGCAGAAGCCCGGCGGTCATGCAAGGAACGCCCCCGATTCCGCAGCCCTGGCACCCGCCCCGCCCCATTGAAAGGCCCGGCCTCTTGTGCTAGAATGAGCGCACCAGTTGTCAGGGTCGCAACAGAGGCGCACCATGGGTCACCTGTGCAGAGTCGAGGAGGCCGCCGGAGAGCTTCGCGCCGGCCGCATGGTCATCCTCGTGGACGACGAGTGCCGCGAGAACGAGGGCGACCTTGTGGCGGCCGCCGAGAAGGTCACGCCGGAGTCTATCGCCTTCATGGCCAAGCACGGCAGCGGCCTCATCTGCCTGGCGCTCGCGCCCGAGAAGGTGGATGAGCTCCAGCTCCCCCTCCAGCCCCAGCGCGGGCCTTCCCGCTACGGCACCGCGTTCACCGTCTCCATCGAGGCCCGCGAGGGGGTCACGACCGGCATCTCGGCCCACGACCGCGCGACGACGGTGCGCGCGGCGGTGCGCGCCGGGGCCAAGCCGACCGACCTGTGCACGCCGGGCCACGTGTTCCCACTCCGCGCCCGCGAGGGCGGCGTGCTCGCAAGGGCCGGGCAGACGGAGGGCTCGGTGGACCTCTGCCGCATCGCCGGCCTCGCCCCTGCCGCCGTCATCTGCGAGGTGATGAACGACGACGGCACGATGGCCCGCGTGCCCCACCTCGAGAAGTTCGCGGCGCGCCACGGCCTGAAGCTCTGCACCGTGGCCGCGATCATCGAGCACAGGCGCCGCACCGAGACCCTGGTCCAGCGCGCCGTCGGAAGGGTCCAGCTCCCCACCCTCTGGGGGACCTTCGAGCTGTTCTGCTACGAGAGCAAGGTGGACCCCCTCCCGCACCTGGCCCTCACGAAGGGCCTGTCGTTCGACGGCCGCGGCGAGCCGCTGCCCGTGGACGACCCCGTGCTCGTGCGGGTCCACTCCGAGTGCATCACGGGCGACACGCTGGGGAGCCTGCGGTGCGACTGCGGGGCGCAGTTCCACGCCGCCCTCGAGCGGATCGAGGCGGAGGGCCGCGGCGTGCTCCTCTACATGCGCCAGGAGGGGCGCGGCATCGGCCTCGCCAACAAGCTGCGGGCATACCTCCTCCAGGAGCAGGGGCTCGACACCGTGGAGGCCAACGTCCAGCTCGGCTTCAAGGCCGACCTGCGCGACTACGGGATCGGGGCGCAGGTGCTCCGCGACCTGGGCCTCCGCAGAATCCGCCTCCTCACCAACAACCCCAAGAAGCTCCACGCCCTCCAGGGCTTCGGCCTCGAGGTCGTCGAGCAGGTGCCCCTCGCCGTGGCGCCCACCAAGCACAACCGCGAGTACCTCGAGGCGAAGAAGAAGAAGCTTGGCCACACCATCCGCCTCGACTGAGCCGGAGGCCGCCGTGAGCACGAACGCCGATCTCATATGTCCCCACTGCAAAGAGCCGTGTGATTTCGGGGAAGGCGCCGCTCCGGGGGACGTTGTGGCGTGCCGGCACTGCGGCACCCCGCTCATCGTCCCGGAGAGGGAGCCGCAGCCTGCTTCGATGGCCGACTCGGGCGGCCTGGGGTCCACGGTCAAGGCATCGGAGGGCGATGTCCCTGCCCCCGCGCCCGGGCCGCCGGGGGCTGGGCCGTATCTGCCGACGACCGAGGTGCTGGAGCACGTGCCCGGCCCCGCGGCCGCCCCTGCGGCGGCGCCGGGCGAGGGAGCGATGGCACAGGTGGTGCCGACCGAGGCCCCGCCCAGCCGCTACGTCGAGAAGGGCGTCATCGGCCGCGGCGGAATGGGCGAGGTGGTCCTGTGCGTTGACCGCAACATCCGCCGCGAGATCGCCCTCAAGCGCATCCTGCCGCGGGCCGCCGAGGACACGGCCCAGCGGGCGCGCTTCGTCGAGGAAGCTCAAGTCACCGGCCAGCTCGAACACCCAAACATCGTCCCCGTCCACGAACTCGACCGGACTCCCGACGGGACTCTCTACTTCACGATGAAGCTGGTCAAGGGGCAGTCGCTGTCGCAGATCCTCAGGTCGGCCAGGGAGCGCCCCGGCTGGCACTCGCTCAACGACATGCTCCAGATGTTCCTCAAGGTGTGCGACGGAGTGGGCTTCGCCCACGCGCGCGGCGTGATCCACCGCGACATCAAGCCGGCGAACATCATGGTCGGCGACTTCGGCGAGGTGCTGGTGATGGACTGGGGCATCGCAAAGGTCCTCGGCCGGTCCGCCTCCACGTCCAGCGCCAGCATCCCCGCCATCAAGCCGGGCGGCGCGCTCCCCGACGGCGCCGTCCAGACCCCAACAGCCGCTGCCAAGCCGGCCGAATCGAGCAGCTCGTTCGGCTCCACGCCGTTCTTCTCCACCGAACGGGTCGGGACCTCGCGGACCGGCGGGCGCGTGGCGACGAGTCGCGCCGAGAGCGGCGAGGCCATGACCCAGCCCGGCGCCGCGCTCGGCACCCCGGGCTACATGTCCCCAGAGCAGGCCGAAGGGAAGCTGGAGCTCGTGGACCAGCGCTCCGACATCTACTCCCTGGGCGCCATGCTCTACGAGATCCTCACCCTCGAGCGCCACGTGGAGGGGGAGACCACGATAGCCCTCCTGGCCAACACCCTCAAGGGGAAGATCATCCCGCCCGAGCAGCGCGCGCCCCAGCGCAACATCCCCCCAGAGCTCTCCGCCATCACCATGAAGTGCCTGGCGAGGAACAGGGAGCTGCGCTACCCCTCCGTGGCTCAGTTGAAGCGCGACATCAACGTCTACCTCGAGGGCCGCAGCACCACTTCGGCCTCCGATGCCCAGGCCAAGGCCAGACTCAAGCGCCTCCTCCTGGCCGTCGCTGCCGCCGCTGTCGTCATCCTTGCCATCGCCGCCATCCTCGTCTTTTACATCAAGAGCGACCGCGACGCCGCCCGCGCCGCCGAGCGCGAGGCCACCTCCGAGCTCAAGAAGGCCCAGGAGAAGATGGGCCAACTCCAGGGCGCCACACTCGACGCCGTCGAGGCCCAGGCACGCCAGGCCCTTCGCGCCAACGACGATGGCAAGCGCGGTGAGGCCGAGTTCCGGGCCAGGCTCATCGTCGCTCTCGCCGATGCCAGCCCCTGGGGGCACTACGTCCTCGGAGTCATCGCCTACGACAAGAAGGACGCCGCGGCCGCCAAGCAGCACCTCAAGACGGCTCTGGCCCGCGACCCCAACTTCAAGCCGGCCCGCGACCTCTCGATGGTCATCGAGCGGCAGGGCACGCCCACCCCTCCCGCCAAGTGACCGCGTGTACCCTAGTCCACAGATTGACCCATCGCGGCAAGCCGCAGCCAAGCAGGACAGTAGACAGCGGACAGCCTGCAATCGTCGTCGTCGTCGTCCTCGTCCTCGACTCTCTTGCTCCCGGATTTCTTGCCGGGCGCCGCGGAGAGGCCCGGTGTCACGGCCCCTGCCAATCTGGCAGGGCCGTACGCTCGGCCTTTGAGGCGCGCTCAGCCCTAACACTATATGGGACAAGCGGTTACAGCGTCCATCCCCCGCCGGGCAGGGCCGGCACATGGTTTGCTAACAAAGCGATCAGTAGTCCAGTCAGCCAGAGTCGGCAGTCGGAGGTGCTTCCCCGCCTGCGCAGTTCCCCCCAGGAGAAGCCAATGGCTACGAAGAAGATCATCGGGATTGACCTCGGAACGACGAACTCGGTGGTCGCCGTGATGGAGGGCGATAAGCCGATCGTGATCATAAACCAGGATGGCGCCCGCCTGACCCCCTCGGTTGTGGCCTTCACGGACCGCGGCGAGCGGATCGTCGGCGTCCAGGCCAAGCACCAGGCCATCACGAACCCCTTGAACACCGTCTACTCGATCAAGCGGTTCATGGGCCGGCGCCACAGCGAGGTGGCGAGCGAGGAGAAGCTGGTCGCCTACAAGATCGTGGGGCGGCCCGACGAGCTTGTGAAGGTGGAGGCACAAGGCAAGCAGTACACTCCGCCCGAAATCTCGGCCATGATCCTCCGCAAGCTCGCCGACGCCGCCGAAGACCACCTCGGCGAAAAGGTCGAGAAGGCCGTCATCACGGTCCCTGCCTACTTCAACGACAGCCAGCGGCAGGCGACGAAGGACGCGGGCGAGATCGCCGGCCTCAAGGTGATGCGTATCATCAACGAGCCGACCGCGGCCGCCCTCGCCTACGGCCTGGAGAAGAAGAAGAACGAGAAGATCGCCGTCTACGACCTCGGCGGCGGAACCTTCGACATCTCGATCCTCGACGTCGGCGACGGCGTCTTCGAGGTGCTCTCGACCAACGGCGACACCCACCTGGGCGGGGACGACTACGACAAGGTGGTGATCGACTTCATCGCCGAGGAGTTCAAGAAGGAGCACGGGATCGACCTGCGGAAGGACCCGATGGCCCACCAGCGGCTCAAGGAGGCCGCCGAAAAGGCCAAGTGCGAACTCTCCACCTCCATGCAGACCGACGTGAACCTCCCCTTCATCACCGCCGATGCCTCCGGCCCGAAGCACCTCCACATGTCCCTCACGCGGGCCAGGCTCGAACAACTCACCGAGCACCTCACCGAGCGCACGCGCGGCCCAGTCGAGCAGGCGCTCAAGGACGCCAAGCTGAACCCCAAGGACGTAGACGAGGTGGTGCTCGTGGGCGGCATGACCCGCATGCCGGCCGTCGTGAGCATCGTCAAGGAGATCTTCCGCGGCAAGGAACCCCACAAGGGCGTCAACCCCGACGAGGTGGTGGCCGTGGGCGCCGCCATCCAGGGCGGCGTGCTGGCCGGCGAGGTGGACGACATCGTGCTGCTGGACGTTACGCCGCTGACGCTCGGCATCGAGACCCTGGGCGGGGTGATGACCAAGCTCATCGAGCGCAACACCACCATCCCCACCCGCAAGACCGAGGTCTTCTCCACCGCGAGCGACAACCAGCCGGCGGTGGACATCCACGTCCTCCAGGGCGAGCGCGAGATGGCGGGCGACAACCGCACCCTGGGCCGCTTCCAGCTCACCGGCATCCCCCCCGCTCCGCGCGGAATGCCCCAGATCGAGGTGACGTTCGACATTGACGCCAACGGCATCCTCCACGTCGGCGCCAAGGACCTCGGCACCGGCAAGGAGCAGTCCATCACCATCAAGAGCTCGTCCGGCCTCAACCGCGACGAGATCGAGAAGATGAAGAAGGACGCCGACGAGCACCGCGAGGACGACAAGCGGAAGCGCGAGCTCGTCGAGGAGAAGAACCGCGCCGAGCAGATGGCCTACCACTGCCGCCGAACCCTCAAGGAGTACGGGGCCAAGGTCAGCGAGAGCGACCGCAATGCCATCGAGGAAGCGTGCAAGGCGCTCGACAAGGCCCGCGAGGGCGACGACATCTCGGCCGTGCGCCGCGCCATCGAAGACCTCGAGCAGTCCATGCACAAGCTCTCCGCCGCCCTCTACGAGGAGGTCGCCAAGAAGCGCGCCGAGCAGGCCGCCCAGGAGTCCGCCGCCGGCGAACCCACCGCCGAGGAGCCGAAGAAGAAGGACGAGGACGTCATAGACGCCGAGTACGAAGTGAAAGACGACGAGCAGAAGTAGGAGAGATCGGGCTGGTTCGAGGGATTCGAGGGAATCGAGCGATTCGATCGATTCCCTCGATTCGCTCGATCGCACCCGCTAACCCGCCGCCTATGCCGGGGGGCAGCCATGGCTTTCCGCTTCGAGAAGTTCACCATCAAGGCCCGCGAAGCCGTCCAGGCCGCCCAGGAGCTGGCGACCGACTATGGCCACCAGGAGATAGACGGCGCCCACATGCTCGCCGCTCTCCTCCACCAGAAGGAGGGCGTCGTGCCCGCCCTCCTCGGCAAGCTCGGGGCCGACCGCGCCGCCATCGTCGAGGGGGTTCAGCGGGAACTCGAGCGCCGCCCGAAGGTCTCAGGCGGGAACCAGTACATCAGCCAGTCGCTGAACGCCGCCTTCGAGAAGGCTTGGGACGAGGCGCGGCGCCTCAAGGACGAATACGTCTCGGGCGAGCACATCCTCGTGGCCCTCGCCGCCGACGCCGCGTCGCCCGCGGGCGCCATCCTCAAGAAGGCCGGCGTCACCCCCGACGCCATCTTCCAGGCCCTCAAAGAGGTCCGCGGGGGCCAACGCATCACCGACGAGAGCCCCGAGGAGAAGTACCAGGCCCTCCAGCGCTTCAGCCGCGACCTCGTGGAGCTGGCCCGCGTGGGCAAGCTCGACCCCGTGATCGGCCGCGACGACGAAATCCGCCGCGTCGTCCAGGTCCTCTCGCGCCGCACCAAGAACAACCCGGTCCTCATCGGCGAGCCGGGCGTCGGCAAGACCGCCATCGTCGAGGGCCTCGCCCAGCGGATCGTCGAGGGCGACGTGCCCGAGGGGCTGAAGAACAAGCGCGTCCTCGCACTCGACATCGGCGGCCTGGTGGCCGGCACCAAGTACCGCGGGGAGTTCGAAGACCGCCTGAAGGCCGTCCTCCGCGAGGTCGCCGAGGCCGAAGGCACGGTCATCCTCTTCATTGACGAGCTTCACACGGTGGTCGGCGCGGGCGGGGCCGAGGGCGCGGTGGACGCCTCGAACATGCTCAAGCCCGCCCTCGCACGCGGCGAACTCCGCTGCGTGGGCGCCACCACCCTCGACGAGTACCGCAAGCACATCGAGAAGGACGCGGCCCTGGAGCGCCGCTTCCAGCCCATCTACGTCGGCGAGCCAAACGTGGACGACACGATCGGCATCCTCCGCGGCCTCAAGGAGCGCTACGAGGCACACCACGGCGTCCGCATCCAGGACTCGGCGCTCGTGGCCGCCGCCACGCTCTCGCACCGCTACATCGCCGACCGCTTCCTGCCCGACAAGGCGGTTGACCTTATTGACGAGGCCGGCTCGAAGCTGCGGATGGAGATTGACAGCAAGCCCGCCGAGGTGGACGGCGTGGAGCGGCGGGTCCGCCAGCTCGAAATCGAACGCGAAGCCCTGAAGAAGGAAAAGGACAAGGCGTCCAAGGAGCGCCTGGCGAAGGTGGAGAAGGAGATCGCCGACCTCCACGAGCAGCTCTCCGCACTCCGCGCCCACTGGGAGAACGAGAAGGCCCTCCTCAAGGACATGCAGGACATCCAGGCCGCCCTCGACACCGCCCACTCCGAGCTCCAGAAGGCCCAGCGCGAGGGCAACCTCGAGCGCGCCGCCGAACTCCGCTACGGCACCCTCCCCCAGCTCCAGCGCGACCTGGAGGCCAAGAGCCAGAAACTCGCCGACCTCCAGAAAGACCAGTCCATGCTCAAGAAGGAGGTTGACCCCGAGGACGTCGCGGAGATCGTCTCCAAGTGGACCGGCATCCCGGTCTCGCGCCTCATGGAGGGCGAGCGCGAGAAGCTCGTCAAGATGGAGGAGCGCCTCAAGCAGCGGATCGTGGGCCAGGACGATGCCATCACCGCCGTCTCGAACGCCGTCCGCCGCGCACGCTCGGGCCTCCAGGACGCCCGCCGCCCCATCGGCTCGTTCCTCTTCCTCGGCCCCACAGGCGTCGGCAAGACCGAGCTGTGCCGCGCCCTCGCCCAGTTCCTCTTCGACGACGAGAACGCGATGGTGCGGCTCGACATGAGCGAGTTCATGGAGAAGCACTCGGTCGCCCGCATGATCGGCGCACCGCCCGGCTACATCGGCTATGAGGAGGGCGGACGC
>Ga0194112_10008235_pt1 | contig 13455 bp, 9 predicted proteins | sample TA2MahC400mmetaG_FD_146191 | JGI IMG/M metagenome (GOLD analysis project Ga0194112, IMG submission 146191) | Freshwater microbial communities from Lake Tanganyika, Tanzania - TA2015016 Mahale Deep Cast 400m | ecosystem: Environmental > Aquatic > Freshwater > Lake | place: Tanzania: Lake...
GACGGTGGTGCTGAGCGGCGAGAGCGGCGCCGAAGTCACCCGCAAGGTGGACTATCCGGTGCCGGTGGGCACGCCGGCCGGGCCGTTGATCGTCACCGTCTCCGACGCCAACACCGTCAACCTGGCCGAGCTGCGGCAGCTCGTCGGCACACCGCCCCGCTCGCTTGCGCGGCTGATCGCCACCCTGAATGCGCTGCGTCCCAACACCACGGCCTGGGTGCGGGTGATGCGCGCCCAGCCCGCCTTCGAGCTGCTGGGCTCGACCCTGCCCGATCCGCCCGCCTCGGTGGCACTGATCCTGTCGCGCACCCAGGCCTCGCTGAGCGGACCTGCGCTGGCCGGCAATTCAACCATGGCCGAGCTGGAGATCGGCGTTCCCGATATGGTCATCACCGGCTCGCGCACCATCCAGGTGGAAGTCAAGGAATGAAGAGGCTTACGCTAGTGTCCTGTAACCGAGATGCCGGTACCAGCCCCGCGGGACCACTTGCTTACGCGCGTGGCTCGGAATCGGTCTCCGAGCCGCGACCGTCAGGGAGCGGATTGGGAGCGCGACTGTGGTACAGGAGCCTCGTGGTTTTCGTGGCGGCCGGTCTGGCCCAGGCCGCCGGCACCGTCACCTGGGAGATGAACTCCTGGCGCGATTTCGTGAGCGGCCGCTTCAGCCACATCTCGCTGGCGCGGGACGGACGCCTGCTGCTGGCTCCCAAGCTGGAGACGCTGTTTTCCTCCGACCAGCCCGTCATCTGGACCCTGGTGGAGGGGCCCGGCGGGATCCTGTACTCCGGCACTGGCCACCGCGGCCGCGTGTTCCGCATCGAGCCTTCGGGCAAGCCCTCCGTGTTGTGGACCGCCGAGCAGCCCGAGGTTTTCGCCCTGGCCGTTGACTCGAAGGGCGCGCTGTACGCGGGCACTTCTCCGGACGGCAAGGTCTACCGCATCGAAGCCGGCAAGGCCACCGAGTACTTCGCTCCCAAGGCCAAGTACATCTGGGCGCTGCGGTTCGGTCAGGATGGCGCTCTCTACGTCGGCACGGGCGATGAAGGCAAGGTGTTCCGCGTCACCGGCGCGGGGCAGGGCGAGGTCTACTACGAAACCGGGCAGACTCACGTCACTTGCCTGGCGGTGGATGCCGCGGGGCGTCTGCTGGCGGGGACCGAGCCTAACGGGATCCTCTACCGCGTCTCGCGCAAGGACCAGGCCTACGTGCTGTACGACGCGAACTTGCCCGAGATTCGCGCCATCGTGCCGGCCCCGGATGGGGCGATCTACGCCGTGGCGCTGGGCGGCTCGATGAGCCGGCCGACGCTGGGAGGGGTGCCCTCGGTGCTGGGCGTGCCCTCCAGCGTGAGCGTCAGCGCCACTTCCACCAGCATCACGGTGACTGGCGAGGCCGCGCAAGGCGGGGTGGAAATCAAGCCCAAGGCAGAAGCCGCCAAACCCGCCGCGGCGCCCGCGGCGGCGGCCGCGGCCCCGGTGCTGGACATCTCGGGCGTGGAGAAGTCCGCCGTCTACCGCATCGATACCGACAACACGGTGGAGACGCTGTGGAGCTCCAAGGAGGAGAACATTTACGACCTGCTGCTCAGCGGCGGGCAACTGGTGTTCTCGACCGACGGGAAGGGACGGCTCTACCGGCTGAGCGCCGACCGCAAGGCCGCGCTGCTGGCGCAGACTAACGAAGGAGCGGCCATACGGTTGCTGGCCACCAGCCGCGGCGTGCTGGCCGCCACCGGCGACCTGGGCCGGATCTATCGCCTCGCCGACGAAGTGGCGGAGGCGGGCGCTTACGAGTCCCCGGTGCACGATGCCGGGACGGTGGCCCGCTGGGGCCGGCTCAACTGGCGGGGGGAAAACCTGGAGCGCAGCCGCGTGGTTTTCCACACTCGCAGCGGCAACTCGTCGCGGCCGGACAAGACCTGGAGCGAGTGGTCCGAGCCGCTGGCCGACCCGCGGGGCACGCCCGTGCGCAGCCCCAACGCGCGCTACCTCCAGTGGAAAGCCGAGTTCCGGGGGGGACAGGGCGCCGGGCCGGTTCTGGATGCGGTGACGCTGGCCTATCTGCCGCAGAACACTCCGCCGGTGGTAAGGAGCATCAACGTCACCACGCAGCTTGCCGGAACCGCTCCGGCCAAGCCGGCGGCGCAGTCCGCCGCCGCCACCTACAGCATCACCGTGACCGATACCGGCGAATCCGCGCCTTCCACTTCCTCGGGCACGCCCACGCAGGCGCTGGCGCGCCCGGCCTCCGAGCAGGTGCAGATCACCTGGCAGGCCGAGGACCCCGACGGCGACCGGCTCCTGTACACCCTGCACTTCCGCGGCGAGGATGAGCGCGAATGGAAGCTGCTCAAGGCCCACCTGACCGAGAACACTTTCGCGCTGGAGAGCAACGCTCTGGCCGACGGCAGGTACAGTTTCCGGGTTACGGCCACGGACGGCGCGGTCAATCCCCCGGGCGCGGCCCGCGAGGCGGAGCTGATCAGCGCGCCGGTGCTCATTGATCACACGCCCCCGACGGTGCGTCCCGGGACGCCGGTGCGCGCATCCGGACGCGTCGAGATCGAGTTCGAGGCCTCGGATGCCGCTTCGGGGCTGCGCCGCGCCGAGTATTCGCTCGATGCCGGCCCCTGGACGCCGGTGGCCGCCCAGGACGGCATCATCGACTCGCCCCAGGAGCGCTTCACTGTGCGCCTGGAGAACCTGGCTCCCGGCGAGCACCTGCTGGTCCTGCGGGTCTTCGACGCCGGCAACAACGCCGGCCTGGCCCGCGTGGTGTTAAGGTAGCGCCCCGTAGCGCAAGCTTCAGCTTGCGGCGTGCGGCGCGGCCCGTAGCGCAAGCTTCAGCTTGCGGCGTGCGGCGCGGCCGGTAGCGCAAGCTTCAGCTTGCGGACCCGCCGGCTGAAGCCGGCGCTACCACGGCCACAGCAGGACCAGTTGCAGCCCGCGCACGATCACGTAGACCAGAAAGCAGTACTCGACCAGGCGCACGAACTTCAGCACCACCCCGCCCATAAACTCGAAGCGCAGGAACACCGCGGCGGCCAGTCCGGTGTACACCCAGTAGAAGTGCAGGCCCCCCTCGAAGACCTTCCAGTAGACCAGCACCAGCAGGTAGTAGACCAGCGGCCAGTTGCTTTCCACCTTGCCGCGGGTCCGCGCCACGATGACCCAGACGGTCAGCCCCATCAGGAGCAAGGTGATGACGTTGAACAGCGTGACCTTGAAGTACATCCCTGAACACGACGATAGCACGGCGGGGAACCCGGAGTGGCAGCGAAATGGCCCATACTGGAAGTATGAAGATCCTCGGAGCCTGCCTTGTTGGAATGTTGGCGCTGGGGGGCCTGGGCCGGCCGGCGCAGGAGCAAGGCGACGCGCGGCAACGCGCCCGCACGGCGCGGGACCTGTCGCGCGAGGGCGCCGCGGCCATTCCGCGGCTGGAAGCCATGCTCAGCGATCCCGTGGTGGAAGTGCGGGTCGAGGCCGTGAAATCGCTGGTCGAGATCGATACCCAGTACAGCCTGGACCCGCTGATTGCGGCCACCCGCGACGCGGATGCCGAAGTACAGGTCCGCGCCACCGACGGGCTGGTGAACTACTACCTGCCGGGCTATGTGCGCATCGGCCTGACGGCCAGCCTGCGGCGGGCAGGCTCGGCCATGCGCGCCCGGTTCACCGACACCACCGGCCAGGTGATTGACCCCCACGTGCAGGTGCGTCCGGAAGTCATCGAGGCGCTGGGCGGACTGGCGAGCAGGAGCTCGAGCTTCGAGGCCCGGGCCAACGCCGCGCGCGCTGTCGGCATCCTGCGCGGCGGAGCCGCCGTACCGAAATTGGTCGAGGCCCTCCGCAATTCCAAGAACGACCAGGTGATCTTCGAGTCGCTGATCGCGCTACAGAAGATCCGGGATCCCGCGGCCGCGCCGGGCATCACCTTCTTGCTCAAGGACCTCAACGAGAAGATCCAGATCGCCGCGCTGGAGACCACCGGCCTGCTGCGCAACCGGGAAGCCCTGCCCCAGATGCGCGAGGCGCTCGAGCGCACCCACAGCAAGGAGGTGCGGCGCGCCGCCCTCACCGCCATCGCCATGCTCCCGGAAGAGGAAAACCGCGGGCTGTACGACCGCTACCTCGACGACAAAGACGACTGGGTGCGGGCCGCGGCCCTGGAGGGACTGGCACGGCTGAGGAACCCGGCGGACCTGGCGCGGATCGAGAAGGTCTTCGGCGAGGAACGCAAGATGTCGCCCCGCCTGTCGGCGGCCTTCGCCCTGGTGGCGCTGGGCAAGATCGAGGTGAGCGAGTTCAGCCCGCTCCAGTACCTGGTCAACACGCTGAACTCGTCCGGCTGGCGGGGCGTGGCGCGGGCGTTTCTGATCGAGCTGGCGCGCGAACCGCGGGTGCGCGGCCCGCTCCACGAAGCCACGCGGCGCGGCACCCGGGACGAGAAGATCTACCTGGCGCAGATCCTGGCCCGCAGCGGGGAGGCGGACAGTCTGCCTTTCATCGAGGCGCTCACCACGGACACGGATACTCAGGTGGCCCGCGAGGCTATCGATGCGTTGAGGGCACTGCGATCGCGGCTGCCGTAAGCTGAGCTAACGCCTGCGCTGCTTCTGCTGGCCGACGCGGATCTTGAAGTGCTGAACCTTGGATTCCTGGTAGGCCTTGTGGTCATGCCGGGCCACGGCGTCCGCAAGGAAGGCGCTCACGTCCGTGTCCTTCGGCAGCACCACCATCAGCGTGAAGGTCTCATTGCACACCGGGCAGAAGGGCCGGAAGCGCCGGACATTCGGAATTCCCATACTCCTTTGATACTAGCACAGGCCGGCGCGCCGCTCAGCCGGACCACTCCAGCTCCAGTTGCGGCTCGGTGCGAAGTTCCGGGTCGCCGGTGACCAGCGGTGCGGCCAGCTCCAGCGCGGTGGCCGCCGGCGTGCTGATCGCCGGGGGCGGCCGGCGGGAGAAACAGCAGCCTCGGTTCGGGACCATGACCGCGCAACTGGAGGCCCTGACCGAATGGCTGGAACGCTGGGGTGTGACAATAGTAGCAATGACCGCCGAGATCGAGGGCGTCACCCTGCACCTGGCGCACCCGGACGAGATCCCCATCCGCTGGGTGGGCCAGGAAGAGGTCATGCGCCAGCTTCTGGCCGCCTGGCTGGTGGTGGACGACCGCGACCTGCCCATGCACCCCCGCCTCATCGGGCGGCCCGGGGTGGGCAAGACCACCCTGGCCTACGCCGCCGCCAGGCGCCTTCAGCGGGAGGTCTACATCATGCAGGCCACCGTGGATACGCGGCCCGAGGACCTCATCGTGCAGCCGGTCATCGAAGGTCCCACCAAGCTGCGTTACGTGGCTTCGCCGCTGCTGACCGCGGTTATCCGGGGCGGGGTGGCCATCCTGGACGAAGGCAACCGCATGAGCGAGAAGAGCTGGGCCAGCCTGGCCCCGCTGCTCGATGCGCGCCGCTACGTGGAATCGGTGGTGGCAGGCATCAAGGTCCATGCCCACCCGCACTTCCGCCTGGTCACCACCATGAACGACGACGCCTCGACCTTCGACCTGCCCGAGTACATCCACTCCCGGCTCCAGCCGCAGATCCTCATCGACTTCCCCGAGCGCGACGAAGAGTACCAGATCCTCCAGGAGAACCTCCCCTTCGGAGAGGAACGCATCCTCCAGTACGTCACCGATTTCCTCCAGCAGGCGCACGCCGCCGACGAGCGCTACACCGTGCGCGACGGCATCAACATCGCGCGCTTCGCCATGAAGCTCGAAGGCATCGCAGGGGACGGACTTCCGGAGGCCCGGGCGCTCCAGTTGGCCATCCTGGAGACGCTGGGCGAAGAGGCGCTGCGGTATGTCCCGCGACTTTGACCGGGAACTCGAGGCGCTGCTCAAGGACGCGGGGAGCCTCCGCCGGGGCCGGTTCCGTTATCTGCCGGTAGCCCCGGGTCGCATGGAGTTCGCCATCGAGGTACGGCGGGCCATCCTTGCCGAGCAGCCCGACGTGGTGGCCGTGGAGCTGCCCGTGACGCTGGAGCCGGCCTGCCGGCGGGCCCTCGAGCGGCTGCCGCAGATCACGGTGCTGATCTACCCCGACGACAAGGACGAGGAAGCCGCCATCTACGTGCCCATCGAGCCGGCCGACCCCTTCACTGAGGCCCTTCGCAGCGGGCTGGAGACCGGCGCCGAAGTGCTGTTCCTCGATCCGGACCTGGGCGAGCGCCCGCACGTGCCGGACGTCTACCCGGATCCTTTCTCCCTCCAGCACGTAGGGCTGGACAAATACGTCGAAGCCTACCGCGTCTACCCGCAGCCGCGCTCGGATGCCATCGCGGAGCACGCCGCCGGAATCGCCTGGAAGCTTCAGGGGACCGGCCCCGAGGATCGCGTGCTGGTGGTGGTGTCGCTCAACCTGCTCGACGCCGTGCTGGATGCCATGGAGCAGCCCCAGTCGCCGCCGCGCAAGCGCCTGCTGCCGCGCATGGTGGACCTGGTGAACCCCCACCCGGACTGCCTGGCGGAGATCACCATGGAGTATCCGTTCCTTCAGTACCGCTACGAGCAGTTCCGCGCCGCCATGCGGGAACAGGCGCTGATCGACCGCCGGCGGTCGCAACTGGAGCTGTTCCGCGAGGCCGCCCAAGCCTACGAGAAGAACACCGGGGAGCGCCTGTCGCGCTGGCAGCCGCGCCTGTTGGGTCGTTACGCGCGCAACCTGGCGCTGGCCGCGGGCGAGCTAAGCGCCGGGCTGTTCGACATCACCGTGGCCGCGCGCTCCATCGTGGACGACAACTACGGCTGGGACGTCTGGGAGACCGGCGGCCGCTATCCGCCACAGAAGAAGGAGAGCGATTTGGAGACCGTGAACCTCTCGGGCGAGGAGGTGTGGCGGCATACCAAGCGCCTCCGGCTGCGGCGGCGGCTTCCGCGTCCCAAGCAGCGTTTGCGGCCGGCGGGGCTGAAGCCGCGTCCCAAAGAGAAGTTCCCGGGCGAATGGGCGCGGCAGATCGACGGCCACGCCATCTGCTCCTACCCGCCGGAAGACCTGGTGGTCGAGGATTTCGGACGCTTCCTCAAGCGCAAGGCCAAGAGCGTCCTCTCGGAGGAGCGCATGCGCGCGGAGCCGTTCACCACGTCGCTGCTGGACGGCATCGACATCCGCCAGACCATCCGCAACTGGCACGAGGGCAAGATCTACGTGCGGCAACTCGAGAAGATCGCCGGCGAGGTGGGCAGCGTGGTGCTGATCTTCGACGAGGACCGCGACGACCGCTACCCCTGGCTGACCACCTGGCTGGGGGAGCACCAGAACGAGAGCGACATGGCCTTCTACTCGACCCACCCGTTCGAGCACCTGGTGGGGCCGGGCATCGGGCGGGCCGAATATGGCGGCTTCTTGATGACGCTGCCGCCGCGGCGCATGATCGACGTGTGGACGGACCCGGACTACGACTTCGCGCGCACCAAGCCCGAGCGGCTGCTGCTGGCCGCCCTCGACTACTCGCGCCAGCGCCACGTGGTCTATGTGGCGGCGCACCCGCCCCGCTCGGTGTTCCGCACCATCGCCTATCGGCTCGGCCGCTCCATCCTCTACATCCCTGTAGGCCAGCTCTCCTCCGCCCGGCTCAAGAAGCTGCGCGTGGTGCACGTGCTCGACAGTCACTCCCGCCGCGCCGAGGCCCGCCAGTACATCTGGTGAGAGCACCAGAACAGAACGGGGACTGGCTACGGTGTCCCAAGCGTAGTCTGCGCGCGGACACCGCTGCCTGTCCCCGTTCCTGGGACGCCAGGGAACGTTCCGTCTGTCCCCGGTGGCTATTTCCAGCCGTAGGCCGCCAGCATGATGTGAAACAGGTCGGTGTTCGCGATGAATCCCCGGACGCGTTCCGCCCCTGGCCCCTGGGCCGTCACCAGCACTTCCTCCGCGGTGTGGTCATCGTCGCGCCGGACGTTCTCCCAGCGGACGGTCTGCTGGTCAGCCACGCTGGCCGCTCGCTCCGCATCCGTCAGCAGAGGCCTTCCCTTCCTGCCGTCGTGCACCCGGAAATCGTAGGAGTGGTCCGCCGCATACACTATCAAGGTGTCCGCGGCCGCCAGTCGCTCGGCCGTGCGGCGAATGATGCGATCGAACCCAACCGTCCGGTCGAGACCCTGCACGATGTTCTCGGTGTGAAGGTCCGATTCCACCATCAGGAAAAACCCCTTGGGATTGCGCCCCAGTATTTCAATGGCCCGTTGCACAGCCTGTTCCAGGTCGAACTCAGAGCTGGAAAGCAGCGCCACGACCCGGTTGGCATCCGGCGGGATGGCTTCCACGGAATCATACAAGCGGTATCCCTGGGCCGGCAGGGCGGCCGGCAAGTCCAGTCCCAGCGCCTGGGTAGCTTGCAGGATCTCTCTGCGGCCGGGGCCGATGATCACGTCCACTCCGTCGCCAAAGCGGGGCTTGAGCACTTGCGCGAAGATCTCGCCCACCTTCTTGCGGTCGTTCGCCTGGGCGTAACAGGCCGCGGGCGTGGCCGAGGCTATGGAGCTGTTGGAGATCACCCCGGTGGAAAGCCCCCGCTCCTCGGCGTACTCGAGGATGGTCTTCAGCGGCGCGCCGTCCTCCTTGCCTCGCACCGCGGCGTCGGACTGCGAGACCACGCCGTTGTGCGTCTTGTGCCCGGTGACAATGGCCGTCATTCCCGCTGCCGAGTCGGTTACCCACGCCGAGGCCGTCGAGGTTTCCATGAGGGCGATGTGCGGCATGTTTTGGAGAAACAGCGCCCGTGGTTTTCCGTACCCCTGAATGCTGGCGGCACTGAGGGTGGGGATACCGCCGGCGTCCCCGAGAAATACAACGACGTTCTTCGCACGCCGCTCCGCCGGAAACAGTGGAGCCGCGAACAAGCAGATCAGAGCGATCCGTCGCGTCAGTTGAATCACATGAACCTCCCTACTTGAAGAGCATTCCATGGTTGCTCAGCGGTCTTGGATGCACGTGGAGGGCCGCGTGGAACAGGTCACGGCCGGAACGTCCCGGCGATCTGGCCCTTTCCATTGCCCTCCACGATGTTGTCTTTCAGCAACACTCCCTGGATGACCAGCCCTTCCTTGACCTCCTCGGTCTGCTGGTCCACGCCGCCGATCCCGTAACGCACGTTTCCACGCAGGGTGTTCCTCAGAATCTGCACCAGGTTCTCGGTCACCCCGGCCACCGGCGTATTGATGATTTCGATGCCGTCTTCACCATTGCCCGTAATGATGTTCCCCTCGATGCGCGCCAGCGTCTTGCGGTTGAGCCGGATCTCGATGCCGTCATCCCGGTTGTCCCGGATCTCGTTGTCGAGCGCGTCGCAGTCGGTGTCGCCGTCGTAGTCCAGGCCGTCGTCGCGGTTCTTGATCAGGCGGTTCTGCCGGACCACGCCACGGGTGCCCTCCAGGTCGATTCCGTCCGAGTTGCCACTCACCAGGCAGTTCTCTATGTGAACCGTGGCCGGCGTGTCGCCCGGCGTCTCGGATCGTTCAAAGCCAATCCCGTCGTCGGTGTTGTCCAGGATTTCGCAGTTGAGGATGCGGACCTCGGTGTTGACACCCACGATAATGCCGTCATCGCCTCCGGTGACGCGGAAGTTCTCCAGGGCGGTCTTCCCGCGCATGACCACCACCGGCTTGGTGCGGTCCGCTGCCCGGAGCACCGGCAGGCCCTCGCCGACCAGCGTGAAACCATCACCCAGGACGATGTTCTCACGGTACTCTCCAGGCTTCACGCGGAGCATAGCCGGGGGGTGGAGCGCGCCCAGGGCTTTGGAGATGCTCTTGAACGGAAAAATCTCGGAGCCGTCTTCGCTGGCGTGCCGGGAGGTGACGTCCACCCAGATGGCGGCCCGGGGCAACACGGGGACGCCGCCGGGCAGCGTCGTCCCGGTCAGCTCCACCCCATCCAACAGACGGCCGTTAAGGTCCACCGCTTCCAGCCAGGCCTTCTCGCCAGTCACCCTGACCTGCACGTAGTGTTCGATGCTCTCCGCTTTGTATGTAACGCCCGGCACGGGCGCATCCGCCGCCTCAAGAGGGGCGCCGCCTCCGCCGGTGACGATGTAGTGCACGCCATCCTTGAAGTGGCGCTGGTAGTTGTGGTCGTGACCGCTGAAAACAGCGCTGACGCGATACTTCTCAAACAGGGGCGCCATGGCCTTCGCCAGCCAGTCCTCGTGCTGACGCGGCCGCACGGCTGTGAACGGCGGGTGGTGCATGACGACAAAGCGGAAGGCGGCCTTCTGGCTGTTGGCCAGATCCTGCTCCATCCAACGAAGCTGTTCCAGCCAGAACGCTACTCTGGCCTCGGCGGTGGTGGCCACGTTGATGATGTCGGTGTTGAACATGATGAAATGCGCCCCGCCCCAGTCAAACGAGTAGTAGGGCGCGCAGAGGTCGAAGAAGTCGTAGAACAGGGGCGCCAGGCGCTCATGGTCGCCCGGCACGGGGAAGAAGGCGGCCTTCCGCAACAGCTCTCGTTGAATGGAGAAGAAGACGGGCCATTGTGCCGGATCGGCGCCGTCCTCCACCATGTCGCCGGTGTGAACCACGAAATCGGCCTCGACTTTGCCGATCGCCTCCGCGACCCGGGCGTGCACGTCGTGGCGGGTGCGCGTGGCGCCCAAGACAACGAAGCGGAACGGAGCACTCCCTTCCGGCGGCGTCTTGAACCGGCCCTTACCTTCCTCCGAGCCGGCGACCTCGTAATAATAGGGAGTGCCCGGCTTCAATCCGCGCAGCGTCACTTTCTCGGCCCGCAAGGCGGGAGCCAGGCCCGCCAGCAAGTTAGGCTCGAGGCCGAGCTTCAGCTCAGCCGTGCGCGCGATCCGGACCACAGTCGCCGCCCGCGGGCTGACCTTGACCACATAAGGCCCGCCCAATCCGGTCTCGGCCGCGTGAGCGAGCCAACAAGCAACGGCCAGAATGACAGTAATCCGCTTCTTCATGCGCTGTCTCCTCTGATCCTTCCGGCGGCCGGTCCTCAGCGCCCGAGCCTGGTCAGAATCTGTTTCACCTTCTCCGCATCCGCGGCATCCGGGAAATGCGCCAGATAGGACTCCAGCGCGCGGGCCGCCCCCTGAGTGTCCTTCCTGCTCACGTAAATGGAAGCGAGGGTCTTGTAGGCCAGCGGACTGAACTTCGGATCCAGCCCAGTCACTTGCTCGAAGCACTTCAGGGCCCGGTCGTGGCGCCCCAGCTTGAACGCCGCCTGACCCAACTGGAATTGCGCATTGATGGAATCGGGCTCAAGCGCGACCGCCTTCTCCAGAAAGCCCGCCGCGGCGCCGTAATCCTGCTTGTTGTTCAGAGCCAGACCCAGTCCGATGTAGGCCCAGGAATGCTCCGGACGCAGCTTCTGCGCCCGTGTGAAGACCTCCAACGCCCGGTCATTCTCCTGCTGCGCCGCCAGGCTCATACCCAGGTCAATATGACCTAGATAGAAGCCGGGGTGCTGCTGGATGAGCTTCTCCAGCGAGACCACGGCCTGCTTGAGATCGCCGGCCTCTTTCTGCCTTCGGGCCGCCTGATAGGCCTTGACGGCAGCCGGGTTCTCGCGGGCCAGCAGATCTTCGAGGCTCAGCGGGCCTGCCTTCGGGGTGAAAGTAATGTTCTGGTGGTAGATGGGAACGCGAAGCTCGCCGAACGCGCGGTTCTCCTCCCGGTCCTCGGTGCTCTCCTTGATCTCCTCGGTATCCAACTGGTAGAGGGCGTCCGGATAGCCTTCCAGCACCGCCTTGAGGATGATGTAGCGAGGCCCGGTGATCTTGAGCTCGTACCGGCCCTGCCTGTCAGGGCGGGCGCCGCCCAGTTCCACTCCCACGCGGTCGGTGACAATGACCACGACCGCCTGGTACTTCTCGGCGGTGAGCTGGTTGGTAACCCGGCCCTTGATCTCGACCGTTTCGGCGGCTGGGGCGGCCCAAACGGCCAGGGCGGCAGCCGCCGTCAGGCGAGTGATGAACATGCTAGAACCTCCGCTTGACACCGAGTTATTGGTTGTCTGTCTGAAGCAGTCGTGGCTCTCAGCGATCAACCCTAAAAAGTGAATCGCAGGCCGAACTGGAGCGCGCGGGCAGAGTTGCCCGAATACTGCGCATCGATGATCCCGGTGGTCGAGCTGGGTGTCTTAGGGATTCCCGGCATATTGAACACGTTGAAGAAGTCGATGTTCACGCGGAAGAATTCGCGTTCGTTCACCGGAATCACCTTGAACAGCGAGGCGTTCTGGCCCCAGTTATAAAGGCCCGACTTGTACTGGTTCCTCCAGGGATTCAGGTTGGTGTCCAAGGAGGTCCGCTGCACTGTGCCGTTCTTCAGCGTGACCCACACGGTATTGCTGTCGTAGTAAGGGTACATCGAATCGGACGAGCTGCCGCCGTCCGCCGGAATCGGGATCAGCGGAACGTGCGCCGGCTTGTAGTTCGCCGGGACGCCCATCACCCCGTTCGGCTTTCCCGTTTTCGGGTCGGTGCTGTTGATCCGGTTCGCTGGGATGTAGCCGTTGTAATAAAGGTAGCCATCGAAACACACCCCGCTGCGGCAGTCCTGAACCGGGTACTTGGTCCCATAGATCTCCACCGGGTTCGGGAACAGCCAGTTGCCGCTGGGCAGCGACCACCAGGTGCTGGTCACCGAGCCGCTGCCGGCTAACTGCCAGCCGCCGATGATCCGGTTGAGCACCGGGCCGGCGCTGCCGGCCAGCCACTTGCCCCGGCCGAACGGCAGGTCCACGATGAAATTCCAGTTGTAACGGTGCTTCGGGAGGTCCGTGTCTCGTCGGTAGTAAAGCAACCGTGCACGCGCGTCGTTGTCTTCTGGGACCGCCCCCGGCATGAACACGTTGACCGGCGGCAGAATGTCATCCGACCAGCCGTTTCCAGCGGCCCTCAGAGAGTTGCTCATCACGTAAAAGAACTGGAAGCCGTAGCCCTTCGCGTACCGCCGCTGGATCTCGAACTGAAAGTTCTGCGAGTTCGACCAGCCCTTCTTCTGGTACACTTCGATGTCCCCGTACATCGTGGTCTCAAAGCCGCGTCGCGCCGTGGCCGAGTAGGTGCCTGTCGGCAGGGCCACGCCTTCCCTGGTGAACCAGATGTAGTTGTTGGGGGCCTGATTGTACGAGGAGAACATGTCCAGGCGCGACCCGTGACTGCCGACGTAACCCACCTTCACCACAGTGTTCTCCAGAATCTCGCGCTCGAAAGTCAGGTTCCATTCGTGCGCCCTGGAGGTGGGCTGCTGCGGATCGAAGTAGCTCACCGTGAATGAGCCGCGGCTGATGCCCTCAGGGTTGTTCAGGTCCAGCACACCCCGGCTGTTCACTCCGGCGATAATGGTCGGAATAGAACGAAGACCATAGTTGGGCAGCTTGTCCGGCGTCTGGGCCGAGTTCGAGAATTGATAAGTGAACCGGGCCGTGG
>Ga0194112_10008238_pt1 | contig 13454 bp, 12 predicted proteins | sample TA2MahC400mmetaG_FD_146191 | JGI IMG/M metagenome (GOLD analysis project Ga0194112, IMG submission 146191) | Freshwater microbial communities from Lake Tanganyika, Tanzania - TA2015016 Mahale Deep Cast 400m | ecosystem: Environmental > Aquatic > Freshwater > Lake | place: Tanzania: Lake...
GTGATGAGGTCCTGGACGAGGCGGGTGAGGCGGTCGGTGTGGCGGCGGACGATTTGGAGGTAGCCGCGGTTGGGTTCGCTGACTTCCGGTTCCATGGTTTCGAGGTAGCCGCGGATGGCGGTGAGCGGGGTGCGGAGTTCGTGGGAGACGTTGAGGACGAGTTCGCGCTTCATCTTTTCGGAGTTGGCGATGTCGGTGACGTCGTGGAGGGTGACGACGGTCTCGCCGGTCTCGGGCAGGCGGGTGGCGCTGCCGGCATAGGTGCGGCTGGCGAGTTCGACGATGGCGCCGACGGTGGCGGCCGAGCCGCCGGCATCCTTGACGAGTTCGACGAAGCCGGCCTCGCGGAGGAGTTCCCAGTAGTAGCGGCCGGCAGGGTCCTGGTTGCCGGTGAGCTGGCGGAAGCTGGCGTTGGCGAGGGTGACGCGGCCGTCCGGGCTGAGGACGGCGAGGCCTTCGCGGATTGAGGCGATGATGGCGTTGAGCGCGGCCCGCTGGCGCTTCAGGTCGTCGACGAGTTGCCGGGTGCGGCCGGCCATGTCGTTGAATCCCCGGCCGAGTTCGCGGAGCTCACCGCGGCGCCCGGGCATGACGCGGGCGTCGAAGTCGCCGGCGCCGATGCGGCGCAGGGCATCGGCCAGTTCTCTGAGCGGCCGGGCGAGGTTCCGGGCCAGCGAGGCCGCCGCGGTCAGCGCCAGCGCGGCGGCCAGGAGCGCGGCGGTCCAGACGACGGCGGCGCGGTCGCGCGCCACGACCAGGGACGGGACGGTGACGACCGCGATGACGAGCAGCAGGATGGCGCCGACGAGCAGGAAGAGCGAGCGGCTCACTCTTCGAGCTTGTACCCGACGCCGCGGATGGAGCGGATGAGGCGGCCGGCCTTGCCGAGTTTGTCGCGGAGGTTCTTGATGTGGACGTCGACCGTCCGGTCGATGACCGCCTTCTCGCTGCCCCAGAGCCGGTCGAGAATCTGGTCGCGGGAGAGGACCCAGCCCGGCTTCTCGGCGAGCAGGCTGAGGATGCGGAATTCCGTGGCGGTGAGATCGACCTTCTCACCGGCGACGGTGACGCGGTGCCGCCGGGGGTCGATGCTGATGCCGCCGACCTGGAGCGGGACGACGCTCTCCTGCCGGCCATCGCGGCGCAGGACCGCCCTGACGCGGGCGACGAGCTCGCGGGGAGAGAAGGGCTTGGGGATATAGTCGTCCGCGCCCACTTCGAGGCCGAGGATGCGGTCGACTTCGTCGGTGCGGGCGGTGAGCATGACGACCGGGACCCGGGCGAGCCGGTCGCTGCTGCGGAGTTCGCGGCAGACGTCCATGCCGTCCATGTCGGGCAGCATCAGGTCGAGGACGACCAGGTCCGGGACCCGGCCGGCCGCGAAGCGGAGGAAGCTGGTGGCGTCGGCGAAGGACTTGACCTGGTACCCGGCGCGGGCCAGGTGGAGGGTGACGAGTTCGAGGATGTCGTTCTCGTCGTCGACGACGGCAATGAGTGGTGGCACCAGCGGCTAGGCAACGGGCCGGCCGTTGCCGTGTTTGATGTCTTCGCCTTTGACGATGTAGATGACGTCTTCGGAGACGTTGGTGGCGAGGTCGGCGATGCGCTCGAGGTTGAGCGATATCATCATCAGCTTCAGCGCCCGTTCGACGGTGGTCGGGTCGGCGCTCATGTACTGGGCCAGCTCGGCGTTGATGAGGTTCTTGAGGTCGTCGACCGCCGAGTCGCGGCCGCATACCCGGCGCGCCAGCTCGGCGTCGGCGCGGGTGAAGGCATCGAGGCTGTCCTTGAGCATCGCCACGGCGAGGGCCGCCATCCGCGGGAGGTCGACGAGCGGCTTGACCGCGGGCCGGGGAATCAGGAAGAGCGCGGCCTCGGCGATGTTGACCGCGTGGTCGCCGATGCGTTCGAGGTCGTTGTTGATCTTGATGACCATCGCCAGGGTGCGGAGGTTCGAGGCCTCGGGCTGGTGCAGGGCCATGATGTTGATGGCCGTGTCCTCGTTCTCGATTTCCAGCCGGTTGACGCGCGGCTCGTCGGCCTCGATGACCCGGCGGGCAAGCGCTTCGTCGCGCTCGACCAGCGCCTTCATGCTGGCGGCTACCATCTCCTCGGCCGTCGCCGCCATCGAGAGCAACTGCTCCTTCAGGTCGGCGAGCTTCTGTTCGAGTATCGTCACTACGTGCTCCCGTCTGCTTGACTCACGTTACCATTATCCACATTCCCGGGGCGGCCGCAAGCGCTCCCGGCGTCATCCGAACCTGCCGGTCAGGAAGTCTTCGGTGCGCCGGTCGCCGGGTTTGGTGAAGATGCGCTCGGTGCGGTCGAACTCGACCAGCTCGCCGAGCATCAGGAAGGCGCAGTAGTCGGAGACCCGGGCCGCCTGCTGCATGTTGTGGGTGACGATGACGACGGTGTAGTCCTTCTTGATCTGGGTGACGAGCTCTTCGAGCCGGGCGGTGGAGTGGGGGTCGAGGGCGGAGGCGGGTTCGTCGAGCAGGACGATTTCCGGTTCGACCGAGAGGCAGCGGGCCAGGCACATGCGCTGCTGCTGGCCGCCGGAGAGCGAGAAGGCGTTGTCGTGGAGCCGGTCGCGTCGTCGCCACGGCGCAGGCTTTGCGGATGCGGACTCTCCGGACCTGTCTGTCGGGCATGTTCGGATGATCCTTGGTTGTCGGTCGGACAGGAGGCTAGCTCGGGAGGTCAGGAAGCGATGAGCGGACGGTCCAGGCGCAGGTTGGCTGGCCCGGACAACCAGGCGGCGCGGGGGTTCGCGTTACTCCGGAGCGGTGCGAGTTCCGGGCCGGGCTACTCCTCGACGTATGTCTCGATGTCAACCCAGGGGTGTATCCAACCGTCGGCATCGGCCCGGCCGGGGACGATGTAGTAGCCGTTGCCTTCCTGCGAGACCCGGAACGTCAGCCGGTGCGCGCCGCCGGCCCGGAAGCGGATGAGCGCGACGACCAGCGTGCCCTTGACCTCTTCGATGTCATACGACCCCGGAGTGTAGACATTGAGCTGGTTGTCGGCCAGGTCGATGCCCTCATCGTCGAGCCAGCCGGGCGAAATGAGCGCCACCATCCGGGCTTCGTCTTCGTCCACCATCGCGTCGAGGAAGCTGCTCACGCAGCGGGCCCTTGGGTCGTCGCGGACCGTGGAGGCGCGGTGCGGGCAGCCGAGCCCGGCGACGAGCGCGATTCCGAGCACTGTGAGGACAAGCGTACGGGCGACTCTCACACTGCCTCCTGGTTTGGTGACAGACTACGGCTCCCGGACTGCACCGATGAGGATAATGGTGCCGGTCGGGTTGTCAACGACAGCGCAGAGGAAAGGCCGGTCGCAGACGAAGCGGAATGGGCGCCTGCCATCCGACTCGGTGAACACGGCGGCGCTGGCGCCCTGCTCGTCCAGTTCGATAACGGCCTTGTGCAGGACCTCCGAGAGGGAGAGGCCTTCGGCGCCGCCGGTCATCAGGGAGAAGTCGGCGGAACCGGGCTGGAACGCCCGGTCCATACCCAGGGCCGCGAGCGGCGCGGCGAGCGAGTTTTCGTACTCGAGCGCAAGCCGGGGAAGCCGGACCTCGCCCGGCCGGGGTGCGAAGGACCTGAGCCAGCCGGCCCAGGCCTGCTCGTGCAGTGACGCGACAAGGCCGGCAAGGCCGCCGGTGTCCGCGGGCAGGAAGACGTACAGGCGGAACCGGTCGCCGGCAAAGGGCAGGGCGACCGTCTGGAACTCACCGGGCCGCTCGCAGTAGCTGAACTCGCCGGCCCGGGACATCATCTCGACCGGCACGGTGTCGTCCCCGGCGGAGAAGGGCTGCTCGACGGTGAAGGCCGTGTCGAAGCCATCAGCCCACCGGCCCCGGAAACAGATGGCGTTGAGGACAAGCAGGATGGCGTCGTCACCGATCTGGTCCACGACGGCCGGGATGCTGCCGGACGTGCTGCGGCTGACCCAGGCGTTGACGGTGTCGACCGCGGCCGGGCTGGTGAAGTCGAGCGGGCCGGCGCGCGCCCGGTAGAACTCGCGGCAGACGGCCACGAACTCCGGCGCGAGCGCGACCTCGCGGCGGTGCCAGAGCGAGCTGGTGACCGCGAGCTGCGCGAGGGAGTCGGTCGAGACGAGCGCGTCGAGCAGCGCCCGGGTGCCGGAGTTGATGCGCTCGGGCGGAATGTCCGGGACGCACAGGGCTTCGGCCATCCGGGCGCGGGTCTCCCCGGCCGCGCCGCCCATGGCCATGTGCAGGGCCAGTCCGACGCCGACCGGGGAAACGAAGACGTTGCCGGCCGGGTCAGACGCGACAAGCGTCTGCAGCAGGGCGAAGCCGAAGGCGTTGCCGGCCGCGGCCAGCGCGGTGTCGGGCGGCGCGGGCCGACCGGCCGCGGCCGGCCCGGCGAGCGCGAGGTAGAGGAGCGGCACGGCGGTGAGAGCGGTCACGGCGGTTTCCTCACGTCAGCGGCGGCCAGAGGTTCCGAGAGACGGTCAGGCAAGGATTTCATTCAGGTCGCGGACGGTCGTGTCAGTCGGCCCGCGGTCCGGCGGGGAGGCGTCCTCACCGGGCTTCGCGGCGATGAATACCTCGTAGGCCTCGGACTCGGGCCCGGAAGACTCGAACCGGTCGGTCGTGACCCGGAAGCCCGGGTCAGCCAGCAGCCGCAGCCACGTGCTGCGAGGAAACAGGCCCAGAACGTGGCGGTCGTACTCGACCCGCACGCCGTCCTTGTCGCGCAGCAGGAAGGCGAAGTCACAGACGACGCTTGTGTCCGATGGATCGGGGTCCCACATCCACTCCAGGTAGCGGAGGCTGCGGAGCATCCGGTCGTGGCCGCCGTGCCCGGTGCGGGGCCGGAACGTCTCCTTCAGGTGGTCCGGGCAGAAGAGCGCGACGCCCCCGGGCCGGCAGTGGGCCCAGGCGGTCTCGAACGTGCGGGCGAGGTCGGCTTCGCTGGTCAAATAGCTGACGGCGTCGTGGACGAACACTGCGTCGAAGAGACGGCCGAGGCGGGCGTCGCGCATGTCGGCGTGGACGTGCTCGCACTCCGGGTTGAGCAGCCGGCTGACCTTGAGCATCGCCGGCGCAGCGTCGACCAGCGTCAGTTCGAAGAAAGCCCTGAGGTGCGAGGCGTTGTTGCCGCCGCCGGAGCCGAGCTCCAGCACCGTGCGCACCGGGATGCGACTACCCTCGACCAGGCAGCGGCGGTAGAACGCCGCTTCCTCGGCGTAGTCGTCCGGGCTGGAGAGGAGCGGCCACCACGCGGCGAGGTCGGTGTAGAGCCGCGGGGCGGTCGGCGTCGAGTCCACAGCATATCTCTACCGGACGCGGGGCGCGATGTCAAGCCCGTCGCCGGGCGGTCAGAGCGACAGGGCTTCGCGCAGGCTCAGGCCCCGGTACAGGTGGAACGTCAGGTCTCCGGCCCGCGAGGCGAGGCGGCGGGCGGCGTCGAGGAGCCGGTTGCGCGACAGCCGACCGGAGCCGGGGGTGAGCAGGAGCGTGTGGCGATAGTGGAGCGGCTCCGGGTCGCCGGGCTCACAGCCGAGCATTGCCGGGAAGCCGGCCCTGACCCGCGAGGCATAGCGCAGTCGAAGGACGGGCGCGACCTCACTGGCCAGCGAGGTCGCGTCGACCGCGTCGTCGTTGTGCTGGACAACCGCGCACGGACCGGTCAGGCGCAGCGAGATGCTGCCCGCGGCCGGCTCGGTCAGGCCGAACTCGAGCCGACTGGTGCCCCTGACCCGCCAGCGGTTGACCCAGGAGTAGTAGCCGCTGGTCACGATGTCGGCCAGCGTTCGAGGCCCAGGGTAGGAGACGAGGGCGATCTCGTCGGCCCGGACCTCGCCAAGCAGCGGGATGTCGAGCACCGCCGCCCAGAGCGCCCGCGCGCCCCGGGCCAGCCCGTACGGCGCGAACAGCAGCCCGTAGAGCAGGTAGCTGCGCCGGTCGCGGAAGCGGACCAGGTTCAGCGCGTGGACCGGGCACGGCAGGCGCACGGCCCCGTACGCGGCCAGCGCCGATGGCTCGAAGCGGTCGCGCAGCCGCGTGGGTTTCGCCCGCGCCTTCTGCATGGTTCAGTTCTACCCGGCAGAGCCAGCCTGTCAAGCTCGCGTCGGGCGGCGGGTCGGTGTTGACCGGGGAACCACCGCGGGTATCCTCTCTGGCGATGAGCTGTGCCGAGGTACTCCGGCCGACCGCGTTGCGGCAGCGAGCGCTCTACGACGCGCTGCTGCTGGCCGGGGCGGCTTCCTTCATCGCCCTGAGCGCGCGGCTGGCGCTGCGCCTGCCGTTCAGCCCGGTGCCGGTGACCGGTCAGACTCTAGCGGTACTGCTGGTCGGGGCGGCGTTTGGCGCACGGCGAGCGGGGTTGACAGTGGTGCTCTATCTGCTGCAGGGGGCCGTGGGCATGCCGGTTTTTGCCGGCGGAGGAGCCGGGCCGGCCTGGCTGCTCGGGCCGACCGGCGGCTACCTGCTCGGGTTCCCGCCCGCGGCGATGCTGGTGGGATTCCTGGCCGACCGCGGCTGGGACCGGCGGGTCGAAACCACCCTGCTGTCGATGGCCGCGGGCAACCTCGTCATCTACCTGTGCGGGCTGGCGTGGCTCGCCCGCTTCGTCCCCGGCGAGCGGCTGCTGGCTGCCGGGCTGCTGCCCTTCCTGCCCGGCGACGCCCTCAAGGCCGCGGTGGCCGCGCTGCTGCTGCCCTCGGCCTGGAGACTGCTCGGCCGCCGTCCCTAGTCCCCGCCGCCCGGACCGGGCGACCTGAGCCCCAGCCGAACCGGCCCCCCGAATCGGGCCTGAGATACCGCTAGCCGAAGCGGCCGGAGATGTAGTTCTCGGTATCGGCCTCGCGGGGCCGGGTGAAGATCTGCCCGGTCTCGCCGAACTCCCGTAGAACTCGTCGCTCTCGGAACCCGATTCGAGTGATGGCCAGAGACGAGAGGGAATCGCAGACTCCGCTCTTCCCTTTCCACTCAGGTCTTGACCGTACTCCGCCGATGCCGCCTTGGCGCCCGACGCGCCGTCAATATGCGCCGGACGGCGACATGGGGGACTAAGTGATGGTCGGACAAGGAGTTACGGGAAGGGGCCAACCTGGAGGACGGGCTATTGACAGGCGGGCTCGCGCGGGCTATACTGTCCCGCAACGATATCCAGGGAGGCTAGTATGGTACCACGACGCAGGTCATTGTCCCTCGGGGCGCTGCTGCTCGTGTACGCTGCTCTTGCCGACACCCTGAGTGTCGGACTCGGGGATGTCGCCTACATCGCCGGGCCGGTTCGGGGCCAGACCCGGGGCCGGGTCCTCGTTGCCATGGCGCTGCCACAGCCGGTACAGCCGGCCAACATCGACTTCGCCTGTCTCCAAATCCCAAGCCCGCTGCTGACCGGCCAGGGCGGCATCGTCACGATTCAGCATTCGCCTTGACGACAGCGTGGGACCCATCAAGCGTCACCTGGACCAGGCCATGGCGGACCCCGGGCGGGGACATGGACTCAATGGAGGCATCGGACTTCCCGACTTGGGCAGGGGACAGCCACGCGATTTGGCTCGACATCACCAGTTGTGCCAGAGCGTGGCAGGCTGGCCGCGGCGCGTACGGCCTGATACTCAAGCGCCCTGCGCATGAAGGCGGAGGTTTTGCTGCCGAGGGCGCGAGGCTTCAGCAAGTCCTAGCCTCAGCCCGAATCAAGTACTGGTTCTCGTCGGTTCAGCGGTAGGAGCCATGGCCACGAGTCGCACGCCAACCCTCGTGCTGGCGAGCGTGCTGACCATCGCCGCCGCGTTCGGCCAAGGCTGGGTCGGGCAGGGCAGGGTCAACCGCCCCAACGGTGATACGCTAGATGGCGCCCCGACCGCTGCGGCAGACGACGGCGGTCAGACCTGGGTCGCTTGGATAGGCAGGTACGGCGACACCTCGCTTCTGTGGTCCCGTTGGTGCGATACCTGCTGGGAACCTCAGCGGGGAGTAGGCCGCAGCGCGCCCGGGGTCCGGTGCTACCGGCCCGACCTTGCATTCAGTGAACAGGGCAGGGCTTGGCTTGTCTGGGACAACGCCTATGAGAATCACAACGATGACATCGCTGCGTGTTACTGGGATGGTTCTCAGTGGACTCCGCAGCAGCAGGTCAATCGACCGGATTCGACCGACCTCGACTTCGCGCCGAAAGTCGGGTGTGGCGGCGGGCAGGTGTGGTGCGTCTGGTACGGTGGACCAACCGATATGTCGCCGTATTCGGTCTACGCGAGCCGATGGAACGACGACATAGGCAGGTGGGAACCGGAGACGCAGGTCAGCCCTTCAGACAGCACCTACCACTGGTGGTGCGATGTTGCGGTTGACTCTCAGGGAACGCCGCACGTGGTGTGGTGCAACAGCGACCGGCGGCTCATCTGCTACAGCTTCTACGACGGCTCTGGTTGGGTCGGGCCGATTCCAGTCAATGACACCGTGTTGGTTGGCGCACCGTCCTGGGCAGCTCCCCGCATCGCGATTGACCACACCGGCGTGATGCACGTCAGCTACACCGGCGTGGCTCGCGGGGCAACCGGCAGGGACATCTTCTACACACGCAACGATGGCTCGGGCTGGGCGCGTTCGGTCCGGGTCTCGCAGGACACGGCCCGCAACTACAACGAGTGGTACTCGGACATCGCCGCAGACCGGCCCGACAACGTCTGGGTCGTCTGGGACCGGCAGGGCGAAGGCACTGACCAGTTCCGGGTCTATGCGTCGCACAACGACGGCCGGCTATGGTCAACGGAGCAGAGACTGGACAACGACAGCGCGTACTACGACGGCATACCAGTTGTGTGCTTGGATTCACTCGGATGCCCTTGGGTCCTCTGGGAGGGCATGCCGTGTGGGACGCCGACCAACGGGGATGTGTTCTTCAATCGCTTCCTGGAGACGGACATTGCTGAGGCGAAGCCTGCGCCGGTCCCTCGCGCGGTGCGCCTTCGGTGTGCAGCGCTCCAGAGCGGCCCGGGCTTGGACGTGTCGTACGACCTAGCCGAAGCGGCGCAGGTCAGGCTTGCGCTATACGATGGGGCAGGGCGGTGCAGGGCGGTGCTGGCCGACGGGCACATGCCCGAAGGGATGCACACCGTCCGCTGCCGCAGGCTCCTTGCGCCCGGGGCGTACCTCTGCCGGCTTCAGGCCGGGGGTCAGTCCGAAGTCAACAAAGTTGTTCTATTGGGGCATTAGCTCCGGGAGGTCTAGATGAAGTCAAGGTTGTTGCTGCCAGTGCTGTTGCTTGTGGCGTTGCGGCCCAAGCTCGCGCCGGCCAGAGTGGTGCAGGTGCCCGAGGGCCAGGCGACGATACAGCGGGGCATAAATGATGCCAACAACGGCGACACGGTTTCTGTCTGGGGCCCGCCTCCGGGCCAGCGGCCAGAGCCACCGTGGACTTACCCGGAGAACGTCGACTTCCTGGGGAAGAGCATCTACGTTGTCAACCGGAGTTTCCTTGAGCCGACCGGCTACGACTCAAGCTGGGATTGGGTCGTGATTGACGGCCAGCAGAATGGACCTACAGTCACGATGACCTTACTCGGTCAGCCACCACCGGTACCACGTGCCACACTAGAGGGGTTCACCGTCACGGGCGGTCGGAGTGACTGCGGTGGCGGCATCTACTGTGAGGATGCCGAGCTGGTCCTTGAGAGGAACCGTGTGGCCGACTGCGCGGCCGTGGCCTGGGGCGGCGGCATCTGCTACTTGAATCTCGACCCCTCCCATGCAGAAACCGTGTTCGTGCGGGGCTGTCTTGTGGAGGAGAACGCAGCGGAATATGGCGACGGCGGTGGTGTCTATGTAAGCTCGCCTGTTTGGGGAAGCTACGCGGTCATCCTACTCCGGGGAAACGAAATCCGCTACAACACGGCCCGCTATTACGGCGGCGGAGTGTACCTGAGTCAGAACCCTGGGCAACCTCCCTTCCCGCCGACCGACACTATTCTCGAAGGCAACGTCATACGCGACAACTGCGCTGAATTCGGCATGGGCGGAGGCATCTGTTCCTTCGACGTACTAGCGGGATGGGTCATGCGCAACCAGTTCACCGGCAATACGCCCGATGGCATTTGTCAATTCACCGCGCTCCCCGGTTTTTCGACGCCGCTTTGGCTCGGGGACGCGATGCACCCAGGGTTCAACGTGCTGATGGAGAATGGCCAGTACGACTACAGGCTGGTCGGGAATTTTGCCGCCCTGCCTCAGTGGGCGGTCGGGAACTACTGGGGGACACTGGACAGCGAGGCCATCTGGAACCGGATCAGCGGGGTGTATCAGTGCCACTTCTGCTGTGACCCAATAGCCGCATCCGGCAAGTGGTTCAGCGTGAATCAGAACTCGCTGTGCCAATACGGCATCATCGTCACCGGCGACCTCGTGGTTGACCCCGGCCGAGTGCTGACCATAGGACGCGACTACGAGGACCTGACCCTCAGGTTCTCGTGGCCCCCCGACTACTCTGCGCCCGGAGGGGACCCCGGTTTGTGTGACCTCATCGTCAGCCCGGGCGGGACGCTGGCCGCCCTCGGAGGGCAAGACCAGAGAATCTGGTTCAAGCCTGGCGCAGCAATGACCCCGGTGGGATGGGGCGGTCTCCGACTGATGCCCGGGAGTCACGCCGACATCCGCAAGTGCTGCATCACCGGCGCCTTCGTAGGTGTGGAGGCGCAGACCGGCGCCACTGTTCACGTGCTGACGTCCAGAATAGACTCCTGCGCGTTCGCCGGCGTTCGCTCGCGGCGCGCGGCCGTGTCTCTCATTCAGGACACCATTGCCAACAATGGGGTGAGCGGTGTGGAAGTTGACATGACCGATTCCCCGCTGCCGGTTGACATCCTCGATAACGTCGTGGGGGACAACGGCTTTGCGGGAATCCGGGCGATGGGCGCTGGCAACGGCGGGCCATACTCGATTGTGCACAACTCGGTTGTGTCCTCCGCGGCAGTGACCGCGGCCCCATTTGGGGTGCGCCTAGAGCAGAATGGCGCCAGTCTGATGCTCAGAGGCAACAGGGTGACCGGTTTCCACTCTGCTGGCGTGCTCATGGAAAACTCGTCCCCCTTGTCGCAGAACGACACGCTGGTCGGGAACTCGGCGCACAACCTGCAATGCTTGAGTTCAAGTCCTGTCGTTCGTGATGCGGTGGTAGATGCCAGCCAAGTCGGCGTGGTCGCAGACCAGACGTCCTGGCCTGACCTTGGGACCTACGAACACCTCGGCAACAACTCGATTCTGATGGACAATGTCATCTGGGTTCGGTGCACTAGGGACAACACAGACTCTGTTCACGCGCGAGGAAACTGGTGGGGCACAGAGAATCCTCTCGCCTATCCCGAGAAGTTCGTCGGGCCTGTCGCAATCTGGCCGTGGCGTCTCGTGCCGCCAGACGGCGGGCAGTCGGGAGGAAACGCAGACATGCCCCTGCGGACTGAGCTCACAAGTTGCGGGCCGAACCCGTTTCGGACAACGGCCGTGATTCATTACGCGTTGGCCCGAGCGGGCCAGATGCGGCTACGGATTCACGACGTGACCGGCCGGGAAGCGACGACACTCGTCAGCGGTGTTCAAGAGCCGGGCCGGTATAGCGTTGCTTGGAACGGGACGGACGACCGCGGCCGGAAGCTGAGCCGGGGCGTGTACTTCTGCCGGCTGATTGCCGAGGGCTGTACCGAGGTCGAGAAACTGGTCCTGACCCGATAGGGCCTGGGGGTCAACGGGCGAGGTCAGATGGCAGAAGCGACGAAACGGAGCGCGGGTGCCAGAGAGCGGACGGCAGCTGCTTTGGTGCTGACGCTGATGCCGGTCTTGCTCGGCCGGCTGAGCGCTCATTGGATTGAGATTCCGGGGCCCGAGTCCCTGCCCAACCGGTTCGGGCACGCCAGCGCATATGTGCCGTTGAACGACTGCATCTATATGCTCGGGGGTACGCAGTTTGGAATTGCCGGCTCCGAGCTCGATATCTGCCAGCAATACGACCCTAACACCTGCATCTGGACCACGATGGCCCCGATGCCCGGTCGGCGGACCCGGATTGCCGGGGCGTATGTCAGAGGCAGAATCTACATCTGCTGCGGCATGACCGGTTCCGGTGTGCCGAATGACAACTGCTGGGAATACGATGCCCTCGCCGACACCTGGGCCACCAGGCTGCCTGCACCCGTTGCCCAGCTCGCGTACATGAGCGGTGTCTGGCGGGATTCGCTCATCTATGTCATGGGCGGTTACGGGACAGGCGCAGGCTCAGAAACCGTCCAGGTCTACAGCCCGGCTACGAATACTTGGAGCATCGGCACGTCCATGCCCAGGTGTGGGGACATGGGCGGCGCCGTCGTTGTCGGGGACACCATCTACGTAACGAATGCATACGACCGGAACCAAGGCGCACTATGGTCAGAGATACTCCGTGGCGCTATCAACCCAGCCAACCCGACTGAGATAGCCTGGTTCTGGGGCCCGCGCTTGCCGGAACCTAGCTCCTCGCACAGCACTACTTCGCTGGGTGGCAAGGTGTATTGGCTCGGCATCGTCCGCGGGCGTCAGCCTGACACATGGGCAATGAAAGGCTGGGTCTATGATCCGGCCACCGGAGGGATTGATACGATAGGCAGTCTGCTGCTTGGGCCTGCATTTCTCAGTGGGCAGTTCGCGGTGGCGCGCGAGCCGGCCGGGGAATTGTATCAGATTGCAGGAGGGCCTGACTGGGCCTATCACCGGCTGCAGCTCAACCAGTCGGGCATCGCCGGGGCCGAGCCGCGGGCCGGGGCGGCGAGATTGCGCGTGCAGACGATGTCCGGGAGAACCGTGACAGCGGTCTATGAGCTTGACCAGTCATGCTGCGTGAGTCTGGCGGCGTACAACCTCAGCGGCCGGGTTGTGCGGGCGCTTGTCTCAGGCCGGATGGCCGCAGGTCGGCACACGGTTCTCTGGGATGGCAGGGACGACATCGGACGACCAGCAGGCAGCGGCGTGTACTTCTGCAGGCTGACCGCTGACCGCTGCGGCGACGTCGCGAAGTTGGTCCTGACGCGCTAGGCCGAGCAGCCGCCATCGCGGCCAGCCCTAGCCGAAGCGGCCGGAGATGTAGTTCTCGGTATCGGCCTCGCGGGGCCGGGTGAAGATCTGCCCGGTCTCGCCGAACTCCCTCAGTTCCCCGAGGAGCATGAAGCCGCAGTAGTCCGACGCGCGGGCCGCCTGCTGCATGTTGTGGGTAACGATGACGATGGTGTACCGCTGTTTGAGCTGCCGCATCAGGTCTTCGACGTGGAGAGTGGCGATGGGGTCGAGCGCGGAGCAGGGTTCGTCCATCAGCAGGACCTCGGGCTGGACCGCGAGCATCCGGGCGATACAGAGCCGCTGGCGCTGTTCATCGGTGAGGGCAAGGGCGCTGGTGTGCAGCCTGTCCTTCAGCTCGTCCCACATCTGCACCGCGTGCAGGCAGCGTTCGACG
>Ga0194112_10008240_pt1 | contig 13447 bp, 8 predicted proteins | sample TA2MahC400mmetaG_FD_146191 | JGI IMG/M metagenome (GOLD analysis project Ga0194112, IMG submission 146191) | Freshwater microbial communities from Lake Tanganyika, Tanzania - TA2015016 Mahale Deep Cast 400m | ecosystem: Environmental > Aquatic > Freshwater > Lake | place: Tanzania: Lake...
TCCACACCTTCAACTCCATCCTCAACCCCGACCAGCACTTCGCCACGCACCCCGAGTACTTCAGCGAGATCAAGGGCAAGCGCCAGGGCGGCCGCACCCAGCTCTGCCTCACCAACCCCGAGGTCCTCGAAATCGCCAAGAAAACCGTCCGCAAATGGATTCAGGATAACCCCAAGGCCACCATCTTCTCGGTCTCCCAGAACGACTGGTATAACTTCTGCGAGTGCGCCAAGTGCAAGGCCCTCGACGACGCCGAGGGCACTCACGCCGCCACGATGATCGCCTTCGTCAACGCCATCGCACGCGACATCGCGAAGGACTACCCCGATAAGATCATTGACACGCTGGCCTATCAATACACCCGCACGCCGCCGAAGACGCTGCGGGTGGAGCCCAACGCCTGCGCCCGCCTCTGCTCCATCGAATGCGACTTTGCCCATCCACTCGACAAGTCCACCCACCCTCAGAACCAGAAGTTCGTCAAGGACATCCAGGGCTGGAACAAGCTGTGCAACCGCCTCTACATCTGGGACTACATCATAGACTACGGCCACAGCGTGATGCCGTGGCCGAACCTGTACGCCCTTGCGCCCAACATCCGCTTCTTCATCGCCAACGGCGTCAAGGGCCTCTACGAGGAGGCCTGCTACTTCACCAAAGGCTCCGAGCTCGCCGAGCTCCGCACCTGGATCATCGCCAAGACCATGTGGGACCCCAAGTACGACACCGACAAGGCGATTGACGAGTTCCTCGCCGCCTACTACGGCGCCGCCGCCAAGCCCATCCGCGCCTACATCAACCTGATGCACAAGCCCGTCCTCGACGACCCGAACATGCACATCTTCATCTGGACCGCCCCGAACGCGCCCTATCTGAACGACAAGGCCATTGCGGAGGCCTCCCGCCTCTTCGACGAGGCGGAGAAGGCAGTCGCCGCCGACCCCGTCCTCCTCCACCGCGTGCAGGTTGCTCGCCTGCCCGTCATGTATGTCCAGATTGTCAACTCCCGCCAGGGCTTCAAGGAGGAGGGCAACGAGCTGGTTGACACCGCGACGGAGGACGAGGGCGAGCTTCTGAAGCGCTTCGAGACCATCGCCAGGAAGGAGGGCCTGACGATGATCCGCGAGCACCACGCCAGCGGGAACCTCGACAAGTGGCTCGCGAGCGTGAGCTTCGCGGGCAAGAAGCTGCCCATCGTGCGCCTCAGCAACGAATCGCTTGAGGTCTCGATTCTCCCCAATCTCGGCGGCCGCATCTGGAAGATGGTCCACAAGCCCACCGGCCGCGAGATCATCAAGCGGGTGAGCGAGAAGGGCTTCGAGCGCCCCGATGCCGCGGGCTACGAGGAATACTCCGAAGGCGCCTACCGGTCCCCTGGCTGGAACGAAGCCTACCGCGTGGTGAAGCGCGACAAGGACTCAATCGTCCTCGAAGCCGCGTTCAGGAGTGGCCTCAAACTCACCCGCACTATCACCCTAGACCTCAAGGCTCCACTGCTCACCATCGAGTCCACGCTCACCAACACCGCCAAGGAGCCGCGTCAGGCCTGCCTCCGCGCCCACCCGAGCTACGCCGTCAGTGACCTCTACAAGGCCATGGTCCTCGTGCGACAGGCGGACAAACGCTGGGGGAAGAGCCCTCTGGCCCTCCCCGCGGAGCCTGCCGAGGAAGATGTATGGCCAAGCATGAACTCCCTGGCTGCCGGCGAATGGGGAGTGCTCGACACGGTGGCGGACCTCGCCGTCGTCTCGCGCTTCGACCCCGCGGAGGTCGCTCGTGTCCTCCTCAATCGCAACACGAAGGAGGGCCGCGTGAACCTGGAGCTTTACACCAAGGAGGCGAAGCTCGACCCCGGACAGAGCCTGCGCCTCAAGCACACCATCGAGGTCGTCCCCAAGGCATCCGAGGCGATGCCGAAATGACTCCGCCTTGGCCCGCCACGGTCGCCCTGGTGCCTGATTTGTTGGCCGCGTGCGCCGCCGGAGGACTCTTTCGGAGTTGAACAACTCCGCAAGACTCCTCAACACCCTCTCTCGTACCACGGCGTTGGCACGGGATAGGGCTGGGTGGGTGCGCCCTCGCAGGAGTGTTCCACAGTTGAACAACTGTGGAATGCTCCTGCACTCGCCCCGCAACTCGCAGGGCGCCGCGTTTGGTGCGTCCATGTCTTGGCTTGTGAGGAGGAAGAGCCATGCGTTGCAGTTGCTCATTTTTCCCATTGGCGCTGTTCGCTGCATCCTGCGCGCTATTTGAGGGTGCTGAGATGCCGAAGAAGGCCGAGGTGTGGCCCGAGGGTGCTCCCTGGCCGGCGTGGGCCGCAGCGGGGGTGAGAGGCTCGCGTGTCGAGACGCTCACCGAGGAGGAGGCCAGGGTGTGGCTGAACTGGGCCATCCCTTTGCCGAAGCGTGTGCGTTTCCAGGCTAAGCTCACGCTGCCCTGCGATGCCGTGGAGGTCCGGCTCTACAAAGGGGCAGGCGATCTGGAGCGTGCTGCCGCCGAGGAGCTCCGCTCGCTCCTGGGGCACAAGGCCCCTGCCAGGCAGCGCCGCGGCGCGTTCCTCATCCTGCTCGGCGTCTGCTGGTGCGGGCCAGGCTTTGACCGCACGCCGCTCCCAGCCGCCATTCACGTCGCAGAGCTCCCCAACTGCGCGCAGGCATACTTGATCACGCCACTTCCCGAATATGGCCTCGCCGTCGCCGGAATCCGCCCGGAGGGACTCTACCACGGGGTGAAGACCCTCAAGCAGCTCCTTGAGCCCCGCGTGGCGGGCGGCAAGGTGACCATCCCGATGGTCGCGGTGCTTGACTGGCCCGACCTGGCAGAGCGGGGCGAATGGGGCGGGAGCTGCGCGCGCGACATCGAGGCCATTGCCGAGCATAAGATGAATCTGGTGGAGGTCCACAGCAAGCTGGCGCTCGACGAGCAGGGCCGCGGGGTGGCAACGATTGACGCCGCCCGCCAAGAGGCGGCTCGCCTCCACGCCGTCAAGTGGGTGCCGATCATCACCCACCTCGACCAGATTCACGCCAGCGGCATCTACAAGCGCTATCCCGAGCTGCGGGGCAAGGGGAAGAAGGCGCAAAGCTCGTGGGGCGCCGATGTCGTCGCCCCATGCTTCTCGCAGCCGAAGACCGCCGAGGTCCTCGCCGATTGGCTCGTCTCCCTCGCCGCCACGAAGGGGGTGAGCGACATCTGCGTGTGGCTCTCCGAGGACCACGTGCAGTGCGAGTGCGAGGGCTGCCAGTCGAAGGGGCAGTTCGCACTTGAGCCCGATGCCTGCGTGCGCGCCTGGAAGCTCGCGCGGCAGAAGAACCCCGACGTCCGCCTGCGCATCCTCCTCACCCAGGGCAGCTATGCGACGAACGACAAGGTCCTCGCGGCGGTGGCCGACACGCCGGAGGTCGGGATTACGTACTACGACGGCGGGCGCACCTACGATTCGTCGCGCGAGCCGATGATCTACCCGTTGCTCGCCGATTTCGCGCGGAAGGGCCGCTGGCTCGGCTGCTACCCGCAGCTCACGGCCTCGTGGCGTATCGTCTGCCCCTGGAGCGGACCGCAGTTCATCAAGGCCCGCATGACCGAGTTCGTGGACAAGGGGCTCTCCTGCCTCTGCGGCTACGCGACGCCCGACAATCGCTTCTACGAGTTCAACATCGCGGCTGCCGCCGAGTGGTCCTGGAACGCCCACGGGCGGAGCGAACGCGAGTTCGCCCTCGCCTGGGCCACCCGCAAGCGGCTGGCCGACCCCGAGAAGGCGGCGGACTGGGCCGTGACGCTCGGGCCGGTCGGCTGGGACATCTACGGCGCCGGCGTCCCCTACCCGCAGTTCTTTGGGCGCGTGGCGGCCCTGGTGCGGGACCGCAAGCCGCCGAAGCTTGGCGAGGGCATGTTCCGCTACTTCCCGACAGTCGAGCACATCGCGGGCGACCTCGCGGCCTGCGACAGGGCGATGGAGCTCGCGAAACAGCTCAACGACCCTGCCCTCACCACCGAGACACAGGTCATCCGGGGCTATGTGGCGATGGTCAAGGCCATTAACGCCGTCGCCAGCGCCGTTGCCGGCAAGCAGAAGCTGGAGCCAGCCGAGACCCAAACGCTCCAGGCCGCCTTCGATGACCTCGACCGCGCCTGCGGAGCCGTCACCGACGGCCTGAAGGCCTGGAGAGCCGCCGTCGCGCCCGACAACACGGCCCCCCGCTTCGCTGACACGGTCAACGTCACCAACGACACCGTGAGCGCCATCGCCCAGAGCCTCGCCCCATTTGGCATGCCAGATGGCGGCAAAGGGCGGAGGGCCGAGAAGGCGAAGTAGACCCTGATGCGGGCATTCGCCACAGGCCAAGGGGATGATTGGATGAATGGGTGATCCAGGCAGCGGATGAATGGATGTATGGAAGAATGGATGAATGAAAGACTCAAGCCCTCTGACATCCATCCACCCATCCAATCATCCATCTATCCAGCCAGCTCTTCCTCACCCATCCATTCATCCACCCATCCCGCACATGATCAATAGCATTGACTTATGGCCGAAGGGCGGTAGAATAGGGGCGCCGGGTGGGTTTGCCATGCGAAACAGCACGGCCATCTCGTGCCCGGAGTGCGCAGCGGCCGTCGTCGTCGGGCCGGAGGTGAAGCCGCGGGCCATCGCCACCTGCGCGCGCTGCGGGCTGAGGATCGCCCTTGTCGCCTTTCAGGAAAGCCCGGCGCTCTTCGGCACCGCGTCAATCGCAGGGACGGTGGACGACCGTGAGGTGACGCTTGTGCCGACGGAGGCGGGCGATTACCCCGTCGCCGAGCGAGCCGCGGCCGCCGGGGTGCCGGGGCTAGCCGATGGGAAGGCGGAGCGCTACCGCTTCCACTACACCCTCGGCGAGGGGGGGATGGGCTGCGTGTTCCTCTGCACGGACCGCGACCTCCGCCGCCAGATCGCGCTGAAGCAGATGCTCCCCGGCGCACTGGCCGACCCCCTCCGCCGCGTCCGCTTCGTCGAGGAGGCCCAGGTCACGGGCCAGCTCGAACACCCCAACATCGTCCCCGTCTACGAGCTGGGCAAGGACAGCAGCGGGAACGGCTACTATACGATGGAGTGGGTGCGTGGGCGGTCGCTCAAGCGGATTCTCGCCGCGATGAAGGCGGGGAACGAGGAGCACTCGCTCGGCGAGCTCATGGAGATCTTCGACCTCGTTGACCACCGGTCCGACATCTACTCGCTGGGCGCGTTGCTCTACGAGATTCTGACGCTCGGCCCGCCGGTCCACGCCGGCAAGCACCTCGCGGCGCTCAGCGGGGTCCGCGAGGGCGAGATGGTCCCCCCAGAGAAGCGCGCCCCGCGCCGAATACGGAGCCCGGACAACCGAGGTCTGCCTCACACAGCGGCCGCGGAGCCAGCAGAGAAGAACCCGCCCGCGAATCACGCGAAAAGGCGCGAAAAGAAAGAACCGGTAGGGCGTGCATACCTGCACGCGGAATCTTTGAGCCGTCACACGGCCCCGGTCGCGGTCCCGCCTTCCGGTGGTCTTGGTTCCCCGTCCAAACTCCGGCCCAAGGTCCCCCGTGGCAACGCCGCTCCTCGACACTATGCCTCCCTCCCAACTCGAAGGGCCTTGCCCCTGTGAACCATAGACGGGTTATCCTTGACTGCGCCGAGGGCTGACTTGCCCTCGTCACTAATCTCCCAGACGCCGCGAGCCGAGTCGCCCTTTATCAAGCCCAGAGATACCAAATCCCTGTGGCACCATTCTGCGGTCTTCCGCCAGCGAATCTCATGCTTGGGCGCAGAGGGCAGGCGCTGCCGGTCGTACTCGTTCAGAGTACTGGCCATCTTCCTTCCCACGACATCCAGCACGTCATTCTTCGGAGCGCTGCCGCCCAGTTCGACAATCGCCTCAAGCATGGGCTTCACGAATGTCTCTTCCCGTGTCCGCAGCCCTCGGGAAAGCCTCGCAACGCCCCTTCTTGTGCCCCTTAGCCGGGCGGGAGCCTTCGCGGCGAAGAGCGTCTGCCATTCCCTCTGGAGTCCCTTGACTCTGTGATGGAAGTCGGTCAAGCGGGTGGCATCCTCGATGAGTTGCTTGGCTCTTTCGTAGTTGCGCTCCTGAAACGCCTTGGAACCGTCCTCATTCAGGCTGTCAACGACGGTCTCAAGCTCCTCAAGGAGAATCTCAAAGGCGATGCTGACCTCATTCTTGTCCATCGGGCGCCACCTCCATATGGAACCGGCCAGGCCAGCCCTGCGCTGCCCGACATTGTGCCAAACACGCAGGAATTTTCAAGTGGCGCGTTGCCTGCCACCTCTCTCGCCCCCTTCCACACCCCTCTCCGCGGGCGTAGCGACACGCGGCTCGCGTGTCGAAGAAGGGACAGGCGGGCCGCCCGTCCCTACGACCCCCACGAGCTTCCTGTGTCCGTGAAGTGATCCTTGCACAGCAGGAGGTGCGCGAGTAGGATGGTCTTTGGACTGAGGCGGGACGTGACGGGCCGGGCTCGACTGACACACTTTGGGTGTAGGGCACAACAATGGACGAAATGGCGCGAAGAGAGTTCGTGGGGCTTGGCGCGGCAATCGCGGCGGGGGGGCTGTGCGGCCTGAAGATTCAGGAGGCGCTCGCTCAGCCGCTCGAACGACTGGCGCAGAATGTCCCAACGGTGGTGCTGGGACGGACGAAGTGGGAATCGAAGATCGTGGGGCTGGGGACGATCTTCCGCCCAGAGGGTAAATGGACGGAGAAGGAGAGCGATGCGGTCATCGGCATGCTCGTGGAGAACGGGATCAACCTGATCGAGACCGCAGCGGTCTACGGCGATGCCGAGGAGCGGGTCGGCAGGGCTCTCCGCAGCGCCCGCCGCGATAAGCTGTTCCTCGTCGTCAAGTCCACAAAGGTCACGAAGGAGGGGCTCCTAAAGCAGTTCGAGACCAGCCTGGCCAAGCTGAGGACCGATTACGCCGACTGCCTGATGCTGCACAACTACTCGACGTTCATCGAGTATGACCGCGTGATGGGGGCGGGCGGTGGCTTCGAGGCGCTCCTTGCGGCCCAGAAGGAGGGCAAGGCGCGCTTCCTCGGCATCAGCAGCCACGGCTGCTCCGTCATCATGGCCGCCATGAAATCCGGGAAGTTCGACCTCTTCGTCCTGCCCTACAATGCCGCGCACCGCGAGTTCGGGCGGGCGCTCGACCTCGCCGCGAGGCTCAGGGCGAACACGCTCATCATGAAGCCCTTCGGCGGCTCCGGGCTGCTGAAGTACAACGACAAGGACCCGCTCCAACACCCCACGACGCTCAGCGTGGCCGAGTGCCTCGGCTACGTCCTTTCGCGCCCCGGCGCCAGCATGGCGATACCCAACATGAGCACGCCCGAGCAGGTGAAGGGCGTGCTGGCGGCGGCGGCGAGCTTCCGCCCCCTCGGCGCCGAGGAGAAGAAGGCCATCGAAGCCAAGGGCGACAGGGCGCACGCCGGCGTCTGCCTCGAATGCCCCAAGCCCTGCGACAAGGCCTGCCCCACCAGCGTCCCCGTCAGCTACATCATGGCACACGTCCAGGACATGCACCGCCTCGGCTACAACCACCGCCGCTGGGGCGACGAATACCAAGTGCTCGCGCACGACTTCATGGACTGCGACGGCTGTGGCGAGTGCGAAAAGGCCTGTCCGCGAAAGCTCGCCATCCGCAAGGAGCTCGAGCACTACGAGAAGACGATCCGCGAGAACCGCTTTGCCGACGTCCTCATGTTCGAGAAGATGTATCGCTGAATCGAGCCCAGACAAAGAGCAATAGGTAAAATGATTGCGGGCAAAATGATAAGAAAGGAAGCCAGGAGGAGAGCGAAGCCGGGAGAGGTCGGCGAAGTCCGATGTGTTCTCTGCCACATGATTGCGCTCCCGGTTCCCTGTCTTTCTCCTATCATTTTACCCGTAATCATTTTACCTTATCTCTTCCTGACCTCCAGTTGCGCCAGGCCCCGCCCCGGAGCCCGGGCGCTCGGCGGCTACGTGGGCTCGGAGGCCTGCGTGAAGTGCCACGAGAAGCTGCACCCTGGTGTCGTCGCCGCCTGGCGCGCGAGCCGGCACCGCGCCACCATGCAAGGGATCGGGCGGGACGATCCCCTGGCCAGGATGGAGACCATCGCCGTCATCGGCCAGAGAAAGGGGCGACACGTCCTCCTCTCCGCCGGCTTCCTCATCTTGCCCTTCGGCGATTGGAAGGACGACGAGCTCTTCCCGCCGCACGACGCCATCGCCTCCAACCCGCTTCTGGTGGATGCCGGGCTACGATGCATTGGATGCCACGCCACGGCCTTCTCCCCCTCCTGGGGGCCGTTCTTCGAGTGCGGCGTCGGCTGCGAAGCCTGCCACGGGCCGGGAAGGGAACACGTCGAATCGAAGGGGGCGAAGGCCGCCACCGTCAACCCCGCCGGCCTCACCGCTGCCCGAGCCAACATGGTCTGCGGCCAGTGCCACTCATTGGGCCGCGACCATTCTGAACTCTACAACTTCCCGATGGCGTGCGATGGGGAAACCCTCAGGCCATTCAGGCCGGGGGAGGACCTCGCCGCGGCGTTCGTGGATGCCAAGCCGAAGGTCGCCCGAAAAGGCTGGGAGTATTCCGCCTTCGTCAGGTCCACCGCCCGCTACGCGGCCCAGCGTTGCACTGACTGCCACGATCCCCACGGGAGGCCCGGGGGCCACGCCATGCTCAAGGACCCGACGAGCGAGACCTGTCTGCGCTGCCACGGCGTCGGCCGCGCACGCCTCCGCTACCAGAACCACGCGGGCCTCGGCGACGCCACCAAGAAGCCTTGCTGGCAGTGCCACCGCAACGCGCACGCGCACTGATCTCTGACACGCCCCAGTTTGCGGGTCTGGGGGTCTCTAGCCCTGCAAGGGCGGCATGGGAAAGCCCAGGGCGGAGCGAAGCGAAGCCCTGGGTCTGTGTCCGCCCGGGAAAGAGCCCTGTAAGGGCGGCATAGGCCATCGCACGGTAGGCTAGCTCGCCCTTTCAGGGCTGTCGCGTGGGGGGGCACCTTTCCCAGGGCTCCGCTTCGCTCCGCCCTGGGCTTTTCCATCTCGCCCCTTCGGGGCTGAACAGACCGAGCGACGGCAAACTGGGGGCGTGTCAGCACTGAGCTCACTTGACCCTGCCCGAAGCGAAACGTAGGATGGCCGCTGGACCCGCGATGGACGCTGCGGCCAGCCAGGAGACCTCAATGCTGCGAATCCCGCTGCGCGGCCTGGCCCCTCTGCTGTGCGCTATCGCCACAGCCTGGGCCGACGTTCGACTGCCCAAGGTCTTCACCGACCACATGGTTCTCCAGCAGGAGATGCCGATCGTCGTTTGGGGATGGGCCGCGGCCGGCGAAGGCGTGGCCGTCGAGTTCGGCGGCCACAAGGCGGCCACTAGCGCGGGCGCCGATGGCACGTGGCGCGTGACGTTGCCCGCAATGAAGGCCACCGGCTCGCCCGGCACGCTCTCCGTCAAGGGCAACAGCAGGCTGGAGCTCAAGGACGTGCTGGTTGGCGAGGTGTGGCTCTGCTCGGGCCAGTCGAACATGGGCCGGCCGGTGGAAGGCGAGGCGGCCAAGGCGGCCGACTTCCCGCAGATACGCCTGTTCAACTCCTCGGGCGAGACGCCGCGCGCCGACGGGCTGGACGAGACGAGCGGCTGGATCGTCTGTTCCCCCGCCGCCATCCTCCAGGCGGGCGATCACCTGGGCGCGGGGAAGGGGCGCCGCCCCTTCTCCGAGGTCGCCTACCACTTCGGCCTCAAGCTCCACCAGACCCTCAAAGTGCCCGTCGGCCTCATCCAGGCCAACTGCGGCGGCTCGACCGCGCGGGACTGGACGCCCTTCCCCGATGCCGCCGCCAAGCTCCCGCTCGACCAGCCGATCCCGAAGGTCACCCACAACGATGGACTGCTCTACTGGGTGCGTCTGCGCGGCATGGTGCCCTTCGCCGTCCGCGGCGTCGTCTGGTATCAGGGCGAGGACGACGGGCGGAACCCCAGGTACGCCGACGATTTCAAGGGGCTCATCGAGAGCTGGCGAAAGCTCTGGGGCCGCACGGACATGCCCTTCTACTTCGCCCAGATCGCCGCGACGACCTACGCCGGCGGCATGCTCGGCGTCTGGGAAGCACAGCAGTGGGTGACGAACAACGTGCCGCACACGGGCATGGCCGTGAGCAACGACATCTACGAGGGGACGACCAACGGCGGCTTCAAGCGGCGCGACGACAAGGCCCTCGGCTGGCCCATCGCCGGCGGCGGCAACCCGCACCCGACCGGCAAGCCCCGCATCGCGGCCCGCCTGGCCGACATCGCACTCGTCGAGACCTACGGCCAGCCGAAGAAGGTGCTCTACGGCCCGATGTACGCCTCGCACGAGGCCCGCGGCGGCAAGATCGTCGTCCGCTTCAAGCACGCGGGCGGCGGCCTCGCCACCGACGACGGGCAGCCGCCCAACTGGTTCGAGCTCTCCGATGGCGCGCGCGAGGGGAACCGGCTGCGCTACGTGAAGGCCGAGGCCCGCATCGTGGGAGCCGACGCCATCGAGGTCTCATCGCCCCCGGTGGCCGAACCGAAGTTCGTCCGCTTCGGCTGGCACCCCCTTGCCCGTTACAACCTCGTCAACAAGGAGGGACTGCCCGCTGTCTCGTTCCGAACCGACACCGATACCCGATAGGAGCCACAATGGACGCGCGATTGAGCACCTCGGTCCAGATGCAATTCATGCGCCCCGGCCAGCTTGAGGAAGCGGCGAGGAAGTTCCCCGTCGTCTACGTCCCATTCGGCCTCATCGAGTGGCACGGGCGGCACCTCCCGCTGGGCAACGACGCGCTGAAGGCTCACGGCATCCTGGTGAAGTGCGCCGAAAAATTCGGCGGCGTCGTCTACCCGCCCGTCTACTTCCACGCCGGCTTCAACCGCCAGAACCTGGTTCCCGTCCTCACCGACCTCTTTCAGCGCCTCAAGAAGACGGGCTTCCGCGTCATCATCGGCGTCAGCGGCCACAACATCCGCGAGCAGATCGACATGATCAACGACGCCCTCAAGCCCGTGGTCGCCGACGGCACGGTGGCGGGCATCGGCCTCTGGGAGATGTCCCTGAGCCGCTGCGCCCAGTCCGACAGCGACCACGCCGCGAAGTGGGAGACCTCGAACATGATGTTCTTCTATCCCCACCTCGTGGACATGAAGGAGCTTGGCGACGGCCCGCTGAACCTCGACATGAAGCCCCCCTCCGGCATCGGCGGCCTCGACCCGCGCAAGCACGCCACGCCGCAGGTCGGCGAGCGCAACGTCGAGCTCGCCGCCGAGGCCATTGGCAAGAAGGCCCAGGAGCTCCTCGCCTCTCTCGCCGACGACCACCGCGCCTTCGGCCTCCCCGCCATCGCCCCAGGGCATTGGTGGATGATCTGAGGCCCCAATCGTCCTCGTCCCTCGTCCTCGATCCTCGCAAGACAGCAAGCGGCCCCCCCGGGTTCCCCGGCGATGCCTCTATCGGTCGGCGTCGTGTGGGACATGATTGCAGAGTCATATGACTCTGCAATTATCTGCGCACCGATCCAAAGGGTCAGCGCCTCATCGCAGCTGTCTCCCTTGGGAGATGCCTCGCTTCGCCTCACTCCGCTCAGCATGGTCGGTCGGCGTGGTGTGGGACATGATTGCAGAGTCATATGACTCTGCAATTATCTGCGCACCGATCCAAAGGGTCAGCGCCTCATCGCGGCTGTCTCCCTTGGGATATGCCTCGCTTCGCCTCACTCCGCTGAGCATGGTCGGTCGGCGTGGTGTGGGACATGATTGCAGAGTCATATGACTCTGCAATTATCTGCGCACCGATCCAAAGGGTCAGCACCTCACCGCGGCTGTCTCCCTTGGGAGATGCCTCGCTTCGCCTCACCCCGCTCAGCATGACCTGTATGGGGGTCTGGTTTGATGAGGAACGCGCGTTGGGAGCAGACCTACAGTTGAGGCAACACCTCGCGCAGGCAGCGCTGGAGGGTTTCGGCGCATTCGAGGAAGGTCTCGACCGAGCCGCCTACGGGGTCTTCGACGTCCTTGCCCGTGGGGTCCATGAGGCGGGTCTTGGCCGCGGCCTCGGGGAGGATGCGGCGGATGGAATCGCCGTGGTGCTGGGCCATCACGAAGAGCACGTCGGCGTCCTCCACAAGCTCAGGGGTCACGGGGCGGGAGAGGTGGCCGGAGAGGTCAATGCCGTGCTGCTGCATGGCCTCGACTGCTTGCGAGCTGGCCGACCCGTCGCCGAACGCGGACGTGCCTGCGGAGAGGACGTTGTAGCCGCGGGCGGGCAGGTCCTCGATGTCGCAGCCGAGGCGTTCGGCGAGCATCTTCTTGCAGAGCGCCTCGGCCATCGGCGAGCGGCAGGAGTTGGCCGTGCAGACGAACACGATGGTCTTGCCGAGCGTCCGCTTGAGCATCTCGTTAGTCACCGAGCCTTCCCGCAGAACCTCCCAGGAGCCGTCGGCTGCGACGCGGACGACTGTGGATGCCTCCCTGTAGGTGGTCTTTCCGCCGTCGAGGATGATGTCGAGGTCGTCGCCGAGGGAGCGGATGACCTCCGCGGCGGAGGTGGCGTCCGGCTCGCCGGAGCGGTTGGCGCTAGTCGCCACGACGGGCACGCCCGCACGCTTCAGAAGCTCCTGCGCCACCGAGTTCGCCGGCATGCGGATGCCGAGGCCCTGCCCGTCGGGCGTCGGGAACACGATGGTGAGCGGCCCGGGCCAGTAGCGGCTCATCAGCTTCCTGGCCGCGGGCGGCACGTTCGCCACGTGCCGCGCGACGTCCTCCTTGCGCCCGATGTGGAGGCTGAACAGCTCGTCGGACGAGTGGCCCTTCACCACCTTGAGGCGCTCGACGGCCTGCGGGTTCGCCGAGTTGCAGGCGATGTCGTAGTCTGTCTCCGTGGGGAAGGCCACGAGTGCGCCCGCGGCGATGGCCTTCGCCGCCTCCTCGATGGCCGCGAGGCCCGCGGCGTCAAGCCTGGCTGGAACCACCCGTGCCTTCATCCATCACCTCACGGTACACGCCCAGGGTCCCCTCGACCATGCTCTGGGCGCTGAAGTCGGTTTCGACCCTTGTGCGGTCGGTCTTGCCGAGGCGCCGACAGAGCTTGCGGCTGCGTAGCAGCATCACGATGGCATCGGCGAGCGGCAAGTCTTCGCCGTGCGGCCAAAGAGGTGGCCTTCGCGAGCGTGCGGCGGAGCATCTCTTTAGTCACCGAGCCTTCTCGCAGGACTTCCCAGGAGCCGTCGGCTGCGACGCGGACGACTGTGGATGCCTCCCTGTAAGTGGTCCTCCCGCCGTCGAGGATGATGTCGAGGTCGTCGCCGAGGGAGCGGATGACCTCCGCGGCGGAGGTGGCGTCCGGCTCGCCGGAGCGGTTGGCGCTAGTCGCCACGACGGGCACGCCCGCACGCTTCAGAA
>Ga0194112_10008245_pt1 | contig 13441 bp, 9 predicted proteins | sample TA2MahC400mmetaG_FD_146191 | JGI IMG/M metagenome (GOLD analysis project Ga0194112, IMG submission 146191) | Freshwater microbial communities from Lake Tanganyika, Tanzania - TA2015016 Mahale Deep Cast 400m | ecosystem: Environmental > Aquatic > Freshwater > Lake | place: Tanzania: Lake...
TAGCGTTAGCATACTTCCGCAAACACGGGTTGCCGGTGGTAATCGGTCGATTCTTCAACGTCGTTGGGCCGCGGCAGGTCGGTCATTACGGGATGGTGATTCCTCGTTTTGTCGATCAGGCGCTGATTGGCGGTCCCGTGATCGTTTATGACGACGGTGGCCAAGTCCGGTGTTTCGCGCATGTACGCGAGGTCGTCGCCTCAATCATGAGTCTGATGAGGACCCCGTCGGCTCAGGGACAGGTCTTCAACATCGGCAGCGACAAGCCGTGGTCGATCCGTCAGCTCGCCGAAGCAGTGATCGCCAAGGTCGATCCCGCCGTACGCATCGAGTATTTGCCGTACAGCAAGGCGTATGGCGATGACTTTGAGGATGTGCGCCGCCGAGTTCCGGATGTCAGCCGTCTCAAGCGGACAATCGGATCGGCACCTCATTTGAGTCTGGATTCGATTCTGGAGGACATCATCGCTTGGAAGCGTTCGCAGACAACGTCGAACGCGAGTTGACTAAGTTTTGGTGTCACCCGTGCGTGATGGAGGCCGTCGGTGGAAGTCGTCAATGATGCGCGGCTGATGGAGCTTGTTCGCGAGCCGGCGAGAGAATTGTTACCGGCGGTTCGCCGCGCTTCGGTGGTGCAACCGCTCGTGATCCTGCTGGTATTTCTGCCCGGTTTGCTGGGATTTTGGAATCGCACGCTGGATGAAGCCACCTGCCGGCAGGGTTTGCTCGCATTCGATGTCGCGGCTGGTATGCGGCCGATGGATTGGTTCGTCATTGCCTCACGCAATGCCGCAGAAAGTTCCACTCCGATGTTTCCGTTGCCGATGTTGGCGACCGCTTTGGGGCTGCAAGTCGAGCTGTTATCGCCGGAGAGTCGACTGTTGCTGGTATCGTATCTGAGTTCCTCATTCCTGCTGTTGTGTTTGAGTTGTCTCGCCAAAAAAGTTGGCGGGAGTCGTTACGCGCTGCTGGTCGTGTGCCTAGCCTGCGGGCATCGAGAATTCCTTGTCCTGAGTGAATCATTGCCTCCCGCTGCAATTCCGTTGGGATTTGCGGCGTTGTCATTCCGAACGATGCTGTCCCATCAAACGGCCGGCCAGCCATTGATCTCTTGGCCCCTGCTGGCGAGCAGCCTGACACTGGCAGCGTGTTGGTTATCTGGTGGTGAATTGGCTCTGGCCTGCCTGGGAGTGTTGCTGGCGATCAATTTGTCCTCAGCCTTTTCACGAGAGAATTTGTCAGCACGAAGCACTTTGAAACGAGCAGTTCGGCAACGACTCTGGAAATTGTCGATCGCTGTGTTGAACTTCGTTTTGGTCACGACGATTGCCGTGGCCATCGTCGCCGGATGGCAGTCACTGTCTTCGGACCGAATTGCCCGGCCCATGTTCGCCGGAAGTTCATTCTGGTTTCGCAGACTTTGGCCCGTCGAAACGAGCGCTGTCGAATCAGTTCAAGCCTTGTGGCAGATGATCGGCGCGTGGTTGGGATTCCTGGTGATCGGCGTGGTGCAGATGACTCGTCGCCGCATGCGTGAGCAACGTGGCCTCGGTACGGAATCGGCATGGCTCCTGGTCGCTTGGGCGATTGTCGGATGGTTGAGTTGGCGAGTCACTTGGCCCGAGCATCACGGTGCCTGGACGGACTCCGTCAGCTGGCCGGGATTTTTATTGTTACCGATGTTGTTCTTTGCGGCCTGGGGTTTGGAAGCCGTGTTGCGGCGGGAACTTGGCATTGGAACTGTCGTGACGGCGACACTCGCGACGCTGGGAGTTTACTTCGCGCCCCAGTGGACGACCCGACTTCCCAATCCAGTGACGGCGACGTGGATCGCTGCATGCGTGGTGACAGCAGCGATTGCCATTGGGGCTGGTTTGATAGTGATCCGAAGACTCGCGAAGTCGGAAGCTCACAGTCGCAGGTTGTTGTTGTCGTGCGTCGCACTCGTAGCGCTGACCGATACGACCAATGGAGTTTTCTCGCGAAGACGGCTGGCTGACGACGAACGCGAACTCTTGGCGTTTCGTCGCCAACTTATCACGGAACCCGCGCCGGACCACTGTTGGTTGATCACCGAGAACTCGTCTCCAGCACGACTGCAGTTCTTCCTGCGGAGCCTGTGGCGCGGTGTTACTTTGCAGGAAGCGGAGAGTTGGGAAACAGTTCTGTTGAAGCCCTCGCAAACATCTGCCGCAAACACCGTGGAATCAGGAGCAGCCAACCCTCGCACAGCGCCCGTCGCGAACCACAAGCCTCGTACAATTGTGGTGACCTGGGGTGGTGCGAAGCTCCCCGTGGATGATCTGAAACGTCGCGGCCAGCCACTCACACAAGCAACCTTACCCCATTATTTTCAAGGTCAGCTATTGAAGGGTTACCGCTGGCATGAACGTACTGAGGGGGCGAATTCGCGATGACGCTTCGTGACGGGCGACGTTGCCTGCCAAGGGGTTGAGTCGCGTGAACGAGTCGTTGTAGCGGCGATCTCCGTTAGGTCGGTTGTAAGGATTACGGTCGGATTACCGTGGCCAAGATCCGTTTGACTGGGCAATGGCCCGAACTGTCGAAAACGGACTGATACTCATTTTTTTGTTGGAACACTCGGTCGAGCAGCGTATTCTGTGTCGGTTTTTCGTGGTCACTGCCGGACCCGCCGACCCTGTCTCGGGCCTGCGATTCAATGATCCCCAGTCAGATCATTCCATCGGAGGATGGAAGCACGGCGAAGAGCCGCGCCGAAACAAATTCATCGTCTACCGGGTGTTGGATCGCCCGCGCGATGCCTTTTCTCAGGAGTACCTGGCGTCGAGTCTTGTCCGTTGCGGAACGAAGCTAGCCTGCTCGCAAACAAGCTGGTTGGTTCCACCTGAGCAAACTCCGCCAGTCATCGCCTATGGACACCATTCTTCGCCAGTACGGATACTCGGTGAGCGATGCCACTTGGTTTTATCTGTCTCTGCTGTTGATCGTGGCGGTCTTTTTTCGATTCCACCGAATCTTCTCGTTACGAAACCTCGACGTCGGGTTATTGCTGTCGATCGCTCCAGGCTTGTTGCTCGTGCAGCAAGGCAAAGACTACGGGTACGCTTGGCTGTTCGTCGTGACGGGCTGCCTGCTGTTGAGGCTCTTCGGCGACAGTCTTTGGAAGCGTCGGCCGTTGCTCGAGCAAAATCTCAACTCAGCGGGCATGGCGTTCTTGACGGTTTCGGTGTTCGTTTTGCTGATCAGCAAAGCCCTGACGGAACCTCCGCCACAAGGCACATTGGAGACGGTTCGCCGGGCTGATGAACTGAGGAAACGACAGGATACAAGCCAGGAACTCCCCAAGACCGACGAAGATTCGGCAGGTCCGACGACCCGTGTGTTTGCGGCTCCGGTCGTGGCCGCATCAGACATTGCCGTGTCGGGCCGATCGTCGGATCGGGAACATCGTTGGCTTGTCGAACAGAATGCCGCGCGAGCGACGTCCGTCCTGGCGCATTTAGCCGTCGTATTGGGATTGTGGTTTCTCGGTAAGCGACTGTTTGGCGATGTGAATTCGGGACTGGCGATGGCCACGCTGTATTTGTTGTTGCCCTGTACAGCAATCGACGTCGGCAAAGTGAATCATGTGCTGCCCGCAGCGCTGATCGTGTGGGCGTTCGTGGCTTATCGCAGTCCGCTAATTGCCGGCGGATTGATGGGCTTGGCGTGCGGAACCTTGTTATTTCCGTTGTTTCTCTTGCCACTGTGGGCGGTGTTTTATGGCAAGCAAGGTGCTGGCCGTTTTGTGGCGGCGTTGGGAGCTGTGGCCGCAGTGTTGGCCGCCAGCTTGCTGCTGACTTCCGCCGATTCCCACTCTTTCACGAAACAAATCCGCGGCTCAATCGACTGGAGCAGCCTCACGCTCGGCGGAGATGCGGCCGGCTTTTGGAGTTCCTACTCCGGCGAATATCGTATTCCGGTGATGGTCGCTTTCATTGTCATGTTGCTGATCCTCACATTTCTGCCGCGACAAAAAAATCTCGAACATTTACTCGGACATTCGACAGCCATCGTCGTCGGCACGCAGTTGTGGTATCCGCAGCAGGGCGGGACTTACGTGCTGTGGTATCTGCCGTTGTTGTTGGCAGTGGTATTCCGGCCGAAACTCACCAGCCAAACCCCGCCCGTCATTGTTCCGGCTCGGTCCGAAGAACAACAACTCACGATGCCAACTCGAATGTTCGCGGGCATGACATGGTTTCGTCGCCGTGGTTCGTGAACGGGGAATCGGCCTGACGAATCCGACCCCTCACGCTTGCGACGTCATGCCGGCAAGATATCTTGACCACTCGTTGGCGCCGAACGGCGGCCAATTTTTCGTTCACACATTCACTCGAGGGGAGTTTCTGATGCGTCGCTTAGCTGCCTGGCTTGGATTGGGTTCGTTGTTGTCGGTGACGTTGATTGGCTCGGTCTGCGGACTCTTGGCGGCGGAACTTTCGGACGCAGAAAAGAAGGATGGCTTCGTCAGCATCTTCAACGGCAAGGACTTCGCCGGGTGGAAAGGCCCCGTCGACAACTACGAAATTTCAGAGGGTGCCATCTTCTGCAAAGCGGGCAAGGGAGGCACGATCTTCACAGAAGCAGAATACAGCGACTTCGTCGTGCGACTGGAATTTAAAGTCCCACCCGGCGGAAACAACGGACTTGCGATTCGATATCCCGGCCAAGGAGACACGGCGTACGTCGGGATGTGCGAATTGCAAGTGCTCGACGAGAACTACGACAAGCTCAAAGGCAAGCTCGACCCGCGACAAGTGCATGGTTCCGCTTACGGTATGGTCGCCGCCAAACGCGGCTTCCAGAAACCGAACGGTGAGTGGAATGCCCAGGAAGTCACCGTCAAAGGCTCGACAATCAAGGTCATACTCAACGGCACAGCCATCCTCGATTGCGATCTTAAAGAGGTGAAGGAATTTATGGGTGGCAAGCCACATGAAGGCATGAGCCGTACGAAAGGCTATTTTGGCTTCGCAGGCCACGGTGATGCTGTCGCATTCCGCAACGTCCGCATCAAGGATCTGGCGGCGAAGAAGTGAGACTTTCGTCAAGCTTCAGCAAGCGCGGCAATCACTTCAATGCGTCTGCGGACACACGCGTCTCGCCAAACTCGGTTTCGCCGGCAGCAACTCGCACTGTGACTTTGCCGCGTTTCCAGCTTTCTGACTGGCCGTTCCGAGTCACTTCTTGCACGAATCCCGGCAACTCGTGCCACACGACAAGCGTGTGCTCGCCAACAGGTAGATGATTCATCTCGAAGCGGCCATGCTCGTCGGTGACGGCGACATACGGGTGATCCTTCACGACCAGCCAGCCGACCATCCACGGATGGATCGAGCACTGCACTTGAGCCGGCAACTTCTCGGTCTGAGCGAAACGCGGTCGTTCGACCGACTTACCAGCCGGGGTCAAATCGTTGAATGGCGCGTTGCGATCTAAACCCGCGGCCGTGTTGTGATCGACCTGGTCTGCGTTCTCAATCAAAAGCGTCTGCCCGGTTCGCAGCACACAGATATGAGGATCGAAGCGACAACCCTTATTCGACAGCTTGATCTTGGCTGAGGCAGATTTCTCGAACGACGGGTGAATCGCAATCTTCTCGGCCGGTTTGATGTCGAGCCAAATCACGACGTTTGCAATTCCTCGATCGGCTGCATGCACCACCAGCTTTTCCGTGCGTGGCTCATGCTTGCCGCAGAACTCAACGTCTTTGTTGAGTACCAACTTCGGCCGCTCTGGCAGCGTTCCATCAAAAACGAAGCGGCCCTTGACCGTCCCCCAGTCATCGGCATTCGAAATGGTCGAGGTAATCGCGACCATCAAGCTAACCAGCGAGAGTCTTGCGCCGGTGACTCGGCTCATCACATCGTCCTTCCTGCGGAAACAGATCACACCTAACGCGGCTTGTTAATACGGTATTTGCGCAATTTGCTAAATAATGTGCTGCGTGGAATCCCGAGGAATCGCGCCGCCTCTGCCTTGTTGCCATTGGCAGATCGCAGTGCGTCCTCCAAGGCTCTTCGTTCGGCGGTCTCGTCGAGCCCACCACTGGCGAGCACATTCGCGCTGACCATCGCCGGCTCCTCAACAACCTCGCGAATCGTGCCACGCAGCGACCTCGGATCGACGCTTGGCCGTGACACAGATCCTTTGGGCGTTGGCATTCGCCGTTCGAACACTTCTCGCGGCAAATCGCGCAATGTGATGCTCCCTCTGTCCGCCAGTACGACGGCGCGTTCGATGACATTTTCGAGTTCGCGGATATTGCCCGGCCAGTAGTAGAGTTTCAGTGCGTCGAGCGCATCGTCGTCAATCTGCGAAAGAGGCTTCCCTAATCGTTGGGAGGTCCGTTTCAAGAAGTGCAACGACAACTCATGAATGTCCTCCTTGCGCTCCGCAAGGGTGGGCAAAACAATGCTGATGACGTTTAAGCGGTAAAACAAATCCTCTCGAAATTTCCCTTCCACGATCAGTTTCTTCAAATCTTGATTCGTCGCCGCGATCAGCCGAACATCGACTTGCACTGTACGCGTTCCGCCAACCGGTTCGAATTGTCGAGTTTGCAGAACTCGCAGCAACTTGATTTGCGTCTCCAACGAAATGTCACCGATTTCGTCCAAAAACAGAGTCCCCCCGTGAGCAGACTCAAATCGTCCGACCCGATCCTTGTGCGCTCCCGTGAAGGCTCCTTTGACGTGCCCAAAGAGTTCACTTTCCAACAAGCTCGGAGACAACGCTGCGCAATGCACACTGACCATTGTTCCGTTTTTACGCGAACTGTTGACATGAATCGCGTGCGCGAGCAATTCCTTGCCGGTACCACTCGGCCCCGTGATCAAGACGGACGATTCGCTCTGCGCCACCTTGCGAACCGTATCCAGCACTTGGTGAATCGCTGGACTGCTCCCTTTGATGTGACCTCGCTCGAAATCATTGGCCGCCGATTCAGGCTTGGGGATCGCATCCCCTGCTTGAGTTGTCCGAATTTCCTGTTGAAGCATGTTGATCACACGCTTTTGCTCGTCAATCTTTTCAACTTTAAGTTGCATCTCCTCGTTCAGACGCGAGATGTCTTGATGCACCTTGACGCTGTGCAACGCGACGCTCGTAATCTGGCCCAACGCGTTGAGAAACGTCAGGTCTTCGGCCGTGTAGGGCGTTCCGTTTTGCTTTGGTCCGAGTGCAACCGCTCCCGCCAACTCGCCGTCGCTTACAAAGGCGTACAACAACTCCGCTCGCAAACTGCGCATGATTTGCTGTGCCGAGGACGGCACGCTCATCAGTGGATTCATCGATCTCGCAATTGCCGATTCCGAGTGCAACGTCTGCATCAACTCGTCGTCCGCTACGATCTGCGCGGGGAGATCGGAAGCCCCTTCGACTGCAATCAGTTGAAACGTGGAACTCTCCACTTCTCGTAGATAAACCGCGATTCGCTCCGCCCGCAGAACTTCGCGGCAGGAGCCGATCATCCGAAGTGCCAAAGTCTCCCGGTCGACAACCCTCTCCACGGCTCGGTTAATTCGTTGCAGGGCTTTGTCAAGTTGATATTTCTCACGATAAAAACGCAGATCGATGAGTTGTTGCAATCGGTCTCGCCCCCACAACAACATCGTGACGGCAACCGCTAACACAGCTCCCAATAACAAGACTTGCTGTCGCTCTGGAAACGCCGGCCCTCCCGCATTCCAAGAATTGGAGGTCAAACCGCCAACCGAGATCAATCCAGCAAATGCCGCGGTCAGCCCAAAACTGGCCGAATAGTACCGCATTCCTTTGCTGACGATCTGATCAATCAGCATGAGCTTAAATCGCAGAATCGCCACTGCGTACGCCAGCATGAATGACAAGCTGGCCAGGAACATCGCAAACTTAGCTCGCCCCAAGGCAAACTCCACCCGGTCGAACAGCGCTAGATAGAGCGTGTAACCGACTGGTAGCACTGCAGACACACCACCCCAAAACATCCACTTCAACTGATTCCGCTCGACCGGATTCGTGGTCCGCAAATACCCCTGGGCCAATGCCGCGAGCATCACCAGAAAGCAGCCCGACGCAAACGTCAGGTACACGTAGATCGCATCATGGAGTGTCGCGAGAGACTGGAGGACGATCTCAGCAGTCGCCACGGAATCACTCGGAGTGAACCACTGCACATACCCCAGTACGCCAACCATCCAAACAAAAGTCACCGTCGGAACGACGTACAGACCCGCCAGTGCAGCACGAGGAAACTGAGTCAGCGGCCAAATCCGCCGCGGGTATATCAGGAAAAAGTGCAGCGAAACGACCGGGACGAACAAGGCACAGCCCACGAATGGAATATTCAGCGCCAACGAACTGGCGATGATCCACCAATGAAAACCGCCCACGAATGCTCCCAAAGTCACCACACACATGGCGAAGAACAGTCGCGCCGGCCGATCGAATGGCCGATGCCAGACCGCCAGTGCTCCGACGGCAGTGATTCCTAACTGCAACAAGAACCAAACAAGTGTGGGCAACACCTCATCTAAAGGCAGCGATTGCACAAACACCCAACTGGTCTGAGACGCTCCGTGATGTCGGAACTCCACTTCGATCAGCCGTTCGCCAGTCTCGATTTCCACAAGCTTTGGAAGCGATTCTCGAACCAGTGAAGGGTCAACTCCTGCGTTAAGTAGCCCTTCGCGCGAAACCTGAGCACGATGAACTTGGCGCAGACTTCTCGCGAAGTCGTTAAACGATCGGATTGGCTGCTCCCCGATTCGAAGAAGAACATCTCCGACCACCGGCTGATCACCACGGCAACGAATGCCCGGCACATCCCGAAGCAAAATACCGGACTCCGTCTGTTCGCCCAGCGCGTCACGAAGCAATACTCGAAAGCGAAGGTCTGGGACGGTGGCGACATAAGCGAGCACAATGACACAGTACACCAGTACCAAACTGGCGGAGACCGCTACTAGGGCCTTATCGGACCATTGGCGTGGTTTCATATTTGGAATTCTCGGCGCTGAAAAACTCGCAAATGAGCGCCGATATCGTAGGTATTGAGCGCCGAAGTCTCAACTCGCACGAAGATCAAACAATTTCTCTCAATCAAGTTACAACGAATTCCGATCAGCGCCGATCAAATTCAATTCTTGGTACGCAGGATGCTTCCTGAATTCCCTATCAAACGACCCAGCCGAGGCCCTCAACGGGCAATATGGACCGTTCTGACTTGAATGATTGACTGGTCTTTCTGATTACAGCCTGACCCACTCTGTAATCAGCCCTCAGCACGTCAACAGCCATCCAAGTCTGCGGCACCTTCCCGTTGAGGGTCTTTTTCTTTTGCATCTCAGCCTGTTCAGCAGAAATTGCCAGAGCCAAGCCTCCGTAAGGGCATCTCGATCTTCCTGACGATTCGACTGGAAGAATTCGCCCAAGTTCTCTGATTGTCACGACCGATACTGCTGGTACATCCCACCATGCCGTCATGGTTGTGGGTAGGTTTCACCGCCAGGATTTCGAGTTTTGTCGTTCAGGCAGGAAGAGGATTATGCGCAGCCGCCTCGCATTCTGCGTCCTTGGAGTTTGGAGCTTGCTAGCGTCGGGAACGGCGCAAGCCCAACCCTCTCCTGGGACAATCGCGCCGTCGCGGATTTACGCTCCCGCCCCCTACGACGCCTCGTACAACTGGCCTGCTTGGGGAGTGCCAGCCTACGACAATTACGCCGATGGCCCTTTCGTTGGCGAACCGCAGTATGGTGCTGGTCCCGACGGGTTGGTGACGGAAAGAATCTCAGGCGATAACGGTTTTGATTACGAAGACACGCCGGTCGATCGATTTCTGACTGCCGCCGCCAAATCCATGTGGCTGCGGACCGAGTACCTGCAATGGGATTTTGACGGACCGGGGAACCAACTGCTCGGTTCTGCGGTGGCCGGTGTTGTGGACCCTTCGAAACCATTTCAAGTGACGATTGCTGGACAGCCCGGGACGGCTCAAGTTCCGACGACAGCTGCCTTGCGCTTCCGAAACGCCCAAGGTTTTCGCGGTACGGTGGGATTAAACACAAATGCCGGATCGTTGGAAGCCAACTACTTCACCTTCAGCCATGCTCGGAGTGGACAGTTTTTGGATGTACCGCCGGCCCCGGTACTCGCACCGCAACTTCAGGTCCAATACGCAACCAGTACGCTGCTCAACGGACTGCCAAGTAATAACCTGTTCCTTTACGACAGTTCATTTCAGATATCTCAGACAAGCCTGTTGTCCGGCGCTGAAGCCAACTGGGTAGCGAAATCGCCCTACGAGCAGGGATTAGTTGTGCGGCCGATGGCTGGTTTTCGGTTCATCAATCTCAATGAGCAGCTCGCCCAACGTGGCACGTTTTTTCAGCAAGGGTTGTTGGTTCCACCGTTGGTCAGCGAGATTGACTCCGACGCCAGAAATCGAATCTATGCCCCGCAACTCGGTTTGCGATTCGAGATTGTCACTCGATGGGCCACGCTAGGTTTTGAACCGAAGGTTGCGTTCGGCATCAACAACTTCGACGCGATGGTCCGTACGGAACGATTGCGAAGCCCCGGAGACCCCGTTGTCGAAACGACACAAAGCGGGTCGCACTTTGCTCCGATCGGAGACTTCTCTTGGTACGGCAAGCTGAATCTGCGGGAAAACCTCTCGCTCTTCGGCAGCTATCAAATCACAGTGGCAGGTGGCATTTCTCGACCGTCAAACAACATCTTCTACAACGACAATGGCTCCGGGAATCCAGCCGCGATCGTGGTTGACGCCGGATTTCAGCAGATGGTTTGGCAAGGAATCACCGTGGGTGCGGAATTGCGATTCCGCTAAGAGCGACGAGTCGATTCACCAAGTCATTTGAAAATCGACCACAAGTGGCAGGTGGTCGGACGCGCGTCGCGATTGGCGTGTGTTGCTGAGATGTGCCGACTTGATGGCAATCTTCTCGCAGTGAAATACTTTGTCGAGCGACATCACAGGCATCGCCGCAGGGAATGAGCGGAACCGGCCGACTGGAGACGTTGCTTGGGTGAATCCCTTCGGGAGCAGCAGCGCGCGCCCCAGCGTGTTTCGCCAGTCGTTGAAGTCGCCGCATAGTAATGTTGGGTGTTCGGCAGTCGAATGGAACATCGGGTGAGTCAGCAGTCGATGCACCTGCCAATGACGTTCACCTTCGCTTAGTCCCAAATGCCAGTTGGTCACACGTAGCGGGCCCGAAGGAGTCTCGGCCACGATCAACTGCGCGCCGCGTGGCTTCTTCTGGCCAAACTGCAACGAGATGCGATGGTGTTCAAGCAACGGCCAACGAGACAGCACCAAGTTGCCGTAGCCACCAACTTTCCAATGTACGTTTTGCTGAAACGTGGCGAACATCGGTCGAAATCGTTCCGTTAGAATGTCGGCTTGATCGTGGCGACTGGTGCGTGGCAGGTCGATCGTCACTTCTTGCAGGCAAAGGAAATCAGCCTCCAACGCGACCAGTACCTCGATGATGCGGCCGAGGTCGTAACGTCGGTCAGTACCGCCGATCCCCTTGTGAATGTTGTACGAGACCAATCGCATCATGAGGCGATTTTCTCCTGCTCGGCGGCAACTTGAAACGGTGGCTTCCCGGCTCTCCGACGAATCCAGTTGACCGATGCCAGTACTTTCGGGCGGCCAATCAATCGTCGTTCACAACGGCGTTTCCCAGGCAGGTCTATCAGCCAAAGCCCGGCCAAGATCGTCAGAATCCCCTGGCCGGGAGTGACCAGCATCACGATTCCCGCCAGCAACAGCACGACTCCCAGCAGATTCTTCAGCAGACGGCACACCCAATACAATCCGCGCTGCTGAGGCCACGTCGGACGAACCGGGCGGTCGATCTCAAGAAAATAATCCTCCGGCAATCGAGTCAGCAGCCACGGCAGCGCGATTCCGCTGACGACTAACGTCGCCAAAGTGATCACGGCGATCCAGCCGAACAAGTTTGCCGTAATCCCGAACATGTTGCGTTCTCACAAGGCCGGCGTAAACAAGCGGCAGAAGTTCTCGCCCATGACGTGATACCACGGACGACGACTCCAAGTCTCTGGGATTATTCGGTTCGAGTCTTGAGCGTCCCGCTCAAACTGCTGCTCGAGTTGCTCCGCGAGACGTTCATCGTACAGCAACACGCCCGCCTCAAAGTTCAGATACAAGCTGCGACAATCGACATTTGCCGAACCGACGAGCGACCAATGCCCGTCAATGGTCAGCGTCTTCGAATGCAACAACCCCCGCTGGTATTCCGAGATTTCAACTCCCGCTCGCAGTAATGAATCGTAAGTTGCACGGCCGGCTAGCAAGGTCAAGTAATGATTCATCCGCCCCGACAGTAGTAACCGTACGTGAACCCCGCGAAGGGCTGCGTTCTCCAGCGCGCTGATGATCGCGCCGGGTGGAGCAAAGTACGACGTCACCAACTGCACTCGGTCCTGAGCTTGGTTGATGGCCTCCAGCATCAAGGCGTGAAAGATCGACGTCTCTTCTTCGGGACCGCCGCTGACCGTCTGAGCCATTACCCCGCCGGCAGCTTTCGACGGCGGAAACGACTCGGCATCGGGCAGAACCTCGCCGGTCGCGAAGAACCAGTCCTCGGCAAAGACTAACTGGTGTTGCCGTACTTCCGGGCCGACGACTCGCAAGTGAGCGTCTCGCCAAAAGCCAATCGCCGAACTGCGACCGAGGTACTCGTCGCCAATGTTCATGCCGCCGGTGAACGCCACGCGGCCATCAACCACGACGATCTTGCGATGATTCCGCAAGTTCAGAGACCACCGCTCACGAAACGATTGGCCGGGCAAGAAGGTCGCAGTCCGAATCCCTGCCTCGCGCATCGGTCGCAAGAAACGATTCGTCAGCCAGAACGAACCAAACCCGTCGTACAGGAATCGCACACGTACCCCTTCGCGAGCTTTGCGGATTAACAAGTCTCGAAGTCGCGTTCCGGTACGGTCGGGCTGCCAAATGTAGTACTCGAGATGGATCGACTCGCGCGCACCGAGCAACGCCTGTTCGATCAAACCCAGCGTACGATTCGTGTCCGTCAATAATTCGATGTCGTTGCCGTAGGTTGGCCAAGTGCCGGTCAGCCTCTGAGCCAATCGCATCAACCGACGGGTCTCCACTCGATCATCGTCGCACGGTACCCGAGGACATTCCAATCGTTGTGGACGCTGCTCCGCGAGTTGTTCCGTTGAACGCTGCTTTGACGCTTTGCGCCGCTCAACTCGATTGATCCCAAACACCAGGAACAGCACAGCCCCACCGATTGGAATGAACACGATGGACAGCATCCAAGCCACGCTCGACACCGGCTGGCGTTTCTTGATCAGCAACACGACAGGCAACAACAACAGCGTCAGCCCGTAGCCGAGAATCGAAAATAGCCAGCCGATA
>Ga0194112_10008257_pt1 | contig 13425 bp, 13 predicted proteins | sample TA2MahC400mmetaG_FD_146191 | JGI IMG/M metagenome (GOLD analysis project Ga0194112, IMG submission 146191) | Freshwater microbial communities from Lake Tanganyika, Tanzania - TA2015016 Mahale Deep Cast 400m | ecosystem: Environmental > Aquatic > Freshwater > Lake | place: Tanzania: Lake...
GTCCCGACCTGTCCAAGTGGGAGGACGTGATGGACCGGCTCTACAATGCCGAGGGGCAGGTGAACATCGCCGTCGTGGGCAAGTACACGCAGCTTGAGGATGCCTACAAATCCATCGCCGAGGCGCTGACCCATGGCGGCATGGCCAACCGCGTCCGCGTCAAGGCGGATTGGGTGGACAGCGAAAAGCTGGAAGGCGAGGGCGCGCATCTGCTGGACGGCTATCACGGCATCATCGTGCCCGGCGGGTTTGGCGAGCGCGGGACGGAGGGCATGGTGACCGCCGCCCGATACGCGCGCGAAAAGAAGGTGCCCTACCTGGGCATCTGCCTGGGGATGCAGATGGCTGTCATCGAAGCGGCGCGCAACCTGGCGGGCATGCCCGACGCAGGGTCGGAGGAATTCGACCACGAGGCGGGGCAGACCCGCTTCACGCCCGTCGTGTACCACCTCAAGGAATGGGTGCAGGGCAACTATACGGTCCAGCGCAAGGTGGGCGACGACAAGGGCGGCACGATGCGCCTGGGCGCCTATACGGCAGTGCTGGCCGAAGGGTCGCGCATTTCCGACATCTATGGCGGCGTGACGCAGATCGAGGACCGCCACCGCCACCGCTATGAGGTGGACGCGACCTATCGCGCCAAGCTGGAAGAGGCGGGCTTGTGCTTTTCAGGGATGTCGCCCGACGGCAAGTTGCCTGAGGTCATCGAATATGCCGATCATCCCTGGTTCATCGGCGTGCAGTCCCATCCCGAACTGAAATCCAAGCCGTTCGAACCGGCACCGCTCTTTGCCGGCTTTGTGCGGGCTGCGATGGAGGAAGGACGGCTGGTCTGACCGCCGCCCGTCTGCCCTCACCTTTGGCCGCCGCGCTGTCCCTGACGGCGCGGCGGTATGCATTCGAACGGGCGCTGCCGGTCCGGGGCAGCGCCTTTGCCCGCTTTTTCCGCGTCGAAACCGCCGCACTGGCGCGCGAGCTGGTTCGGGGCCGCAGCGAAGCGTTGAGGGTGCGCGCCAGCACCGGGGCCCCCGGCTGGGCGAGTGTGCCGTGGCTGGCGTTCTTTTCCCCGCGGGTCACGCGCAGCATGCGCCACGGGCTGTATGTGGTGATCTTCATCAACGCGCGGGACGAACGGATCGTGCTGTCCTTGCAGCACGGGGCCGCCGACACGCTGACCCGCCTGGGACCGGTTGAAGGAGCAGCCTGTCTGCGCCAGCAGGCTGCCGTCACGGCGCGCACAGCAGGGCAGGCCCACGGGTTCTCGACCTGCCAGATCACGCTTGGGTCGGACGCACCCCTGCCGCGCGGCTACGAGGCAGGCTGCGCGCTCAGCCGGTCGTGGGCAGCAGATGCGCCAGACCTGAACATGATCGAAAACGATCTCGCGCGGATGCTGGACATCTATCACCGCCTCATCTCTGCCCACCGGTTCTGACCGGCGGCACCATCCTGCACGACGGCGGGAACAAGAACGGCCGCCCGAAAAGGCGGCCTGTCAGCAAGATAAGAGAGAAAGATCACCAACCTGGTGCCGGTGAAGGGACTCGAACCCCCGACCCCATCATTACGAATGACGTGCTCTACCAGCTGAGCTACACCGGCATCCAGGTTGTTCCGCGCGGATAGCACCTTCGTCCGGCAGGGGGAAGAGGGCGCGCGCGTTTTTTCTGCCGCGCCCTGCCAAAATCAGCGGGATTTGCCGTCCTTCCAGTCCGCCTCCTCCAGCGGCTCCACGTCGGGACGGACCATGTGCGGCTCGTTCTGGCGCGGCGGCTCGGTGGGCAGGATCAGCGGCTCGATGCTGTCACGCGGCGCCTCCTCGGCCGGGCCGGACAGGTCGGGAACCTCGGCATCGGACACAGGATCCGCAGGATGTGCTTCTCCGGCTACAGTTTCCTGCGGGGCGGTGGGCTGGTCCACCCGCTCGGCCGGCGCCGAGGGAACCACGACCACCCGCGGTTCGGGCGCGGTGACCGTGCGGACCGGCTCTTCATCCTCGTAATCCGACTCGCGCGGCACCATTCCCGGCGCAACGCGGGGCGTGGAATTGCGCGGCGCCCGGCGAAGGGCAGGTTCGGGTTCCGCAGGTCCCGGCGGATGGGGCTGCACGGGTTCGGACAGGTTCGGCACGTCCTGGTCGTTGCCGCGCTTGGGCGCCCCCACCAGCAGGGGCAGCATCTCGGCCCCCGTGGCCGAGGTCGAGGTGGTTCCCACCGCCTCATCAGGCTCGCGCCAGGTCAGGGTGTCGAAACCGCCGCAGCTGTCACAGACCGGCGCCCAGGCATGCATGATGTTATGGCACTTGTCGCACATCCATTGCGGCCCGCGCGACGCTGTCAGTGCGCGCGTCAGCCAACCGCGCACGACGCTGTCGTCGGCGCCTTCGCCCCGCTCGACCGCAGCCATGATCGAGAGCGTCCGCACGGTCGGATGCTTTTCCGCCAGGTCGCCCAGCGCACGGCGGGCGCCAGGGAAATCCTCGGCCGCAAGCAGCAGCTCGGCCTTCAGCAGGCGGCTTTCCTCGTGGTTGGGATTCTTGGAAATCAGGCGGTCGAAGCGGTTCAGCCGGGCAACCGGCGATTCGTCCGGCACGATCTCGGCATAAGCGGCGGCGACATCCGGGTGTGGCCTGACCGACCAGGTCTTTTCCAGGATGCGGGACGCATTACGGAAATCGTTCTGCCCGCAATAGCTGCGCGCCGCCAGGACCGAGGCGGGAATCAGGTCGGGCGATGCCTTGGCGGCGGAAATTGCGGCCTCGCGCGCGCTGATCGAGTTGCCATGCGCCAGCACGTCGCTGGCCTCCTGCAACGCCAGCACGGCATCGCGGCGCAATGCCACATCCTTGGGCAGATCGCCCTGGTTGCGCTTGTCCTTCAGCGTCTGGCGGGCACCCTTCCAGTCATGCTCGCGCGTTTGCAGTTCCAGCAGCGTGTCCTGCAACTCCTTGTGGCGCGGCTTGAGGGAATATGCCTTTTGCGCCAGCAGCAGCGCCTTGTGAGTGTCGCCTTCGGCCAGCTTCTGGCGCATCAGGCCGCGGATGCCCACAAAGCGGGTGCGGTCGTCGTCCAGAAGGCTGCGATAGACGGTGACCGCCTTTTGCCGGTCGCCCGCCGTTTCCGCGGCCTGAGCGGCCAGCAGCTTCGTCAGATGCGGCTGGTTCAGGTACTTGGCCGCCTTGGCTGCCTTGTCCTGAGCCAGCTTGCCCTCGCCCGAGGCGACGGCCAGCATCCCTTCCCCCAGGGCGGCATAGCCCTTGCGTTCGCGCGAACGGGCAAAGTGGCGGTTGATGGCGGTTTCGTCCCCGGCCAGGAAGCGCAGAAAGGCAAAGGCCAGCCCCAGCACCTTGAAGATGACCCAGGCTAGGACCATCACGATCAGCAGGGCTGCCAACGCCTTGAGCGGGGTCAGCGCGTATTCCATGCCCCCATATTCGATCCGCAGCATCTGTCCGTTCTCGGACAGATAGACCGCGCCCAGGGCCAGGGCCAGGACGACGGCAAAGAAGAACAGGATTTTCAGCAGCGTCAGCAGCATCGGGCGCCCCTCAATTCGTGCCGGAGGACAGGTCGGTCAGCGCCGCCTGTGCCTGGGTATAGGCGGTTGCGCGGGACATCCAGTTGGACATGGCGGGGGCCTCGCGGCCGGCGGGCGGCAAAGCCTGGATCTCGGTCAGGGCTTCGTCGATGCGGCCGGCCGCAACGGCGTCGTCCGCACGCGACAGGACGGCATCGGGGTCGTCCCCTTCGCGGGCCTCGACGGAACGCGCGCCGGTTTGGGCGCGCAGGAAGTTCGTTACCAGGTTGCCTTGGCCGCTGGCGCTGCTGTCACGCAGGGCAGCGCGCAACGCGGCGCGGGCGGCTTCAGGAAAATCGGCCTGCAGCGAGGTCAGGCTGGGAACCTCGGCCCTCAGCGCCTCGGGCGCGTCCAGACCCACAGCCTCCAGCCGCTCGCGCGCCTCGGCCGGGGTCACGCCCCGGTCCAGCGCCGCCTGCAACGAGGCGATGGCCGCAACGGCCTCCGCACGGCGAGTGCTTTCCGCGGCGGCATCCTGCAGCTCTTGCGCCTCGGCCCGGGCCGCTTCCAGTTGCGATTCGGCTTCTGCTGCCGCAGCTTCGATCTGCTGCTGCGCCTGGGTGGCGGCGTCCGCATCAAAGGCCGGACGGGCAGACAAATCCTCCAGCCGGGCCTGCTGCTCCTCCAACCGCGACTGCTGTTCGTCCAGCCGCTGCTGAAGCGCGGCCAGCTGGTCGTCGCCGGACTGGCCCGCCAGCTGCTGTTCCAACTGCTCCAGGCGGGCGGCCAGATCCTCGGGCACGGCTGGAATCTCGGGCTGGGGCTGTGCGGCCAGTTCCTCGGTCACGGTGCGGCGCGCGGCATCCTCGGCCGCGGCGACAATGGCCTGGGTGTCAGGCTGTTCGCTGGCGGCCGTTTCCGTGGTGGGACGCCACTCGGGGGGCAGGTGCGGCAGCGCATAGATGGCGGCGGCGGCGCCTACACCCGCGGCAACGACGCCGCCCAGTGCGACCGGCCAGAACCCGGTCTTGCGCACGGGCGCTGCCCGCTGGGCTGGATCGTTGCGCGACCCGCCGGCAGCCGTGGCAGAGGTCGTCGACGCCGCACTGGCCGCAGACGCGCCGGAGCCAGTCGGCGCAAATACGCCCGATGCCGGAGCGGAGGCAGAGGCCGCATCAGGCCCGGCTTCCTTGCGGTCGGCGGCGGGATGGCCTTTCGACGCATCGCCCAGCAGCGCCGACTCGGCGGGCAGGATCTGGCCGGGCTGTCCCGCCTGCGCCGGCTTGCCGGCCCCTATCTCGGTCGAGGCGATCACGCCGGGGGCGGCAGGCGCGGGCTGGTCGGCCATGATGGCGTCCTTGCTGGGATTGCTGGCGGCTTTGCCTCCGCCCTTGGTCTTGTCTGGTTGTTTCACGTCCTGTCCCCGTTTCGGTGCCATGCCTGGATGGCCACCCTTCAGCGCGTCCCCGGCAGCCTAATGAGCGATGGCTGCACGCTCAACCCGCCGTCTTCAGCTTTGTTCCTCTGCGGCGATCGCCCGAACCGCCTCTGCCATTGAGCAGGCCGAAGGCGTCGTGGCAATGGCCTCTCGCGCAGCCGGGCGGTGCCATGCCGCCCGCGCCGCGGCACTGATCGCCACCAACCACAGCGGCGCGCGCGCCTCCGTCACCTCCTGCGCCACAAGCCGGGCCGAGCGGGGCGAGAAAACCGGCAGGATCACCGGGCCGGGGGCCTCCAGCAGGGCACGCGCCCTGTCATCCAGCGGTTGCGCCTCTTGCGCATAGACCACCATGCCCGGCACCGGCAGCCGTTGCGCCAGATGCAGGCCGTGCGGATGGATCAGCGGCACCTGCGCCTCTGCGATCATCGGCAGCAGGCTTTGGGCAAAGCCGTTGCCCTGCCTGACCGTAAAACCGGCCGCGCATGCGGCTTCGGCCGTACGTCCGCCGACGCAGATCGCCAGGCGGCGACGCCCCGGACCCGCCGCGCCCACCGCATGGGCCGAGGTGAACACCAGCCCCGGCGCCTCCTCCAGCCGCGCCCCGTCATGCGCCACCGGCACGATGCGCAGGATCGGCGCGACCACCACCGGCCAGTCCGGAAACCGGGCCGCAAACCGCAGCGAATCGTCGCGGGTGCGCGTCAACAGCAGGCTGGGACGGGGATCGGTCGGCATTGGCAACCTTTGACGCGGGTGCTAGGCCCTTCAGGGGTAAGCGCCACCCCGCATTTGGGCAAGAGCATGGATGATCTGATCTTTCTGGGCATCGAAAGCAGCTGCGACGACACGGCCGCCGCCGTGGTGACGGGTGACCGGCGCATCCTGTCCAGCATCGTCAGCAGCCAGACCCCGCTGCATGCGGACTTCGGCGGCGTGGTGCCAGAAATCGCGGCCCGCGCCCATGCCGAGCGCCTGGATCTGGCGGTCGAGCAGGCGCTGGCCCAGGCAGGGCTGCAACTGGAGGCGCTGTCTGGCATCGCGGTGACGGCGGGTCCGGGCCTGATCGGCGGCGTGATGGCAGGGGTCATGTGCGCCAAGGGCATCGCCGCGGGCAGCGGCCTTCCGCTGGTGGGCGTCAACCACCTGGCGGGCCATGCGCTGACGCCCCGGCTGACGAATGGTGTGGAGTTTCCCTACCTGATGCTGCTGGTGTCGGGCGGGCATTGCCAGTTCCTGCGCGTGGACGGTCCGGAGGATTTCACGCGCCTGGGCGGCACCATCGACGATGCCCCGGGCGAGGCCTTTGACAAGATCGCCAAGCTGCTGGCCCTGCCCCAGCCCGGCGGCCCCCATGTCGAGGCAGAGGCCGCCGGGGGCGACCCCCGCCGCTTTCCCCTGCCCCGGCCGCTGCTGGATCGCCCCGGCTGCGATCTCAGTTTTTCGGGCCTCAAGACCGCCGTCCTGCGTCAGCGGGATGCGCTGATCGCAGATCGGGGCGGGCTGCGCGCCGCGGACCGGCGCGATCTTTGCGCCGCGTTCCAGACGGCCGTTGCCGAGGTGCTGGCCGAAAAGTCGCGCCGTGCCTTGGCGGCAAGCCCCGTGCCGGTACTGGCCGTGGCCGGGGGTGTGGCCGCCAACCGCCAGATCCGCGCGGCGCTGGAGCAGGTTGCCGCGATCGCCGGTGCGCAGTTCCTGGCCCCGCCCCTGCGCCTTTGCACAGACAACGGCGCGATGATCGCCTGGGCCGGGATCGAGCGGTTCCGCATGGGCCACCGCGACGACATGACGCTGGCGGCGCGGCCGCGCTGGCCGCTGGACAATCGAGCGGCCCCGATGCTGGGCAGCGGCAAGAAGGGGGCAAAGGCATGATCGGGATCCTGGGCGCCGGCGCCTTTGGAACGGCGCTGGCGGTGGCCCTGACGGCCAACGGGTCCGTGACGCTTTGGGGCCGCCGCATCGACTGGCAGGGGCAGAACCCGCGCCTGCCCGGCGTCACCCTGCCCGAGGCGGTCGCCGTGACGCAGGACCTGAAGGCTGCGCTTGCCGCAGACACGATCCTGCTGGCGCTACCCGCGCAGGCGCTTGGCCCGTTTCTGGCCCGCGAAGGCGCGCAATTGTCCGGCAAGCGGCTTGTCAGCACCGCCAAGGGGATCGACCTGACGCATCTGACCGGCCCCTCGGTGCTGATCCGGGACAATGCGCCGGACGCGACGGTGGGGGTGCTGACGGGGCCGTCCTTTGCGGCCGACATTGCCCGGGGGCTGCCAACGGCGCTGACCCTGGCCTGCGCGGATGCGACGGCAGGCAAAGCGTTGCAGCAGGCGCTTTCGACGCCGGTGCTGCGGCTTTACCGCACAACGGACGTGACGGGCGCCGAATTGGGCGGCGCGCTGAAGAACGTGATCGCCATCGCGGCCGGCGCGGTGATCGGCGCGGGCCTGGGCGACAGCGCGCGCGCCGCCATCATCACCCGCGGCTTTGCCGAGATGACGCGGCTGGCCATCCATCTTGGTGCGCGGCCCGAGACCCTGACGGGCCTTTCAGGCTTCGGCGACCTGACGCTGACCTGCACGTCGGACGGGTCGCGCAACTTCCGCTATGGGCGGGCGCTTGGGGCAGGCCAGGATTTCGACAGCGCCACCACCGTCGAAGGCGCCGCCACGGCACGCGCCCTTGCGCTCATGGCCCGGCGCGACGGGCTGGACCTGCCCATCGCCGCCATGGTCGCCCGCCTTGCCCAAGGCGAGGTTTCCGTGGAAAACGCGATGGATGCCCTGCTGAAACGACCCCTGAAGGAGGAATGATGCCGCTGTACGCCGTGATCTGCCGGGACAAGCCCGGCGCGCTGCAGACCCGCCTGGACACGCGCGAGGCGCACCTGGCCCATATCAAGGACAGCGGCATCGTCGCGATGGCCGGCCCCCTGATCGAGGACGGCGAGATGCGCGGCTCGCTGGTGATCCTGGACACCGACAGCCTGGACGCGGCGCGGGCCTGGGCCGAGGCCGACCCCTACAAGACCGCCGGCCTGTTCGCCACGACCCAAGTCGTCGAATGGAAGAAGGTGATCGGCTGATGGCCTTCTGGCTCTTCAAGTCCGAACCGGATGTCTTTGGCTGGGACGACCTGTCGGCCCGGGGCGATGCGGGTGAACAGTGGGACGGCGTGCGCAACTATCAGGCGCGCAACATGATGCGGGCGATGAAAAAGGGCGATCTCGGCCTTTTCTATCACTCCAATATCGGGAAAGAGGCTGTCGGCATCTGCGAGGTCATCGCCGAGGCCCATCCCGACAGCACCACGGACGATCCCAGGTGGGAATGCGTCGATGTGCGGGCCGTGCGCCGGCTGCCCCGCCCCGTTGGCCTGGAACAGGCCAAGTCCGAGCCGCGGCTGAAGAACATGGTGCTGGTGAACAACACCCGCCTGTCCGTCCAGCCCGTCACGGCCGACGAATGGGCCGTGATCATGGAGCTTTCGGGGGACAGGGGGTAAGCCCCTTCATCCTGGCGCAGGCATCCGCAAGCGTCCGGCGGCGCCACGTCGGGGAACCCGCCACGGCCAGAAATGCCTTTGACGGCTTCCCGTCCCGCGCGGAGGCGCGCTGCCTGCGCGGCGGGCACGGCAGCCTCCATACCATGACGGGCTCCAAATATTGCGCGACCCCGCTTCATTTCGGACCTTGCCCGCGTTAGGTTCCCGCCCATTCCGGCAGCCAGGAGGTCACATGAGCCAGCGCCTGCATCTCGTCTTCGGGGGCGAACTGATCGATCCGCAGGGAACGCAGTTCCGCGATACCAAGAACATCCACATGGTCGGGATCTTTCCCGACTATCAAAGCGCCTTCGCCGCCTGGAAGGCCGAGGCGCAGCGGACCGTGGACAGCGCCCACACCCGCTATTTCATCGCGCATCTGCACCGGCTGCGCGACGAGGAGCGCGAGGTCAGCCCGACCGAGGAACTGGGCATCTGATGGCAGGGGCGGGCCTGGGCCAGCTGGGACTTTGGCTACATCTGCGCGGGCGCCGCGGCGAAGGACCGGCCCTGCCCGCCATTCCCGCCGGCAACGGCCCGGTGCTGGTGCTGCATGTTTCAGCCGATGCGGCACAGGCCGAGGCGCAGGTCACGCGCCGCCTGCGCCGCCTGCGCCCGGATCTGCGGGTGGTCCGGATGTCGGGCGAAGCAGGACCGGGGGCCGATCCGGCCGATGATCCCGCCTTTGCGGCGCAGGTGCTGGACCATGCGCGCCCCCGCGCACTGCTGCTTCTGGGCTCGGACCTTCCTCCTGCCCTGCTGACGGCCGCCCATGCACGCCACATCCCCGCCATCCTGGCCGAGTTCCGGCTGAACCCGCAGGACACGGGCTGGAGCCTTCAGGCCAGCATGCGCCGGCAACTGCTGTCCCAGATGACGGCGATCATGCTGACCGATACAGCCAGCCAGAACCTGGCCCGGCGCATCGGCCTGCCCCGGGCGCGGGTGACGATGACCGGCCCGGTCTCGGAAATCCGCGAACCGCTGCATTGTTCGGAAACCGAGCGGGAGTCGATGGCCCAGCAGATGAACGGGCGCCACGCCTGGTTTGCCGCCGGCCTGCCCCAGGCCGAGGAGGCCGCCGTGCTGGCCGCGCACCAGGCCGCCCTGCGTCACTCTCACCGGGCCCTGCTGATCCTGGCCCCTCGCGACCCGGCCCGCATCGACGGGCTGGCACGCGACGTCGAGGCGGACGGCCTGACCGTCGCGCGCCGCAGCGAAGATGAGGATTTCGGCGACGAGATCCAGGTGTTGCTGACGGACGGGCCAACCGAGATGGGGCTGTGGTATCGCCTGGCGCCCGTCACCTTCATGGGCGGCACTCTGGCGGGCGACGACAACACGATGCGCCATCCGTTCGAACCCGCGGCGCTTGGCTCGGCCATCGTGCACGGCCCGCAGCCGGGTCCCTATCAGACCGAATGGCAGCAACTGGACGGCGCCCTCGCCGCCCGCCAGGTGCGGAATGCGGACGAACTGGCGCAAGCCATCACGGAGCTGACCCAGCCCGAGCTGATCTCGACGCTGGCCAGCAACGCCTGGAGGGTCAGCACGGGCGGCGCCGAGGTGGCCATCCGCATCGCCGACCGGGTCCTGGCGGCTCTGGATCGCCCGGCCCCGCAAGGACGGGCGACGGCATGACCCGTGCGCCCGCCTTCTGGTTCCTGCGCCCGCCGACGCTGAGGGCGCGTGTGCTTGCGCCCTTGGGCGCGGTCTATGCCCGCGCCACGGCGCGGCGGCTGGCGCAGGGCGCGCGGGCGCGGGTTGGGGTTCCGGTGATCTGCGTGGGCAACCTGAATGCCGGCGGGACCGGCAAGACACCGACGGTGATCCACCTGCAGATGATGCTGGCCGGGCGCGGGATCGCCGCCCATGTCGTCTCGCGCGGCTATGGCGGCAGCGCCAAGGACCCGCTGCAGGTGGACGAGCGCCGCCACGACGCGGCCCTGACCGGGGACGAGCCCTTGCTGATGGCCGCCTTTGGTCCGGTCTGGGTGGCCGACGATCGTCTTGCGGGCGCACAGGCGGCGGTCGCGGCCGGGGCGCAGGCCATCATCCTGGACGATGGCTTTCAGGACCCGGCGCTGGCGCATGATCTGGGGATCGTGGTCGTGGATGCGGTCAAGGGCTTCGGCAACGGCCTGTGCATCCCCGCCGGGCCGCTGCGCGAACCCGTCGCGGTCGGGCTGGCGCGCGCGGATCTGCTTTTGTCCGTAGGGTCGCAGTCGGCACAGGACGGATTTTCGGCGCCGCCAGGCGCGCCGCCGCACCTGCGAGGCGTCCTGGCCCCCCTGCAGATGGGTTTCGACTGGCGCGGCCACCGCGTGCTGGCCTTTGCCGGCATCGGCCATCCCGAAAAGTTCTTTGCCACCCTGCGCGACCTCGGCGCCCATCTGGTGCGCGGCGAGGCGCTGGAGGATCACCAGCCCTTCACCCCCGCCCTGCTGACGCGGCTGGAGACCGAGGCGCGGATGACCCGCGCCCAGCTGGTCACCACGGAAAAGGACGCCGCCCGCCTGCCCCGCAGCTTTCGCCCCAAGGTGATGGCGCTGCCGGTCCGCCTGACGCTGGACGGGGACGCCCCCCTGCGCGACGCCCTGGATCGGCTGTTTCCACCTGCGGTTTGAATTCCGCCCCGCGATGCCGATATAAGGCATCAGACCGCCCGAAAGGATCTTCATGTCAAGCAATGCCCGTGCCCGGCTGAGCTTTTACCTGCTTCTGCTGCTGACGCTCTATGCCTCGCTGGCAGGCGCGGGCTGAGGGGGGATCATGTCCAAGCGTTTCGGGGGGCGGTTCTCGCCCGACAATCTTTTGCGCAACAACCTGCCGGACCAGCCACCGCGCGCGGCCCTGCCGCCCACGCCGCGCCACCCGCATGAAGGGCGTCCGAAATGGATCACGCTGGCCGCGTCGCCCTTTCTGCTGGGCGCGTTCTTCCAGGGTGCCACCGGCATGGTCACCGACCTTGCAGCGTTCGGCCTGGTGGCCAGCGGCATGTGGATGACGCGCGAAGGTCTGGTCGCCCAGGCCGCGTTCGAGGCGCGGCGCATCGCGCGCAAGCCGGCGATCCCGCGCAAGCTGTTCGGCGGCGTGCTGGCCGGTCTGGGGATCGGCCTGGGCGCCGCGGAGCCAGGGGTCTGGGCCGAGGCCGGGATGATCGGCGCTGCGGGCCTGGCGCTGCATCAGCTGTCCTTCGGACTGGACCCTTGGCGCGACAAGGGGCGCGAGGATGTGGACAGCTTTCAGCAGGATCGCGCCGAGCGCCTTCTTGACGAGGCCGATGGCTATCTGACGCAGATGCGCGACGCCATCGCCCGCGCCGGGGACCGGCGGCTGGAGGCGCGTGTCGCCATGTTCGAGACGAGCGTGCAGCACCTGTTCGACCGCGTGCGGGACAATCCCGGCGGGCTGACCTCGGCGCGCCGCTACCTGGGCGTCTACCTGATGGGAGCCCGCGACGCGACCAGCCGCTTTGCCGATCTTTATGCGCGAACGCAGGATCAATCGGCGCGCAGGGCTTATGAGTCGTTCCTTGATGATCTGGAGCGGGACTTCATCGCTCGCGCCGACCGGCTGCTGGACGGTGACCGCGAAGCCCTCGACATCGAGATGTCCGTTCTGCGCGAGCGGCTGGCCCGCGAGGGGCTGACGGGCGCCGCCACCCGGGTCGCGGCCGAGGACCGACCCGCGCTGCAAAGCCATGAGGCGCAGACGCTGGATCAGTTGTTGAAGATGCCCTTCCCCGGCCAGAAGCAGCCCCGCGACTGATGCCGCGTTTCGCGTTAAAGGTCGAATATGACGGCGCGCCATTCGCCGGCTGGCAGGCTCAGGCCGACCAGCCTTCGGTCCAAGGCGCGATCGAGGCGGCGTTGGCCAGGTTGGACCCCGGCTTTGCCGCCGGCGCCCGCATCGCGGCGGCAGGCCGTACGGATACAGGCGTCCATGCCACCGGTCAGGTTGCCCATGCCGACATGCAGCGAGACTGGGACCCCTTTCGCCTGTCCGAGGCGCTGAACTGGCACCTGAAGCCCGCTCCGGTCGCCATTCTGGCCGCCGCGCGGGTCGAGGACGACTTCCACGCCCGATTTTCCGCGACCGAACGGCGCTATCTGTTCCGGCTGGTGGCGCGACGCGCGCCGCTGACCCATCTGCGCGGACAGGTCTGGCAGGTGCTGAACCCGCTGGACCTGGAGGCGATGCGCGGAGGCGCGGCGCATCTGGTGGGGCATCACGACTTCACGACCTTCCGGTCGTCGATCTGTCAGGCGAAAAGCCCGCTCAAGTCGCTGGACTGCATCGAGATCACGGAAAGCGAGATCCCGCAGGGGCGCGAATACCGGTTTGTCTTGCGGGCCCGGTCGTTCCTGCACAACCAGGTGCGCAGCATCGTCGGCACGCTGGAACGCGTGGGCGCGGGTTCATGGCAGCCGACGCGGGTGAAGGAAGCGTTGGAGGCGCGCAATCGCGCGGCCTGCGGGCCTGTCTGTCCGCCGCAAGGACTGTACCTGACGGGCGTTGGCTATCCTTCGGACCCGTTCCGCGGTCCCGGACCGACGGGCAGGTAGGACGGCTGGCCCCGGCGGCGGCGGCGGGGACGTTCGTCCCGGCGCGACACCACGATCTTGACCGTGTGCCACAGGATCCACAGATCAAGCCGCAGGCTGCGGTGGCGTTGATAGATCAGGTCGATCTTCAGCTTGGCGGGCCAGCGGCGGTAGTAGGCAGCCTCCGTCGCCGCGGCCGAGCGGCAGCGGGCCAGGATGCGATCCTCGTGCCGATGGTAGATCAGGGTCGCAAGTCCCGTCACACCAGGGCGGCTGAGCAGCACCTGGGAATAGACGGCGGGAAAACGTTCGACATACTCGCGCAGCGGCGGGCGCGGGCCCACAAAGCTCATGTCGCCCCGGAGGATGTTGAACAGCTGGGCAGTT
>Ga0194112_10008258_pt1 | contig 13424 bp, 9 predicted proteins | sample TA2MahC400mmetaG_FD_146191 | JGI IMG/M metagenome (GOLD analysis project Ga0194112, IMG submission 146191) | Freshwater microbial communities from Lake Tanganyika, Tanzania - TA2015016 Mahale Deep Cast 400m | ecosystem: Environmental > Aquatic > Freshwater > Lake | place: Tanzania: Lake...
TGCGCTAGGCCTTCTAAAGTCTGCTCACCAAATGCTGATGGAGAACCATCTGAACACTTGTTTCAAGAAGGCGATGGGAACGACCAATGAAAAAAAGAAACAAGAGATGATCCAGGAAATTTTAAGAGTAACAAAACTTTTCAATAAATAACCCATGTCCGGTAAAATAAACGAACATACATACTATGCCAAGGGGATGCATTGCGCCTCCTGCGAACTCTTGATCGAGAAAAGGCTATTAGAGTTGACTGACGTCAAGTCCGCTGAAGCTTACACGACTAGGGGAGAAGTAGTAATCGAGTACCGTGGTAAAAAACCAAGTGCCCAAGAATTAAATAAAATTTTTGCCGAAGAGGGATATACTTTCTCGGATTCACCTTTTGCGAGCAAGGTAAACGCAGGCCTTGCACCCGATTTTGCCACCGCACTTATTATCGGATTTTTGGTAATTATTGCCTTTCTTGGTTTAAATAGACTGGGTCTCTCGGGCCTGGTGAATGTGACTTCAAGATCATCACTCCCCGTGTTTTTCCTTTTCGGTCTTCTGGCCGGAATTTCCAGTTGCGCGGCCTTAGTCGGCGGCATAATTTTATCCATGGCAAAACAATGGGGCGAACTCTATTCTGAAACTGACACCACCTGGAATAAATTTCAACCTAATCTTATTTTTAATACTGGGCGGCTTATTTCTTATGCTTTTTTTGGGGCGATTTTGGGAGCAATCGGCAGCAAGCTAAACTTTTCTTTTAGACTAGGGCCGATATTTGTCATCGCTATTTCTTTTATTATGATTTTATTAGCTCTTCAGATGTTAGAGTTTAAGGCGGTGAGAAAATTCCACCTTACCATGCCGAAGTTTATTACGAGATTTATTGCCAGCGAATCTAATTTCAAGGGGCGGCCTATGCCATTTTTACTGGGTGCATTTACTTTTTTTCTGCCTTGCGGATTTACCATAACCGCTCAAGGATTGGCTTTAATCTCCGGAAGCGCCATCCAAGGGGGCGTGATCATGCTGTTATTCGCGCTGGGAACTCTGCCCATGCTTTTATTCATTGGGTTATCCAGCGTTAAATTCTCGCAAAGACCGCACCTGTCCAATAGTTTTTTGAAAGTAGCGGGAATTTTGGTTTTATTTTTCGCCCTTTACAATATCAATTTCCAATTAAATGTTTTGGGGATTTCCAGTCTTAGCAATTTGGGTGTTAACTCTGGCCAAATATCAGGCGCCACAAAAAATAATTCGCTCCAAGCGGGATTACCCCCGGTTATTGATGGGAAACAAATTTTAAAAATGGATGCTTCCTCACAGGGCTACACACCAAATTACTTTAAGGTAAGAGTGGGCGTACCAGTAAGATGGGAAATTACTGACAAGGGGACAAGTGGCTGCACTAACGCCGTAATTTCCAGAAGTTTGTTTGAGGGAGAAATACCTTTGACTCCCGGTCAAATTAGCATCAAGGAATTTACGCCAACACAGCCTGGCAAATATAAATTCAGTTGCTGGATGGGTATGGTTTCAGGGACTATAGAGGTAGTTGGCGAACAACAAAGTCAGGGTTCTGTTAAGGCAACTGAAAATCCCACCGGCAGCAACGATATCACCCCATCCGAAGCCAAAGGATGCGGCTGTCAAACAAGGAATTAAAATGGTCAAGGAAATATTGAAAATCTCTGGCATGCACTGCGCCTCCTGCGCGGCAAATATTGAAAATGCCCTTAGAAAAGAGAAGGGTGTATTATCGGTTAATGTTAACTTTGCCTCGGAGAAACTTTATTTGGAATATGAGGAGAAAATTGCCACTCCTGAAAAAATAAACGGTTTGCTCAAGAACTTGGGATATAAAGTAGGAAACGACAAAAAGGAACAGAACGATAAGATCAAAGAACTGAGAAAACGCTTAATTTTTGCCCTTCTTAGCGGCTTACCTATTGTTTACATGGTTATGGGAGAAATGATCGGTTTGCCGATACCATCCCGCTTAATGGCGGGAGAAAATTACGGCATTATCATTCAGCTTGTTTTGGCAACAGCTGTTATCATTTCCTCTTTTAATATCTGGGCTTCCGGTTTCAAAAATTTACTGCGGTTAGCCCCGAGTATGGATTCGCTTATTTTTATTGGCACGTCCCTCGCTTATTTTTACAGCTTGGCCATTACCATTTTGACATTTTTGGGCGGAAAACTTGAGGCCCATCTATATTATGAAAGCGCGGCGTTGATTTTAGTTTTCATTTCTTTGGGGAAATATCTTGAAGCAGAAACCTTAGGAAAAACCAGCGAGGCGATCAAAAAATTGATCGGGCTTCAGCCGAGAGAAGCAACAATAATCAAAATTAAAAATGAAAAATTTAAAATTAAGAATTACAATGAAAAATTCAAAATTCGAGAATGGATTGAAGCGAAAATTCCCATTTCAGAATTAGAAGTTGACGATATTGTCGTCATGAAACCTGGAGAGAAAATACCAACCGATGGAGTAGTAATTGACGGTTATTCCGGGGTTGATGAGAAGATGATAACAGGCGAAAGCGTTCCCGTGGAAAAAACGGTCGGCAGTGTCTTGATTGGCGGAACAGTCAACCAAACAGGCCGATTGGTCTTTAAGGTAACAAGGGTCGGCAAAGACACGATGCTGGCCCAAATTATAAAGATAGTTGAAGAAGCAATGGGTTCTAAGGCACCGATTCAGCTTTTAGCCGATAAAGTTTCTTTTTATTTTGTCCCGTCTGTAATTGGTATTGCCATTTTTGCCTTTGCTGTTTGGCTTTTACTGGGACAACCATTAGCTTTTGCCCTAACGGTTTTTGTGGCCGTTTTAATTATTGCTTGCCCTTGCGCTTTGGGTTTGGCCACGCCAACTGCGGTAATGATGGGAACAGGACTGGCGGCAAAAAACGGCATTTTAATTAAAAGCGGCAAGGCCTTGGAAATTGCCCGCGATGTTAATATGGTAATTTTTGACAAAACCGGCACTTTAACAAAGGGAGAGCCGACTGTGACTGACATCATTGAAATTAAAAATTCAAAATTGCAAATTCTTCGACTTGCCGCCTCGGTGGAGAAGAATTCCGAGCATCCGCTGGCGGAGGCAATTGTCATAAAAGCCAAAGAAGAAAGTCTTACCCTTAGCGCAGTTAAAGGATTTCAAGCCATCGTTGGGCAGGGTGTTTCCGCTTATCTTAAAAAGCGAAAAATACTTTTTGGGACCAGAAAACTGATGGCGGAAAATCAGATTGAAACCCATACCATAGAAGAAAAAATGATTGTTTTAGAAGACCAGGGTAAGACAGCCATGATTTTGGCGATTGATAATGATATTTTGGGAATCATTGCCGTTGCCGATACTCTTAAAGAGTATTCAAAGGAGGCAGTTAAGATTCTTCACCAAATGGGCAAAAAAGTAGCGATCATTACCGGAGATAATGGGAGAGTTGGGCAAGCCATTGCCGGACAGGTTGGCATAGACATGGTTTTGGCCGAGGTGTTACCCCAGGAAAAATCGGCCGAAATTAAAAAATTGCAAGGCGAAGGAAGGGTTGTGGCGATGGTAGGGGACGGAATAAATGATTCTCCCGCATTAGCTCAGGCTGATTTGGGAATTGCTCTTGGATCTGGCACCGATGTGGCTATAGAAACTGGAGATGTTATTCTGCTAAAGGATGACCTACGGGATGTGGTAACGGCCATTGATTTGAGCAAATATACTTTAAGTAAGATCAAACAGGGTCTCTTTTGGGCTTTCTTTTACAATATTATTGGTATTCCGGTAGCGGCGGGAACTTTGTACCCGCTTACCGGCTGGCTTTTAAATCCGAGCATTGCCGCAGCCGCAATGGCTTTCTCCTCGGTAAGTGTCGTCGCCAACGCTCTCTCAATGAAGTATTACCGGCCAACTATTTAAACAGAAGACTGCGCTCATTAGCGATGAGCGGGCCGCCCGCCTTAGGGCGGAGCGAGCCTCGCTCAAGTTCGCCTCGGGCGACTTGAGCGGGTGAAGGGAATCGGACCCTCTGTCTGCTCCTTGGCAAGGAGCCGTGTTACCGGTACACCACACCCGCCTACGTTACTGTGTAACTTCGGCGGGCAGGCCCGCTTTTAGTTGGGCTTGCCATCCGAAGCTTCAGCGCAGGATGGTGCCGAGAGCGTGAGTTGCACACGCATCCCAAGTTTTTCAGACTCGTGTCTTGACTACCTTGACTATCTCGGCCCTTCGACTCACGAAAAGCAAAGCGACGAATGGGTGACCGCTGGTGGATTTGAACCACCAACCTCTTCGATGTAAACGAAGCGCTCTGCCGTTGAGCCAAGCGGTCGCTCTGGCCTCGCTTCTAGGCGACTATATTTTAACAAAGTTATTCGGGGAAAAACAAGAGCATTATTCTTTTCCGTGATAGTATCTCTTGCCCCTTAGCTTTTCGGGTAAGAGGTCTTTTGTATTCAAAAATTTTGTAGGGGCATTAAGGATCTTAAGGGGAATCGAAAGATTTCCGTATTTCTTCACATCTTTTAGGGCCTCAAAATAGGCATCAACGGCCGAACGATCCTTTCTGGCTAGTGCCAGATAAACTGCGCCATGGGCCAGGTTCTCCTGGCATTCTGGAAAACCAATTTCATGGCAGGCCTGAAATACTTCATTGGCAACGACTAACGCAGTTGGCTGAGCCATGCCTATGTCTTCGCTAGCAAAAACAACCATACGCCTGGCGATAAAAAGCGGGTCTTCTCCTGCTTCAACCATGCGTGCTAGATAATATAAGGCGGCATCAACATTTGAGGCGCGCATGCTTTTAATGAAAGCGCTAATGGTATTGTAATGTTCCTCGCCATTGCGGTCAAAGGTAAGAGATTTGCGCTGGAGCGCATCTTCGATTTTTCCTATACCTAAGCTACGTTTGCCCCCCGCTAAACTTGCCGCTATTTCTATGGCATTAAGGGCAATTCTTGCATCCCCGTTACAGGATTCGATTAAAAACTCCCTGGCCTTACTATTAATCCTAACTTTTAGCTCTTTTTCTCCTCGCTCAATTATCTTTTGCAAGTCATCATGCGCTAACTGATTTAACACTAATACTCGGGAGCGCGAAAGTAGTGGGCCGATTACTTCAAAAGAGGGATTCTCGGTAGTGGCGCCGATTAGAATTATCGTTCCGTCTTCCACGTGTGGTAAAAAGGCGTCTTGTTGGGCCTTATTTAACCGGTGAATTTCGTCCATGAAGAGAATCGTTTTCTGGCCATAGGCCGAGAGTCGCTCCTTGGCCTCCGCCACTACTTTGCGAAAATCATCTAAACTGGCCGTCACAGCGGAAAAATGAAATAGGCAGGATTTGGTGTTATTGGCAATAATCTTGGCGAGGGTGGTCTTCCCGCAACCCGGCGGACCCCAAAGAATCAAAGAAACGAGTTGGTCATTTTCAATAAGTTTTCTTAGAATTCCGTTCGGCCCCACTAAATGTTTTTGTCCGGCAAATTCTTCAAGGGAATGTGGTCTAATTCTTTCCGCCAGGGGAGGCAAGACTTCGTTTTTCATCCTATGCGTTTTTTATATATTCAAATTCGAAAGTTTTCCAGGGGTGCGGCGATTGCTGCCATCCAATCGCTGCGCCATTCCTGGCTCAGCCTGACGGCCTCGAAAAAATTCGGCTCGAAGGTCCGCCATCGACGACAAAACAATGACGCAAAAATTCCATAAAAATTACTACTTAGAATATAACAATATGATAGCTACTATTCAAGCGGAAAGCACTAAAGTTGATATAATAATTACATGTACAATCTAATTACATATCCAACACAAATGGCCTCAATTAAGAAGAACAAGTGGAGAATGCAAGATTCAATTGATAAAAAACTAAGTCTAGGCGATTTAATAAGGGAGGAGGAAAAGCTCTGGAAATCAATCAAAAAAATCGCTGACGGCTCAGGGTCCCCTTCAATACATCTTAAATACTTTAAAGGTTCGAAACTCTTAGGATATGGTTGGGAATGGGCAGTTTATGAATTTAATAAAACTGAGGTAATCAAGGTGCCAGCAGGAATTTTTCCGGAAGTTAACAATAAAGATTATTTCAAGAATACGAACCTGGCCCACAATGTATGTAAAAAATTCCTGAGGGATTTTGTTGTAGAAAGCTCCTTTCAAAGAAAAAAATTCGACGGTAATTTGATAAACATCATCTTCCAAAAAAAGTTAAATTCAAAACAATGTCATTCCATTGTCGCTAAAGAATTACCGCAAATTTTAAGAAGAGATTTAGCGAAATTGGGAAAGGGATTGTTAAAAATGTTAAGTACTTGGGAATGGATGCCTGACATGAATCTATATGAAAAGTCTGTTGGTGGCAAGAGATTATGGAACATTTGGAATTTGATGCTTGAGAATGGGCACCCCCAGATTTTTGATTTTACTTCTTATTATGACGTTTTCCGGCTCTACCCGGAAAGAACAAAACAAGAGGTGAAAACTAAGGGCCAAAATTGGGAAAAATTCATTAAAGAACTTTCATCTTAAGTTCTATCTTTCTTCAACCATCTCAACTCGAGGAGGTTCTCGTAGAATTCTCGCATATTTATACTTAAACGCGCCATCAGAATATAATTCAATAATTCGCTCTGCAACCCACCTTGGGTCCAACATTGTGGTTGTATCTTTTTCTGTGTTAAGCCAAAAGTTGGTTTTCATTCCTGCTGGTCCGGCAACTAAAACTTTTCCAACCTGAGGATCAAGTGATACCGAATTAGCAAGCATTCCCAAGCCAGCTTTCACGGCCGTGTAAACTGGTTCGTATGTTCTTGGCGTCCACTGCGAAGTTGAGGTTATCGCAATAACTCCTGGCAATCTTTCCTGGCGGTTTAAAACTTTATTTAGGATAACAATAGGCGCAGTCAATCCTACGTTAATCATTTTTCTAATATCCGCATCGGATAGTTGGCTTATAGTGCCTTCCTGATAAAATCCGGCTGCAAGTACCAGCAAGTCGAGCGATCCTTGTATGTTTGACAAAGCTTTATCTATTTTCTCGCTTAATTGATCGGTGTATTGATCTACATCGAGATAAACAAACCTCAGTGGTTGGTCTTTTGGTTCCCTCCTGCCTGTCACATAAACAGTGTTGTCTCTTGTTGCTAGCAATTTTCCCAGTTCCAAACCCAGTCCAGAACTTCCTCCAAAGATCAGAATAGTATTATGTTCATTTTCTTTTGCCATGATTCTTAAGAAAGTATATCAAGACGGGTCAATATTTGCTGAATATGGCAGCGAAGCCGGGCAATTTATGCGCAGGAAAAATAATTGCGATAAACTTTTTTGCCCGATTCCTCCACATGATGCGTTCTCCGCGCGGCCATCCGCGGCCCGCGCATACCCTTCTGATCTCCTTGTGTGCTGTGGTACGAAAAAATTCGAACCGCATATTTCGAGTCGTATTAGCTCGCCCCTGCGGGGCTCGCTTCTCGCTCCGGCTCGGCCTTCGGCCTCGCCTCCGCTTGTTTCAAAGACGCGATTTTAAATTTGGCTTGCGAGCCAAATTTCACTGCTTTGCAGTGTTATTCTAACACAAAGAAAACATGGCAAAGGGCTATAAGCCCTTTCATGCCTCGCACAAGATACACCAAAGCTACAGGTGTAGAGCTTCGCTTGTGCTCGGCTGAAAAGCCAGCATATCTATAAATTACCATGCAAAATAAGGTAGAATGAATTATGGCAATACAAGCAGAAACTACAGAAGTTGAAGTATTTATAGATAGATTTCCAGAACGATCCGGAATAACTGAAAATCTTTTAGCTCCAAGAAACGAAATAGATAATGCAGGATTTAAAAGACGAATATACAACTACAAAGGATACTCCTTCTCTTTTAGAGGAAAGGAGGAATTGCCAGAATTTGGAACAGTTAATAAATCTAAAGTAGTTTTATTGGGATCCGATCCCGTACATGTTAGTTCTGACAGCTATCAGTCTTACAGAGATAAAATTATTAAAACCGATGAAAGTGCAGAAGATTTACCAACTCTTTATTTAGCAACGAAAGATATTCAGGGTGTAATTTCACTAGCATTAGAATTGGGTGCAACTGATCCACATTTAATAAGAATACTAGAGGAGGTTAAGTCTGGAATTTATTCTGGTCGCGCACTTGATTTAATGGACAAACTCATGGCTGTTAATTGTGTTACAGATAACGAAAAAGAATGGAGCCAAAAACTAGCAAGTGGCGATGCAGAAGCTATTGTTGCACTTTCAATTTTAGGTAGTGAAGAAGCAGGTAATTATATAAATTCCAAATTAGAACAAATGCGAGATTTAGATGCATTAAGAGAAATTACAGAGGAAAAAGGTAAACCTATGGACATTGAGAAACAAGTTTGTGTCCATGCCACTAAGTTTAAACCAAACGTAGTAGAAAACGGTTATGAGGTCAAAACAACTGGAGATGCAACAAACTGGGAGTATGTCAGAAACACTGTTCATGTCTCCTTAAACCACAAAGTAGTGAGCCATATGATGGGAAAATGGGATACAGCACCATATGTGCTCATTAGTCCTATGAAAGATGTAGTCCAGGAGAGTGGTTTGCCAGAATCTGATCAAGAATGGGATACTTGGTGGGTATTAAACCCCGGCGAAACATTAAAATTTCCAAATAGCATATTAGTAGAACCAGGAAAAATGCCATTTAACACGCTTTATGTCATTGGTGAAAAAACATCTACTTTCAAAGGTGAAGGTTATACTATGGATGACTTATTAAATACCGAAAAAGTGACTGGATCAAATATCGATTTGTTAAGTAGTTTTAAATCTATACTTTTTCCTAATTATTCTGAAGACGAGAATTTAAAAGCATTTATTGATTCTAATTGGGATGTTGAAAAAATATCTCAATTGCTTATTGAAAAATATTTTCCTAATGAACGTTACCCGGAAGAAAGAAAGGGAAAGAGTTTTTTGGAAATCATTAGATATCATGTCTCTTCATGGAATGATACTGAGTTGTTTGATCAAAAAATTAAAGTTTCTGAAAACATATTAATTGCCGATAGAGTTACAGAAATACTAAACGATCTTGGAATTTCACAAGCATTTAAGGGAAAGGCGGAGGACTTTGAACAGATGCTTCAAACACTTTCAGAATATATATCAAAAGACATTGAGGGAGATATTTTTAGTAATCTAAGTTCGTTGGTAGTTAGTCAAACAGTCGAAAAAATGGGATATAAAGCTACGGGCGGTGGAAACTGGCCAAGTGCACATAATGGTTCGTCTTATGATTGGCTAACAAAGGGACATTTTGTTGCAGTTGATAACGCAAAAAAATTAGGTGGCACAGATGATGATAGTACAGAGATTAGGGGTGAGTTCGATTGGAGAAAATTTGATCCAACTTGGTATGTTTTACCTGAAGTTAATGCCAAAACCCGTAGAGTAATATATGCATCAGGTGCGTTTAACTCACGGGAAGAATAATATAACTATTGAACTTTTAACTTCACAGAGTAAATTTAAATTAGGACGCGCGACAGCTAATCGCTGTCGAAAAATTTTTGCATTTTGAAAACATAAAAGCAGATTTCGAGCCAGCACTTGCGGAAGGCGAAGGCCTTTGGCCGAGCCGGAGCGAGAAGCGAGCCCCGCAGGGGCGAGCTAATACGACTCGAAATATGCGGTTCGAATTTTTTCGTACCACAGCACTGACAAGGACATTGGCAAAAATTGTGTGTCCGCGCGCATACGGCCACGCAAATTTTTGACCAAGTTCAAGCCCAAAATGGGGTCAAAAGAGATTTGACGAAAACAAATAGAAGAAAATGCAAAAATTTTTGTGAACACAGAGCAAAAGTATGAAGTACATAATATACTGCCGAAAAAGTACTGATGAAAAAGATAAACAGGTCTTGTCCATTGATCAACAAATTTCGGAGCTAACTGAATTTGCAAAGCGAGAAAAGTTTGAAATTGTAAAAGTAATTACAGAAGCAAGAACTGCTAAATCTCCAGGAAGACAAAAGTTTGCAGAAATGATTAGTTTAATTGAATCAGGTTTTGCAAATGGAATCATTGGATGGCATCCGGACAGACTTGCTAGAAATTCTGTTGATGGTGGAAGGATTATATATTTACTCGATACTGGTAAATTGCAAAACCTGAAATTTCCAACTTTCTGGTTTGACAATACTCCTCAAGGTAAATTCATGCTTTCAATTGCATTCGGGCAAAGCAAGTATTATGTAGACAATTTGTCTGAGAATGTTAAAAGAGGTTTACATTACAAATTAAAATTAGGTATTTGGCCAACCAAAGCACCACCTGGGTATATAAACAATCCAAAGACCAGACAAATTGATGTTGATCCTGGAAAAAGCAAAATTGTTAAAAAGGCTTTTCAAATGCTTGTAAATGATAATGCTTCTTTTACACAAATTGTTAATTTTTTACATAAATTTGGCATAACTGGAAATACAGGAAAGCCTTTTAAAATTGAGCAGTTAAAATCAACTATCTTAGGCAATTCTTTTTACATAGGAATAATGAGGTATGGTGGTCAAATAGCAACTGGAAAGCATGAGCAATTTATTAGTAGAAATCTATTTAACAAAGCCCAAGAAAAAGTAAAAAGAATTGAAAGACCAAGATATGATGGACATAATTTTGCTTTTTCAGGACTTGCTCATTGTGGTGAGTGCAAGGCAGCAATTACTGCCGAGACTCATACTAAATATTACAAGGGTACTAATAGAAAGGTTAAGTATATTTACTACAGATGTACCAAAAAACTTGTGCCTTGCACTCAAAAATATATAGAAGAACAAAAATTAATTGATCAGCTTCGCAATCTATTTTTAGAATTTTCACTACCTGATAATTGGAAGGCTGATTGGGAATGTTGGTTGGAAAGAGATAAACAATTTGAAATCAGTCAGAGAGAAACTAATGTTGCGAAGCTGGAAATTGAAAAAAGGAATTTAGAAGAAAAACAAAATAAACTTCTTGATGTTTACTTAAATGGCACTGTTGATGAAAATGTATATAAGTCAAAAGGGTTTGAGATAGAAGAAGAAAAACATAATCTTGACGAGAAGATTTTAGAAATTAAGCAAAAAGGTAGTAATTGGCTCGAACCTTTCGAAAACTGCATAAACCTCGCCTTTCAGGCTCGGAAAATCGCGTCTTTGAAACAAAATAGCGAAAAACTGCGGTCTTTCGCAAGAAGTGCTGGCTCGAACTTTAATTTGTATAATCGTCAAATCTCTTTTGACCCCATTTTGGGCTTGAACTTGGTCAAAAATTTGCGTGGCCGTATGCGCGCGGACACACAATTTTTGCCAATGTCCTTGTCAGTGCCGAGGACAGGACTCGAACCTGCATGCCTTGTTTAAGGGCACAAGCACCTCAAGCTTGCGTGTCTGCCAATTTCACCACCTCGGCAAGCCTACCCTACCATAGGGCAAAAAGTTAACCCCGACCGCCGAATCGGCGAGGAGGGGTGCCCTGAGAGAGACTCGAACTCTCACGCCTAAAAGGCACTAGCTCCTGAAGCTAGTCTGTCTACCGATTCCAGCACCAGGGCAAAGAGCGTGGTCGGCACTTCGGCTAATTATTATTATACCAATCGCTATTGATTTTTTCCAATTAAGAATCTAAAATTACGCTATGGCGAAGTCATTTGCAAAGAAAAAGCAGCAACAAAAAAAGGCTTTTCGCAACCCGGATTTTGAAAAGCCAAGATTCTTCGGGAGAAGACTCGATCTTAGGCCGGTAAGCTTTAGGGGGACGCAGCACCGTGGATAAGGCTACTGCTACTCTGGAAAAACTACCGGGATTGACGATCCGCCTTACGATTTCTATACCCAAGGCAAAGGTAAACGACCTTTATCAAGAATTGCTAAAACGGGCAATTAGCCAGCTGGAAACACCTGGCTTTAGGAAAGGGAGGGTGCCAGGAAAAATTGCCGAGGAAAAGATAGACAGGGCCAAATTAGACCAAGAACTTATTCGACAACTTGTTCCCGAGTCCTATTTTGAGGCAATTAAGGATCATAATCTGGCACCAATTATTAACCCCAAAATTAAAATTATAAGCTCCGAAAAAGATAAGGACTGGCAGATTGAAGCCCTTACCTGCGAGGCGCCAACAGTTACTCTTGGCGACTATAAAGGAGAACTTACAAAAAGTTTGGCTGGTAGCAAAATTTGGTTGCCCGGGCAAAAAAAGGATAAGGGGGAACGAGAAAGAGAAGAAAAGCTAAAGAAAATCCTGGAAATATTAGTTTCATTTATTAAGCTAGAAGTCCCTCGGTTACTTCTCGAGGATGAAGTAAACCGAAAGCTGTCCGAGCTTATTGATAAAACGGACAGGCTGCGCCTAAGCCTCGATCAATATTTAACTTCCATTAACCAAACTGCTGACCAGTTGAGAGAGGCATACGGCAAAGAGGCAGAAGAAACCTTAAAAATTGAGTTTATCTTATCGCAAATTGCCAATGAGGAAAAAATTATCGTTGACCCAAAAGAGATTGAGGCATTTATTGCCGCAATAAAAGACGAAAAAGAAAGAGAGGCCCTAGAAACTCAAAAATATCTCATTGCCCAAATTATCCGCCGCAGAAAGACATTTGACTTTTTACTAAATTTTTGATATGCTTGTCCCATAATTACTTAATATAAATAAGTGTGGGAAAGATAAGTCAAAGAAAGAAATTTCCAGAACCAAGGGGTGCGGATGATTTTCTGGAAGCAATCAAAGACTTAGGTCCCGCTAATTACCCCCCCAAAAAGAACCAGGGCAGGGGAGAGATTACTCGGGGCGCGTCAGTCAATTTGGGCGGGTTTGCCGAGCAAGCCGAAGCGCTCGAGAAAAGATACCAGGAACGCTTTTATCTGCAAGCCGAAAGGATTAGGCGAGAAGAAAGGCTTGTTTACGACGGCAAGGAACGCCAAATTTTGTTACAGACCAAGGCACTACAGGAAGAGCTAAGTCAGCTGGCAAAGGCAACGGATAATCTCGGGAAGGAAGTTGAAATTGCCACTTTTCAGACGCCAGTTAGTCCTGGTATCTACCACGTTTCATTTTTTGAAAAGCTAAGGGCATTTATAAAAGTTTTTAAGAGCAAAATTGATAGCTCGGCCGCCTGGTTATCGGCTTTTAATGCCCGGGCGAAAAAGAAAAATTACTATTGGGGTCAAGTTAAGAAATCAGGCAGCAAATTCATGCTCTCCGCCGACCGCTACATGGCAACCCAGGCAGGATAATCATTCTCTTTACATTTTTGCCTTAACTTAGTAATATTTATAATATAGCTTGGGCACGTAGCTCAGTTGGTTAGAGCGTTTCGTTGACATCGAAAAGGTCGGAGGTTCGAATCCTCCCGGGCCCACCCATTCGCCCTCCGATTCGGAGGGCTCAGGGCAAGCACCTGACAG
>Ga0194112_10008260_pt1 | contig 13421 bp, 9 predicted proteins | sample TA2MahC400mmetaG_FD_146191 | JGI IMG/M metagenome (GOLD analysis project Ga0194112, IMG submission 146191) | Freshwater microbial communities from Lake Tanganyika, Tanzania - TA2015016 Mahale Deep Cast 400m | ecosystem: Environmental > Aquatic > Freshwater > Lake | place: Tanzania: Lake...
GTTGTCCCTGTGGTCCCTGTTGTCCTTTCCCAGCCACCCGCCGTACCCCATGCCTCTCGCACCGTCACGGGCACCCGAGCGTGCGTCAGCCCGTCGGACTGCGGCGGCTCGACGCCGCTGTCGGCACACCACCCGGGGCAGGAAAGTAGAGAATTGAGGTCTGACCCCTTCGCCCTTGCCCTGACATCGTCCGAAAAGTCTACCCGCGCCGTTGTACACAGCCGAGAATGGCGGGGGGGGTACACCACCGATAATCTTCGGCCTGGGGATCCCAGGTTGTACACAGCCGAGAATGGCGGGGGGGGGTACACCAGATAGACCATAGGGGACAACGCCATGATCGTTGTACACAGCCGAGAATGGCGGGGGGGGTACACCAGATACCGCCGAAGTCGAGAGGGCGCAAGGAGTTAGCCCGCATTTCGGCTGAAAAAAGCGCCCCATCCGGGCCATTCTTTGGCGGTCCGGGCCTCCTTTTTCCCCAACATTCTCGGTCGTGTCGCCGGGCCTGGCCGCCGCCCTGACAGGTCCAGTGACCCATCCGGTCTTGTGCCCTTTGGGCCGAAACCCGTAGGCCCACGCGGCCGTAACAACTGGATGCCCGACGTAGTCCGACGCGGCCTATAGCAGCCCCGCCGGCGGCCCGCGCTATTCCACGCAGGGCCAACACCATTCATGACAGTTTGGCCGGGAAAGTCAAGCTCAAAATGGCGTGGGCTTGCCGCGGCAGAGGTCTTCGGCCCTTCCCCGCGCGAGGATGCGCTTCTCCACGTCGGCCATGTCCACTTCCACGGTTGGCTGGCCCCTGGGAGTCAGGCGGAAGACCCGCTTGTCCTTGTTGGGCCTCTCCACCTCTGGCAGCTCCCCGTAGAACCTCTTGTGCAGGTTCACCGAAGCATTATGGTCGGCGTTGGCGATGTAGCCGCACTCTGGGCAGGCGAAGAGCTTGCCAACGGGCTCGAAGGCGGGGAGGCCCTCCTTCGCGGAGAAGCGCGCGCCCATCGAGCCGCAGCGCGAGCAGAGCTGGCTGGTCCAATGGGGAAAGACCTCCACCACCCGCATCCCGGCGTCGTTGGCCAGTTGCTTCACCCACTTCTCCAGGTTGGCGCGGTTCCAGCTCACGAGGGCCCTGTTGATGCCGCGCTCCTTCTCGGCGTCGGGCACGAGGCCGGCCAGCTTCTCGAGGATGATCAGGTCGGCGCCGTTCTCGTGTGCGAAGGCGACGATGCGGCGCGCGCCCTTCTTGAAGCGGTCCTCGCCCATCTTGTCGGTGTGGCGCTGTAGCTCGACGAAGGATTCCTCGCCAGCGATAGGCTTACCGCGCTTGCGGCGGCCCTTCGCAAGCGCGCGCTTGTGGCCGGCGATGGCGGGAAGGCCCGGCCCCTTGCCCGGGTCGCCCTGCTCGCGCAGCAGGCGCGCCCGCACGATCTTCCCGTCGCGCCGCACCGTGGCCGCGCCCAGGTGCCGAAGCCCGAGGTCCACCGCGCACGTCACTGGCTCATGCCCCGCGAGCTCCGGCTCCTCGCGCAATCTGCCTACCAGCCACTTGGTCCCCTTGGTCGTGTACCTGTCAATGGAGTCCTGGCCCACGCTCAGGCGGCAGTGAAGGTCTGGCATGTCGCAGGTGAAGGACAGATACACGGCTCCATCGGGCTGGGCTGGTCGGAAGATCAGCTTTGCGCCGCGAATCTCGGCGGGGCGGGCAGGCTGGCCGCGGTAGGCGGGATCGGCGAAGGCGTAGGTGAACTTCTCGTTCAGGGGTGGGTTCACTTTCTGGATGAGGCGCAGCCGCGGGTCGGGGCGGAAGGCGAAGGTGGTCCAGAGGGCGGCGCGCTTGGCGCCCTCGGGGGCCAGGAGTTGGAGCGAGATCGTGCCGGCCTGGAGGTCGAGGGCCTTGTAGGTCTCGCCCTTCTTGAACTGGTACCAGAAGGGGTGCTTCTCGGGCGACGGCTCGGTGAAGGTGGGGCGGTGGCGGAAGCCGTCGGGGTTCCGCTTCTTGGCCCAGGGGCGCACGAACTCCCGCTGGTAGTAGCCGTGGAGCTTGTCCAGCTCCTTCAACTCAGGGTTGGCGTTGAAGAACTCCTCGGACTCCACCTTGTTGCGTTTGCTACGCTTCGCGCGGCGGAGCCTTTCCTTGCCATCGTCAGAGATCGGGTTGACGACGTCCGCTCCGCCGCGCCATGCGGCAAGGCCGGGGTTGGCTTGTAGGAAGGCCAGCCACTTGTGCCAGCGCTGGCGCCGCTTGGCAGCCTGGCCGTGCTCTGCCTCGAAGGCTTCGAGTGCGGGGCGCAGCTTCATGTATTCGGGGTTCTCGGCCTCCCACTCGGCTCTAGCCTTTTGCCATTCCTCGTGGGCGGACGCCCAGATGGCCATGAGTTCCTTGTGGCTATCCATGGCCTGGTAGGCGCCCTCCCAGAGCTTCCTGTGGAATCTGCCCGGAAGGCCGGGGAGCTCCTTCCACCTGTCGAAGAGCAGCTTGCCTTCGGCGATCAGCGCCGCGGCCGGCGCGTGCCACGGCTTCGGGTCCTTCTTCGGCTTCCACCGCGGGTCCGTGACTGCCTCCATCACTGCCGTGGCATGCTGGCTGTTGCGGATCGCGCCGAATATCTCCGCGTAGCGCGGGTCGGCCTCCCCGCGCTTCATCTTGTGCATGTGGCGCAGGGCGAACCGGAGGCACTCGTTGTAGACCCCATGGGTGCGCCAGAGGGCGGCGCGGGCCTCGGGGTCCACCATGTCCATCGTATCCACGCCCTCGGTGCCCCAATCACAGGCCAGAGGCCTGTGCCACCAAGCCCCTTGTCTCAGCGGTGGCACAGGCGTCCCGCCTGTGATCGCACTTTCCGCAAGAGAGACTATCTAGCCCGGCTACCAGTAGAACTCGAGGTCGGGCGGGAGGAGGGTCTTGGTGTTGATGTCCTGGAGGAGCGTGAGGTAGAAGAACAGGAGGGCGTCCGGCCCGGCCAGGGCGATGCGGGTGGGGGGCGGCTGGCCGGGGAACTCGGAGGTCCAGCCGGCGGGGCCGCCCCGGCCTCCGGGACGGTACATGACGGCCTGGTCGAGGATGCAGATGCAGTCCACCCACAGCTCGGGGTCGAGGCCGCGCTGGGCGTCCTGGAGGACGCGGAGGAGGCGCGCGGGCGGGTCGCTCTCGATTGCGAAGATGGCGCCGAAGACTGGCGGGTTGCTCCGCGGCCCCTCGATGGGCGAGGCGACTTCGTAGCCTCTGTTGCGGATTCCTGTAGCGACAAGCGTCCCGCTTGTCGAAGGCCTCGAAAGACCGCAGCGCCCATTGCCGGCAATGGGCTCCCGACGCTTGCGGCTACATTGCTGCCGAGCCCGCGTCGTTTCGGGGCTTTCCGCACCAGGCACTACGTAGGGCCGCAGGAGGGCGGCCCGCCCCGGAGTTGTGGGCGAGGATCATGGCCGGGCCTTGGGGGGCGGGGCGGGGGCGGCGGTGAGCTTGCGGCGGGCCAGCCACTTCTCGAAGCGGTCGAGGAGCTCGATGCGCTTGGTGACGAGTGCGGCCTGGGCGGGCTCGGCGCCGCCGCCGGCGGCCTGCCAGGAGTTCCATTGCTCGACGGCTTGGAGGGGCTGGAGGGCGCGCTCGTAGGCGTAGGCGGCCGCGGCGAAGGCGTCCTTGGTCCTGGCCCTCGCGGCGATGGCGGCGAGCTTGGCGCCGGCGGCGGCGGGGTAGAAGCTCGCGGCGTCGTGCTCGGCGGCCCAGGCCGCTACGAAGGCGGGAGTGCACGCGGCGCAGTAGCGGGACGACTTGGCGTCGAGGTCCTGCACGGCGTAGATGGCGCTCGACGGGCAGGTGGCGTCGGCGCAGGCGGGGAGGCCGAGGGAGCGGGCGAGGGCGTGGAGTGCGAGCTTGCGCGCGCGGGCGCAGGCCTGGTCGCGGGTCTCGCCCAGGCGCGCGAGCGAGAGGAGAATGGCTCCGCCGCGGCGCGTGGGGCAGAGGGCGGGCTCGAGGCCGGGCATGGAAAGCTCGGCGACGGTGAGGCCGATGAGGCGCACGGCCTGCGGGTCTGCGGCCTGGTCGCGGTCGAGGCGTGCGAGGACCGGGCGGGCGTCGCGGGGGCGGCCATCGGCGCTGGCGGCGAGGGTGAGGGGCTTTGTGGCGAGCTCGACCTTGGCCGGGAGGGGCGCCCCGGGGGTTCGCAGCGAGGTCTCGATGTCGGCGGCGAGGCCCTCGCCGCGGATGTCGCGCGCGAGGGTGCGGGAGCGGGCGTCGAGGCCGGCGACGAGGAAGTGCGGCTGGACCGCTTCGTCGCGCATGTCCCGCCAGTCGCGCGGGGTGTTGCCGCGCTTGCGCTTGTCGCGCGGGACCTTCTTGAGGGCTTCGAGCGCGCGGTCGCGGATGCTGGTCTGGGGGGCGGCGAGGAGTTCGACGTCGCCCACCACGGGGAAGTCCCTGTGGAGGCGGTTCACGCCGCGCTGGAGGGTCCTGGCTGTCTCCTTGTCGTCGTCGTAGACCTCGAGGAGTCGCGTGACGGCGAGAGCGTGGGCGGGGTTGAGGATGCGGACGAACCAGCCGGCCACGCGGTCGCGGCTCTCGCGGGCCGGCTCGTCGAGCAGGGGCAGGATGAAGGGGAGGACGGCCGGGTCGTCCCACTGCGCGAGGGCGGCCCTTGCGGCCAGGCGCAGGGCGTCGGAGCGGAGTGCCTCGGCCACGAAGGGCGCGGCGAAGGGCGAGCCGAGCTCGCCGAGGGCCTTCAGGCACTCAAGCCGAACCTCGTCGTCCTTCGAGTTCGCAAGGAGCTCCGTGAGCACCAGCACGGCGCCGTGGCCGCTGATGGCGGCCAGGGCCTTGACGGCCTCGACGTGGAGCTCCTTGTCGGCCGGGTTGCGGAGGATTTCGATGATCTTGGGGACGGAGACGGGGTCGCCGATTGTGGCGAGGACGCGGAGGAGGTGTCGGCGCTGGACGGGCGTGGCGGCGGCAGCGAAGGCAGGGCGGACGATGGGGAGCGCCTCGCGGCCCTTCGCGGCCAGCTCGCCTTCGGCCTTCAGGCGCGCCGGCTCCTTCTCGTCGAGGAGCGCCTCGACGAGCTTGTGGGTCTCCTCGCGCGCTTTCAGGCGGGCGAGGAGTTCGGCGGAAACGGCGATGGCCTCGCCCTTCGCCGCCAGGCCGGGGCCGTCCACAATCGTCTTGTCTATCTCCCCGCGGTCAATCACCACGGTGCCGCCCACGTCGAGCTCGATGCGCGCCTTCTCCCCCTCGATGGTCACGCGGCCCTGGAGCTGTTGGCCGTTGCGCAGGACGATGGTATCGCCCAGCGCCGCAGCGGCCAGGGCGAGGCAGAAGGCGAGGGGCGAGGGGCGCGTGACGCGTGACGCGTGACGCGTGACGAGCGGAGGCAGGACAACTCCCTGCTTCAGTCCGAGATCCGAGATCCGAAATCCGAAATCGCTCATGGTTGCTGCTTCTTCTTCTTGAGGAAGGCCATGAGGCCGCCCTGGTCGCCCGCCTGGGGGGGCGGCGGCGCCTGCTGTTGCGGGGGCCGAGGGGGCTGTGGCGCCTGGGGCGGCCGTGGCGGCTGGGGGGGCGCCGGCGGCTGCGGCTGCGTCTTCTTGCGCAACGGCTCCTTGGCCGCCACCTCGTCGAGGAGGGAGAACAGCGGCGGCTCCGGCGGCGCGCGGCGCGCAACGCTGTCGTGCTTCATCGTGCGGGTCCGCTCGTCCTGGGGCCGCACGGGCGGCGGCTCCTCGACGACTTCGACGACGGCGAGCTCCTCCTCCTCCTCCTTCTGCTGAGCGGGGCGCTCGTCGGTTGGCCGGCCGCCGGAGCCCACCTTGTCGAGGAACTCGAAGAGGCCGCGGACGTCTTCGTCGAGGTTCTCCTTCGGCTTCTGGGGCTGGGCCGGCTGAGGCGGCGCGGCCGGGTGAGCGGCGGTGGGCGGCCGAGGGACAGGTGGGGGCGCGGCGGGCGGCGGCTGCGCGGCGGGCGCCCGCTGAGCCGGCGCCGGTTGCGGCTGCGGCGGGGGCGGCCGCCAGGCCGGCTGCGGCCCTGGGCGCGGCGCGGTTGGCGGGGCCGCGGGCGCGGGAGCGGCCTCCACCACGGCGGCTCGCCGCGGGGGCGCCGCGGCCAGCTCTTCCGCCGTCGGCGGCGTGATGACGGTCGGCGCCGTCGTCACCCCCAGGAGCCGGAACTCCAGCACCGCCTTGCCGATCTGGATGATGTCGCCGTGGCGCAGCACCCTGGTGGTGATCCTCTGGCGGTTGACGTAGGTGCCGTTGCTGCTGCCGAGGTCGGCGATAGTCCACTCCTCGGCGCCGGTCTGCGAGACCTTGCAATGGTTGCGGGAGGCCAACTTGTCCTTGACGATGACCGCGGCCTCGCGGGAGCGTCCGACGAGATAGGTCTTCCCCTCGTCGAGCGGGTACTCCTTCTTGTCCGTGAAGCCGCTGGTCGCCAGCAGGGTCGCCTTCATCCGCATCGCCTCGCACTGGGGATTGCAATCGAGCCCTTCTCCGCTGCCGCGCCGTATCCTAGCACCCAGGCGGCGGCATGTCAAGATGGGCAGTGAAACAGCGAGGGCGGTTGCGGTCACGCTGCGGTGCGCGCCCGCGCAAATCCGTTATTGCACCCCGGCCGTAATGCCTCAGTTACGGGTGGCGGCAGTGTGTGGCGCATGTTCGTAGTGCGGGCTTCAGCCCGTCTCTTGGGCCTGCGACGGCCTAAAGGCCGCACTACAAACTGAGAAGCCCTTCCGCCGCCACCCGTTACTGGGGCATTACCCCCGGCCCGGAATTTGGCTTGAACGCCACTGCCCGCGCCGGTATAATATGTAATTCAGTCGCGCAGCCGATGGTGGCGCGCGCGCGGAGGCGAACGTTCCTGGCACTCCAGGGGTCCATAGGTATGGCGACTCCTTTCTTCGAGAGCGTCAACGAAGTGGTGTCGGTGGGCATCGCGCTGGCCTCACCCGACGAAATCCGCTCCTGGTCGTACGGCGAGGTGAAGAAGCCGGAGACGATCAACTACCGGACGTACCGCGCGGAGAAGGACGGCCTTTTCTGCGAGCGGATTTTCGGCCCGGAGCGCGACTGGGAGTGCTTCTGCGGCAAGTACAAGGGGATGAAGCACAAGGGGATCATCTGCGACCGCTGCGGGGTGAAGGTGACTCACAGCCGCGAGCGGCGCAAGCGGATGGGCCACATCAACCTCGCCGCACCCGTCGCGCACATCTGGTTCTTCAAGTCCATGCCCTCCCGCATGGGCAATCTTCTGGCGATGAAGGTGAGCTCGCTCGAGAAGATCATCTACTTCCAGGAATACGTGGTGATCGAGCCTGGCGGGGCGGCGGTGGAGGGAGCCCAGGAGAAGCAGCTCATCGGGGAGGACGAGTATCAGCGGCTGAAGGCGAAGTACGAGGATTTCCAGGCGGACATGGGCGCGGAGGCGGTGCGGACGCTGCTGCGGAAGCTGGACCTCGACACGCTGTCGAAGGAGCTGCGGGCGGAGCTGGCGGAGACGTCGTCGCAGCAGCGGCGCAAGGAGATCGTGAAGCGGCTGAAGGTCGTGGAGGCGATCCGCGACTCCAACAACAAGCCCGAGTGGATGATCCTGGACGTCGTCCCGGTGATTCCGCCGGACCTGCGCCCGCTGGTGCTGCTTGAGAGCGGGAACTTCGCGACGAGCGACCTCAACGACCTCTACCGCCGCGTGATCAACCGGAACAACCGGCTGAAGAAGCTGCTGGACCTCCACGCCCCCGAGGTGATCATCCGCAACGAGAAGCGCATGCTCCAGCAGAGCGTGGATGCGCTCTTCGACAACGAGCGGTGCAAGCATCCGGTGCTGGGGTCGAGCAACCGGCCGCTGAAGTCGCTCACGGACATGATCAAGGGGAAGCCGGGGCGGTTCAGGGAGAACCTGCTTGGGAAGCGGGTGGACTATTCGGGGCGCTCGGTCATCGTGGTTGGGCCGGAGCTGCGGCTCCACCAGTGCGGCCTGCCCAAGAAGATCGCCCTGGAGCTCTTCCAGCCGTTCATCATCAGGCGGCTGAAAGAGGCGGGGCTGGTTGACACGATCAAGAGCGCCAAGCGGATGCTGGAGCGGAAGGACGAGGAGGTGTGGGACATCCTCGACGAGGTGATCCGCGAGCACCCGGTGCTGCTGAACCGCGCGCCCACGCTGCACAGGATGGGCATCCAGGCCTTCGAGCCGATCCTGATCGAGGGGAACGCCATCCAGATACATCCGCTGGTCTGCGAGGCGTTCAACGCGGACTTCGACGGGGACCAGATGGCGGTGCACCTGCCGCTCTCCATCGAGGCGCAGACCGAGGCCTCAGTCCTGATGATGAGCACGAACAACGTCTTCAGCCCCGCCGACGGGCGGCCGATCATCACGCCGTCGCTCGACATCGTGCTGGGGTGCTACTACCTGACCTGTTCGCGTCCCGACCCGACGCCCGACGAGCAGGTGAAGCGGTTCGGGAGCACGGAGGAGGTGCTGGTGGCCCTGGGCTACGACGCCTTGCGCTACCACACGCGCATCTACTGCCGCCTCCAGGGCTACACCACCATCGTGGACCAGCACGGGCAGGCCGCGAAGTACAAGGGCGAGTACGTGCTCACCACGGCGGGGAGGGTGTACTTCAACAGCATGCTGCCGGGGGACCTGCCGTTCTACAACGCCTCGCTGAACAAGGGGCGGCTGAACGACATCATATCGGACTGCCACCGCATCCTGGGGCGCGGGCCGACCCTCGAGCTGCTCGACACGATCAAGGAGCTTGGGTTCAAGCACGCCACGCTGGCGGGCCTCTCGATCTCGAGCCGCGACCTGCGCATGCCGCCCAAGAAGGCCGACATCATCGCCAAGGCCGAGAAGGAGGTCGAGCAGATAGACCGCCGCTACCGCAGCGGCGTGATCACGGACGGCGAGCGCTACAACCTCATCATCGAGCGCTGGACCCACGCCAAGGACCGCGTGACTGAGGAGCTCATGACCGAGCTCAAGGGCGACACCCTGGAGGGCCGCGCCTACCTCAACCCCATCTGGGCCATGTTCGAGTCGGGCGCGCGCGGCAACGCTGTCCAGATCACCCAGCTCGCCGGCATGCGCGGCCTCATGGCCAAGCCCTCCGGCAAGATCATCGAGACCCCCATCAAGAGCAACTTCCGCGAGGGGCTGCCGGTGCTCGAGTACTTCAGCTCGACCCACGGCGGGCGCAAGGGCCTCGCCGACACGGCCCTCAAGACCGCCGAGAGCGGCTACCTCACGCGCAAGCTCGCCGACGTCGCCCAGAACGTCGTCGTGACCATGCTCGACTGCGGCACGGTGGCGGGGGTCACGAAGACGGTCATCTACAAGGGCGACAAGGTGGACATCCCGATCGGGGAGCTCCTCTACGGGCGGGTGTCCCTCGAGAACGTCGTGGACCGCCGCAGCAGCGAGACGGTCGTCCGCGAGGGCGACCTGATCACGGAGGAGATGGCGCAGCGGGTGGAGGAGCTGGGCTACACGAGCCTGCGGGTGCGCTCGCCCATGATGTGCGAGGCGCCGCACGGCGTGTGCGCCAAGTGCTACGGCATGGACCTCTCGACGGGGGAGCTGGCGGAGGAGGGGCTTGCGGTGGGCATCATCGGCGCGCAGTCCATCGGCGAGCCCGGCACGCAGCTCACGATGCGGACGTTCCACTACGGCGGCACCGCGGCCACCGGCTTCGCCGCCCCGGAAATCCGCGCCGACGCCAAGGGCCGCATCCGCTTCTTCAACCTCAAGACCATCACCACCCGCGCGGGCGACGTGCTGGCCATGAACCCCAACGGCGCGCTCGTGCTCGAGGACGAGGCGGGCAACGAGCTGCGCCGCTACGAGGTCAAGCTCGGCGCCACCATCAAGGTCAAGGACGAACAGCAGGTCCCCCCACGAACCCTCCTCGCCACCTGGGAGCCGCACTTCACCCCAGTCCTCAGCGAGATGGGCGGCTTCGTCCGCTACGAGGACATCGTGGAGGGCGAGACCGCCCGCGAGGAGATTGACCAGCACGGCTCGCGCCGCCGCATCGTCATCGAACACAAGGGCGACCTCCACCCCCAGATCGCCATCGTGGACAGGGACGGCCACACCCTCGGCCTCTACTCCATCCCGGAGAAGGCACACATCACCGTCGAAGAAGGCCAGGAAGTCTTCCCAGGCGACATCCTCGCCCGAACCCCACGCGAAATCCAGCGCGTCCAGGACATCACGGGCGGCCTCCCACGCGTCACCGAGCTCTTCGAGGCCCGCAAGCCAAAAGACCCCGCCATCATCTCCGAAATCTCCGGCCGCGTCACCCTCGGCGAGCGCAAGCGCGGCAAGCGCATCATCAACGTCACCAACGAGGACACCGGCGACACCGTCGCCCACCTCGTCCCACACGGCAAGCACCTCACCGTCCACAACGGCGACTACGTCCGCGCCGGCGACCGCCTCGTGGACGGCCCGCTCGTCCCCCAGGACATCTTGCGCATCCGCGGCATCGAGGCCCTCCAGGACTACCTCCTCCGCGAAATCCAGAGCGTCTACCGCTCCCAGAACGAAATCATTGACGATAAGCACATCGCCATCATCGTGTCCCAGATGCTCCGAAAGGTCAAGGTCGGCGACGACGTGGGCGACACCACGCTGCTGCCAGGGAGCATCGTGGACAGGTTCCGCTACCGCCACGAGAACGAGCGGGTCATCGCCCGCGGCGGCAAGCCGGCCACCGCCCAGCCCCTCCTCCTCGGCGTCACCAAGGCCGCGCTCCAGAGCGAGAGCTTCATCTCCGCCGCCTCCTTCCAGGAAACCACCAAGGTCCTCACCGAGGCCGCCCTCGCCGGCCGCACCGACTACCTCCGCGGCCTGAAGGAGAACGTCATCCTCGGCCACGTCATCCCCGCCGGCACCGGCTTCCCGCGGCACTACGTCTCCGCCATCGAGAAGAAGCAGCTCGCCGCCCCCCAGGAGCCGCCCGCCTCCGGCGCCGGCCCCTCGGGCGACAAGCCCCCCGCCGCAGGCGGCGCCGAGACCCCGGCCGAAACCACCGGCTGACCAGAAAGGAACCCCCATGCCGACCATCCAGCAGCTCATCCGCCTCGGCCGCCAGCCCGTCCGGCGCAAGAGCAAGCGCCCCGACCTGGAGGGCTGCCCCCAGAAGCGCGGCGTCTGCCTCCAGGTCACCACCCGCACCCCCAAGAAGCCCAACTCCGCCCTCCGAAAGATCGCCCGCGTCCGCCTCTCCAACGGACGCGAGATCACCGCCTACATCCCCGGCGAAGGCCACAACCTCCACGAACACTCCATCGTCCTCGTCCGCGGCGGCCGCGTCCGCGACCTCCCAGGCGTCCGTTACCACATCATCCGCGGCCCCCTCGACGCCTCCGGCGTCAAGGAGCGCAAGCGCTCCCGCTCCAAATACGGCTGCAAGCTCCCAAAGTAGGAAATGTTGCATGAATGGATGGGTGGATGATTGGATGAATGTCCGACACCCATCCACCCATCCACCCATCCACCCATCCAATCATCCAATCACCGGAGTAACTGAATGGCCAAGAAGTTCGAGTCCACCGAACGCTTCCTCGAGCCCGACCCGAAGTATCGCAGCAAGCTGGTCTCGAAGTTCATCAACTGCATCATGAAGCGGGGCAAGAAGAGCACGGCCGAGCGCATCTTCTACGGCGCCGCCCGCCTCATCGAGGAGCGCAACCAGGGAGTCGAGTTCCTCAAGTTCTTCGAGACCGCCGTCGCCAACATCAAGCCCGCAGTCGAGGTCCGCTCGCGCCGCGTCGGCGGCGCAAACTACCAGGTCCCCGTCCCCGTCAGCTCCAAGCGCCAGCTCGCCCTCGCCATCCGCTGGATACTCGACGGCGTGCGTGGCCGCAAGGGCAAGCCCACCCACATCCGCCTCGCCGACGAGCTCTCCGACGCCTTCAAGCACGAGGGCCACGCCGCCACCCAGCGCGAGAACACCCACCGCATGGCCGAGGCCAACAAGGCCTTCGCCCACTACGCCTGGTAGCCCGAGAACGGTGCCAGGTGTTGGGGTACAGAGAAGAACTGGCCCGCGAAACCTTGGCCCGAGGCCCCCGAGGGCACGCGAAACAACGCGAAACCCGAGACGCGAAACGCGAAACCCAGATTCCCGCCACTGATTGCACGGATGGGCACGCATACCGGCCTTGCGGCCCGATCACTCGCCGCTGCCCGCAGTCACCGACACAGCAACCGAGAGCATGCCCTGCAAGGAACTCTCTTTCCGCACCTGGTCATGAGGGAATCTGCCCAGTTCCGTCTGAAGCATGACAAGCCGGGCTCCCTGCGTCCCATGCCCCAGGGCGCGACTCGCTTCCGCGGTTGAAAGCTCTCGATGTCCCGTGTAGAATGCTTACCGGAGCGGCCGCGGCGCAGGAGGCACGAGAGTGAGGAAGCCGATGCCTAACAGGACTGGCCACATCGTTGTGGATCCGAAGGTCCTGGGTGGAAAGCCCGTCATCGAGGGCACGCGCGTCCCCGTGGAGATCATCGTCGGCTCGCTCGCGGCCACGATGAGCGTGGCGGACGTGTGCGAGCAGTACCGACTCACCCCCGCGCAGGTCAAGGCGGCCCTCGCCTACGCCGCCGAATCCCTCGCCGAAGAGCGAATCTATGCGCTGGCTCATTGACGAGGGCGTGCCAAAGGCCGTCGTGGAATGGTTTGCCGGCCGAGGCGACGACGCGCTGGACGTCGCCGCGTCGGACCTGCGCGGCAGCCCCGACGTTCGCCTCTGGCGCCTGGTGTATTTTTCCAAACAAACAAAACAAAAACGGGGTCGGGCGGGCGGGGAAGCCCCCGCCCTAGCCCGCCCCCGTTTTGTTTTGTTGATTGGAAAAAACGCTGTCGCGTCACATTTGCCCCCTCCCGTCTCGCAAGGTGGCACGCTGTTTGCGTTGTTGCCAATCGGCAACATTTTCGGCCTCTAGTGTCACCAGAGTCGCCAGTGTGTGCACCTCTGTTGTAGCCCCCTAGCCCGCCCTCTGTCGGGGCTGATTCGCCCCTCTCCCACCCGGGTGCAACTCACGCCGCCACGGCTGACCGCCCGCTCCGCTTGCCGCTCCGCTAGGCCACCCCCCATCGCAAGGTGTGGTGCATCGATGGTGTGGCAGGTTGAAGCTCTGCCACGGATGAAGGTCGGGGGCGGGTCGCCAGGGTGGGGGCCTGCGCCCGCTCGCCCCTTCTGCCAGGGGCTCGCTAGGCAAGGGGGTGCGGCAAGGCAGCGAGGTGCCGCACTCCGGCCGGGCGCAGGCCGCAGGGGTTGTCTTGGCCGCTCCGCTTCCTGCTGCCGCCCACCTTGTAGCGTCAGTGCTGCGACGGGGCTGCCCGCCGCCTGCCCGACGCGGCTCGCGGCGGGGGGGGCGGGAGGGGGGGCGGGCAGACGGGCCACAGGGGGTATGGGGGGCTGACGCT
>Ga0194112_10008264_pt1 | contig 13415 bp, 11 predicted proteins | sample TA2MahC400mmetaG_FD_146191 | JGI IMG/M metagenome (GOLD analysis project Ga0194112, IMG submission 146191) | Freshwater microbial communities from Lake Tanganyika, Tanzania - TA2015016 Mahale Deep Cast 400m | ecosystem: Environmental > Aquatic > Freshwater > Lake | place: Tanzania: Lake...
TTGGCCTGCGGCCGGCCTTTGAGTCGCAAGAGGCGTTGCACCGCCACCCGGTTACGGGGATCGCAGCCCAGACCAAAGCAGGACTCGGTGGCGTAAGCGATGACGCCGCCGTGCCGGAGGTGGTGCTGCAGGGCGCGGTCGCGAAGCACGGCGGGAGCGCGTTTATTTAATGGCGCGCCAGCCGATGTCCGAGCGCATCTGCACGCCCTCAAACTGGACGGCGCGAGCCAAGGTATAGGCGCGTTGCTGGGCAATCTTGACCGTGTCGCCCAGCGCCGTCGCGCACAGTACGCGACCGCCGTTGCTTAGCAGTTGACCGTCTTTGAGGGTCGTGCCGGCATGGAATACCACGGCGTCCTCCGTCGGCGCCGGGATGCCGCTGATCGCGTCACCCTTCCTCGGATTGTCCGGATACCCGGCGGCGGCGAGCACGATGCCCAGCGCCACGCGCCGGTCCCACTCGGCCTCGATCTGATCGAGACGCTGCTCGAACGCCGCTTCCATCAGCGTCACCAGATCGGTTTTCAGCCGCATCAGAATCGGCTGCGTCTCCGGGTCGCCCATGCGGCAGTTGAACTCCAGCACGCCGATGCGGCCGTCGGCGGTAATCATCAGGCCGGCGTACAAAAAGCCGGTGAAGGGAATGCCCTCAGCCTGCATGCCTTGAATGACCGGGCGGATGACCTCGCGCATCGCCTTGGCGTGAATGGCCGGCGTCACCACCGGGGCGGGCGAATAGGCACCCATGCCGCCGGTGTTGGGGCCGGCGTCATGGTCCAGAAGGCGCTTGTGATCCTGGCTGGTGGCAAGCGTAAGTGTGTGCTCACCATCGGCCATGACCATGAAGCTCGCCTCTTCGCCGATCAGGCATTCCTCAATCACCACCCGCGCGCCGGCGTCGCCGAAGGCGCCGGGTTTGCCGTTGGCCGAGAGCATGTGATCGACGGCCGCGTGCGCCTCGTCCAGCGTCTGCGCCACCACCACACCCTTGCCAGCCGCCAGGCCGTCGGCCTTGATGACGATGGGCGCGCCTTCGGCGTCAAGATAGGCATGCGCCGCCGCCGCATCGGTGAAGGTTGCAAACTTTGCGGTGGGAATGCCGTGCCGCGCCATGAACTGCTTGGCGTAATCCTTCGAGCTTTCCAGTTGCGCGGCCGCCTGCGTCGGGCCAAAGATCTTCAGACCGGCAGCGCGGAAGGCATCCACCACACCGGCGGCCAGCGGGGCCTCCGGCCCGACCACGGTAAAGGCGATCTTCTCGCGGTTGCAAAACTCGATCAGCGCCGCAAAGTCAGCCGCCGAGGTGCCGCCGATGGGCAGATTTTCCAGGCCCGGCGTTGTGGCCGTGCCGCCGTTGCCGGGTGCGACGAACACCTTTTGCACGCGCGGCGACTGCGCCAGTTTCCAGGCCAGGGCGTGTTCACGGCCGCCCGAACCGATGACCAAGACCTTCATGGCGATCAATGCCGGAAATGGCGCATGCCGGTGAACACCATGGCGATGCCATGCTCGTTGGCCGCCGCGATCACCTCCTCGTCGCGCATCGAGCCGCCGGGCTGGATGACGGCCTTGATGCCGGCCGCGGCGGCGTTGTCGAGGCCGTCGCGGAAGGGGAAGAAGGCGTCCGAGGCCATGACCGAGCCGGGCACGACCAGGCCGGCGTGTTCGGCCTTGATGGCGGCGATGCGGGCGGAGTTGACGCGCGACATCTGGCCGGCGCCGACGCCGATGGTCATCTGGTCCTTGGCGTAAACGATGGCGTTCGACTTGACGAACTTGGCGACGCGCCAGGCGAACAGCAGGTCGGCCATTTCGGCCTCGCTGGGGGCGCGGGCGGTGACGACCTTGAGGTCGCCGTGCAGCAGCACATCGGCATCCTGCACCAGCAGGCCGCCGGCAACGCGCTTCATGTCCATTTGCGTGACGCCACCGGACCAGTTTCCGCATTCCAGCAGACGCACATTCTTCTTGGCGGCGACGGCCTCCGAGGCCTCCGGGCTGACCTCGGGGGCGATGATGACCTCGACAAACTGGCGCTCGACGATGGCCTTGGCGGTCTCGCCATCCAGGCGGCCATTGAAGGCGATGATGCCACCAAAGGCCGATTCGGGATCAGTCTGGTAGGCGCGGTTGTAGGCGTCAAGCAGGTTGGTGCCGTAGGCCACACCGCAGGGGTTGGCGTGTTTGACGATGACGCAGGCTGGAGCCTGATCGAACAGCTTCACGCATTCCAGCGCGGCGTCGGTGTCGGCGATGTTGTTGTAGGACAGTTCCTTGCCCTGGATCTGGCGGGCGGTGGCGATGGTGCCGGCGGGGGCGTTGGCTTCGACATAGAAGGCACCGTTCTGGTGCGGGTTCTCGCCGTAGCGGCAGGTCTGGGCGCGGCTGAATTGTAGGGTGAGCTTCTCGCCGAACGGGTCTTTGCCGCCCTCGGTGTTCAGGGAGGTCAGGTAGTTGCTGATGTGACCGTCGTACTGGGCGGTGTGGGTGAAGGCCTTTTTGGCCAGATTGAAGCGGGTGGCGTCGCTCAATGCGCCGCCGTTGGCCTGCATCTCAGCCACCAGCGGGGCGTAGTCGGCCGGGTCGGTGACGATGGCGACATGCTTGTAGTTCTTGGCGCTGGAACGGACCATGGCCGGGCCGCCGATGTCGATGTTCTCGATGGCGTCATCCAGCGTGTGCGGTTTCGAGACCGTTTGCACGAACGGGTAGAGGTTGACGCAGACCAGGTCGATATAGCCCAGGCCGTGCGCATTCATGGTGACGACATGCTCGGCGTTGTCGCGCACTGAGAGGATGCCGGCGTGGACCTTGGGGTGCAGCGTTTTCACGCGGCCGTCGAGCATCTCCGGAAAGCCAGTGAATTCGGAGACATCCTTCACCGGCAGGCCGGCGTCGCGGATGGCCTTGGCGGTGCCGCCGGTGGAGAGCAACTCCACGCCTTGGCTGGCGAGGGCGCGGGCAAAGTCAATGAGGCCGGTCTTGTCGGACACGGAAAGCAGGGCGCGTTGGATCATGGTTTGGACGGGAAATGGAAACAAAAAAGGGGGATTCTCGGGTCGTTATTCAAGACCGTATTGCTGCATCTTCTTGCGCAGCGTGTTGCGATTGATGCCGAGCCATTCGGCCGCACGGCTCTGGTTATGACCGGCGCGGTGCAGGATTTCTTCAATGAGCGGTTTTTCGGCACTGACCATAAAAAGTTCGTGGAGACCGGTGGCCGCCTCACCATCAAGATCGTGAAAATATTTCTTCAAGACGCGCCGCACACAGAGTGCGATCTCATTCTCACGGGTCTCAATATTCATACAGGGGCCTCGGTTCTTGTCGGCGCTGACGGGGCGGTGGCGCGAGCGACCGCTTCGGCGTACACCAGATGGCGGCTATGCTCGCGGGCACGCCAGAAAAAATCGTTCACCGCGTCGATCTGCTGCTGCGCGGTTTCAAGCTGGTTCATGGCATGGCGGAAACTGGCCGAATCGGCGAGCCCCTTCGTGTACCAGGCGATGTGCTTGCGCGCCATGCGTGGCCCGGCGACCGCGCCGTAAAAACGGTACAGGTCGTCGAGATGTTCGATCAACAGTTGCTGAATCTCGGCCACCTCGGGGTGCGCCAGCTCCGTGCCGGTCGCCAGAAAATGGGCCATTTCCCGGAACAGCCACGGGCGGCCCTGCGCGGCGCGGCCGATCATGATGGCGTCGGCGCCGGTGTATTCCAGCACCGCGCGCGCCTTTTGCGGCGTGGTGATGTCGCCGTTGGCAATGATGGGAATCTGCGCCTCGGCCTTGACCTCGCGGATGGTGTCGTACTCGGCATCGCCGGAGTAGCCGCAGGCCCGGGTGCGACCATGAATGGCCAGGGCGCGGATGCCGGATTCTTGCGCGATCTTCAGCACGGTGCGGGCGTTGCGGCTGTCGCGATCCCAGCCGGTGCGAATCTTCAGCGTGACCGGGGTGTCAGGGACGGCGTTGACGATGGCCGACAGGATGCGCCCCACCAGCGGTTCGTCTTTGAGCAGGGCCGAACCGGCCATCACATTGCAGATCTTCTTGGCCGGGCAGCCCATGTTGATGTCGATGATCTGCGCGCCTTCGCCGGCATTGTATTTTGCTGCCTCGGCCATCATCGTCGGGTCGCTGCCGGCGATCTGCACCGAGATCGGTTCGACCTCGCCCTCGTGGTTGGCGCGCCGCTTGGTCTTGGCCGAGCCATAGAGCAGGGAGTTGGAGGTCACCATCTCGCTCACGGCCATGCCAGCGCCCAAGCGTTTGCACAACTGGCGGAACGGCCGATCCGTCACGCCGGCCATGGGCGCAACGATCAGGTTGTTCTTGAGGCGATAGGGGCCGATTTGCACGCTACTGGGAGGAGGCGAGGGCGCCTTGATTGCTTAAAAGGGAGGCAATTTTACTCCTGTCGCGAGGCGGTGTGTTGGTGCAGTGATGGCCAATTTTTTTTATCTGGTGGATGATCGGCGCTATGACTTCGGCGCTTTCCTTGTTATGGCCTACCCTGCTCGGGGCGTTCAGCGTCTTTGGCTTTGCGCCGTATGGCCTCTTCCTGGTCCCGATCGTGACCCTGGCCCTGTTCTTCGTCCGCTTGGGTCATGTTGCGCCACGCCGGGCCTTTTGGCAGGGCTATGCGTTTGGTCTGGGATATTTCCTCGCCGGAGTCTCGTGGGTCTTTGTCAGTCTGCACGAGTTTGGCCAGATGCCCTGGCCCTTGGCCGCCCTGGCGACCTTTATGTTCTGTGCCTTCTTGGCGTTATTCCCGGCCCTGGCCACGGGCCTGGCGGCGCGGTTGACCGCGTCTACGGTATGGCGTCTGGGGCTGGCCTTGCCGGCGAGCTGGGTGTTGTTGGAGTGGCTACGGGGCTGGATATTGACCGGTTTTCCGTGGCTGGCGGTGGGGTATGCCCAAGTGCCCGATAGCCCGTTGGCGGGTTTTGCGCCCATCTTTGGCGTGTATGGCGTGTCCCTGTTCACGGCCCTGGTGGCGGGCGCCTTGGCCGTGCGCTCTCGGGTCGGCTGGATCGCGGTGGCAGCGATCGGGCTGACGGGCTGGGGTGCGCAGTCGCTGCGCTGGACGGAGCCTGTCGGCGCTCCGGTGGCCGTGAGTCTGGTGCAAGGCAATGTGGCGCAATCCATGAAATTTTCGCTGGCGCAACGGGACGCGACCTTGCTGGATTATCTGGCTCTGGTGCGGCGGAGCGAGGGGCGGCTGACGATCTTGCCGGAAACGGCCCTGCCGATGTTTTGGCGCGAGGTGCCGGCGGCCTATCGCGCGGCGATGGCGGAGACCGCGCGGGCGCGGGGTGGGGATGTCCTGATTGGGGTGCCCACTCTGGCTATCGATGGGCGTTATTTCAATAGCGTGGTCAGTACGGGGCAGGCGCCGCAACAGGCCTTCCACAAGGTTCATCTGGTGCCGTTTGGCGAATTTGTGCCACGGGGCTTTGCCTGGCTCGTAGAGCAGATGCAGATCCCGCTCGGCGACTTCTCCCGTGGCGCGCCCGATCAGCCGCCGCTGGCGGTGGCCGGACAACAGGTGGCCATGAATATTTGCTACGAAGATGTCTTTGGTGAGGAGCTGATTCACGCCCTGCCGGAGGCGACCCTGATGGCCAATGTCAGCAACGATGCCTGGTTCGGCGACAGCGCCGCCCCTTGGCAGCATTTGCAGATCGCGCAGATGCGGGCGCTGGAGACGGGGCGCGTTTGGCTGCGCGCCAACAACACCGGCGTTACGGCAGCGATTGCTGTCGATGGTCGGGTGATCGGCCAGCTTCCACTCTTTGCGCAAGGGATCCTGGAGGTTCGGGTACAGGGTCGTGGCGGCCTGACCCCCTTTGCGCGCTGGGGCAATGCGCCGGCGCTGCTGCTGGCCCTTCTGATCCTGATCGTTGCCGGTGGACGGGGCTGGATGGGTGTCCGGAGAGCGGCCCGGCGATAGAATCCGCTCCTTTCTTTCTCGTGGATGCACTCATGACGCGTTTGACTCATCTATCGCATGGCGGCGGCTGCGGCTGCAAGATTGCGCCGGCCGTTCTGGAGCAGATACTCGCCGAGACGCCTTATGCTCGGGGTCTGGCCTCGGTTTTTCCGGATCTTCTGGTGGGCACCGAATCCTCGGATGACGCCGCCGTTTGGCGCCTCAACGAGCATCAGGCCATTGTCGCCACCACAGATTTTTTCATGCCCATTGTCGATGACCCGTTTGAGTTTGGGCGCATCGCGGCGACGAATGCGATCTCCGATGTCTATGCGATGGGCGGTCGTCCTTTGTTTGGCCTGGCTCTGGTCGGCATGCCGCTGGATAAGTTGCCGCACGACACCATTCGGCAGATTCTGGCGGGGGGCGAGGCGGCGGCGCGGGCGGCGGGGATGCCGATTGCCGGGGGACATTCGATTGAGTCGGCAGAGCCGATTTATGGCCTGGTTGCCATTGGTGTGGTTGCTCCGGCCCAGGTCAAAAAGAACAGCGCTGCTCGGCCCGGCGATGTCTTGATCCTTGGTAAAGGCCTGGGTGTGGGGATCTACTCGGCCGCCCTCAAGAAAGATGCGCTGCCCGAGGCTGGTTATGCGGCGATGATTGCCTCAACGACCCAACTCAATACCCCCGGGCCGGATCTGGCCGCTCTGGATACGGTGCACGCCCTGACCGATGTGACGGGCTTCGGTCTGTTGGGTCATGCCTGGGAGATCGCGCGGGCCTCCGGCCTGCGGGTCGAGATTGATTGGCCGCGGGTTCCGGTTTTGTCTGGCGTGACCGAACTGGCACAAGCGGGGTTTGTGACCGGTGCCAGCGGGCGTAACTGGGCCAGCTATGGCCATGCGGTTACGCTGTTTGCAGGCTGCGCGGACTGGCAACGCGCGGTGCTGAGTGATCCGCAAACCAGCGGGGGCTTGCTGGTGAGCTGTGCGGCCGAGGCGGTGGAGTCTGTGCTGGCGATCTTCGCGGCCCATGGCTTTGCGCAGACGGCCGTGGTTGGTCGCGTCGTGGCGGGGACGGCGGGCGTCGTTGTTAACCCCTAGTTGTTGGGTTGGCCCACCGTGGCCAGGCGTGACCTAGGGTGTGCTTAGGGCGTGATTCAGGTAGGCGCGCAGGCGTGCCGGTTTCAGCGGTTTGTGGAGCAGGGTAAGGCCCGAGGCGGTCATCGCAGCGATGGTCTCGGGGGCCGTATCGCCGGTGATGATGGCCGCAGGCAGGGTCTCGCCCAGTTCATGGCGTAGCCAGGTGACGCTGGCGATCCCATCCATGGCGCCCGGCAGTCGATAATCGGAGAGGAGGCAATCCGGCAGGCGGCCCAGCTCGCCGAGGGCGTCCAGCAGGGCCTCGGCCGAGACCGCGGAGACGACCTCCATGCCCCATTCGTGCAGCAGCGCCGTCATGGCGCTCAAGATGAGGGTGTCGTCATCCAGGATGGCAATCAGCGGGGCCGCATCGCCGATCGGCTGGAAGGCGATGGTCTCTTCCGTCCCGTGAGGGAGAGCGGGGGTGCAGCGCGGCAAGCGGAAGGCAAAGCACGAGCCACGGCCGGGTACAGAGCGCAGGGTGACCCTCGTCCCCAGCAATTGGGCCTCGCGCGCGACGATGGCGAGCCCCAGGCCCAGGCCCTTGGCGCGCTGGCGTTCCGGGTTGTCGATCTGGAAATATTCCTCGAACACCTGGGCCTGTTTGTCTTCGGCAATGCCGAGTCCCGTATCGAGGACCTGCAGCTCGGCCGTGGCGTCTGGCCGCCGCCGTACCCCAACCACGATGCGGCCTTGCGGGGTGTAGCGAATGGCGTTGCTGACCAGGTTCATCAGGATGCGCTCGACGAGGAGCGGGTCGCTCTGCACGCACAGGTGGCAGGGCTTGATGTGCAGTTGCAAGCCCTTTTCAGTGGCCGTGGGGGCAAAGTGTTGCTGAATGTTGGCCAGCACCCGGCTGAGGGGGAAGCATTCGGGCTGCGCCAGAACGATGCCGGCATCGAGACGGGAGAGATCCAGCAGACCGCCCAGCATGTCGCCCATGGCCGTGGCCGAGGCGTCGATATGCGCGGTCAGACGCTGGAGCTCCGGCTCCGGGCGTTCCACCACCTTGTCCTTGAGGGCCGAGATGAGGAGCGTGAGGGCGTGCAACGGCTGGCGCAGGTCATGGCTGGCCGCCGCGAGAAATTTTGATTTTGCCCGCACGGCGGCCTCGGCCGCCTGCTTCTGCTCGATGAGCTCGGCGGTGGCGGTGCGGATGCCGGTTTGCAGGTGTTCATGAACATGGTCCAGCGTCACGGCCATCTCGTTGATGTCGAGCTCGAGCTGGCGCAGTTCGCCTTCAGTCTTTTCGACCGGACAGCGCGAATCCAGTTGGCCACGGGCCAGGGAGTGAACGGTGTCGGTGATGCGGTTCAGGCGTCGTGCCAGGCGATGGCTCAAGGTCCAGGCCATGGTGGCGGCCAGCAGGATCAGGGGCAACAAGAAGGTGAGCAGGGTGAGCAGCGCCTCTTTCCGGGCACTGCGGATGGGGGCGTCATCCAGGACGACAAGGACCTGACCGACCTCGTCGCCAGAGCCCAGAACGCCTTCGAGACCGGTGGCCTGCGGGTTCTGAACCAGGCCGAAGGGCCGGCGGAAGTAATAGCGGTCTCCGACGCGGCGCTCGGCAAAGGTCTGTATCTGCGTTGAGTCGTCGAGCAGGGCCGCCTGACCGCTGATGACCCACCATTGCTTGTTCTTGTCGGCGATGCCGATCGCATCCCGATCGGGATGAATGCCGGTATGGTCAGCCAGGCGTTGCAGGTTGGCGATGTTGCCGGTGAACAGGTCATAGACAGCGACCTCGGCCAGTTGGCTGGTCAGATCCCGGCCCCGCTGGCGCAGGGCGGCCTCGGCCTCGCGGGTGTTCTGGTGCACCATGTAGCCTGCAAACAGGAGCGCGCTGAGCACTGTGGGCCACAGGGCCAGCCAGAGCAGGCGGCCGCGCAGGGTGCCAATGCAGCGGCGAAGGCGAGTCGGCCAGTTCATCGGAGGGGCTGCCTGTTAGTGATCACTCAAGTGCAGCCGCTGGTTCACAGAATCTCAGGCCAGTCCGGCCTTCTGTGCGACCAGAACGGCCTCGGTGCGGTTGGCGGCATCGAGCGCGCGGAGGACGGCGGTGACATGAATCTTGACCGTGCCTTCGGTGAGGTGGAGGGCCTCAGCAATCTGACGATTACTCATCCCCTGGGCGATCAGGCGCACGACATCCAGTTGCCGCTCGGTCAGGCTGGACAGTCGCGGGCCGCTGGGGCTGGCGGGGTGCGTCGGCAGGGTTGGGGTGGTCGTGTGCGGGCTGAGCAGATCAGGCGGGGCATAGACGCCGCCGGCCATGACCAGATGAATGGCCGACACGATGACCGCCGGCGCAGCGGCCTTACTGATATAGCCCATGGCCCCGGCGGCCAAGACCTGGCGAACCTCATCCGGCTGATCGGCAGCGGACAGGACGATGAGGGGGATATCGGGAAAACGGCGACGGAACTGGGTGATGCCGTCGATGCCCGTTCCGCCTGGCATGTTGAGATCCAACAGCGCCAGATCCATATCGCTGTGCTGCGCGGTGATCGCATAGGCGCTGGGGTAATCAACGGCCTCCAGGACCTCGACCTGAGCGTCCAGTTTTTGAAGGACAGGCTTGACCCCTTCGCGGAACAGGGGGTGATCGTCGGCGAGTAAGATCTGCATGGCATGAACGGGTCATGAACCCGCAATACAAAGGGGATTGCCTGGCAGTTTATACCAAAGTTATGGTACGGCCTATGGCTTAAGTTATTTGCTGGAATCCAGCCCCAGCCTTTGCCAGATCCCGGTCGTCAGTGCCGCCTGATTCAAGGTGTAGAAGTGCAGCCCGGGCGCGCCGCCGGCGAGCAGGCGTTCGCACAGGGTGCTGACAAAGTCCAGTCCGAAGGCCTTGATTGAGGCGGTGTCGTCGTAATAACTTTCCAGTTTCTTGGCCAGCCAGCGCGGGATCTCGGCACCGCACAGGGCGGAGAAACGCGCCAGTTGCGCATAGTTTGAGATGGGCATGATGCCGGGCACGATGGGGATGGTGATGCCGCGCGCGTGGCATTCATCGACAAAGTTGAAATAGGCATCGGCGTTGAAAAAATATTGGGTGATGGCAGCGTTGGCGCCGGCCTCGACCTTGCGCTTGAAGTTGGTCAGATCGTCGCCCCAGCCCCGGGCCTGAGGGTGCATCTCGGGGTAGGCCGCAACCTCGATCTCGAACCAGTCGCCGGTCTCGGCGCGGATGAATTCCACCAGTTCGTTGGCGTAACGGAAGGCGCCGGGATCCGCCATGCCGGAGGGGAGGTCGCCGCGCAGGGCGACGATGTGGCGGATATTGTTGGCCTTGTAGGTCTCCAGAATGCTGCGGATGTTGTCGCGGGTGGAGCCGACGCAAGACAGGTGCGGCGCAGCAGCCAGCCCCTCGCTCTGGATCTCGAGTACGGTTTCCAGGGTGTTCGATTGCGTGGAACCGCCTGCGCCGAAGGTGACGGAGAAAAACTTGGGCTTGAGAGGCGCCAGTTGGGCGCGCACGCTGCGCAGTTTTTCCATGCCCTCGGGGGTTTTGGGCGGAAAGAATTCCATGCTGAAGCTGCGGTCGGTCATTGTGTGTCCCGTGGATTGGTGGCGTGGCGGTTGGTGTTGTGGCGGCAGATTCTAGCCCAAGCTGACGCCGAGTATGCGCCCAAGCAGCCAGGTCAGGCTGCCGGCGGAGGCGCCGATGGCCAGCATGCGCAGGCCGCTGCGGAGGGCGCCGCGGCCGGTGAAGAGGCTGATGGCGGCGCCAATGCCAAATAGCGCCGTGCCGGAGATCGCCAGGGTGAGGGGTAATGGGGCGCTATCGGTGAGCCACCAGGGCAGCAGTGGCAGGGCGGCACCGAGGGCGAAGGCGGCGAAGGAGGACAGTCCCGCGCCCCAGGGCGAACCGAGCTCGGCGGGGTTAAGGCCCAGTTCTTCGCGGGCCAGGGTGTCGAGCGCCTGTTTCGGGTCGGCGATGAGCCGGGTGGCCAAGGCAATGGCCTCGTCCCGCGGGATGCCCTTGGCCTCGTAGATCAGGGCAAGTTCAGCCGCCTCTTCCTGCGGATAGAAGGCCAGCTCTTCCGCCTCCAGGCCGATCTGGTATTCATAAAACTCGCGCTGAGTGCGCACCGAGATGTATTCACCTGCGGCCATTGATCCGGCACCGGCGAGCAGGCCGGCGAGGCCGGTGAGCAGCACCATCTCGGGCGCCGCGCCCGCGCCGGCGACACCCAGGATTAACGCGGCGTTCGATACCAGGCCGTCATTGATGCCGAAGACGGCCGCGCGCAAGTTGCCACCGTCCGGGGTGCGATGCCGTGTCTCGAGCGCGCCGGGGAGGGTCAGGCCATGGCCCGGATGACGGTACAGGCTCATGCCGCGCACCTTCATGGCGGCCAGAATACCGGTCAGTGCGCGGGGTCCGAAGGCCTTGATGAGTCGGCCCACCAGTTGGGTACGGCGGTCGGGGCTGTAGTGCGCGGGCGGGATGTGCCCCTGACGATGGGCCGCATCTGCCCAGACGCCTGCCTGTTTCTCGGCGGCGTGCGCCATGTCCAGGAAGGTTTGCTTGAGTTGGAGATCGGGCTCGGCCGCGGCGACGCGCTGGTAGAGCCAGGCGGAGCGTTTTTCTTCCAGCCAGGAATCGAGTGCGTGCATTGGCGGCGCAGAGGGTATGAGGTGACCGATGATACGGCGCTAGAGCCCGCGCCGATACTGCACGGCCTCGGCGATGTGGGCGGCTTGTACACGCGGGCTGTTGCCCAGATCGGCAATGCTGCGCGCGACCTTGAGGATGCGGTGATAGGCGCGGGCCGACAGATTGAGGCGGGTGATGGCCTGCTTGAGCAGGGTCAGGGCGGCGTTGTCGGTCTCGGCATGGATCTCGATCTCGCGTCCGGAAAGGGCGCTGTTGGGCCGTCCCTGGCGTTCCTGTTGGCGGGCATGCGCGTGCAGAACGCGCTCGCGGACCGTGGCGCTTGTCTCGCCATCCCCGGCGCGGAGGAGGTCATTTTCCGGCAGTGAGGGGACCTCGACCGAGAGGTCAATGCGATCCAGCAAGGGGCCGGAAAGGCGCGCACGGTAACGCGTTATCTGATCCGGCGTGCAGCGGCATTTGCCGGACGGATGGCCCAGATAGCCACAGGGGCAGGGGTTCATGGCCGCCACGAGCAGGAAACGGGCCGGAAAATCGGCCTGGCGTGCGGCCCGCGAGATGGTGATGTGGCCGCTCTCCAGCGGTTCGCGCAACACCTCCAGGGCCCGCCGGTCGAATTCCGGCAGCTCGTCGAGAAACAGTACGCCGTGGTGAGCCAGCGAGATCTCGCCGGGACGCGGGTTGCTGCCGCCGCCGACCAAGGCAATGGCCGAGGCGGAATGATGGGGGGCGCGGTAGGGGCGCACGCGCCAGTAGTCTTCGATCCGGAGCCCGGCGAGGGACTGAACGGCCGCTGTCTCCAGTGCCTCGGCTTCGGTCATGGGCGGCAGGATGCCGGGCAGGCGTTGTGCGAGCATCGACTTGCCCGTTCCGGGCGGGCCGCTCAGTAACAGGGAGTGCTGGCCGGCCGCGGCAATCTCCAGGGCGCGGCGTGGCCCGCTCTGGCCTTTTACATCGGCGAGATCGAGGTACGCGGGCGGTGTCGCTGCGCTGGTGTGGGGCGGCGCGCTCAGCGGTGTGCGGCCGGTCAGGTGGGCGCATACGGCCAGCAGGGAATCGGCCGCCAGCAGGTTCGCGCCCTGGATCCGTGCCGCTTCGCTAGCGCTTTGCGTCGGCAGGATGAAGCGCCGCCCGCTGTCACCGCTAGCCAGCAGCATGGCCAGTGCCCCCCGGATGGTGCGCAGCGCGCCACCGAGGGCGAGCTCGCCGGCAAACTCGTAGTCATCCAGTGACTTGGCGGGGATCTGCCCCGAGGCCGCGAGAATGGCCAGGGCGATCGGCAGGTCGAAGCGGCCGGATTCTTTGGGCAGATCGGCGGGGGCCAGATTGACCGTGATCCGCGAGGCGGGAAATTCGAATCCGGATTGCTGGATGGCGGCCCTGACCCGGTCACGGGCCTCGCGGACCTCGGCCTCCGGCAGGCCGACCAGCGTAAAGCCCGGCAGACCGCGGCCAAGATGCGCCTCGACGATAACAACAGGCGCCGCAAGGCCGTCGATGGCGCGGCTATAGGCCTGAGCAAGGCCCATGAGGTGGCCCGTTAGTCCTGAGCGGGCGGGGCTTCAAGCCGCGCGAGGCGCGTCTCAAGCTCGGCCAGGCGTTCCTGAGCGCGGAGCAAGACGGCCGTCTGTACATCGAACTCCTCACGCGTGACCAGATCGAGTTTTGCGAACAGGCCGGCCAGTGCGGCGCGCAGGTTTTTCTCGATATCGCTGGCG
>Ga0194112_10008268_pt1 | contig 13413 bp, 6 predicted proteins | sample TA2MahC400mmetaG_FD_146191 | JGI IMG/M metagenome (GOLD analysis project Ga0194112, IMG submission 146191) | Freshwater microbial communities from Lake Tanganyika, Tanzania - TA2015016 Mahale Deep Cast 400m | ecosystem: Environmental > Aquatic > Freshwater > Lake | place: Tanzania: Lake...
TCACGGGCACCACCGAGAAGAATCGCGAGGTTTACTGCTTCGACGCCGCCACGGGCAGGATGCTCTGGCAGAAGCCGGTCGAAACGCCGGAAGGGTCCGCCGCCGAGCCGCCGGAAATCCTCGAGGACACCGGCTACGCCGCCCCGACGGCCGCGACCGACGGCCGCCGCGTGGCCGCCATCTTCGCCAACGGCGACGTGGCGTGCTTCGACTTCGCGGGCAGGCGACTCTGGGCCCGCAACCTGGGGCCCATCAAGAATTCTTATGGATATTCATCCTCTTTGAACATGCACCTCGGGCGGGTGCTCGTCCTGCTGGACCAGGGGACGCCGGCGAAGCCCGCGTCGCGCCTGCTGGCGATCGACGCCGCCACCGGCAAGACGGCGTGGGAGACGGCGCGCCCCGTTGCGGCCTCCTGGGCCACGCCCGCCCTCGTCCGCGCCGCCGAGCGAGACCAACTCGTCACGGCCGGGAACCCGTGGGTCATCGCGTACGATCCGGCGGGGGGCGCGGAACTGTGGCGCGCGAAGTTGCTCGACGGCGACGTGGCCCCCTCTCCGACGTTCGGCGCCGGCCTCGTGTTCGCCGCCAACACGGGGACGAAACTTGCCGCCATCCGGCCGGGCGGCCGGGGCGACGTCACAGAGTCGGCCGTCGCCTGGTCGGCCGAGGACGGCCTGCCCGACATCGTCAGCCCGCTGACGGACGGGAAACTCGTGTGGCTCTTCACGACCGACGGCCTTGTCACCTGCTACCGCGTCAAGGACGGCAGCAAGGCCTACGAGAAGGAACTTGAGGTGGTCGAGAAGGGCAAGGACGGCAAGGAGAAGAAGGTCGGCGTGGTCGTCAAGTCTTCGCCCGCGCTGGTGGGCGACCGGTTCTACGTTGTTGACGAGAAGGGCCTGACGCACATCCTTGCGGCGGGGGAGGAGTTCAAGGTGCTGGCCATCCTGCCCCTGGGCGAGGCGGTCCGCGCCAGCCCGGCGTTCCTTGCCAGGCGCATCTACATGCGCGGCGAGAAACACCTGTACGCCGTCGGGAAGAAATGAGCGCGGGTGTCATGCTTTCGCGCCGTTGCGAAGCGACTCCGCCGAAGCGGCTTCGTCGCTCGCGCGAAGGCGGAAGCATGGCCGTGCGCAGCCCGGAAGCATGCTCTCGCAAGCGAAAGCATGACACGCGCGGTGGTCAATGAGCGACATCGACCTGCAATTCGTCGATGAAACGGTCGCCCGCCTCGGCCGCGGGCCGGAGATGACCATCCCCATCCTCCAGGCCATCCAGGGGCACTACCGCTACCTGCCGGAGGAAGCGCTCCAGCGCGTGTGCGGCCTGACGGAGATCAGCCCCTCCCGCATCACGGGCGTGGCCACCTTCTACACCCAGTTCCGCCACCGGCCGATGGGCCGCCACCTCCTGAGCGTCTGCCACGGCACGGCCTGCCACGTGAAGGGCTCGGGCCTGGTGCACGACGCCCTCGCGCGGCACCTGGGCATCCCGGCCGGGGGCGACACCGACCCGGCGGGCGTTTTCACCCTCCACAAGGTGGCCTGCCTGGGCTGCTGCACGCTCGCGCCGGTGATTCAGATTGACGGAGTAACATACGGGCACATGACCGCCGACCGCGTGCCTGGGGTGCTGCGCGACTTCCTGGACCTGGCGGCCCGCGGCGCGGCGGGCCCGCGGGCGGAAGCCGCCGCCGCCAGGGCCGGGGGCGACGGCGAAATCCGCATCGGCCTGGGCTCCTGCTGCCAGGCTCGCGGCTCAAGCGCCGTGCAGGAGGCCCTGGAGCGGGCCGTGGCGCGCCTCGGGACGCGGGCCGCGGTCAAGCGCGTCGGCTGCGTCGGCATGTGCCACCAGACGCCGCTGGTGGAGATCGCCGCCCCCGGCCGGGCGCCCGCCCTGTACGCCCAGGTGCGGGCCGAGGACGCCGAGACGATCGTGCGGCGGCACTTCCGGGCCGTCGGCCTCGGCCGCCGCATACGCAGCACCCTGGCCCGCGGCCTGGAGGTCCTCGCCACCGACGAGGCCTGGGAGCCCGCCCAGCGCTACGTCCTTGAGGTCCGCGACCCGCAGGTGACGGCCTTCCTGGGACGCCAGCAGCACATCGCCACGGAGCACTGCGGCCACCTGGACCCCATCGACCTGGATGAGTACCTTTCATACGGCGGTTTCAGCGCCCTGGAGGCGTGCCTGAAGCGGCACGCGCCCGAGGACGTCATCCGCCTCATCCGCGCAAGCGGCCTGCGCGGGCGCGGCGGGGCAGGATACCTCTCGGGGGCCAAGTGGGACCGCGTACGCCAGGCCCCCGGCAAGCCCAAGTACCTGGTGTGCAACGGCGACGAGGGCGACCCCGGGGCGTTCATGGACCGCATGATCCTGGAGTCGTACCCGTACCGCGTCATCGAGGGGATGGCCGTCGCGGCCTGCGCCGTGGGCGCCGAGGAAGGCATCTTCTACATCCGCGCCGAGTACCCGCTGGCGGTGCGGCGGGTGCGCGAGGCGCTGCGCCGCTCGGAAGAGCGCGGCCTGGTGGGCAGGAACATCCTCGGCACGGGCCGGCGGCTGCACATGAGGATCATGGAGGGCGCCGGCGCGTTCGTCTGCGGCGAGGAGACCGCGCTGCTGGCCAGCATCGAGGGCCGCCGCGGCATGCCGCGCCTGCGCCCCCCGTACCCCGCCGAGCAGGGACTGCGGGGCAAACCCACCCTTGTCAATAATGTCGAAACATACGCGCTCGTGCCGTGGATCATCCGCCGGGGGCCGGAGGCCTTCGCCGCGCTCGGCACGCGCACCAGCAAGGGCACCAAGGTCTTCGCCCTTGCCGGGAAGGTGGCGCGCGGCGGCCTTATCGAGGTGCCGATGGGCGTCACGCTGCGCCAGGTCGTCGAGGAGATCGGCGGCGGCATCGCGGGCGGAAAGGCCCTCAAGGCCGTCCAGGTGGGGGGCCCGTCGGGCGGCTGCGTCCCGGCGCACCTGGCGGACACGCCCGTCGATTACGAGGCCCTGACCGCCGCCGGCGCAATCATGGGGTCCGGCGGCCTGGTCGTGCTGGACGAAGACGACTGCATGGTGGACGTGGCGCGGTACTTTCTGGAGTTCACGCAGGACCAGTCGTGCGGCAAGTGCACGCCCTGCCGCATCGGCACGCGCCGGATGCTCGATATCCTCCAGCGCCTGGCGGCGGGCGAGGGGCGGCGGGGGGACCTGGAGGAACTCGAGCACCTGGCCCTTTACATAAGGCACGCCAGCCTCTGCGGCCTGGGCAAGACCGCCCCGAACCCCGTCCTCTCAACGCTGCGGTACTTCCGGGCGGAGTACGAGGCGCACCTGGAAAAGCGCTGCCCCGCCGGCCGCTGCAAGGCCCTCATCACGTACTCAATTAACGACAAGTGCATCGGCTGCACGCTGTGCGCCCAGCACTGCCCCGCCGAGGCCATCGCGATGACGCCGTACGAGCGGCACGTCATCGACGCCGCAAAGTGCATCCGCTGCGGCACGTGCAAGCAGGTCTGCCCCTCCGGCGCGGTCAGCGTCTCCTGAACTTCGATTCACCGCGGAGAACGCAGAGGAAGACAAGAAGATAGAGATAAAGAGAAACGGCAAAAGCAAGAGGCGAAAACATTGGCTATGATGTTATCTGTAATTCTTCTCTGCGTTCTCAGAGGCCTCTGCGGTTGAAGGGAATCGGCGGAAGATGCCGAGGCTCACGATTGACCAACGGGAAGTCGACGTCCCCCCCGGGGCGAGCATCCTGGATGCCGCGCGGCGGGCGGGCATCGACATCCCCACCCTCTGCCACCTGGACGGCTGCACGCCGGCCACCTCGTGCATGGTCTGCGTGGTCAAGGTCCGCAATCCCGACCGCCTGCTGCCCGCCTGCGGGGCGCGGGCCGAGAACGGCATGGAGGTCGAGAGCGAGACCGACGAGGTCCATGCCGCGCGCCGGGCGGCCCTGGAACTGTTGCTGAGCGACCATCCTGGCGACTGCATCGGCCCGTGCCAGGGCATCTGCCCGGCGCGGATGGACGTGCCGCACATGGTCCGCCGGGCGGCCGCGGGCGACTTTGCGGGCGCGGCCGCGACGGCCCGCGCTGCCCTGGTGCTGCCGGCGACGCTTGGGCGCATCTGCCCCGCCCCGTGCGAGAAAGGCTGCCGCCGCGCCGACCACGACGCCGCCGTCGGCATCCGCCTGCTGCACCGCCGCGCGGCCGACTCGGACCTGGCGGCCGGGCGGCCAGCGCTGCCGGCGCGGAGACCGACGACGGGCAAACGCGTCGCCGTCATCGGGGCCGGCCCGTGCGGGCTGGCGGCGGCGTGGCGCCTCGCCCAGGAAGGCGCGGCCTGCACCGTCTTCGACGACCAGGACCGCCCGGGGGGCAGCCTGCGGCGGAGCGTTCCGGAATCGCAACTGCCGCGCGACGTCCTCGACGCCGAGATCGCCCTCGTGGCCGCGCTCGGAGTCGAGTTCAAATTGAGCACCGGCGTGGGCCGCGACGCGGCGCTTGCGGACCTTCAGAGGGATTTCGACGCCGTGCTCATCGCCGCGGGCGCGCATGCGCCCCCCGGCGGGGCTGCGGCCTCGCCCGGGTCACTCCTCCCGGACGGGGCCCAGGTGGATCGGCGTACGTACGAGACCTCGGTGCGCGGCTTGTTTGCGGCCGGCGACTTCGTCCACGCGCACCGGATGGCCGTGCGGGCGGTGGCCGATGGCGCCGCGGCCGCGCGCTCCGTCCTTCGGTTCCTGGCGGGCGATGCGCCTGCGGCCCCGCGGCGGCCGTTCACCACGCGCCTGCACGCGCCGACGGCCGAGGAGATGGCCCGGCTGGTCGCCGGCGCCAGCCCCGCCGGGCGCGTCGCGCCCGCCGGCGGCGAGGCGGCCGGCCTATCACCCGAGGAGGCCCGACGCGAGGCCGCACGCTGCCTCCACTGCGACTGCCGCAAGGCCGACGCCTGCAAACTCCGCCGGTACGCCGAGGCCTACGGCGCCTCGCCCGGCCGCTATCACGGCACGCGCCGCCAGTTCGAGCAGGAGTCGCGGCACCCGGACGTGGTGTACGAGCCCGGCAAGTGCATCTCGTGCGGTCTGTGCATCCAGGCGGCGGCGCGGGCGGGCGAGCCGCTGGGGCTGGCGTTCATCGGCCGCGGCTTCAACGTGCGCGTCGCCGTGCCGTTCAGCCGGACGCTGGAGGAAGGCCTGCGCAAGGCTGCCGCGGAGTGCGTCGCCGCGTGCCCGACGGGGGCGCTGGCATTCAAGCGGTCCTGATGGGCGAGCAGCGGGTGGTCCTGCGGCCAGTCTTCCGTTGCATTGGCCGGCCCTTCGTGGCACAATCGGGCTGACACGATGAAAGGCGACCGGCATGGCCGCGACTTTTGAAGACAATCTCCTCTGCTACGGGGACAACCTGGTGTTCCTCAAGGAGTTCCCCGACGAGTCGGTGGACCTCATTTACCTGGACCCGCCCTTCAACAGCCAGCAATCGTACAACGTGCTTTTCAAGGAGGCCACCGGCGCGCCGGAGGCCGCCCAGATAAGGGCCTTTGAGGACACCTGGACGTGGGACCTTGCCGCAAACGAGGCCCTCACGCAGATTCAGCGCGACCCTGCCGTGCCCGCGCCCCTGGCCGAACTGACCAGGACCTTCATGGGGTTCCTCAAGCCTTCGCCCATGATGGCCTACCTGGTGCAGATGGCCGTGCGCCTGGTCCAGATGCACCGCGTCCTGAGGCCCACCGGCTCGCTTTACCTGCACTGCGACCCCACGGCCGGCCATTACCTGAAGTTGATCCTGGACGCGGTCTTCGGCCCCAGGAACTTCCTGAACGAGATAACCTGGGAAAGGTTCAACTTTCACGCCGATGCGAAGCGATGGGGGCGCCTTCACGACGTGCTGCTGGTGTACGCGAAGCAGGCGGGGCATCACACGTACAACACGCGCCGCAAGCCCTACGACCAGGCATACATTGACTCACATTTCAAGAAAGACGCAAGCGGGCGGCTTTTCAGGCTGGATAACGCGCTGGCCGCCGGACAGGGGCCGCCCCGCGTCTTTTTCGGCAAGAGACTTCGGCCCAAGCCCGGAACACATTGGCGCTGGTCCCAAGAGAAGATCAACCAACTCATCGCCCAGGGACGCATTGTGCTTACCAGGAAAGGTTGGCCGGCCGTCATTCGCTACCTTGACGAGATGCCCGGCCACTCCGTAGGCGACGTCTGGACCGACATCCCGGAGATCAACTCGCAGGCGGCAGAAAGGCTGGGCTACCCTACGCAGAAGCCGGTCGAACTCCTCAAACGGGTAGTCAGTGCTTCCAGCAACCCCGGCGACATGGTACTTGACCCCTTCTGCGGTTGCGGCACGACCATTGACGCCGTTGAGACGCTGAACCGCGAGAACCCCCACGCGCCGCCGCGCAGGTGGATCGGCATTGACATTACGCATGTCGCGATCGGGCTTGTCAAGCACCGCTTGGGCACGCGATTCAAGCCCCTGCCCGAATTCCGCGAGCAGGGCGTTCCCGTGAGCGCCGCCGGCGCGGCCGCGATTGCCGCCAGGGACCCCTTTGACTTCCAGTATTGGGCCCTGGGCCAGGTGGGCGCGCGGCCGATGTGGGGCAAGCCGCGCAAGGGCGCGGACCGCGGCATAGACGGCGTGCGATACTTCCAGGACGAGCAGAAGAACGGCGCGTGGCTCACCAAGAAGATGCTTGTGCAGGTCAAGAGCGGCCACGTAAAGCCCGGCGACGTGCGCGACCTGGCCGGCACGCGCGAGCGCGAGGGGGCCGAACTGGCCGTATTCCTGACCCTGGAGCCGCCCTCCAAGCCGATGCGCACCGAGGCCGCCGCCGCAGGCTCGTACGTCTCGCCGTGGGACGGCCGGCCCTATCCGAAGGTGCAAGTCCTGACGATTGAGGAGGTCCTCAAAGACCCGCAACGGCCCAACCCGCGGTGCCTCCAGGTCCCCGGCGGCGCGGGCGGCCTCGGCATCACCCTCCCTGAAGCGCCCCGACACAGGCCCAGGCGCGTGCGGCAAGATGATATGGACTTCGGCAATCCGAAAAAGGAGTAAAGCCCCCCGCCCCTGGCCCCTCTCCCGCGGCGGGCCGTGACAACCTCCACCGGACCCGCCACGGCCGGCAAGCCGGCCGTGCCACACCTGCCTACGAAAGGCCCCAAGGGGCGATGCGTCACCCCTCGCGGCCGGCGAAGCCGAGGTACTGGTCCAGCCAGTGGTCGGCCTGAAGGACGCTCTTGCGCTGGACGAGGGCCAGCCGCTCCGCCCGCCGCTGCGCCAGGCCGAACACCTGCCGCGCCAGGGCCGACGTGACCTCGCGCTGAGTGCGGCCGTGGCGCCGGCGCAGCGACGCGGCCAGCAGGGGCGCGTGACGCACGACCAGTTCGTCCTCCAGGCTCACGACGGCCTGGCACGTGCCGGGGTCGCCCTGGCGAGCGCAGCGGCCGAAGAGTTGCCGGTCGATGCGGCCGGCCTCGTGGCGTTCGGTGGCCATGACGTGGAGTCCCCCCCGCTCGGCCACGCCGCGGCCGAGTTTGATGTCCGTGCCGCGGCCGGCCATGTTGGTGGCCACGGTGATGCGGCCCTCCTGGCCTGCTCCGGCGACGATCTCGGCCTCCTCGGCGTGGCGGACGGCGTTAAGGACCTGGCACTCCAGGCCCGCCTGCTGGAGCATGGCGGCCAGGAGTTCGCTCGCCCGGACGCTTCGCGTGCCAACGAGGATGGGCCGGCCCGAGGCGTGCACGCGCCGGATTTCCTCGACGATGGCCGCCCACTTGGCCTCCTCGACGGCGAAGACGCGGTCCGGCCGGCGCCGGCGGATGCACGGCCGGTTCGTCGGGATAGCCACGACCGGCATGTGGTAAATCTGCCAGAACTCGCGCCAGCCCTCGGCCGCCGTGCCCGTCATGCCGCTCAAGTTCCGGTACAGCCGGAAGAACCGCTGGAAACTGATGCGTGCGTAGGTGTCCTTGGGCGGGTTGACGGTCAGGGTTTCCTTGGCCTCGACGGCCTGGTGGAGGCCGTCGCGCCACTCGCGGTCGGGCATGAGGCGCCCGGTAAACTCATCGACGATGACAACCTTTTCATCTGAAACGATATATTGCTTGTCGCGAAGGTAGAACTCGCGGGCCACGAGGGCCTGGTTCATGAGTTCCTCGCGCCGCCGCGCGCCGCGCCAGACGCCGCCCAGCGGCGCCGCCAGGTCCTCCAGGCGCTGGCGGCCGGCGGCGGTGAAGTCCACCTCGCGGTATCGCAGATTCACGCGGTAATCGCGCCCGGCCTCCAGCCTGGCCGCCATCGCGACCGCCTGCCGGAAGGCCTCGACCTGCTCCGGGTTGGGCGCCTCGCCCGAAATGATGAGGGGCGTTACGGCCTCGTCAATAAGCACCGAGTCGGCCTCGTCCACTATTGCGCTGGCCAGGCCCCGCTGGACGAGGCGGTCCGTGCCGCTGCCCGCGCCCTCCACGATGCGGGCCAGGATAGCCGACGGCAGGCCCGCCAACCGCCCCAGCGACAGCCGGTCCCGCAGGAAGTCGGCCGTCACCTCCTTGTTCGTGCCGTAGGTGACGTCGGCCTGGTAGGCGGCGCGGCGTGCGGCGGGCGGCATTCCCTGCGCGACGGCCGCCACCGACAGGCCGCAGAAGCGGTACACCGGCCCCATCCACTCGGCGTCGCGGGCCGCCAGGTAATCGTTCACGGTGATGACGTGGCAGCCGCGGCCGCGCCAACCGGCGACGGTGGCGGGCATCGTGGCCGTCAGGGTCTTGCCCTCGCCGGTGGCCATCTCGACCACGCACCCCGCCTCCAGCGCCAGCGCCCCGGCCACCTGGACGGGGAACGGACGCTCGCCCACCTGCCGGAAGGCAACCTCGCGGATGACGGCGAATGCGCGGTCGAGGTCGCGCGGAGTGTCGCGTCCGAAGCGGAACCGCTGCCGCAGCGCCGCAGCCTCCTCGCGCAGCCGGGAATCCGCAAGGTCGCGGTACTCCTTCTCCAGGCCCACGATGCGGGCCGCGCGCGACAGCAGCCGCCCGCGACGCGGCTTCAGGTGCACCAGCACCGCGACGGCGGCGTCCCAGGCGGCGTCCAGGCCTCGCGGCAGTTCCTTGTCGCGCGGCCGCTCGGCCAGCATCTGCCACGTTGTGCTCGGAAGGCGGGCCACCCTAGACCTCGAACCGGCGCTGGATGAGTTGCAGGAACCAGCGGTAGCCCTGCTCCAGGAGGGGCTTGTCGCGGTTTTCAAAGCGGATAATGACGCGCTGCCCCGCCAGGAGCCGCACGCCGCTTGAGCGGTCGGGCGCCACGTGGATTTCAAAGACGCGCTGTGCGGCCTGCGTGCCGCGCTGGTCGTCGAGCGATACGGCGATACTCCCCCCGCCGGCGTACGTAAGTGCGGGCGACGGCACGCGCTGCTGCCCGGCCGGCAGGAACTGCTTGACGGTGCCGGAGAAGTGCGCGTCGGGGCGGCCGTCAACGCGCATCTCGACGCGGCGGTCGGCCTCGGTCACGAGCGGCCCGACCACGTCCTGCGGCGCGACGGCCCGCACGATAACGTCATCCAGCGTCGCGGCCACGCCGATGGGGTCGCCGCGATGCAGGTACGCCCCGCGCTTCAGGTCAATTCCGGGCGACAGCCACGTGCCGGTCACGGGCGCGCGGACCTCCAGGTCGGCCAGGCGCCGGCGGATGTCCTGGATGCGGTCCTCTACGGCCCGGATCTGCTCATCGACGATCTGTGCCGCCGCAACTTCCTTCGTGGCGGCCAGGCTGCGGCCGGCCACGAGGGCGCGCCGCCGGGCTTCCCACATACGGGCCTCGGCCTCAAGCACGGGGCTGGCGGCCCGCACGAGGGGCGGGCCGTCGGGCGACGCCAGGGCGCCCGACGGCAGATGGTCCGTCAGGAACCCGTCCTCGCCAGCGTGCACGATGGCCACCTGGACCGGCTCGACCACGCCCTCGATGTAGCAGCGGTCGGGCGCCGGGACAAGGCCAGCGGCCGCGATCGCGGCGGCCGCCAGCGCGAGCGTCGAAAGGACCGCCCTCGCCCGCACCCGCACCAGTTCCGTCGAGGCCGCCAGGTAATGCACGAACCGCCCCGCGGGCACCAGCACCCACGCCACGGCCGCCGCCACCGCCAGCAGCGCCCCCACCAGCGGCAGCCGCGAAGACACAAACAGGAGGATGGCGAAACAGATGAACACGCGGTACGCGAAAGACGTGACGCCGTAGAAGATGAGCCAGAACTGCTCGCCCGGCGTGTGGGCGGGCGAGCGCAGCGGCCTGACGCCCCACGCCCACCGCCGCACAAGGTAGTGAATGTATTCGCGGGAACGCTGCGCCAGGTTCGGGATTTCCAGGATGTCCGAGAGAATGTAGTAACCGTCGTACCGCAGCAGCGGGTTGGCGTTGAAGAGGACCGTCGAGACGCTTCCGATGAAGATGAGGTTGTACGCCAGCGCGTGGGCCGTCGTGCCGTCGCCGGTGCGGGCCCAGACGACGGCGGCGACGGAGGCCACGGCCAGTTCCACCATCATCCCCGCCGCGCCCACCACGACGCGGTGCCACTTGCGGCGGAAGGCCCATGCGCTGGAGGCGTCCATGTACGGCAGGGGCGTCAGCACGAGGAACATCACGCCCATGACGTGCACCTCGCCGCCCGAGCCGCTCTCGCGGCCGAACTTCTTGCAGGCGAAGGCGTGCCCGAACTCATGTATAATCTTAACCAAGATGATGCACGCGTACAGGAGGGGCAGCCGCGACGGATCGAGGATGTTCCTGGCGCTTTCAAGCAGTTCCCCGGTTCGCCCCGCGACGCAGTTAAGCCCCGCCCCCACGAGCACCAGCCACGCGGCCAGGCCCCACCACGTAAACAACAGGCCGAAGACGCCGGCGAAACGGTCGAGGAACCGATCGGGGTCAAGCAGAGGAATACGGATGAACAGGAGGTTGGCCAGGTACCCCTGGATCTCGCGCGTGAGGCGCTGGCGGTACCTGGCGAGGAGGCCCTCGGCGTCGGGCGGGAGGTCGCCCTGGAGAAGGTTCGACGTGTAAAGTTGGCCCAGCAGTTGGACGGCCTCGCCCTGGGTGGGCGCGGCGTCGCCGCCGAGTTCGCTGCAAATTCTCCAGACTTCTGCCACGGCGCGGCGGCCGTCGAGCATCGCCACGAAGCGGTACGCCTCTTCGTTCAGGCGGAAGAACTGGTTGCTGGCCGGGTCCTGGACGACGTGCCACGTCTGCCCGCGGAAATGCTGCCGGTGGACCTGCACGGACGGCCGCAGCCGCGGCCGCAGGTCGGCCACGCGGTACCACGACTCGCTGAAAGTGGGGCGTTCAACCGGCACGTATTTATATCCACAACTTCATGCGGACCCAGTTGACGGCCTGGCGGGTCCATATCCAGGCGTAGGAGCGCCGGCCGACGTCGACCTTCGCCAGGCCCTCCATGCCGGGCCGTATCCACGGCTCGGCCGAGAGGAGGCGCACGCGCACCTTGAACACGTTCGCGCGCTGGACCACCTCGCTCATGGGCGTGATGCGCTCCACGACGAACCGCATCCGCCGCTCGGGGTACGAGGCGGTCGCCAGTTCCCCCTCCTGGCCGGCTTCGACGTCGGCTATTCTCTCATCGCGGACCGAGAGTTCGGCGCGCAGCGCCTCAAGCGGCGCGACTTCAAAGAGCACGTCGCCCGTCTTCACGGGCGCGCCGATCTGGCGCTTCAGGTCGCCGCTGACGACCACGCCGCCGACCGGCGAGATGATGGTCGCGCGGGAAACCTGGTACTCCAGGAGGTCGATCTGTGCGGCCTCGCTGTCGGCCTGCGCGAGGGCGATCTGGGCCTCGGCAGTCTTCTCTTCCCTGGCCGCCGCGGCGGCCTGTTTCTGGTACTCAAATCGCTTGGCCTTCGCCGAGGCCAGTTGCATGCGCAGCATCGACGTGTCGAGCGTCGCCAGAACGGTCCTGCCGCCCTCAACCATGTCGGGCGGTTCCACGAGCACGCTCTCCAGGTATCCGTCGAACGGCGCGGGCACGACCTGCTGCTCGATAGGCTCGAAGACGAACGGCGCCTCTACGCGGAATTCGCCCTGCGCGAAGAGCGCAAAGGCCGCCACGCCTACGATGGCCAGCACCGCGAGTTTAATCCACGTGTGCTTCGGACCGACGGCCGCCGCCGCGGCCTTCCGCAGGCCCGACGCCGCGCGCGCGCCGAACCACCGCGCGTGCTCCTCCAGGTTGACCACGCGGGCGGTCGCCAGGTCGGCCGTCAGCCGCAGGCTCTCCACCTCGTCGGCCGCAAACGGCCGGTCCGCCGGACGCTCCAGCAGCAGCACGGCCGACGGCCTGCCCCCGTGACGCAGCGGCAGCGCCAGCACCGCCGTCGGCCCGTGGCGCCGCGACAGTTCCCCTGCCGCGCGGCTGATGAAGGTGGCGTCGGGGGAGGACGGGAAGGTGATTTCGACGTCCTGGTCGAGGCACTCTTCCATGGCAGCCTCGATGTCCTGGACGATCTTCATTTTGCGGGAGAACTTCTCGGTGTGGCTCATGGCCCGCAGTTTGACGTAGCGGCCCTTCAGGATGCCGAGGCTAGCGCGGTCGCACTGCCATCGCGAGGCCATGTCGTTGGCCAGCGCCATGGCCATGCCGGCGAACTTGTCCTGCTCGTTGATGACCGCCAGCGTCTCCAGGGCGGCCCGCAGTCGCCTCAGGTCCGTCTGCCGCCGCCCGAGCGCCAGGCGCATCTCGTACAGGCTGAGGAGGCTGACCGTAAGTTCCAGGCGCTCGCGGGCGGCCGCCAGGACGGCCGCGTCGCGCGTCTCCACCAGGAACGCCTCCACGCCGCGCACGCCCTCTCCGCCCCGCAGCGGCACCAAGATGAGATGCCGCCGCGCGGCCTGGCCGTACAGGTCCTCGGCCGCGTGAAGCGCCTTGACGGCGGTGGCTCGCGCGCCGGCCGTCTCGGCAAACAACTCGGCCGCGCGGGCCAGCCACACCGGGGCCGTCGCGCCCGGCGCCACCGGAGGGAAGGCGGCCAGGAGTTCCGGCGCGCCGGAGGCCCCGGGGCGCAGGATGGCCCCCGCCTCGGCTGCGCCGATCTGGCACTGCACCGCCAGAAGGTTGGCGAGGAACTCCTGCGGGGGGCCGTCGAAGCGGCTGAGGCGGTCGATAATCTCGGCCACCGTCGGCCGCTCGGCCGACACGGCGCTGGGACCGACCTGTCTCGAATGATCGACGGTCATGGCTGCCTATCCCGCCGCTTCCGCCAGGCTGGCACGCAGGGGCGCTTGCGCCCTTCCGTTTCAACGACGCAGAGGCAAGTCTGTTGCTATTAAAGACCCTATATCTTCTTTCTCTGCGTTCTCCGCGCCCTCTGCGCCCGAGCCGAACGTCCGACGGCGCTCATGC
>Ga0194112_10008271_pt1 | contig 13412 bp, 9 predicted proteins | sample TA2MahC400mmetaG_FD_146191 | JGI IMG/M metagenome (GOLD analysis project Ga0194112, IMG submission 146191) | Freshwater microbial communities from Lake Tanganyika, Tanzania - TA2015016 Mahale Deep Cast 400m | ecosystem: Environmental > Aquatic > Freshwater > Lake | place: Tanzania: Lake...
CGTGATTCCGGCCGGAATCCTAGTACCGCATTTCGCAAGTCCTGAGACTACAAGGAGGAGGTTGCTTCGTCGCTGCGCGCCTCGCAATGACATGATTGCTTCGTCGCTGAAGCTCCTCGCAATGACATACTGGGGCGCCCTCTGTCATTGCGAGCGAGGCTCGCCGAGCGCGGCAATCATGTCATTGCGAGGCGCGCAGCGACGAAGCAACCTCCTCCCCATAGTCGCGGTACTTGTGAAATGCGGTACTAGATCAACATCCCGACAATACAAGCGGTCACAAAGGAGGCCAACGTGCCGCCGATCATGCAGCGCAGGCTCAGTTGCGCGATGTCTGTGCGGCGGGAGGGGACCAGGGATCCGATGCCGCCGATCTGGACGGCGATCGAGCCGAAATTGGCGAAGCCGCACAGCGCGTAGGTGGCGATGGTGTAGGAGCGCGGACTCAACTGGTCCCGCAGTCTCGCCAGATCGAGGTAGGCAATGAACTCGTTGAGCACCGTCTTTTCGCCCAGCAGGAACGAGACGGCCAGTACGTCCTGGCGCGGAATGCCCATGATCCAGGCGAGCGGATAGAAGATCCACCCCACGATTCTCTGGAAGGTCAACGGTGCGGCCGCGGGCATCTCTTCGGCGGTCTGCGCCGCGTGCGCCAGGGAATACACGAGGAGCTGGGCCTGCGCGAGGCCCCAATTGATCAGGGCAATCAGAGAGACAAACGCCAGAACCATGGCGCCGACGTTGAGCGCCAGTTTCAGACCGATCGCGGCGCCGTGGCAGGCCGCATCGATGACATCTCGGCCTTGCAGTGGTACGTCCACGTGCACGCGGCCTTTGGTCGGAGAAACCTCCCGCTCGGGCACCATGATCTTGGCGATCACGAGCGAGGCCGGGGCGGACATGATCGACGCCGCCAGCAGATGCCCCGCGTCGATCCCCAGCCCCACGTACGCCGCCAGAACGCTGCCGGAAATGGTGGCCATGCCCCCGGTGAGCAGGGCCATCAGCTCCGAGCGGGTCATGGAGTCCAGATACGGCCGCACCAGCAGGGGGGCTTCCGTATGTCCCACGAAGATGTTGGCGGCGGCCGCCAGCGACTCCGAGCCGGAGACGTCCATCACACGCACCATGGACCAGGCCAGCCCCTTGACCACGGCTTGAATCACCCCCCAGTGAAACAGAATGGCGGTCAGGCTGGAGAAGAACACGATCAGCGGCAACACGGAGAACGCGAAGTAATGCTCCTGGAATCCTTCGCCGAAAAGAAACGTCGAGCCCTCGCGCCCGCAGGCGATGACGCCATTGACGAACCGTCCCAGGGCGTCGAAGACCCAGCGGCCGGGCGCCGTCTTCAGGATCAGCAGGGCAAAGACCAATTGAAAGACGAGGCCCTTGGCGACCAGGCGCACCGGAACCTGTCGGCGATTCTCGGAGAGCAGCCAGGCCAGGCCCAGCATGACCCACAGTCCTGCGAAACCCATCAGCTTGGGCACTATGTTTTCCATCGGTTCACCTTTTCGCACCGGCAGCGGCGGGCCACACACCGCGGCCCCTTTCTACCGTGTCGCTCCGGACTGGTTATGAAGGAGAAGGTATTGCATTGGACGTGAAGCACAGGTTGGATGACTCGTACTCAGGTTTTGTACCGGTCGTAGGTCACGCGAGTCTGAGCGCCCGCAATGGAAACGTCCAGGATCCGATCGACCCGGATGCCGGTTTTCTCCTGAATTCTCTGGATGCCCCGGTATTCTTCCTTCTGTACGGCGGCGACGGCTCCTTCGATGTAGACATCCGTATTCCGCAGCAGATTGATCAGCCCGATGAGCGTGCCGCCGCTGCTCACCGTGTCGTCAATGATGTAAACGGTATCGCCCCGCTGGATTCCATAAGGGTAGAGGTTGCCTTGGTGATACTCCATGGAAAAGGCCGTTCCGTGTGCTTCCGGTCCCGGAAACCACTTCGCGCCGGCGATGGGCATGTTCGTGTACAGAGAGACCGCCCCCAGGAGCTGCGAGCACCTGTCGAATTCCGCGACCAGCTTGTCGATCTGCGCGCGGGGAACGTACTGACCGATCTTGAACGCGGTCTCTCGCAGGAGCTGCGCCGGCGTGGCGGGGTAATGCTCACTCAAGGGCACCACCATGAATTGCACTTCTTTGCCTTCCGGACTGGCAATGGCAACCAGGTCTTTTCCCTCGTAGGAGGAATGCAGCACGTTTGCCGAGACATCGATGGGCGGGTTGTCGCAATACTTGGTGAAACGGCAGTTGGCGGTTTCCACCCTGCTCCTTCGGCCGCCGACCTCCACGGTGAGCAAGGACTTGATATTCCGGTTCGCCAAGTGAGCCCGGCCGAAGCTCTTGCCGTTGTACGTCTTCTCCGCCAAGACGTAGATTTCATCGATCGTCGCTCCTCGGGCTTCGATCAGGCGAATCAACGTGCCCAGCGTTTCGCCCCGGTCCAGAACGTCGTCGACGATCGTGACGGTATCGCCCGCCTGGACCCCCTGAAGGACCAGCCGGCCGCCGCGGTAAGGGGCACTGGGGCCAAAATAGGGCACAAGCCTGTCGGCCAGGTCCGCCGGCGTCCAACGGGCCATGGCCGTATCGTTTCCGTTGAGAAAGGAAAGGGCGCCGGCAATATGGCCGGCCCCGTGCTCTTCCGTGACGATCTTGCGGTGTGGCTCGATGGAGCTGGCGAGGATTGAGGCACACACGCGCAGCGTCTCGGGGTCCAGCCTGGGAGTCAACTCGGAGAGCGTGCTGAGGATTCTCTTTCTGCCCTCCCGGGCCGGAATCGTCGGCTGGTCGTCATACGCGCGAATGAATTTGTACATGACTCCACCACTACAAGGCCCGCCAACCAGGCGGTTTCCACCCCCAAGGCGCTGCGCCGGCGGTCGGCCGTCACGGCGCCGGCGGCTCGGGAGCCTTCCCCTGGCGATACCGCTGGCGGTACTTGTCGTACAAGCGCTGGTGTTTGTTGGCCAGGTCGATTCGGCGTCCCTGCAGGAACAGCTCGCGGACGTGCGTGGTGATCTCCAGCGGGTCCCCGTCGGTCACGATCAGCGTCGCGTCCTTGCCCTCTTCCAGGCTGCCGACGCGATCGGCCACGCCCATGATCTGGGCCGGGTAGAGGGTGACCGCCTTGAGGGCTTCGTCCTGGGGCAGGCCGTAGGCCGCGGCCTTGGCGGCGTGATACGGCAGATTGCGGAGTGCCGAGGAACTGCCTGCGGCGATACAGAACTTCACGCCCGCGCGGTGGAGCCGCAGCGGCAGCGTGAACGGCTCATCGAAATCGGCGTCGCGCCGGTCCGGCAGGCTCAGGACCGACGTGACCACCACCGGAATCCCTCTCTCCCGGAGCAGATCGGCACAGTGCCCGGCCTCGCGGCCCCCGACCAGGACCGCGCGGAGCTTGTGCTTGGCGACCCAACTGACGGCGGCCTGGATCTCCAGCAGGGAATTGGCCCGAATCCAGACCGGAAGCTCCCCGCGCAGCACCGGGACCATCGCCTCCCAGCGGACATCCGTGGGGGTGACCCGACCGTCGATTCCGGGCGCTTCGAGGGTCATCCGATAGGCTTGGGCGTCCTCCACCGTCCGCTCCAGGATATCGATCCGTTTCTGGATGCGGTCCCGCTGCTGCCTGGACGCCTCATCGTCCTGGACCCCCATTCTCATGGCCGGCCAGTTGATCATCAGGCTCAGCGGGGCCGCGAGGGTCATCTCCTTCCAGGTCCAGCCGTCGGTCATCACGAGCGCGGACCGGCCGGCAATCAGACCGCCGGTCGGCGCTACCAGCGCCAGTGCGATGCCGTTGGCCCGTGCGACGGGAACGTGCTCGGACTCGGGGTTGATGGCAACCTCCGCGCGCACGTTGGGATTGATATCGCCGCGCTCGGCGTGATCGTTCGTGACGTCCACGCTGCCGATCTCGGTCAGTCCCAACAGCGAGTGGCTCTCGATCAGACCCGGATAGACGTGTTGGCCCTTCAGGTCGATCGTGATCGCGTCCGGCGGGATCGGGATGGCCGTTCCCAAGGCCACGATCTTGCCCCGGTCCATCACGATCGTGGCGGCTGCGAGGGACGGGCTGGAGACCGGGTGAACCGTGGCGTTGACCAGGGCGATCGGCTGGGACTGCGGCGGCGCCGGGATCTGGCCGTACGCCAGCAGCGCCGTCAACAAGATTGGCATAATGGAATAATGGAATGATGGAATGATGGGAGTTGAGGGGCGTCTCCCGTCACCCAGTATTCCAGCATTCCAATATTCCAGTATTCCCTGGTGTGGTGTCTTCGGCATCATTTTCGGCATTCCTCGCAAGCTCGCTCAGTCCTGATCTTCCCTGGTCTTGTTGCTTTCGTTCCATATCTTCTGCACCAGTCGCGCCCGTTGGACCGCGACCTGTTCCCGGAGTTGCCGGTCGGTCTCGAGGTCGAAATACCGGCGGCCGTCAATCCAGGTCTGCTCGCAGATGCTGTAGGTGGAAAGCGGCGCATGGCTCCAGAGCACGAAGTCGGCCTCCTTGCCCGGCTCCAGGCTGCCGAGGCGGTGCTCCAGGCCGAGTTGGCGGGCGGCGTTGCACGTGACGAACTTCAGGGCCTCTTCCGGGGGGACCCCGCCGTACTTGACCGCCTTGGCCGCCTCGGTGTTCATCCGCCGGGCCAGCTCGATACTGTCGGAGTTGAAGCTGACCAGGATGCCCTCCTCGTGCAGCAGCGCGCCGTTGTACGGGATGGCGTCGTAGGCCTCCACCTTGTACGCCCACCAGTCGCTGAACGTCGTGGCCATGGCGCCGTGCCGCTTCATCTCCGCCGCGACCTTGTAGCCTTCCAGGACGTGGATGAACACGTCGAAGGTGCACCCGACTTCCTCGGCCAGCTCCAGCATGGCGTGAATCTCGTCCTGGCGATAGGCATGGCAGTGGATCAGCATGTTGCGGTCGAGGATATCCAGGAGGCACTCCAGCCGCAGATTGGTGCGGGGCGGGATGAGATTGCGGTTCCTCTGGCTCTGCTGGCGGTAGCTCTCCCATTGCCGGCGGTAGTCCCGGGCGGCCAGGAAGGCGTCGCGGATGATCTCGACCGTGCCCATGCGCGTGTCGGGGTAGCGGGCAGCGGACCGCTTGACGTTCTCGCCCAGCGCGAGTTTCAGCCCGGGCTTGGCGTCCCGCAGGATCATCTCCTCCGGCAGCGCGCCCCATCGGAGCTTGATGACGGCGTAAGTCCCTCCGATCGGATTGGCCGAGCCGTGCAGGGTGCAGGCCGTCGTCAGGCCGCCGGCCAATTGCCGGTAGATGTTGATATCATCGCTGTCGATCACGTCGGCGACGCGGACCTCCGCGGTGACGGCGTGGGTCGATTCATTCACGCCGCCGCTGATGGCGACGTGCGCGTGCGCGTCGATCAGTCCGGGCGTGACATGCTTGCCGGCGGCGTCCAGGACCACGGCTCCTTCCGGTGCGGCCAGGTCCCGGCCGACTTGGGCGATCTTGCCACGCTGGATCAGCACGTCGCCGGGACTGAGGATGCCGTCGGGGCCGCACGTCCAGACCGTGGCGCCTTTGATCAGGAGGACCTCCGGCTGTTCCGGCGGGGCGGCACGGCCGAACGCCCCTTCGGGATACACGAGCGCAAACTCGGCCTTCGTCGGCGCCGCCGCGGGCTCCTCGGCTTCGGCGGCCTTTGGAGGCTCGACGATTCCCGCCCGCCACTGGAAACGGCGGGCATCGTCCAGGACGCCGTGGCCCTGGAGGATCTTGCCCTCGATGATTCCCGTCATTCGCACCCAGCCCTCGCAGCCGAACACCGCGCCGGGGAACGATATCAGCAGGACGCGGTCCTGCCGGGTCACGCGCTGGGCCTTTGTTTCTTTCTCCTGCAAGCGCAGCGTGATGGCCGGCCGGGCGGCGGTGCCGGTGATCTTCATCGTGCCGTCCACCCGCTTGTCCTGCATCTGGACCCCGATGCTCCACTGGCCGCGGATGTCGAGGTCGGGCTCGCTGGTGATGACGAAGCGGTCGCCGGCCACCCACGTCTCCAGGATGCGGGTCTTGCCGGCGAACAGGTCCCCGTCGGTGACCACGAAATTCGCCAGCTTGCCTCTCTGGAGACTGCCGAGCAGATGCGACAGGCCCAGCCACTGTGCCGGCCGGGTCGTCAAGGCGGCCAGTGCCGTCTCCTGGGGCAGGCCCCGCCGGACCGCCTGCCGCACTTTCGCCAGAAACTCCGCCCGCGATTTCAGGTGGGCCGTCGTCAGGACGAACTCGACACCGTTTCGGGCCAGCCGGCCCGGATTCTCCGGCGCGAAATCCCAGTGCCGCAGCTCCCGGAGATCCACCCGCAGCTCCTGCTCCGGGCAGGAGACATCCGGGGCCTTCGGGAAGTTGACGGGAACGATCAAACGCAGACCCGTCTCCTGCACCGCCGCCAGACGGCGGTACTCGTGGCCGGACCCGAGCACCCACATCTCCAAGCCGAATTCCTGCGCGAGCTTCGACACCCGCAGGATGTCGAGTTCGTCGGCAACCTGCATGATCACCGGTTTCTCGCGTCGCACGCAAGGGCTCAGTGCCGTCAGCGCCAGGTTTGTCTCGGGCGCCGCCTGCCCGGCGCCGGCCTGGCGGAACTTCAGCCAGGCTTCCTCGTACCACCGCGTGTCCAGCAGGGTCTGTCGCACCAGCGCGACGGCTCCCATGAGCGAGACCGGATACTGCCGGCCGTCCCGATGCCACAGCGACATGGCCTGCGCGACATCCTCGGCCAGGATCACCTGGTGCGGCGGTTTCTGATCGAGAAGAACCAGGACGCCGGTCCCCTTGAAAATGCCGTCTTTGGGAAACGTCACCGCGGCGCAGAATCCGGCCTTGCGCAGATCCTCGGCGGCGCCCGGGTCCCGGGCCAACAGGGTCGAAGCCCGTCTCTGTGCCAGGACACAGGGGTTCCAGTGCGCGGCGCCGGTCTTGCCGTCCGTCGCCCCGGCGGCCATGCCGTAATCGGTGTACAAGTCGATGAAGCCCGGGTACAGGGTCTTGCCGCTCATATCGCGGACCACCGCATCCGCCGGAATCGCCACCGCGGTGCCCACCTGCTCGATGCAGCCCTCGCGCACGACCAGGGTCGCCCCTTCCAGCACGGCCCCGGGCCCCGTGACAATCCGGGCGTTGGTCAGGGCAAAGGTCCTCGGGGTGTGGCCGTGGAGACCGATAACCGGCTCGGTCTGCCCCGCCACAGGCGAGACGCAAGAGAACAGCCACAGCGCCAGGAGACAGGTTGGGGGACGAAACCGCGGGATCGAATCACTCATAGAAAAGCCCTTTTCTGCCCATCCACGGCCCACCGGCCGCCGGTCGAGTAATATCGTGCACGACGCATTGTCCGCAGATTCTACGACAAAGCGCGGAAATGTCAAAAGCCGAATCGCTTGGGAATGATCGCTTGCGGTGTCAGAACCAACGGCGCGGGCGGTTCTGCGTGGCGGCGACGGCCTGTTTGACCAGCTCGACATCCTCGCGGACCTGCCAGTCGAACATGCCCAGGCAGACGAAGTCCGCCCCGTTCTCGAAGGCGAAGCGGATGCCTTCCTGCGCCGGAATCGCGCCGGCGGCCATCACCTTGAACGCGATCCATGGCACCGGCACGTCCCGCATGAATTCGATGGTCCGCTCGTGCTCGTGGCAGAACATGTTGTCGTGGTACTCATCGTGGTGGGGCGAGTCCGGCTCGTACATCTCGCTGAAGCGCCGCTTCTCTTTCGGATGGGCGGACCAGTAGCGGTCGTGGTGCAGGGTCAGCATGTAGAAGTCCGGCGTGAGACCCTGCTTCACGCAGAAGGCGATCGGCTCGAGCCGGTGGGCACAGATGCCGACCGGGATGTCGTACGCCTTCATGATCTCGAAGGCCCGGATGATGTTGTCCTGCTTGCCCTGGTGGTACCAGATGTCGCTGGCGCCGCCCCAGAGGTAGGCGGCGGCGGCCCCGAGCTCGAGATGCTCGGCCAGCAGCTTCTCGTAGCGGTCGATGTCCGTGGTGATCACGTCGGCGATCCAGCGCATCTTGCCGCCCCATTCGTCCCAGTAGCGGGACAGGCGCAACTGGCGGAAGTTGGTGTGTTTCAGGATGATCGCGTTGGAGCCGTACTCCTCGGACAGCTTCATGGTCATCAGGACGCGGTCTTCGGTGTTGTAGTTGCGGGACAGGGCGTTGACGTACTTCAGGTCCCGGGCGTGCATGTTCGTGCCGATCAGGTTGCTGCCGCCGATGAGCCGGCCCAGACGCAGGTCCTTGATCCGGCCGGCGGGCATCTGTTGTTGGCGGGCGACCGTCTCGGGGGCCGTCAGGTCCAGCTTCCGGAGCCGGACGTACTCCAAGCGGTCGGCCCGGCTGACCAGGGCGGCCCCTGCCGCGGCATCCAGGGAGTCCGCCGCCGGCGGGGTCGCGGACGCCTGGGCGGAGGCGCCGAAAGTGGGCAGGGCGCCCAAAGCGCCCAGGAACTGTCTGCGGGTCGCGGCATTCTCTTGGCTCATCGTCGATCTCCGCCTCCTGCTGGAGTTCTGCAAAATGGGGAGTTGGGCCTATTATTCTTCTCGGAAATCCGCTTCCCGTCCCGGCCCGGAGGCCGCGCCGGGCCGGTTGGGGACCAAGTTCGAAAGAAAGAAATCGGGAAGCGGATTTCCGAGAAGAATCCGCCGCCGGCCCCGCCGGCGCGGGCGGCCGCGAACGGGCCCCGGCCCGCTTCCCGATTTCTTTCTTTCTCAAGCAGGCCCAACTCCCCATTTTGCATAACTCCAGCTCCTGTCTATGTCTGGCGTGGGAAGGGGAAACGCGCGAAGACGGCGTTGCCGTCGAGCTGACGCTCGATCCGCATCAGCTCGTTGTACTCGGCCACGCGCTCGGAGCGGGAAATGGAGCCGATCTTGACCTGGCCGGCACTGGTGCCGACGGCGAAGTCCGCCTCGAAGGGCAGCTCCGTCTCGCCGGAACGGTGCGAGATGATCGTCGTCATGCCGTACTCGCGGGCCAGCTTGATCGTGCCGAAGGTCTCGGTGATCGTGCCGATCTGATTGGCCTTGATCAGGACCGAGTTGGCGGCGTTCCGCTCGGCCCCGATCCGCACCCGCTCGGGGTTGGTGACGAACAGGTCGTCGCCGACGATCTGCACCTTGTTCCCGGTCTTGTCCCGGAGCCGGGCGAACCCGTCCCAGTCTTCCTGGTCGAGGCCGTCCTCGATCGAGACGATCGGGTACCGCTCGACCCAGTCCGCCAGCAGGTCCACCATCTGGGCGGAGGTCAGCTCCAGGCCGTCCTTCTCCAGGCGGTATTTGCCGTCCCCGTAGAACTCGGACGCCGCCGGGTCCAGGGCGATCACGATCTGCTCGCCGGGCATGTAGCCGGCCCGCTCGATCGCCGCCATGATCAACTGCAGAGGTTCCTCATTGGAGGCCACCGGCGGGGCGAACCCGCCTTCATCGCCGACCGTGGTCGGCCAGCCCCGTTCCAGGACGAGGGGCTTGAGCAGGTGAAAGACCTCGGAGACCCAGCGGGTGGCCTCGACGAAGGAGGGGGCCCCGATAGGCACGATCATGTACTCCTGGAGGTCGGACGAGCCGATCGCGTGCTTGCCGCCGTTGAGGACGTTGGTCAGGGGCACGGGCATGACAAACGGCTCGTCCGCCGGCTTGCCGAAGAGCTCGGCGGTATACTGATAGAACGGGATCTGCCGGACCAGGGCGCCCGCCCGCAGGCACGCGATCGAGACGGCCAGAATCGCGTTGGCGCCCAGGCGGGATTTGTCCGGGGTGCCGTCCAGCTCGATCATCCGGCGGTCAATCCCGGCCTGGTCCGTCACGTCGAACCCGAGCAGGGCCGGCGCGAGGGTCTCATGGATATGGCGCACGGCCCCCAGCACGCCCTTGCCCAGATAGCGCTGCGAGTCGTCATCGCGCAATTCCAGGGCCTCGTGTCTGCCCGTCGAGGCGCCGGAGGGCACCATGCCGGAGGCCTTCAGGTGGCGGTCCAGATACACGGTGGCTTCCACCGTCGGATTGCCGCGGGAGTCCAACAGTTCCTGTGCGGTAATCTGCCTGATGTTCATGGCCATTTCTCCAGGGTTATCGGTACGTCCTTGTCATGGCCCCAGCATACCAGATCGGGGCGCTCGCGTCATAGGGAAAACCCTACGAGCGTCCCGATTTCGGGGACCTCTGACAGGGATTGCGTGCCGTTCGAGGGGGCACCTCCTCACGTCCCGCGTGGAAGGTCGCGCCTTCGCTTCTGCACGGCACAGGACGTGCTCTGTTGACGCGGCGGCGGTTGACGCCTAGACTGGGCCGAACACGGCTTCAACGGAGATAGTGTGGATGCACCGGCACGCCGATGGGCATGGACAGCAACAGAAGCACCGAAGCCACGACCACCACGCGGACGTGCGCACGATCTCGCGCCGGCGGCTGCGGGGGGCCTTCGGCATCATTCTGACCTTCCTCATCGTCGAGGTGATCGGCGGCATCGTCACCGGCAGTCTGGCCCTCCTGGCGGACGCGGGACACATGCTCACGGACCTGCTGGCCCTGGCGATGGCGATCTTCGTCGGGCATCTGGCCGACTGGCCGGCGACGCCGCAGCGGACCTTCGGCTTTCTCCGGGCCGAGGTCGTCGGCGCGTTCATCAACGGGGCCTCCTTGATCCTCGTCGTTGGCCTGATCCTCCGCGAGGCGGTCAGCCGATTCCTGCACCCGCCCGAGGTGGCGGGGGCGGGGATGCTGGCGGTGGCCTTGGCAGGTCTGCTGGCCAACCTCGCCAGCGCCTGGGTGCTGTCGGGCAGCCGCAAGGAGAACATCAACGTCGAGGGAGCCTTCCTGCACGTGCTGGCCGACACGCTCGGCTCGATTGGCGCGGTGACGGCCGGTCTGGTTATCCTGCTGACCGGCTGGATGCCCGCCGATCCGCTGGCGAGCGTCCTGATCGCGCTGCTGATCCTCGCCAGCGGCATCAGCCTGTTACGGCGGACGGTCGCCATCCTGATCCAGGCCACGCCCGCCCACCTCGATTTCTACGAGATCAAGACCGCCCTGGAGGCCAACGCGCACGTCGCCGAGGTGCACGACCTGCACATCTGGGCGGTGACCTCGGGCTTTCCCGTCCTGACGGCCAACGTCTGGCTCAAACCCGCGTGCCGCGACCCCGCCTGCTGGCAGCAGTGCCTGCGCCAGTTGCAGACCATGCTCCACGAGCGGTTCGGCATCGACCACGCCACCCTCCAGCTCGAACCCGCGGGGATTTCTCGCATGCTGGACTGATGCGCAGATATCGATCGGCCTGTCCAAATGCGAGGAATCAGGCACGAACGAACACGGACAGCCACAGACGAGCACGGACGGACTCGGACGAGAATGTCCGTGAATGTCGGTGCCGGTCCGTGGTCTTGTTCTGCCGCTCAGCCGAGCGGCAGGGCCGCGGGGAACCGCCTTAGGATGCCGGCGACCGGAATTTGTCCCTGGATGCGCACGGTCTCGTCCGTGATGGGGTTGTGCCAGACGGAGGGGGCGTGCGCCGGCAGGGCGATGCTCGTGTCCTCCCACACCCGCGGACCGAGGGGCGGCTCCCCGGGTCGGACCAGGGATGTCAGAAACCGTGGGACGACGACCAGAGCGCGGGCCGGCCCGGCGATCCGGGAAAAGGCCACGAGATGCTCCGCCCGGCTTCCGGCCACGGAGGCGGGCCGATAGTCTCCCGTGTCGAAGAGGCTCCGATTGGCCCGCCGGGCACGCAAACCGCGATAGATCAGGAAAAGCTTGACGGAGGCGTCCCGCAACGCATAGGGTGGGCTGTGCCCGCCATTTCTTCCGGATGGAAAGAACCGATGGATGGAATGCACCGCACTACGGCTTGTGATCTCCTTCAGCATCCGTTGGCGCTGCGCGAAATCCACGGGCCGGCGGTTGTCCGGGTCCACCGGGTTGAGGTCCCACAACTCCGACCCCTGGTAGAAATCGGGCAACCCGGCGCAGGCGATCTTCAGCATCGTTTGGGACAGGGAGTTGTAGACACCGTACGCGCTGACTTCGTTCTGAAACGGCAGGAAGTCGGACCAGAAATCGTTTTCGGGCGACCGAGTCAGAATCTTGTCGACGAACTCCCGGCAGGCGGCCTCATAGGGCTCATTGTGCTGCACCCAGTTGCTGTGGGTCTGGGCCTCGCGAATCGCCTTGACCATGTAGTCCTTGACCCGCTGGGCAAAGTCTTCCAGAGCCGTGTCCCGGATTGCGTGGCCCGTGGCTCGTGACTCGTGACTCGTGACTCGGGCCACGGGTCACCGGCCACGGGTCACTTTCCGACGGATCACTCACTTCGAAAGGCAGGGCGCCGACCAGCGTCTGATACAGCAGGTACTCGTCATTGCGGTCCGGCGCGAGCGCGCCGTCGCAGCGCTGCTTGTGACGCTCGTTCATCCGGGCCCAGCGGGTGACGGCCTGCCGCCAGCGCTCGGGCATCTCGGAGAGGACGTTGAGCCGGGCGCGGACGCCCTCGCTGCGTTTGGAGTCGTGCGTGCTCGTGGCGTTCATCGCGTGCGGCCAGTCCCGGGCCCGTACTGCATGGAAGCGATGGAACTCCTCCAGCGCGAGGCCGAACGTGTTTGGGTCGCCACCCACCTCGTTGAGCGACACGAAACGATTGTAGACATAGAGCAGGGTGTCCTCGAAGCCCTTGGCCATCGCGGGGCCGGGGAATTGCTGGAAACGCATCAGAAAATACCGGCGGGCGTCGCGGCCCGCGTCTGGTGATTCGTGGCCCGTGGCCGGTGACTCATGATCCGCGACCCGGGTCACAGGCCACGGGTCACTCTCCGGCGCCGGCAGGGCCGAGAGCAGAAGCCGGACCACGTGGTCCATGCCCGGCCCGCATTCGGGACACTTGTCCCGCGCCTTGTCGATCGCGTGGGCGAGGACAGCCTGGTCCTCTCGCGTGGCGCGGTGGGCGTCCACGTAGGTGCGGTAGACAGGGAACGCCGCCATCAGGGCGGTCAGGGCGCTGCGGAGGGAGGCGCGGGACGGCGCCTGCTGCACAGTGGCGGCGCCTGCCGCCGGGCGGCCTGGGCGAGCCGCGAAGGTGGTGATATCCTCGTCTGCATTCTCTGCCGCGCCAATATCCAACTCGCGTGATGCTTGCTCGGCCAGATGTGCCAGGTAGTCCACTTCGCCGGCCATGCGCCATTCGAGGATCTTCTTCTCGTCGTAGAGCAACTGGGAGTGGTCGGGCGCGGCGCCGAGGAAGCGGTGATAGATATCCGTGAACGCCTGTTCGTTCTCCCGCCGGCAGAAGACGCCGTTGACGTAGTTGCAGAACTTGTAGCCGGAGGTGCCCTGGATCGGCCAGTCGGTCCGCAGAAATTCGTAGAGTTCCAGGATCT
>Ga0194112_10008277_pt1 | contig 13406 bp, 10 predicted proteins | sample TA2MahC400mmetaG_FD_146191 | JGI IMG/M metagenome (GOLD analysis project Ga0194112, IMG submission 146191) | Freshwater microbial communities from Lake Tanganyika, Tanzania - TA2015016 Mahale Deep Cast 400m | ecosystem: Environmental > Aquatic > Freshwater > Lake | place: Tanzania: Lake...
TGGTATATTGGACAGCCGAAGCTAAAAAGGAAGATGCTCTTATGATTTTCCCTTATGAGCGTAACATTGTTGATGAAGCCGGAGCACATTTTGACAAGGTGGTTGGGTGTATCCTCAATAAAGAGTTCAAGTTAGGTAAGCTTCCTGACAGAAATGTGTGCAAAGAGTGTGATTTAAGGACTTATTGCACAAGGCAGGGAGACCTCCAATGAAGGCACAACATTTGTCACTCGATCAAACCGCAGATACCTACCTTCCGAGGGGGGTAGACCATTTAGGTTTTATTGAGGCAACACAAAAAATACACCACCCAGGGCCGTGGATCTACAATGATTGCGCTCTTCACCTTCTGTGCCACACTTAAGGCATAATTTTAGAGGAGGTGCAAAGCTGATGGCAACCGATTATAAAGCAATTCGTAAGGACAACGAACGCCGCTACGGGACTGACATTGGGCGTATTGGCCCGATATTGTTATCTGAAAGATACGCAGACCGTACTCATTTTATTTTCGAATTGCTACAGAACGCTGAAGACGCTTTGAAGAAGCGTGTTGGTTGGAAAGGAAATCGCACCGTTCGCTTTAAACTCACAAAGGAAGAAATACGGTTTAGCCACTGCGGCAAACCCTTTGATGAAGCTGATGTTCGTGGTATTTGTGGAATTGGTGAAAGTACAAAAGGACTCACTGAAATCGGGCGCTTTGGAATTGGGTTCAAATCAGTTTATGCTTTCACTGAGCGGCCAGAAGTCCATTCGAGTGAAGAAGATTTTGCTATTGAGAATTTCGTCTGGCCAGTTGCTATTACACCAACCCGACGCCACCCTGAAGAAACCCTTTTTGTGATTCCATTCCGTTCCCCCGAGAGTTGTGATGAAGTTACGTTTGGATTACAGCGTATTGGCGTTAAGAGTCTTCTGTTTTTACGAGAAATAGAAGAAATAGAGTGGATTGTAGATGGTGGTCCTTCAGGCATTTATTTGCGTGGCAAAACAGAAGAGCACGATGAAGGTGTGCGTCGGGTGGTTGTTATTGGTCAGGAAAGCAATTTTCCCGAAGTCGAGGAAAATTGGCTTATATTTTCAAAACCCGTTGAGACCTCTACGGGACTTCTGGTGGGTTATGTTGAAATTGCGTTTTCAATTGAAAAAAATGATGAGACAGCTTCCAAACAAATCGTCCCACTGACTACATCTCCTCTCGTTGTATTCTTCCCAACAGTGGTAGAGACACATCTCGGATTTCTTGTTCAGGGACCTTATCGAACGACGCCAAGCCGTGACAACGTGCCTCATCGCGATACTTGGAACCAGTATCTTATTAGACAAACAGCAAGCCTCCTGTTGGATGCCTTGCGGTGGCTCCGTGATAAAGATCTTCTTGACACTGGAGCACTGAATTGTCTGCCTATAGACCAGACAAAATTCACTGAAGGAACGATGTTTGCTCAATTATTTGAGATTATTAAACAAGCACTTATAGAGGAACCGCTTCTTCCACGTCATGGGGGCGGATATGTTGCAGCAAGGCAGGCAAAGCTAGCCCGAACCCAAGAACTCCGAGAGTTACTCAGTCCTGAGCAATTGGCTAAAATTTTGGGTGATGAGGGGAGACTCGAATGGATTAGCGCCGACATATCCCAGGATCGTACTCCAGAACTAAGGACTTACCTGATTGAAGAACTCGATATTGAAGAGCTACGTCCCGAGACGGTACTGGCAAAGTTAGATGTTGCATTCCTGGAGGCCCAATCCGACGAATGGATACGCCGTTTATATGAATTTCTAAACGGGCAAAAGGCGTTGCTTCAGCGGTCACGGGTTCTCCCTTTGATTCGCCTAACAGACGGGAAGCATATATGTGCATATGATGATGGTATGGCACAGGCATTCCTGCCTGGTGATTTTGAGACAGACTTTCCAATCGTTCGGCCGACTGTGTGTAATACGGAAGAGTCGAGGACGTTTCTCCAAGCTCTTGGCCTAAATAAGCCCGACCCAGTTGATGATGTAGTTCGTAATGTTCTTCTCAAATACAAAAGCGAAGGAATGGAGTTCGCAGATAAAACATACGAGGCAGACATTCGCCGCATCTTGGTTGCCTTTAGGACGGATTCGAAGACCCAGCGCGAGAAGCTGGTAGAGGCATTACGAGAAACGCCATTTGTCAAGGCAGTGGATCCTGGCCCTGATGACGGTAAGATGGCAAAACCTGAAGAGGTGTATTTGCCAACCGAGCGTTTGAAAGCCTTATTCGATAGTGTATCCGGTGTATTGTTCGTCGACGATACGGTCGCCTTCTTACGAGGTGAGGATGTGCGTGAACTTCTCGAAGGATGTGGGGCAGCAAGATTTCTGCAACCAGTTCCCCCTTCTACTGATCTAACATGGGAGGAGAGACATGAGATCCGGCGCAAAGCTGGGCTTGAACGTAGAACCTGGGATCGAGTTATTAAAGATGTAACACTTCGAGGCTTCAGTGAGTTCTTAAATCTCTTACCCCGTCTCGAACAGGAAGAGCGGCGAAAACGTGCAGCTCTCCTTTGGGAAGCACTCGCTGATGTAGAAAGCAGGCGTGGGTCTGGAACGTTCTTGGGAGAGTATATATGGGGGTACTCACATGAGACAAAAACAGCTACTTTTGATGCCGAGTTTGTACGACTTCTTAATAAGATAGAGTGGGTTCCAGATACAAACGGCAATTTACAGAAGCCCGAATTTGTTCTATTCGACTCCCTCGGTTGGAAATCACATCCATTTCTTCAATCGAAGATCCGCTTCAAGCCGCCGGTAATTGACCAGCTTGCGAAAGAAGCCGGCATCGAACCGGGCGTGCTCGACTTGCTTAAGAAGATAGGTCTTACAAGTGAAGCAGAACTGCGAGCCCGTCTCGGCATTGTCGATGGGGACGGAGTCAAAAATGGGGGCAACAAAGTAGAAACCGTCGAGGATGCTCTTAGACAACTCGGCATCACTGTACAGCCTCCTCCACCCCTGCCCGTTTCTGCGGGAGGGGATCGTAAACACGCTGTAGGAAGTGGCTCCTCTTCTTCGGACGAGCCAGATACCAAGCGAACACGTTCCGGTGAAGGTGGTGGACGTCTTTCTGAAAATGTTGGAGGGCACCCCTTCATTTCCTACATCGCAGTCCACCCTGAGGAAGAAGAGCCAGATCCTGACGGGCTCGATCAACAGAAAAGGATGGCCCTGGAGGAGCGAGCAATTGATTTCATTCTTTCGCGTGAACCCAATTGGCAACGCGCTCCTACTCACAATCCAGGGTATGACCTTCTTAAGAGAGATCCTGACGGGCAACCGATACAGTGGTGTGAGGTGAAAACGATGACCAAATCACTTGAAGATCGCCCTGTAGGACTTTCAAAAACTCAATTCGAGTGCGCACGCGAGCATAGCCAGAACTATTGGCTATACGTGGTTGAGTGCGCTGGTAGCGAACATGCCCGGATTGTCCGAATACAAGACCCCGCCGGCAAAGCCCGCACGTTCACCTTTGATCGTGGGTGGCTTTCAATAGCTCAAGCTGATGAGAGAAAAGACGAGGCAGGAGGGTAATACCCATGGCAAAAATCGAAATTACTAAAACCGAGTTGGCGTGGCCGGGGAAATATAATGAGGATGGGACCCGCAAAGATGTGGAGCGGGTGAATCTTCCGTTTCAGGTGATCGAAACCATTAACGAGACTCGGGCCACAAGAGAAGTGAAAAAAACGAAAGCTGGCACTTTTTTTGAGGTTTGGGATGCAAAAGAGGGCGACACTTTTGAAGAGGGTTGGAAGAACAAACTCATCTGGGGTGATAACAAACTGGTTATGTCCTCTCTACTGGAAAAGTTTGCGGGAAAAATCGACCTGATTTATATTGATCCACCGTTTGCGACAGGCGCTGACTTCAGAATAAAATTTAAAGTTGGAGATGACGGACTTCGAGTGGCCAAAATGGGCGAATCACCAGATTTGGAAAAAGCTGCATCTGCGATTGAGGAAAAAGTCTACCGAGATACGTGGGGGAAGGGGCTTGAGTCTTATCTTGAAATGCTTGGAGATCGATTATTATTAATGCGCGACTTGCTTTCGGAGCGCGGATCGCTATATCTGCATCTTGATCCCACGATCTCACATCATGCAAAATTAATGATGGATGAATTATTTGGTTTGGATAAGTTTAAGAACGAGGTCATATGGTGTTACAAAGAACGTGAAAGAATTTTGAATTTCTACAATCCCAAACATGATGTTATCCTTTTCTATGCTAAGTCCGATTCCTTGAATAGGCCTTTTAACTGGAAGGAGGCGTGTGAAGAGTATTCTGAAGTAACACTATCCAAATTTAAATACGTTGATGAGAAGGGTCATTACCAAATAAGAGGTACGAATACCCAGGGAAGTCCTATCCGCGCGGCAGATGGTTTAACTCCAGAACATGAGAAGAAATATCCGGGTTTGACTTATCGTGATTATTTAGAGGATCGACCTGGAGTTGCACCCAGGGACTGGTGGACAATTCCGATTATTAATAAGGCCGCTGACGAACGACTCGATTACGCAACTCAGAAGCCTGAAGAATTATTAGAGCGAATCATAAAAGTCTCATCGAATCAAGGGGACCTTGTAGCAGACTTTTTCTGTGGTTCAGGTACAACCTGTGCTGTTGCTGAGAAACTTGGACGTCGATGGATCGGGTGTGACCTTTCGCGATGGGCAGTTCACGTCACTCGAAAGCGCCTTCTCGCCATAGAGAATTGCAAACCTTTTGAAGTACTTAATCTCGGCAAATACGAACGCAAGTATTGGCAAGGCATAACATTCGGCGACAAAAAGAAAACCGATCGGCAGCTTGCCATCTATCAGTACTTGGCCTTTATCTTGAAGCTCTACGGAGGAGAGCCTATTTCAGGGATGCAACATCTGCACGGTAAGAAGGGAAAGTCAATGGTTCACGTAGGTGCAGTGGATGCGCCTGTGACCATTGATGAAATTAATGCCTGCCTGGACGAATGTGTGGCAATCCAACAAAAGGAACTTCATATACTCGGTTGGGAATGGGAGATGGGGCTATATGACCTAATGACTGATGCAGCTAGAGGCCGTGGCGTCAAGCTTGTCCTCCTCAATATTCCTCGGGAAGTGATGGAACAACAAGCTGTGGACAAAGGCGATATCCAATTCTTCGAATTGGCTTACCTTGAACTAGATATTAAACATGAAAAAGGGAGGAAGGTTATAGTGTCTCTCAAGGATTTTGTAATTCCCAATACAGAACTCATTCCTGAAGAAATTCAGACCAAGATCAAGAAATGGTCTGATTACATCGATTACTGGGCCGTGGATTGGAATTTCAAGAATGACACCTTCATGAATGGCTGGGTGACTTATCGAACCCGAAAAGATCGAACTCTTGCCTTGAAAAGCGATCCTACCACTTATGAGAAGGCTGGTAAGTATACAATAATGGTCAAGGTTGTTGATATTTTTGGTAACGATACTTCCCAGGCCTTTGAAGTGGAGGTGAAATAACCATGGCCAAAGCTGTAATCTCCTATGATAAAGATCTACCTGAAGTTCCAGATCGACAGGCACATGTTAAGCCAGACTGCCACCTGATTAAAAAAACTGCTGAAGATTACGAAATCGTTGACGGACGTCGTCCAAGTAAAATGTTGTTGGTGAATCGTTTGCGGGAGGCTGTTGATAAATGGCGGAATGGTGGTTATCCAGGCGCCTCCTCAGTAACTCAGCGCCTTTTCCAATTCTGGTTTGAAGAAGATCATATTCTGAATGGAAGTACCTTTAAATATTACTTTGGCCAGCGTGAAGCGGTTGAAACATTAGTCTATCTTTTTGAAATTGAGAAGAACCGTGATGCCAAACCCCTCATCGATTCGTTTGCCGAATCCTTCAAGAAAGATATGTTTACATACAACATCGAGCATCAAACCACAATGGACGGAGGTCGTCAGATCAGGCGTTATTTCCCTGAATTAGATAGCGACGGTCTCCAGGATTTACCTCCAGAGAACCTACGTCGCTATGCTTTCAAAATGGCCACCGGCTCAGGGAAGACTTATGTAATGGCCATGATCATGGTCTGGTCATATTTCCATAAGAAATTAATTAAGGGATCTGATCTCTCAACTAATTTTCTTGTTGTTGCTCCAAATGTAATTGTCTATCAGCGGCTTGAAAAGGATTTTGCCAGCAATAAAATCTTTTATGGCCTTCCACTTATTCCTCCTGAATGGCAATGGAATATGAAAGTGATCCTCCGGGGGGAGAGTACCGAACCAGACCCAAGTGGGAATCTTTTTCTTACAAATGTCCAACAAATCTATGAATCACGTGAGGAGGGGTGGACGCCAGCTAATGCAGTGGATGCCATTCTTGGTCAGAAGCCGGTTAAGGACCTTACCTCTTATCAGCGGTCAATGCTTGAACGGATTAGAAGTTTGAAAGATCTGGTAGTGATTAATGATGAAGCCCACCATGTCCACGACGAGGAATTAGTTTGGTATAAGACCTTGATGTCGATACACGAAACCATTCCTAAAGGGCTGGCATTATGGTTAGACTTCTCAGCAACCCCCAAGGACCAGAATGGTACATATTATCCCTGGATCATCTGTGATTATCCTCTTGCCCAAGCAGTTGAAGACAGGATTGTCAAGGCCCCCTTAATTGTCCACCAAGTGAAGCGTTCCGATCCTGAAAAAGTAACCAAAGATAATGTTAGCGATGTGTATGGAGAATGGCTTCTTGCGGCTCTGGAGCGGTGGAAGGAGCATCATAAAACCTATAAAGCTTTGGGACCAAAACCGGTCTTGTTCATTATGGCTGAAAAAAATGCCTTTGCTGATGAGATAGGTAAGTGGTTAGCGGATAAAACGAATAAAACAGGTTTAAAAGAGAACGAGGTCCTGGTAATCCACACAGACTCCGAAGGAGAAATCACAAAAGCGGATGTAGAGAAAGCGCGTGAAGTAGCACGTGACATTGATCTCCCCGCCAATAAAACAAAAGTTATTGTCAGCGTGATGATGTTAAGAGAAGGATGGGATGTCAAAAACGTCTCAGTTGTTTTGGGTTTACGTCCATTCACCTCCAAAGCGAAGATTTTGCCTGAGCAAGCAGTAGGCAGAGGACTCCGATTAATGGAAAATATCAGTCCTGACCGGACGCAGACATTAGAGGTCTTGGGGACGAAAGCCTTTGAGGATTTCGTAAGGCAGTTAGAAATGGAAGGAGTAGGGATCAAGACCGTTACAAAACCACCAGCTCCACCCATCAAAATTGAGCCTGTCCAGGAAAAAATAAAATACGATATTGCAATCCCGTTAACCCGGCCTGTTTATCTTCATGATTATAAAAAGCTGTCATTAATTGACCCGTTGAGTCTTGACCCAATTTATGATCGTGATGAATTGGAGGAAGAATTTAGGATTTCATTGAGGATGGAGTTTGCTACCACCGAAACTGAAGTCCATCGAGCGGTCATTATTCCGGGCACACCACCACTTAGTCAAGAAATTCTCTCCTCGATAACCAACAAAGTCATTGCCGAGGCAAAATTGTCAAATGTTTTCGCAGAACTGTACCCAATTGGTAGAACGTATGTGTCAGAACGATGTTTTGGGAAGAAGATAGACTTAGAAAACGAAGACATAAGAAACCATCTTCGAGCCCCGATGCTTCAGCAGGGAATTGCGAAATACCTTGCCAGAAAAATAAGTGAACTCACTTCGGAGAAAAGGGAGATCGAATTTGAAGAGGAGGAATTTAAACTTTCAGACACCCAACCATTTGTCTGGCGGAGACGCCATTTGCAGTGTGAACATACAATCTTTAATTATGTAGCCACTTACAACGACTTCGAATCAGAATTTGGTAAATACTTGGACCGATGCTCTGACGTTTTGCGGTTTTCAGCCTTAGCAGAACACTTCACCCGGTTTCGAGTTGATTATCTCAGTCCGTCAGGCGCCATTAAGTTTTACTATCCAGATTTTGTCGCAGTTCAAAAAGGAAAAGATGGGAAGAGAATTAACTGGATTATCGAGACAAAAGGTCAGGTTTATGAAGCTGTCGCCTACAAAGAAGTGAGCATTCAGGATTGGTGTAAAAAGGTAACTGCCCAAACTGGCGATATATGGAATTACATTAGAGTCGATCAAAAAGTTTTTGGTGACGGTAAATTCAAGAAATTTTCCGACTTAGTCGATCTCATTTCAGGGAAAACTGAGACTGCTTTATTCAAAGCATGAACTCAGCTACTCATTTAATCTGGGGGCCGGAGAGCTCAAAATAACAATTGGTGTAATTTATGGACATGGTTGATTAGATCGTCGGTATTACAAGGAATTACAAAGAAATCGTCTGTATAGCCCCAGCTAAGACAAAATTGCTGAAGTTAGCATACCTTGCGGAAGTCTATTATAAAAGGTTGACAGGTAGGAGACTAACAGACCAGAATATCACCACCGCCATCTTTTTCCATCGGGCGTGAAAGGGTTTGTCAAGTCAAATTCCGGGTCATCATCATCGTTATCCCTGCGGCTGGTTGGCCGTACCTCCTCATGAATCCATAATAACGACAGTACGACGCCATAGCTTCTGATGGCCAAGGAATGTTCAAATATTTCAGCCTCTCCATCGATATCACCAGCAAGCCAGGCATAAGCGGGCGCTTTTTGTGGCCGGTCAGGTAAATCCATTCCGTCATAGAAATCAAAAGCGTATGTGTTTTGGCTTAGCTTCTCTCCAACCTTTACGTGGAAGTCGAAACTCGCGGATTTCTTGTACCACCTGATAATGCCGTCCCTGGATATCGCCACAGCGCAGGGTTCCAAGGAAAGCTGCACATATCGCAGAGCCGTCGCTGTTAAGGTTGTGGTGAATTTTGCGGCAAGGTCTCTTACCACTTCCATATTCGGCTGCCCGCGCTTGGAATGCTGGGCAAAGATGTCTTTAGGCATAAGGATACTGGCTGCGAACTCATTTGCCTCAATTTCCTGCCCCTTATTCTCATTCCAGGCAAACATGTCTTCTTCGGTGCAAAGAATCAGTTGAGAAACAGCATGAAGCTCAAAATGCCCAAGCTCGTGGGCTATGGCGAATCGTTTTCGCCCTTCTTCAAGAATGCTGCTGTTAACAGTAATTATGCCGAGGGCTCCTTTTCTTATGAGCCGGGCTTCTGAGCCATCCAGATGCTTTTCCCTTACAAAAGCCCCGCGCTCCATGGCAATTTCAATAACCTGGATTTCAGCAGGCTCTCGTATTTTTAGATTCCTTATGATCTCTTCTGCTCTTGTTGAAGAGGGTTGAAACGCGGTCATTCAATCCTCTCACTTGCCCAGTTCTTCCAAAAGATTAAGATGCTCCAGATCCTCAATCAAGCTTTCCAGGTCTTTTTCCGAGATGGACTCCTTTTTTCGAAAATATGCTTCGGCATAAGAAAGGGCACCTTGCCCATAACTCCCTTTGAGGATCTCCTTAATCTTTGTCATCAAGTCCTGGTGCATCTTAACTGGTTGGCTAGATTCCAGGATTTTTTCGATTCCCTCCCGTCTCTCTCTTGCCCTTCTCTGCCAGGAAAGTCGCCGCTCGGCCAAGCCTTTTCCCAATATTCCTGCGACCCTCTTTTCCAGCTGAGCGAAATCAATTCCTTCTTCTTGAAGCTCAGCCAATAATTCCTCCTGGGTGAGGTCATCCGGTTCGCTTATAAAATCATAGAAACATTCTGTGAAGCTCTTTCGCTTTTCTTCCATGTCATCCTCCCTATTGAGGACTTACTCTTAGTTTGGCTGCCTTGCGAAGAAGCTTTCTCTTGAGATTGTAGACCTTCGAGACATCCCAACCGGTCTGGGAAGCGATTATTTCAGGCTTATCCATCCCTTCCTCAAAACACAGCAGAATCATCTCAAGATCCTCGTCTCCTTTCACCATGGCGTACAACTCGGCTTTCACCTTCTCCTCAAAGTCTTGCTTTTCGCGGGCAATAAGCTCCTCTTCCGGGGTTTGTGATGAAGAATCTAGAATTGTCTCATATCCTTCGTCCCCCTCTCCGGGTTCGGGCATCCTGCCTGTGGCCTGGTGCTCCAAAGACGAAGCCAGATGCTCCATGTCGCTTTTGACCACCCACTTGAGGTGTGTGAGCAGATTTGGGTATTTATCAGGGTCCCAATCCCGTGTTCCAGACAGCACTTTCTCGATTGCCTCGCATGCAATGTCTTCGGGAGTCTTTCCTCCCAGGAGCTGGTCAGATTTCCCTGATTTCCACGAGTATACCCTCGCTCTCAGGAGGGCGTAATGGGTGAGCTTCAAAATAATGTCTTTCCAGTCGGCGTTCTCGAGAAGTTGAAGAACCCTATCCTTTTCCATCAGGGCCCTCCTGGGATATTAGACCGGGCTAAAGAAAAATTTGCCACTTTTTTGGCAAATTCCCGAAATCGTCGGATTTATATTATAAAGGGACAAATCACCCGCAAGGAGGAATTTATGCATAGAAACCCACAAGATTCCAAAGAACATCAAGACCTTATTAACATGATGGCCCGCCACTTCGCCAGCCAGGGCTATCGAAACATCCGGGCCGACCTCCCAGGAATGGCAACTCCGGATGCCATCCTCGGGACAAAGCAAAACCACGTGCCGGACCTGACCGCAGACAAAAATGGCACTAGGATTATTCTCGAAGCTGAGACGGCCTGTACCATTTCTGACGACCATACTGCCAGCCAATGGTCACTCTTCTCAGACGCGGCCAAGAAGGCAGGCGGTGAATTCCACATCGTTGTTCCCAAGGGATATAGAAGTTCTGTAGAGCAAAGACTGGCCGGCCTTGGCCTTAAGGCCGATAACATTTGGACCCCTGGGACGTAAAAAGAGGAGGGGACGCTGTTGACTGAGTTGAATAATTCCGGAAGGTTTATAGAAAAAGAGTCTCGGTGACAGGCATCATTAAGTTCCATTATTGGAGGGGGAAACAATTATGCCAGCCAATATAGTCCATATATTGAGCCGATCTTGATGTCCATCTTCAGACAGAAGAGAGATGTGGCGCATGAATTATGGCGACGATGATACCTACTGATATCGGGGAGTTTGAGACCTAAAAATTGGCAGGAGAATTGGGGGCACCCATTAAAAGGCACCTGAGACGAGACAAGCTTTTTGAGGGATCTTGGTCCATTTGAATAAAGGAGACGACCCTATTTTCTTTTCCGTTTCAATAAACCAGCCACTTCATCCAGGATAACCTGAGCTACTTCCTCCTTTGACATCATGGGAAGGTCCTTCACCTCTCCGGAAGGGTAGAGGAACTTCACCTGGTTTGTTTCTGAGGCAAATCCTGCCCCTGGTTTGGTGACATCATTGACCACAATCAGATCCAGATTCTTCTCTTTCAATTTCTTTCTCGCATTTGCAATGAGGTCGCTGGTTTCAGCGGCAAAACCAATCAGAATTCGCTTCCCCTTCTTCTTTCCTATCTCTCCGAGGATGTCCCTTGTTCTCTCCATCTCCAGGGAGACCCTTGGAGCAGTCTTCTTTAGCTTATTCTGGCTGACCTCTTTAGGCCGGTAATCCGAGACAGCAGCCGCTTTAATCACTACCGAACAGTCTTTTAAATGGGTTTCAACCGCTTTCCGCATCTCCTCTGCCGTCTTTACAGAGATGAGTTTGACATCGTTACGGGGAATGGAAAGAGAGGTTGGACCTGATACCAACACCACCTTTGCTCCTCTTTGTTTCGCAACCCTGGCTAATGCATATCCCATCTTGCCTGAAGAATGGTTTGTAATAAATCGGACAGGATCAATCGCTTCCTGCGTGGGACCAGCGGTGACAAGGATTTTTTCTCCTTTCAAATCTTTTTGAGAAAGAATATCTTCCATTCTCTCCAGAACGTCGCTCAGTTCAGCCAGCCTTCCCTTTCCATACCAGTGGCAAGCTAACTCCCCTTCCCCAGGATCCATGAAATGATAACCTCTTTCACTCAAGGTCTCGATATTCTTCTGGAGAGCCTTATTCTCCCACATATTGACATTCATGGAAGGGGCAAAAAGCATTGGTGCTTTTGATGCCATGACCATAGTGGTTAGAAAATCGTCTGCAATTCCATTGGCGATTTTACCGATGATATTGGCGCTTGCTGGAAGGATCACAATCAACTCTGCCAGATCAGCTAAGGCAATATGACCGATTTGCGTTTCTTCGATAAGCGCAAACGGATCCGTTACAATTGGATTTCCTGATAGAGTTTGAAAAGTCAGAGGTGTGACGAATTTCTGAGCATTCTGGGTCATGACCACGTGAACCCGGGCTTCCTGTTTCACCAGAAGCCTCACAAATTCAGCCGCCTTATAAACGGCAATCCCACCGGTTACCCCTAAGATGATCTCTTTCCCTTTTAGCATAACTTTTTTATATCACAAATGAACCCGGTTCTCAATAGAGGAAATGATTTGACATATCCCGTACACACCTGCTATCTTCCCCTCACAGGATAAAGAGATGGAGAATCAAATATGGCTGAGCGGGACCCGATTGACCTGATCAAAGACCAGATAAGCCGATGGGAGGAATTGGCAGGCCTTCATTCAGACCACGAACTCTTTAAACAATGGCAAGCCGAAACTCGAACCATTCTTGAGAAGGCTTTTAATCCCAAATCAACTCACGTTCAAAATTTTATGGCCCTTCGGTTTCGAGAGGTCAGCGTCAAAGCCTTTGATTCACCGGAGATCAATAAGATCAACTCGGCCCGCTATAAAAGGGATCTTGAAAGTGCAAAAAATGTCCTCCTCTCTGCCATCAAAGAGTTGAACCTGGATCGCACCCTCTTTAAGAAAATTCAAACCACTCCTAAAACAGTGGAGGTCTCCCTTAAAGGGGAATATTACATCTCCAGTGGAGTTAAGGATCCTGAGATAAGAAAGGCAATTCAGCTCGCTTTTGAAGGAAGCGGGTTGATCTCCATCCATGGCAATGAAGCCCTTCCGGAAAAGGAATTCCTTAATCATCGAATGGAACAGATTCGACGGGCCAGAGTTGGAATTTATGACCTTTCTTTTCCCCAAAAAGAGGAGAGTCTATTTGAATTAGGAATCGCCCTCGGCATGGGCAAAGAGGTGACAATCATTTATCAGAAAGGCTCCACGCTCCCTGAAATGATCCGGACGATTTCCGGAATCGAATACGAAAATCTTACCGAACTCACTGATAAATTGAAAAAAAGGTTAGGCTGAAAAATTAGGGAAATCTATGTAATCATTTTTTAAAATCTGCGTAATCAGAGATTTCTGGACTTTTTCAGAAATTTCTCCTTAAATTCTTGACAAGTTGAATGGGTTGGGTATATAAGATTTTCTGTATACAGTATCCAAAATTTTAATC
>Ga0194112_10008278_pt1 | contig 13406 bp, 5 predicted proteins | sample TA2MahC400mmetaG_FD_146191 | JGI IMG/M metagenome (GOLD analysis project Ga0194112, IMG submission 146191) | Freshwater microbial communities from Lake Tanganyika, Tanzania - TA2015016 Mahale Deep Cast 400m | ecosystem: Environmental > Aquatic > Freshwater > Lake | place: Tanzania: Lake...
GACGGCGAAGAGGGACGGCGGGCTGGGTGTGAAGCTCAGGAAACTCTCTGGGGTCTTGTCAAATGTCAAGAGTTGACCCCCATCTCCCCCATCTTTGCTCAGGTGCGGGATGGCTGATAGCCATCCTTGCGCTCGCCGGACTTCTGCGACTTGTGTGGCTCGATGGGGCGCCGCCGGGCTTCAACCAGGACGAGGCGTCGAACGGATACGACGCGTACTGCTTCCTGAAGACCGGACGCGACCGGCACGGCGATTGGCTGCCCGTCACGCTCAAGGCGTTCAGTGACAAGGTGGACCATCGCTCGCCGGTGTATGCCTACCTGTCCGTGCCATCGGTCTGGGCGTTCGGGCTGACGCACTTCGGGACTCGATTCCCCGCGGCGCTGCTGGGCACGGTCACGGTCGGGTTGACGTTCCTGCTGGGGCGGACGTTGTTGGGCGCGCGGGGCGGCCTGGCGGCTGCCGCGTTGCTGGCCGTGTCGCCCTGGCATATCTTCATGAGCCGGTTCGCGCACGAGCCGAGCGTCGTGCCGTTCTTCCTGGTCGCCGCGCTATGCTGTCTGCTGAGGGGGACGGCCAGCCGGGGATACCTGCTGGCCGGCGCGGCGCTCGCGGCCCTGCTGCTTTACAACTACCCCGTCACGCGGCTGTTCGGCCCGGTTCTCTTGCTCGCCTACGCTGTCGTCTTCAGGCGCGAGGTGAAGGAGCGCAAGAGGGCGTTCGGCGTGGCGCTGGCGCTCTTCGTGCTGCTCGTGCTGCCGCTGGCGTACAAGACCGCCACGCTCTACGCCAGCGTGCAGGGACGGTTCCACCAGATTTCCATCTTCGACGAACCGTTTCCCAAGTGCGTCGTGCTGTTCGCCCTCAACTACCTGAGCCATTTCGCCCCGAGCTTTCTGTTTGGCCGCGGCGGAGTTGTCGAGGGGGATTTCGTGAAGATCGCCTACCTGCCCATGCTGCCGGTGATGCTCGTCGGCGTGTGGGAGTGCGTTCGTCAGCGTCGGCCTTCGCATCAACTGCTGCTCGCGTGGCTGCTGGCGTTTCCGCTGGCGGCGAGCTTGACGTATCCGTACGTGGCCGCGCCGAGCGCGCTGCGGCCCATCGTGGCCATTCCCCTGTTCGAGCTGCTGGCCGCGCTGGGATTCGAGCGCTGCCTCGGCGAGGCGCCGGCCGCGGCATGGCGCAAGCTCGTCGCGGGCCTCTTGGCGCTGGCGCTGGCGGCCTCGGCGTTCTTCTTCGTCGCCCACTATCTCTTCGTATACCCCCGCCATCCTGCGCCGGGCTTCCAGTACGGCTTCCGTCAGGCGCTGCAATACGTCGCGGCCGTCCATGGCAACTACGACAAAGTCTTCATCACCGACAAGGCGAACCAGCCGCACATCTTCGTGCTCTTCTACGGCCAGTATGACCCGCGGACCTACCAGACCGAGCGGGTCGAGCGCGAGCACCTGCCCTCGGGCTGGTGGAAGGTGAACCGTTTCGGGAAGTACCGGTTTGGCGACATCCGGGGCGTGTATGAGCCGAATCGTCGGCATCTGTACGTGGCGCGGCCGGAAGAGTTGGCAGGCCGGGAAATCATGCCCCTGAAGACAGTGGGCGGCCCGGGCGGGAAGATTGCGTTCCTCGTCGTGAGAGGGGAATGACGGACGGCTGGCCCGGACTATCTTGACAATGTTAGATTCGAAGCTAACGCCTTGAAGCCTCTAGACTTGAGCGAGAGTCGGCGACGGTCAAGAAAGCAGTCTCTGGAGTCCCCAACTTGTTGGGGCCCAACACCCGAACAAGTTCGGGACTCCAGGCCGTGCGGCTAATCTAACATTGTCAAGGTAGTTACACCCCAACCATTTCGGGTCACAGGTCCTGCCGTTCGCAGACCTTGCGGAAATGGTGGCCGTAGATGGCGAGCGTGACCGCGAGGGGGAACAGTTCGGGCCGGCGAAGCTGCGTCCAGAGCAGGAGCTTCCAGTAATGGAAGCGCTCCTTGCCGAGGATGCCGAGGTGAAGGATGGAGCGGAGAAACGCCATGATGCAATCGCCGTCCACCGCGAACTGCATCTTGGGCGCTTTGTATTCGCGCAGGAAGGTTCGGACGCGCTGGTAGTAGTGCTTGGGCGCGTAGATATGCTGGAGGATGCGCTGGTACCCGTCGCGGAGAGTGCCCAGGCGCATGGTAGGGATGATGTTCGTCGTGCCGTCCGCGTTGTCGCCCGACATGTGCCCGGTGACGCGGCCCTCGCGTTTCAGCCGCTCATAGAGTCGCGTGCCATAGGGCGCTTGAAGCAGGCCGACCATCGCGGTCACAATGCCGCTCTTCTGGATGAAGTCAATCTGCCGCTGGAAGATCGAGGGCTTGTCCGAATCGAAGCCGACGATGAAGCCGCCCTGGACCTGCATCCCGGCTCGCTGGATGCGCTTCACGTCGGCGACCAAGTCGCGGTTCGTGTTCTGCTGTTTGCGGCATTCGGCGAGGCTCTCCTCGTCGGGCGTTTCGATGCCGATAAAGACCATGTTGAACCCGGCCTCGTTCATGAGCCGCATCAGCTCGTCGTCGCGCGCCAGGTTGATGGACACCTGGGTGTGGAACGTGATGCCGACCTTGTCCTTCTGCCAGGCGATGAGCGCGGGCAGGAGTTCGTTCTTGAGATACGCCTTGTTCCCGATGAAGTTGTCGTCCACGAAGAAGACCGTGTTGCGCCAGCCGTGCTCGTAGAGGCTGTCGAGCTCCGCGGTGATCTGTTGGGCGGACTTGGTGCGCGGACGGTGGCCGAAGAGCGCGGTCACGTTGCAGAACTCGCACTGGTGGGGGCAGCCGCGTGAAAACTGGATGCTCATGGACGCATAGCGTCTCATGTCCAGCAGCCGCCACAGCGGCACAGGCGTGCTTCCGACGTCGGCGAACTCGGTCGTGGTGTAGAGCGGCTGGGCGCGTCCTTGCGCGAGGTCAGCCAGGAAGCGCGGAAGCGTCACCTCGGCTTCATTGAGCACGAAGTGGTCTACGTCCGCAAAGTGGTCGTGCTCGCTCGTGAAGAGCGGTCCGCCCGCGACGACCTTCACCTTCGCCTTCTTGCACCGTTGGATGACTTGCGCCGCGGACTCCCTCTGCACGGCCATGGCGCTGATGAACACGTAGTCCGCCCACGCCAGGGCCTCATCGGTGAGATCGGTGACGTTGAGGTCCACGAGCCGCTTGCCCCACTCGGTCGGCAGCATCGCCGCCACGGTGAGCAAGCCCAGCGGCGGCGACGACGCCCTCTTGCTGATGAACTTGAGTGCGTGCTTGAAACTCCAGAAGGTGTCCGGGAACTCGGGGCAGATCAGCAGGACGTTCATTCAATTCCTTTCCATAAGTCCCAACCCAGGCCAGATCATACCCGTTGCGGTTTCCAAGTCAAGGCTGAACGCGCAGCGACGCACGGCAAGGGCGAGCTTAGCCCTTTCCCGTGACGACGATGCAGCCCACGCCCTGCGGCGCGATGGTTGTGGAGAGCACGTCGAACTCGCCGTCACGACGGGCCTCGATGGGGCGCTCGTTCCATGCGTCGTGGTAGCGCACGCCGGGCACGCGGCACAGGCGCAGGGCTTCGCCGATGAACGTTCGGTGGCGGGAGTTGTAAAGCGTATAAACCTGCTTGCCCGCCGTTGGGAAGAAGTTGGCGAAGACGCCGCCCGCCTCGGTGGGCACGAGCGGCACAGGCGCGTCGCTCGTGAACGCGTCCTTGTGCTCGCGCAGGATGGCGTGGCACTGGCGGATCGTGGCCAGCGTCTCAGGCGCGAACCACTCGTCGGCCTGGCCTTCCAGCCATATCCCTTCGCCGTTGAAGAAGACCCACTTTATGCCCGTGGCCCACGTGCCCGTCGGCTTGTCGCAGATGAGTATCTCGAAGGTCTTGAAGCTGGGGATGGCGAACCGCAGCATGTTCAGCGGCACGAGCGTCTCCGTGCGCCGGGTGGTCGCCATCGCATACGTGAAGCTGCCGTCCTGGTTCTGCGAGTTCACGTCCACAGGGCATTCTTCCGAGTAGAGCGCCACGCCCGGCTTGGCCGCGTCAATAGCGTCCCTGACACGCTTGCTGCATCCGCGCTCGCCGAGCACGGCATAGCCAGGCATGGGATGGCCATGTTCCTTGCTGTAGCAGTCCTTCCTTTCATTCGCAAACCCGAATTGGTCGAGATACATGCCGTCCACGCCGAGCTCGCTGACCCGCGCGGAGTACGTGCTGGCCTGCACGTCACGCCAATCCGGCACCCACGGGCAAACGAACATCTCCGTGCTCTTGGGCCAGTATGCGCGGCTGCCGTCCTTTCGGATGAGTTGCCACGCCTTCCCGTGCGCCTCGCCGAGCTTGCCTTTCTCTTGCAGCAGATAGCCCTCGATGTAGAGGCCGACGCGCACGCCCTGAGCCTGAACGCCCGCAATGGCCCGCTTGAACGCGTCCTTGCCGCCCTTCCAGTAGTCATACGGCGAGTGGTCGCCTGTGCGGCCATAGATACGGCCATATTTGCCGCAGTTGCCCCAGTCGAAGATGTGCAGATACTCCAGGCCGCCGAACTTCTCCTTCGCCTCATCCACCGCGGCCTCAAGGTGAAACTCGCCCGCTTTCGGGTCATAGAGCGGGTCGAGCCACCAAAGGAATCGCTGGCGAAAGTTGAAGACTTCCCTGAACCATGCCTTGCGCGGGGCCACGGGCTTGTACCATGTTCGCAGCCAGCCGCGATAGGCCTCGAAGCCGTCATGCCAGTCGCCGCCGGTGACGCCGATGACCGTGCGCACGCCGCGCCGCGTCGCGCCCGGCTCAAGCGACTCGGACGGGTAGTCCAATCCGAGCGACATGCCCTTCTCGGTCTTGCGCAGACCGTAGTGCCGCCAGACGCCCGCCGTATCCTCCGTACGCAGGTAAAGCCCTTCGCCCGCCTCGGGATTGACGACCGACATGAACTGGAGCGGCATCCCCGCGCCGCAGTATCGCGCCCGGTGGTTGGCCGTCGCGTTGTGGAACGCCGTGCCGCACTTGGGGAACAGGTAGTAGTTCTGGCTCAGGTCGGCGCCCAGACAGAACCAACCCAGGTTTGGCCCCGCAAAGCCCATCTGCGCCGGTAGCGCGCCACGATTCTCGAACGCCAAGTCAAACGCCGCCTCGGGCTGCTCGCCAAGCTCCACGCGAAGGATCGCTGTCAAGCCTGCCGACGCCGCCACGCCGTAGCGGACCTCAGCGGCGACTCGCCCAAGGGACCTTGTGACCTTCGGCTCGCCCGCCAGCATCAGCCCGTCTGTTGCCACTGGCTTGCCATCGAGCGTCAGCGCCACAAGCGGCTCGGTCTCACGACCCGCAAGACAGTCATGCCCCGTGGCTCGGTTCGCCAACTGAGTGAGCCTCGGCGTGGGCGCAAGCTCCAGCGCCATCGCCAGGTGGCTATTCGCCATCTCCAGCCGCCCCTGCCTGAACTCCACCGTCGGTTCCGTCCGCCTCTGTGCCTCTGTGTCTCTGTGGCGAACCCGCAGCGGCGGCGTTTCTTCCGCGAACTCGCCAAACAGTCGCTTCTCTGCCGTCCGACACGTCACCGCCCAGACCCCGAACACGGCCTGCGTCGTCAGGTCGCGCACGGTCAGCTTCCGCAGTTCCTTCGTCGGCTCGGCGAACGCGCAGAGCACCTGCGGCCCGGTGGTCACCTCAAACCGCTTCGACGCCACGTTCACGGGCAGGCATTCCGTCTGAGCGCCGTCCGCATACTCCAGCCGCACCCGGAACCGGTCCACGTCGGCAATCCGTTGGAGCTTGCCGGTTCCCCGCGCCGGCTCCTCGTCGCCCACGAACGCGGCCCACAGCAGCAGATAAACTTCGGTCGCGTTGGCCTTCAGCGGGATGGACAGCTCCTCTTTGCCGTCAAACGAAGAGCAGTAGAGATCAGGCTTCCGAGTCGGCAGCTTGAACGGCACGCCTTCGGCCGTCAGGGCGTCGCCGCCTGTCCAGCCGGCGATGTTCAGCCGTTTCGCCAGCTTAGCCCCCTCCAGGTTGCCGAGGCCCGAAAGGTCAGCCGCGGCAAAGCCGTTGAAGCTCGCGCCTGGCGATAGGTTGAGATACTCAGTCAACGCCGAGGGCGCTCGCTCATTCGTCAAGGCCAGACGGTCAATGCGCAGCTCGGCAGGCGTTTGCGCGCCGGCCTGAACCTGCACGGCCAGCGCGCCGATGTCCGCGAACTGCGCGGCGGCAGTCTCGATGTCCACCGTCAGCGTGCGCCAGCGACCGTCCGCGACCATCTGCTGCGGCATGACCACGGGCAGGTAGTCGCGTCCATCGCCCTTCGGCTTCCCGACGACGCAGAGCGCATAGTCGGCCCATGGGCGGCAGTTCGTCGCGCGGTAGTGCAGCGTCAGGTAGCGATGGCCATGCAGCTTGACCCGCTCCGGCAAGTCCCACGACCATTTCATGCCCAGATTCGGCTCGGTCACGCGCCACACGGTCTCATTGCCCTCGCGCCGCGTCTCTGGCTTCTGGCAGGGGTTCGCAAGCCAGCCGGTGTGGTGGTTCCAGGTGGCGTTTTCGAGCGGCGCGACCCAATCTGGCGCGGCTGGCGGCCTCGGCGTCGCGCGAAGCTCAGTCGCGCCTTCGGGCACGCGGTCACTGAACATCAGCCAGTCCACCCAGAGCCGCGCCTTTCCGCCTGCGACGGACTGAACCTGAATTGCGATGGCCTTCACATGCGGCTCAGCCGCGACCCGAAGCGCATTCACCGCCACGGTATGCCACTGCCCATCCGCCTTCACGTCCTCCAGCCGCAGCGCGTTGCACTGGCCCTTCGCGCCGCCCTCGTCGAGATAGACAAAGTAGTCCGTCCCCTTCGCGCTGAAGCTCTCCGCCCGATACCGCACCACCAGGTAAGGCATCTCGGACAAGGAAATCTCAGGCGTCTTCCGTGACCACTTCATGCCCTTGCCCGGCTCATGCACGGCGAAGCACGCCACGCCCGCCTCGGTCGTCACCCGCGCGGTCGGCGACGCATTCGTCAGCCAACTCGGCTGCGCGGTCCAGGCCGCCACCGAGCTGAAATCCTCGCGCACGGCCACCTGGTCAATGTCGGCCTGCATCGGCACATGCTTCTCGGCACCCATGGCCGCGCAGGCCAGCAGAAGCGCCGTCACAAAGGCTAGACTGGTGAGGTGACTGAGATATGACATGCTTCCTTCCCATAGCAAGGCTGTCCAGCGGAAACGGTTTGGAAGGCCGCCATGGCCTGTCCGTGCGGCCAGTACTATGGACAGGCCAAGGAGGAAAGTCAAGAGCGGGTGAGGAATACCTGACAAAGTAGCCGCTTCCATCGCCTGAGCGTCCCCCGCCTGGGCCGCCACGCGCGCCGTCGGCGCCCATCCGCTCACCGTGTCGGAGTCCTCTCACACGGTCGCCCGGCCCAAATCCGTGCACACGGGTATCGCAAATTCTCATGTCGCCTTCAAGACTGACCGCCTCGGCAGCCATGGCACCCCCCGGCACAACTCCCTGCCGAGGGTATAGCCCACCGGATCAGAAGCCCCCCGGCCCCCCTTTGCCAAAGGGGGGGAATGCGGGCGCGTTTCATCTCAGGGAACGCACTCCATGCCAACCCAGAGCCTCTGTGTCGCGTAGGCGTACGACGCGCCGCCTTGGTGCGGGCTTGAACGGCGCGTCGCAGGCAACTTGCCTTCGTCCCCCTTTGGCAAAAGGGGGCAGGGGGGATTTTGACATGAGGATTGTGGATAGCAGCATCCGTGCATATCTTCTGCGCCGCGTGCTGCCACCGAGGTATGTGGCTATGAGCAGCGTAGGCGTGGAACCCATGAACGTTCCGCGGTACTGAAGCCCGAAAAGAATCCAGGAATAGCCCGCGAGGGTGTCTAACGTCAGGATGGCGAAGAACCTACGCATGCTTCCCATGGGACAGGCCATGTCGTGCCAGGACCACGCATCCGAGCGGACGTGGGCGTTAGCGGGCGAGTGGCGTGGGGATGCGTTGCCCAATCAGCACAGCAGCATCCGCATCGGGCGGAGCGTCCGGTCAAAGGGGTTGAACACGAGCCCAAGGTTCTCGAGCGTTATGACGCCCAGGAGGGCCTCATCCCCTTCTTCGCCCAGAATCACGGGCGAATGCGCTTCCCCTTGCGGCAACGCCACGTACGCTTCCGAGATGGCCCGCTCAACGCTCGTGCCGTCGGCGAGCGTGAAGGACATACGCCGTTTGGGTCTCAGGCCAATCCGTCTCCACGTCTTCTTGGGCAGAAGCGAGTAGGTCACGCCGCTGTCCACGAAGAACCTGACCGTCGCCCGCTTGCCGCGAGCGCCCTTCACTTCCGCTTCGACATACGTGATTCCCATGTCCATCATCCTCCAGGACGATCGTCCTGCTCATGTGCCGACGGACGTGACGGACTCCCTTCGCCGGTCTATTCTGTGCCCGGTGGCCTGGGAGTCAAGGGTGATTGTGGAGCGCATCAGCAGAGCCACAAGGGCCAGCAAGAAGAGCGAGCCGAGCAGACGTGGGCAGCACACCATTGTGGCCGCGTTGGCACGGGCCGACAACAGCCAGCCGAAGTCGAAGTGGATCAGAACGGCCGCAAGCAGCCACGTGGCCATCCCCCAGCCAGTCATGCCTGGCGCGCTCAGCAACTGCGCCAGCGCCACGGCCAGCGGTAGAAAGGTCACGACGAAGCTCATATCCCAGGCGTGGCTGACGGCCAAGTTGGCGGTCAGAAGCACGAAGCTGGCTTCGAGCTTGAGGGCGTGGCCCGAGGGGCGTTCGCGGCGGCGACAAACGTAGGCCGCTGCGGACAGCGCCATGAGCGACAACAAGGCCGCTGACGGACGGGCAAGCTCAGGCCTGCTCACGAGCGCCTTTGAGAAGCGCGTGTCGGAGAAGACGCGCAGGCAGAGAGCGTAGATGGACTGGTTCGAGAAGTGGTCAAGGTCGCGCTGAACAGCCGCATGGGGCAGGACGTCGGTGATGTAATTGGCGTGGATTCGCCAGCCGAGCACGCTGAGGGTGAGCACCGTGGCAAGGGCGGAGGCCACAACTGACGCGGCAAACGCCCGCCACGCGCGCTTCCAGGCGAAGTAGAGACTGAATGCGGCGGGGTAGAGCTGAATGGCCGCCGCAAGGCCCACGAGGATTCCCGCGGCCTCATCTCGTCGTCGGTCGAACAGGACGAGCGAGGCGCAGAGAAGGAACAGAACCAGCAGCTTCACCTGGCCCGCGGCGAAGTGCGCGGCGACCGGCCCGGAATTCAGCGCGATGACCACCAGCGCCGCGGTCACGGCAAACCGCTGTGCACGGCCCGTCCAGGCCGAAAGCAGCGCGATGACGCCCGCCAGCAGGACCTGGTTCAGGATGACCCAGAGCGCCTTGGCGGCATCATAGGGAACCCAGGACAGCGGCCAAAGCAGCGTAGCAAGGAACGGCGGATGGTTCGTGCCGTCGAGTTCCATGACGACTCCGAAGCGCGCGGCCTGCACCTTGAGCTTTGGCGTGTCGTAGAAGTCCAGCCCGGTGCCGAGCACCCGCGCGGAGCAGTAGTGCACGCCGAAGTCGGGGCAGTCGTCCTGGAGTGGCTTGAGGATCGTCGTGCGGACGTAGCGCGGAAGCGAGAGCGCGATGAGCAGCGTCAACAGGATGATAACCCATTTCCGACTCATGGGAGCTCTGCTCAGCCAAATCGTCCTCTCGTCCTAGTCCGCCGCGGCGGATAGTACTCGTCGCCGGTCGTCGACGGCGGACGCGTTCCGCGTCGCTCACGGTGTTCCGCCTCGGTCTCCTGATTCGCCGCGGCGAACTGCTGGTCAGGAGACCAGCAGGAACGATAGGGGGGAACGATACGCGGGGAGCGACAAGCCGTATCCGCGTCCATCTGCGTTCATCTGCGTCCCATTCGGAACCCCGCGTCTCAGCCGTCCACGGGCACAAGCAGGATGAAGTCCAGCGCGCAGCCGTCGCCGAGGTTCGTCATCCGCAGCGTGTGGGGGCCAGCAGCGAGGTTGATGGGCGCGGGCGATTTCTCGCCGCCGACGGTGTGGTAGGCCCAGTTGTCCGTGACGGTGCAAAAGCCGCCCGTGGACGAGAGGTGGAACTTCTTGAACGCCACGCCGGGGTGCTGGCCGTCCACTTGGAAGTCCCGCTGGGTGTCCGCCGAATCCGTGGCGTACTTGAGGACCACCTTGTAACGACCCGACTTGGGCACGTTCACCTTCCACTCCAGCCAATGCCCCACCGCTTCGTGCCAGTAGGAAATCATCTTGCCCGAATTGCCCACCCGGTCGAAGATTTGGACCTTGCCGACGCCCTCAGCCGCGAAGCTCTCGGCCTCGGCCACCACGGTCGTCTTCGGGTCGAGCGCGAGCAGCCACGCCGGCGGCATGGTGACGTGGCTCGTGCGCGTGTCGGATTGGCCGCGCTTGTCGCGCACCTGGAGAGTGACCCGATGCGTGGCGCCGGGTTTGAGCGCCTTTGTCACTTGCTTGCCTTTCGCCTCCGGGCCGTCCTCGAACCGCCAGACGAACTCGGTCAACTCGCTGCCCGAGGCAACGGACGCGGCGGCATCGAGCGTCACCGTAGGCTGTGCGCCTGGCAGCAGGGGCGGCGTGGCGGCGAAGCGCGCCTCGGGCTTGCTGACGCCAAGCCGGTCCATGTCCCAGAGCGCGCGGGGCATGAACCGAATCTGGCTGGCGCTGCCAGACACGCGGTTTGTGATGTCTGAGACCACGTCCGTGGTGACGCGGATGAGGTCGGGGTCGTTGCTCAGGCGCGCGGCGTATGCGAAGCCCTCGCAAGCCATGTTGCCCGTGGAACTCGGCTTCGAGGAGTTCGGGCAGGTGGTGTAGCGGAACTGCTTGGCTTCGGGGTCGTAGGTCTCACGGATGAGGTAGCGCGCACCGCGCACGAGGGCCTCGGCCGCTCGCGGGTCGCCCGTGGCCTGGTGGTAGTATTTCAGCCCAGAGAGCAGCACGCCGACCATGAAGCCCGCGTTGCCCTGGTGGCGCGGCAGGCAATAGCAGTGCCCCGGCACCATCAGCCGCCGCCAGCCGCCGCCGGGCGTCTCGCGCTCCAGCACCCGGCGCGCGATGATCTTGGCCGCGTTGAGATAGAACGGGTCGCCGGTGGCGTCGTAGAGCGACATGGTGAGCACGATGTGCCAGCCGGGCACGCGGCAGTTGTTGAAGTCGTAGTCGTTGAGATACGCGCCGTTATAGCGATCGGCAATGGCCCTCGCGGCCTCGAACGAACGTCGGTCGCCTGTGAGCAGGTAGTGCTCGACCAGGCCCTCGGTGCGCGTGTGGCACGGGCTGTGGCCGCCGCCGAGCGTGCCGCCCTCCACGGGGTTCGTCTTGAAGTAGCCGCCGACGTGGCCGATGCAGTGCGAGTAGCCCGCGCCCACGCGGCTGGCGTCCGAGTGGTAGTGAATCACGTCCACGTCCGCGTAGTGCTTGGCCGCCCGGTCGCCGAGCGTGAGGAACTGCGGGTCGCCCGTGCGGGCGAACTGAGTCAGCCAGACGTGTGCGTCGTCATACTCGATGTTCGCCCAGTTGAACCCGCGCTCGCCGAACCAGTCGCCGTAGTTCAACATGCCGTATTCCTTGCGGCCGTCCTTGGATTGCAGGAAGCGCGGGAACATCTTCTGCAGCGCGGAGTCGAAGCGCGAGGCCCAGGGCGTGCCTATGGGCGGAATCTCGCCCAGCGCGCCCGAGTTGCACACCCAATCCGACGGCGCGCTGACCGTCACGCCCTGCTGGAACGCGTCGAGCGGAATCCGCTCCGGCGCGGCCCGGAAGTCCAACAGGATCTCATGCGTCTTCTGCACGCCCTGCTTGAGCCTGTACTTGCCGTCCAGCAGGTAATAGAACAGCTTTACGAGCTGCGTGGGGTCTTTGGCGCGTTCGGCATACTGGTCGGGCTTGAGCGGCGGCATGAGCCCGATGGTGATGCCCTTCGCGTCCACCGCCAGGCTCTTGGGATAGAGCTGCCAGAAGTCGCGCACGGCCACGGTCACGCAGCCCCGCGGGCCGATGGCCCTTGCCCAGCCCTGCGCGCGCTTGCCTTCGGACTTGGCTGCACCGACCTGGGCCGTGTAGTGGTCGTCCAAGTCCTGGAAGAGCGACATCGGCTCAGCGGCCGCGAGGGTCTGCTCGCCGCCCATCTCAAACCGCGTCGCGCCGCCCTCCAGCGGCAAGCCCAGCGTCAACGACTTGACCGACGTGAACTCGCTGCTCGTGTTGTCGTTGCCGAAGGTGTAGAAGAGCCGCACGAAGCTCTGGCCCGCGTAGGCCATGAGCCGCGCCTCGTACGCGAACAGCTTCGCGCCATCGGCAGCCACATAGTGGCCTTTGAGCGACAGGCAGGCCCGTTCAGGGCCGCTCTCTCCTCCAACCACCCCGAGCGCGCGGAAGACCTTGCCGGATTCGTCGGTGAGCCTTCCGGAGTCGCGCTCAGCCTCGCCCAACACCACCTCATCGTCCGTGAACTGGCCATCCCTATTCCTGTCCAGCCAGACTTTGCCCGGCAGCACGGCCGATGACCTGCTGATTTCCAGACGCATGGGGCCGGTGGTGATGGTGACGGCGTTCCGGGTGAATTCGGTGCGAAGGTCTGGATCCTTGGATGGAACATAGGTCCAGAAGCCCCCTTTCGCCTCTTGGTGAATAGTCCAGCCCGGTCCAAGTTCAGCAAGGGACGACGGGAAGTTGGAGCAATCCAGCCGGTAGGTCGTCTGCCCGCCAGCGGGCACGTCGGCCTTGAAGTTGAGCAAGACCCATTTCTCCGTGCCGTCTGGCCAGTAGGCGGTAGTTTCAAACTGTACCGGCCTCTCTTTGCCATCAGGGCCAAAGAGCTTGAACCAGTGACAGAAGGAGTCGCCCTTCGGAAATGGGATTCCGCCCGAGACCGGCCAGGCGACACACGCATCGCGGGATGGGTTCTTCACCGTAAGCTGGAACGTATGTTTGCCTTGTCCACGTGCAGTTTGGATACGCTCTTGATAAGTGGAGAAGCTGATGGTTTTACTGACCACCTCGCCGCCGCCTGGCTTGGGCGCGACGACCTCGAGGCGGTAACGTGCGTCGGACTTGATGCCATCCAGATAGACCCGGTGGTTGGCCAGAGGCGAAGTCTCGACGATTTCCGATGGAGACCCTCGCCAGCGCCCCAGAAGCCCTGACGCCTCGCCACAGCGCACCTTGCAGGCCACGGGCCAAGAGGTGACCCAAGTGACCCGCCTTAAGAGACCCTCGCCCTTGCCCATCACCCACGGGGCTTCCCACGTGTGAACTCCGCGGAACGTGACCTCCAGGTCGGTCAGCGCAAACTCCCGAGGCCGAATATCGGGCGGCTTGGCGAGGAAGAGGAGGTCCTCGATGCGCCAGCCGCCGGGGGACATGCTGGTTCGGCGCTCG
>Ga0194112_10008279_pt1 | contig 13405 bp, 7 predicted proteins | sample TA2MahC400mmetaG_FD_146191 | JGI IMG/M metagenome (GOLD analysis project Ga0194112, IMG submission 146191) | Freshwater microbial communities from Lake Tanganyika, Tanzania - TA2015016 Mahale Deep Cast 400m | ecosystem: Environmental > Aquatic > Freshwater > Lake | place: Tanzania: Lake...
GGCGATCGGGGTGCGGCAGCGATTCCGGTCGAGCCGTCCGACTTCCGGCCCGGGAGTCCGGAATCCGTACCCGCCGGTTCGGGATCCGTTCGGGGATCCCGCCCGATTGACACCTTGGCCCTGTTTCATCTAGCATGGCAATGGGTTAGGCGACCCGTGCCGGGGCCGATCGTCGGCCCCTTCCTCGTCGCGGTGCTCTCGTTCGGCGGGGGAACGCTGTTGGCGTTCCCGCACGGTCGCTCGCACAGGCTGTCCGGCGGTCCGTCCGGGCGGGGAGCGGGTGCAGGTCGTGATGCTCGGTCCGTGTGAGGTCGCCCGATCCATTGCCGCGCTGCTCTGGCTGGCGGCGGTTCGTCCCTCCCCCGAGACGACGCTCTCTCAAGTGCGGGCGGCGATCACTCACGAGACCAAGAGCAAGCTCGTCCGCCTGGAGGAGCTAGTGCGCGCCTGGCGCGAGGGACGCTACCGGCCCTCCGATCCTGCCGACTTGGTCCGGATCCTGGACGATGTGCGCAGCGTCTCCCAGAGCCACGCGCGCCTCTCGGCGGCGCGCTTCCGTTCGTTGCTCCTGCTGGCGCGCATCCGGACGCTGCTGCGGGCCACGCGACGCTGCATGCGCCCGGCGCGGCTCGGCAGGCCCCTGCCCGCGGGGGCGCTCGCGCGGCTCGCACGGCTGATCGCCGGGCTGCGCGCGGCGGATCACCGACACATCGAGGAGATCTCGGGTCGCTTCGCGCGGCGCCTCTGCGATCTTGCCATTGCCGCGACGGACGAGATCCGCCGGGAGCAGGGCGGAGGCCTCGCTCCCGGATCGGTGCGCATCGTCCTCGAGGACCTGAGCGACGAGGGCTGCCCCTGGGTGCCGCGGGCGGAGCGCGAGCGCTGGTTGGACATCCTGCGCAACCTGATCCGCAACGCCGTGCAGGCGACGCGGGACAGGGAGGCGTCGTCGGCTCCGGGCGCCGCGCTCGCGTCCCCGCCGGCGGTCACCGTGCGCCTGCGGCCGCTGCCCACCGAGAGCGGGGCCGTTCTCGAGGTGCTCGACGACGGCATCGGGATGAGCCCCGAACAGGTCGCCTCGATGTGGCAGGACGGCAGCAGCCGGCATGGCGGCGGGCGCGGTCGTGGCTTGATCGAAGAGAAGCGTCTCTTCCTCGAAGCGCGCGCCCGCCTTGAGGTGCGCAGCGCCCGCGGCGTGGGCACCGTCGTCCGCCTGGATGTCCCGCAGCGAACGATCGCGATCGCCGCCGTGCGTCCCTGGCAGGTGCGCCCCTTCGTCGCGGGCGCGCTCCTGCTGGCTGCGCTCGTGGCGGGCGCGGCGCATCAGGGGGGCCAGGCGGAGCTGGGCTGGGTGGAGCTGCGACAGGAGGGCGTCCTCGAGGCCCGCGACCGGCGGGGGCGCTTCCTGAGTCGGGTGGACCTGGGCGAGGAGGTCCTTCCCTACCGGCCGGACGGGGGCGTCAAGACCCCCGGCGCGCACGACGTCCCCTGCCTGCTGCGCCGCGACGGCCGCGGCCGCGTGCAAGGCGTGATCGTCGCCACGACGCCGGAGCGGGGGCCCGGGAGCCTCTGGTTCCTCGACGGACGCCTGCGCGTCGAGCGCAAGCTGGCGCTGGACATGCGCCGACCGCGCGAGCTGGCGCTGGGCCGGTTCCTCTCCTACTGGCAGGCCTTCATCCCCTGGGGGCCGCGGGGCGAGACGGCGCTGGCGGTGTCCATCCGCGATCACGTCTACGCGGAGTTCTGCGTCCTCTTCCTCGACGCCGGCCGCGGAACCCGGGGAGGCGCCTGGGGCGACACGCTCGGCTGCTACTACCACCATGGGCACCTCAGCTTCGTCGCCGCCGCGGACTTCGACGGCGACGGATCGAGCGAGATCCTCCTGGCCGGGATCAACAACTCCGCGCAGGCCGACACGACCTTCCTGTCCGAGGACCCGGGCGTCTTCATCGACTGCCTGATCCTGCTGCGCACTCCGGGGGCGGGAGGCCAGGCCTATCCCTGGACCACCTGGGAGGGGGTCCCGCCGGCGCGCGAGGCGGGCTACGTGCTCCTGCCTCCGCTGCGGGCGGGTCTGCGCCCCCAGATCAGCCTGGTCGACCTGATGCCGTCCTTCTCGCCGGACGCGCCGGCCATCGTCGCGCACCTGGTCGACGGCCGGATCTACTACTTCAACTGGGCGCTGCGCCCGCTGCGCTGCGGGACGGGCACGGTCACGCTGGTCCGCGCGCTCGCGCTGGACTCGGCGATCGGACCCCTGATCTACTTCCACGACGGCGAGCGCGAGGAGATCTCGCTGCCGGTCGACAGGAGCCGTTCATGACCCGGGTGTTGATCATCGACGATCGCGAGGACATGCTCGGCTACTGCCGGCGCACGCTGAGTGAGGCTTTCACATTCCAGCGGGCGGGCCACGCCGCCGAAGCGGGGGAGATGCTGGCGCGCGAGGCCGCGGCCGCGGTGCTCCTCGACCTGGACTTCTCGCACGCTGATCCGCAGCGCCTGCTCGGCCCGCGGGAGGACGTCCGGCGCGAGGGGTTCCACATCCTGGCCTGGCTGCGCCGCGCGCACGCGCGGATCCCGGTCGTCATGGTGACGGCGCGGCGGGAGATGAGCTCGGCGCTGCGCGCGGCCGAGCTGGGCGCCGACTACCTCGCCTGGGACGACGTCCTCGCCGATCCGGAAGTGCTGCGCGCGCGGCTGGAGCACGCCTGGCGGCGCGTCGCGACCCAGCGCGACCCCGTGCTGGCCGAGTTCCGGGCGCTGGGCGTCGTGGTCGAGTCTCCCGCGTTCGCCCGCGCTCTCGTCGCGCTCCACGAGGCGATCCCCGGCACCGCCCCGATCCTCCTGGCCGGCGAGAGCGGCACGGGCAAGGACGTCCTAGCCCGCGCGGCGCACGATCTCGCCGGGGGAGCCACACGGCCCTACATCCACCAGAACCTGGCGGCCATCGCCCCGAACGTCTTCGAGAGCGAGCTCTTCGGACACGTGCGCGGGGCCTTCACCGGAGCCGTCGCCGATCGCGAGGGCATGCTGCGCGCGGCCGACGGCGGCACGCTCTTCCTCAACGAGATCGCCGAGCTGCCGGTCAGCCATCAGGCGAAGCTGCTGACGGCGCTCGAGCGCTACGAGGTCGTTCCGATCGGCGGCGTGCGCGGTCTGCCGGCGCGATTCCGCCTGATCGCCGCGACCTCGCAGGATCTCGCCGGGCGGATCGAGCAGGGGCTCTTCCGGCGCGACCTCTTCCACAGGATCGCGGCGCACACGATCGTGCTGCCGCCGCTGCGGGAGCGGCGCGAGGACATCCCGGCGCTCGTGGCGGCGTTCCTGCGCCCGACCGCCGGGCCGAGCGGGTCGGGCCGCATCAGCGGCATCGCCCGCGAGGCGGTCGAATACCTGACGGAACAGCGCTGGGAGGGCAACGTCCGCCATCTGCGCAACGTGATCGACTCGGCGGCCGCGCACGGGAGGGGGATGATCACGCTCGCGGATGTCCGTGAGGCGGTGCTGCGCTTCGAGCGGCTCCATGGCCCTGTCGCGGGCGGAGGCGCCGAAGGCGCGGACCTCGCGGAGGCGGGCGAGGACCGGCTGCGCGCCCACGAGGAGGCGCTCTTCGCCCGCTTCGATCGGCGGGAGCTGCTCGACCGCTACTTCCTCTTCCTCTACCGGACCTCCGGCGGCAACCTGCCGGAGGTGGCGCGCCGCGCCGGCGTCGCCAAGAGCACCGTCTACGAGTGGCAGCGCCGCTGCCTGGGCGACGGGCGGGAGTGACCGGCGGCGATGACGGTCGCGGCGGAGTTCAAGCGGACCGGGCGCGAGCTCGGGGAAGCGCGCGCAGAGGTCCTGCCGGCTGAGCCGGAGACCTGTGGCGCCGCCTCCGGGATCGGGTCCGGCGGCGTGGAGGCATCGGTGGAGAGGCGCGGGATGCGTTGCTCGCTGGGTCATTCAGCCATTGTGCTTCTGGCTCTCTTCCCCTGGATCTGGGGCTGCGCCGAGACCAGCGCCCCCGCGCCCGCCGACGCGCCCGCCGGCGAGCTGGCGCTCACCGCCGACGCGGACTTCCTGATGCGCGGGGACAGCACGGCCCTCCATGCGGAGTTCTCCCGCCCCCGCGACGCCGGCGGCGCGGAGCTCACCTACCTGTGGGAGGCCGAAGGGGCGGCGATCCGCGGCGAGGGGGGCAGCGCGGTCCTCTACGCCCCGACCGGCGCGGACACGGTGACCGTGCGCGTCACCGCGGTCGACGCCGAGGGCAATGCGTTTCGCAGCGAGCTCCGGCTCCCGGTCGTCCGCCAGTTCGTGATCCTCAAGGCCGACGACTTCGTCTACGAGTCCTTCTGCGCCGACGGCGTGCCCGCCGGGTGGCGGCTCTACCTGGACTACGTCGAGTCTCGGGGGCTCAAGACGAGCGTCGGCGTGATCGGCCATCGCCTGGCCGAGGCGCCGCCCTCGTTCTTCGCCCTCCTCGGCGAGATGCACCGCCGGGGGAGAGTCGAGTTCTTCAATCATGGCTGGACGCACGCGATCAACGTCGTCGGCGAGGACGGCGTCGAGCGCAGCGAGTTCAAGGGGACCCCCTACGAGACGCAGCGCGACAACCTGCGGGCCACGCAGGCCCTGCTTCGCCGCCGCGCGGGGATCGTCCTGCGGGGCTTCGGCGCTCCGGGCAACGCCATCGACGCGACCACCGCGCAGGTGGTGGCGGAGAACGAGGAGATCCTCTACTGGTTCTTCGGCCACAAGGACGGAGGCAAGACCGTCCTGCCGCGAGTCGCCGACATCGAGAACGCCCGCCTGCTGCCCGACTACGAGACCTTCCGCCGCACCCTCAAGCCCGAGGCACGCGTCGTCGTCTACCAGATACATCCCTGGTTCTGGACCCCGGAGAAGCTGGCCGAGTTCGCCCGCTGCATCGACGACCTCGCCGCCCAGGGCGTCACCTTCGTCCTGCCGGCCAAGTACTGCGGGATGAGGCAGCCGGTCCCGCGCTCGGTCCCCGCTCTCGGGGGGCTTCCCTGAGGGCCCCCCCGGATCGCTCGCCGGGGCGGGAGGCCAGTGCCGGTCGACTTCCGGGCCGTCCGGCGCGCGCCCTGCCGCCGCATCCGCTCGATGAAGCAGATCGATGCGGCAGATCGATGCGGCAGGTCGATGCGGCAGATCGATGCGGCAGGTCGATGCGGCAGAGCGATGCGGCAGAGCGATGCGCCAAATCGATGAGACGGATCGAAGGGTTGTCGCGGAGCCGAGGCGACCCTACACTAGGGGCGCACGCGAGGCCCCATGAGGCGGTATCAGCGGCCGGCGCGCTCTTCCAGGCCACCTACGCTGCGCGCGCTGCGCGAGGCCCCACGAGCGCCTGTCCGCATCGGTCGGGGGAAGGAGGACCTATGTCTCGCCGCTGGCTGGCCGGGATCCTTCTCTGCGGATCCATCGGTTGTCTGTTCGGCTTCGTGATCGGCTGCGGGGACGACGAGCCGAGCCGGCCCGACAACGAGCAGCCTTCTCTGCTCTTCACACGGGAGGACTCGTCGACGATCCAGTTCCCCGCGTCCGCCCGGACCTGGGTCTGGTGCGGCCCATGGGAGGAGGGCGAGGTTCCGACGCCGACACTGCACATCCTGTTCTTGAGCCTGGTCGATGTCGGCGCGCCCGGATGGGAGCTGAGAGCGGTCTACGACGATTCCTCACCGGGAGACACGCTGCGCTTTCCGAACTACTACACCTGGGACCAGCCCGATAGCGCCCACATCTTCCTCAGAGATCCGCCGAACGAGCTCGCGACCGATCAGGAGGACGCGGGAGGATGGATAGTCTTCCGGCAGGTGCCCTGTCCGGGGGGGCAGGAGGTGGAGTTCGATATCGACGCGGTTCTCGGGAGCGAGCTCGGCGGCATGCCCACGGTCGCGGTCCGGGGGCGGTTCCGCCACGCTGTCACCCAGCCGCCCCCATGGATCGGGAGGTAGACGGCAAGCTCCGCGAGTGCGTCGCGGCGTCGCCCCCGATGCCGGTCATGCACCTTGTCCGCCGCAGCACCCCTGAGGCTCCTGTTCCTGCGGCCCATGCTACTGAGGCCCTTGTGCCCGAGGCTCCTGTTCCTGCGGCCCATGTTCCTGATGCCCCTGCTCATGCGGCCCGCACTTGCCCGGGGACACTCTCTCCCGGGGCTCCCCTGGGCCACCTCTCCCGGGGCCCCCTTCCCCGCGAGGTTCCCGGGCGCTATCTTCGTCGCGACCCCCTCGCGAAGGAGAGATGCTGATGACGACGCCAGTCCTGCTTGCCCGCTGCCCGGCCTGCGGGGCGAAGAACCGGATGCCGCTGGCCAGGATCGGCCAGACGGGCAAGTGCGGGCGCTGCGCCGCCGAGCTGCCCCCGCGGGAGTTCTTCGCCGAGGCGCCGATCGCCGTGGACGACCGGCGCTTCGACCTGATCACTCGCTGGAGCGGGAGACCGGTGCTGGTCGACTTCTGGGCCGCCTGGTGCGCGCCCTGCCGCCAGCTCGCCCCGACGCTCGAGGCGCTCGCGCGAGAGCTGGCCGGGCGCCTGCTAGTGGTCAAGGTCGACACCCAGGAGGCTCCCGTGCTGGCGGCGCGCTTCGGCGTCCAGAGCATCCCCACGCTCGTGCTGCTGCGCAGCGGGATCGAGGTCGACCGCATGGCCGGCGCCCTGCCCCTGACCGCGATCCGCGCGCGCGTGGAGCGCTTCCTGAGCTAGCGCGCCGGCCCGCGCCCGCGGGCCGAGGGCCCGCGCCCGCGAGAGGGAGGACGGCCGACTCCGGAGCGGCGGACGGCCGGCGTCTCGCGCGACGCCCCGGTCCGCCGGTCGGGTCGCCGCGCGCTCCGCGGCCGAGGCGCAGCCGCGGGCGGCCGCGCCGACCGCCGGGCGCTCCGCCTCTCTCCGCGGCCGAGGTGCTCGACGAGCGCGGCGATCATCCACTCCTGGTCGAGCACGCCTCCCGTCTCCCGGATCGAGTGCATGGCCAGCATCGGGTTGCCGACGTCGACCGTCGGGATCCCCAGCCGCGCGGCGGCGATCGGGCCGATCGTCGAGCCGCAGGGCAGATCGGATCGGTGCACGTAGTGCTGCACCGGCGAGCCCGCCCTCGCGGCGCACTCCTCGAAACGGCCGCGCGTCAGCAGGCTCGTGGCGTAGCGCTGCTTGGCGTTCACCTTGATCACCGGACCGCCGTTGAGCGCCGGCAGGTGATGGGGGTCGTGCATCTCGGCGTAGTTGGGATGGAGCGCGTGGGCGCCGTCCACCGAGACCATCCACGAGGCGGCGCGGGCGCGGTGCCAGGCCTCGCGCCCGGGCCCAGCGGCGAGCGAGAGCCGCTCGAGCGCGGCGTCGAGGAAGAACGAGTCGGCGCCGCTCGGCACCTGCGACCCGATCTCCTCGCCGTCGAAGAGGGCGATCACCGTCGTGGCGCGCGCCGTCGCGGGGGCTCGCAGCAGCGCCTCCAGCGCGGCGTGGCAGCCGGCCAGGTTGTCGATGCGCGGCGCGGCGAAGAGCTCCTCGCGCAGGCTGGCCAGGGCGGGCGGCTGCGCGTCGACGAGCTCGAGATCGGCGCCGACGACATCGGCCGGCCGGACTCCCGCAGCGCCGGCCAGGAGCTCGAGCAACGCGCCGGCGCCCGGAGCGCGCCCGCCGTCCAGGCCCAGGATCGGCGCCAGGTGCTTCTGCGCGTCGAGCTTCAGCCCCTCCTGGTTGACCTCGCGTTGGAAGTGGATCGCCGCCAGGGGGATGCGGCAGAGCGGCCGCGCGACCCGCACGAGGGCGACGCGCGGTTCCCCGCCCCGCCGGCGCACGAGCAGCCGGCCGGCGAGCGTGAGATCGCGGTCGGCCCAGCTGGCCAGCAGCGGCCCGCCGTAGACCTCGACGCCCAGCTGCAGGTAGCCGCGGGCCTCGTAGGGCGACTTCGGCTTCACGCGCAGGCCGGGGGAGTCGCAGTGCGCTCCGATGATGCGGAAGCCCGCCTCCGCCGGAGGCGCGGAGCCGACCCGGCCGGCGACGAGCCCGGTCGCGCCGCGCGATAGGTGGAAGCCCTGGCCGGGGCGCAGCCTCCACGGCGCCCGCTCGTCGAGGCGGGCGAAACCGGCCGCCTCCAACCGCGCGGCGGCGGCCGCCACCGCGTGCGCCGCCGTCGGGCCGGCGTGGATGAAGTCCATCAGGTCAAGCGTCGTCTTCCTGGCCCTGTCCGCCGCCATGCCCGCACTCCTTCGCCGCCCGGGTCTCGCCGATCCGCGTCGCTTGCGCGCCCAAGATAGCCTCCCGAACCGGATCGGGCCATCGGGATTAGGCCCGGTGGCGGGGATTCGGTCCGGGACGGCCCGATGCGATCCGAGCCGGCGCGCCCCGTCCCGCCCGGACCCCGCCGGCCCCGAAGGAAAGACCCCCGCCGTGCCGAGAACGGGAAGGAAGGGCGGCCGGGGACCGCGGGCGCGTCTGCGCCCCGCGCGGCGGCCGTCTCTCCGGACCGGTCAGCAGCGAGGCTTCGATGGGGATCGCATCCGCCTGCCGTTTCGCCCCGCGCTTCCGCGCCCCGCGCCTCCGCGCGCCGCGGTTCAGAGCCCCGTGCCTCCGTGCGCCGCGGCGTCCCCTCCTCGGTCTCCTCGCCGGGTTGCTCCTCGCCCCGGGCGCGGTGGCGCAGCTCACGCCGCAGCAGGAGGCGGCGCGCATCGCCGAGATCCAGCGCCGCATCGAGAGCCGCGGCCTGCACTGGACGGCCGGGCGCACGGCGCTGACCGCGCTCACCTGGGAGGAGATGCAGACGCGCCTCGGGCTGCGCATCCCGCCCGAGTACGGCGACATTCCCTCCGGAGGCGGCAAGGAAGATCTGGCTCCGGGCAGCACGGGCGCCGGCGCGCTCGAGGACGTTGCCCCTGCCGCCCCCGCTCCCAGCATGGGCGCGAACGCTGGAGCGCTCGGGGCCGGCGCCCGCGCCCCCAGCGCGCCCGAAGCCGTCGCCCTCGCCGCCCCCGCGCCGGCCGGCGCGGCCGGGCCGCCCTTCGCCCTTCCCGCGCGCTGGGACTGGCGCGAGCTGGGCGGGACGACGCCGGCGCGCGATCAGCGGCGCTGCGGCAGCTGCTGGGCCTTCGCCGCCATCGCCGCCGCCGAGTCGGCCATCCGGATCCACTCGGGCGAGGACGTCGACCTCTCCGAGCAGCAGATGCTGAGCTGCAACCTCTACGGCTACGGCTGCGACGGCGGCTGGATGACGGCCGTCTACCGGCACCTGCGGTCTACGGGCGGTGTCACCGAGGCCTGCATGCCCTACACGGCCGACGACGGCGCCCCCTGCCTGCAGAGCCAGTGCGCGGCGCGGCGTTATCTCGACGGCTACCGCGCCGTGACGACGACGACGCGGGACCTGAAGCTCGCCCTGCTGCGCGGGCCCTTCGCGGCGGCGATGGCCGTCAGCGAGGACTTCTCCGCCTACACCGGGGGCTGCTACAGCCACCCCGACGCGCGCACGCCCAACCACGCCATCCTGATGGTCGGCTGGGACGACACGCTCTGCGGCGGTGAAGGGGCCTGGATCTGCAAGAACAGCTGGGGCACCGACTGGGGCGAGGAGGGATTCTTTCACCTCGCCTACGGGAACTGCTCGATCGGGTTCGGGGCCGAGCAGGTCGACTACACGCCGCCCTCGGGCATCGTCATCGCCCACGGCGTGCCCGAGGATCCGTTGAGCGGCGCGGGGGGCGTCGAGCTGCGGGCGGTCGTCGCGACACCCGGAGAGACGCACGCCGCCGGCTCGCCGAGCCTGCGGTACCGCGTCGGCGGCGGCGCCTTCGCCGCCCTGCCCATGGCGCCGACCGGGGAGCCGAACGAGTTCCTGGCCCACATCCCCGCCCAGTTGGACGGCGCGCTGGTCGAGTACTACTTCGAGGCGGCCACGCTGGAGGGCAGCGAGCAGACCGACCCGCTGGCGGCGCCGCTGCACACGCACCGGCTGCGTTTCGGCTACACGGTGCTCTACGCCTTCGACGGCGAGAGCGGCACCGCCGGTTGGTCGCACGGGCCGGTGACGGACGGTCGCGGCGACCAGTGGCACCTGAGCACGCAGCGCAACCACACGCCGGGCGGCAGCCGCTGCTGGAAGTGCGGCCCGGTCGGGCGGGACAACTACCAGCCGTTGCTCGACGCCGGCCTGGTGACGCCGGCGATCACGCTCCCCGCGCAGGCGATGCTGCGCTTTCATCACTGGATCGACGCCGAGCGCAGCCCGTTCGAGCTGGGGTGGGCCTACGACGGCGGCATCGTCGAGATCAGCCTGGACGGCGGGCAGTCCTGGACGCAGCTCGCCCCGGTCAACGAGTGGCCCTATCGCGCCCGGCGCGGCGCCGCGCCCGGGCCCTTCGCCGCCGGCACGGGGCTCTTCTCCGGATCCGAGGGCTGGCGCGAGGAGCGCTTCGACCTCTCCGGCTTCGAGGGCGAGGCGCAGCTGCGCTTCCGCTTCGGCAGCGACGGCGCGGTCGCCTTCGAGGGCTGGTGTCTCGACGACATCCAGGTGCTGGGACTGGCCCCCGGCTCGCCGCCGGTGCCGGTGCGCCTGTTGGAGTTCGCCGGCGCCTGGGTGGAGCCGAAGATCACCCTCTCCTGGCAGATCGACGACCCCCGGGGCGTCCTCGGCTTCCACCTCGGGCGGTCGCCCTGGCCCGGCGGGCCGTTCGAGCGGCGCACGGCGGCGATGATCGCCGCGGGGGGACAGGAGGAGGATGCCTTCTCCTTCGTCGACGCCGCCCCGGCGGACGCCGAGGGGGCCTACTATCGGTTGATCGCCGTGGAGCTCAGCGGCGCGGAGACGCCGCTCGGGTTGACGCGCGTGCTGCGCGGACAGCAGAGCGCGCCCGCCCAGCGCGCGCGCCTTCTGGCCAATGTGCCCAACCCCTTCGACGCGGTGACCGCGCTGCACTTCGAGCTGCCCCTGGCCGCGGCGCCGAGTCCGGTGCTGCTGGAGGTCTTCGACCTGCAGGGCCGTCTGGTGGCGCGCCCCCTGGAGGCGCGGGAGATGGCGCCGGGCACGCACTGGACGCTCTGGGACGGGCGGGACCTGGGCGGCCGCTTCGTGCCCGCCGGCGCCTACTGCGCCCGGCTGCAGGCGGGGGCCGAGCGGGTCGTGCGCACGATCACCGTCATTCGCTGATCCGGCTAGCGGTTCCCCGCGTCCGGATCGCTCGCTTGACCCGGGGTTCGCCAGCGTGTATCTTCCTTCGCTCCCGTCCGGCGCGCTAACTCCGTCCATCAGGCCGCCTTGGGGATCTCATAAGCGGATCTCCCGCCGGATCGGTCCGCGGAGCGAGTAGACTCCGCGGACGCTCTTTCGGCCGGCCCGCGCCGCGCGGGGCCGGCGGTGTGCGCAGTCGCTGGGAGGATCGTCATGGGCAGCCGACGCATGGTCACGATCGACGGAAACACCGCCACTTCGTCCGTGGCTCACCGGATCAACGAGGTGATCGCCATCTACCCGATCACCCCCTCTTCGGTGATGGGCGAGCTGGCCGACGAGTGGTCGGCCGCCGGACAGCGCAACATCTGGGGCGCGGTGCCCGACGTCATGGAGATGCAGTCCGAGGGGGGCGCGGCCGCGGCCGTGCACGGCGCGCTGCAGGCCGGGGCGCTAACCACGACCTTCACCGCCTCCCAGGGCCTGCTGCTGATGATCCCGAGCATGTACAAGATCGCCGGCGAGTTGACCGGCTACTGCATGCACGTCTCGGCGCGCACGCTGGCCACCCACGCGCTGTCGATCTTCGGGGACCACTCCGACGTCATGGCCGTGCGCCAGACCGGCTTCGCCCTGCTCTCGTCGGCGTCGGTCCAGGAGGCGCACGACTTCGCCTGCATCGGCCAGGCGGCCTCGCTCGCCTCGCGCGTGCCCTGTCTCCATTTCTTCGAGGGCTTCCGCATCTCCCACGAGGTGGCGACGATCGCGGAGTTGAGCGACGACGACCTCCGCCACATGATCACCGACGAGTTCGTCGCCGCGCACCGGGCCCGGGCGATGACTCCCGACCGGCCGGTGCTGCGCGGCACCGCGCAGAACCCCAACGAGTTCTTCCAGGCGCGCGAGGCCTGCAATCCCTACTACGACCGCTGCGCGGCGATCTTCCAGGAGCAGATGGACCGCTTCGCCGCGCGCACGGGACGCGCCTACCGGCTGTTCGACTATGTCGGGCACCCGCAGGCCGAGCGGGTGATCGTGCTCATGGGCTCCGGCGCCGAGGCGGCGCGGGAGACGATCGACTGGCTGACGGCGCGCGGCGAGAAGGTCGGGATGCTGCAGGTCCGCCTCTTCCGTCCCTTCTCGGTCGAGGCCTTCATCCGCGCGCTGCCGGCGACGACCCGCGCCCTCGCCGTCCTCGACCGGACCAAGGAGCCGGGAGCGCTGGGCGAGCCGCTCTACCAGGATGTCGTCACCGCGCTGCGCGAGGGGCACGACGCCGGCCTGGCGAGCTGGACCGGCGACGACTGCCCGCGGGTGATCGGCGGCCGCTACGGGCTCTCCTCGAAGGAGTTCGACCCGGCGATGGTCAAGGCCGTCTACGACGAGCTGGCCAAGCCGGAGCCCAAGAACCACTTCACCGTGGGGATCGTCGACGACGTCACCCGCACCTCGCTGGAGGTCGACGAGAGCTTCGACACCGAGCCGGACAGCGTCGTCCGCGCCGTCTTCTTCGGCCTGGGCGCCGACGGCACGGTGGGCGCGAACAAGAACTCGATCAAGATCATCGGCGAGGAGACGGACAACCACGCTCAGGGTTACTTCGTCTACGACTCGAAGAAGGCGGGGGCGATCACGATCTCCCACCTGCGCTTCGGGCCCCAGCCGATCCACTCGACCTATCTGGTCCGCAAGGCCAACTTCGTCGGCTGCCACCAGTTCGTCTTCCTCGAGAAGTACGACATGCTCGAGTACGCGGCGCCCGGAGCGGTCTTCCTGCTCAACGCCCCCTTCGGGCCCGACCGGATCTGGGACGAGCTGCCGCGCGAGGTGCAGGAGACGATCATCGCCAAGCGGCTCAAGTTCTACGTCATCGACGCCTACGAGGTCGCCCGCGAGGCGCGGATGGGCACGCGCATCAACACGATCATGCAGACCTGCTTCTTCGCCATCTCCGGCGTGCTCCCGCGCGACGAGGCGATCGCCCAGATCAAGCAGGCCATCGAGAAGACCTACAAGAACAAGGGCCAGGAGATCGTCCAGCGCAACTTCGCCGCCGTCGATCACACCCTGGCCAATCTGCACGAGGTGCCGGTGCCCGCCCGGGCGACCTCGGCCAAGCGGATGCCGGGCGCCGTGGCGGACGAGGCCCCGGAGTTCGTCAGGAAGGTCACCGCGCCGATCATGCAGAACAAGGGCTACCAGCTCCCGGTCAGCGCCTTCCCCGACGACGGCACCTGGCCG
>Ga0194112_10008291_pt1 | contig 13394 bp, 9 predicted proteins | sample TA2MahC400mmetaG_FD_146191 | JGI IMG/M metagenome (GOLD analysis project Ga0194112, IMG submission 146191) | Freshwater microbial communities from Lake Tanganyika, Tanzania - TA2015016 Mahale Deep Cast 400m | ecosystem: Environmental > Aquatic > Freshwater > Lake | place: Tanzania: Lake...
GCCCTTGGACCCCACATAGGCGATCTCCAGCACGCGGCTGGAGCCGATCTGCTGCTGGATGGTGTAGCTCCAGTGCTGCAGGTAGGCGCTGCGCAGGTCCCGCTGAATGGCCAGGGCGGAGGATGGCACGGGAACGGGGAAGTCAGCGGGGAACGGGTTCCTGAGCAGCAGAGGATAACGCTGGAAGGGGAAGTAGGTCTTGGACTCGAAGTACGGCGCGTTAAAATACAGCCCCTCGCCCGGGGCCAGCGGGGCCAGGTCGTAATAGATGCCGTAGCCGGCGCGAACCACCGTGCGGCAGTCCCGCGGGGACCAGGCCAGACCGAAGCGCGGCGCGAAGTTGTTGCGGTCCGCGAGGTAGCCCCCGCGGGGGAAGCCGTGCTGGCCGACCGCGCGCAGCGCGCCCGCCGCCGGATCGTAGAGGTTGGCCCGGTCGAAGGCGTCGAAGGGCGGGGCCGAGTATTCGTAACGCATGCCGGCGGAAACCACCAGGCCGGCGCCGAGCCGGTAGACGTCGTGAACGAAGCCGGACCAGGCGCGCGAGCGCAGATTCTGGGGATTGTCCAGCCGGGCGCCCACGCTGAAGCTCGGAAAGCCCTGCAACAGGTCGCCCAGCGGATTCCCCGACAGGCCCAGGAAGCTGATCATGCCGCGTGAAAGCACGTCGCGGTATGCGGTCTGGCGCAGCGCCCGGAACTCGCCGCCGAATTTCAGCAGGCCCCGGCCGTGCTGAAGCGACGCCTGCCCCAGTCCCTGCCAGGTTTCCGAGACGCTGTGCTGCGGGTTGTTGTACTCGTCGCCCAGCGACGAGAAACCGGGCAGCGAGATGAAGCTCAAGCCCGCGTCCCGCGGCCGAGGAGAGAGCACGGGCAGACCCACCTGCCGGTTCAGGTCCCGTCCCTGGTTTTCGTGGAACGATCCCAGCGCGACGCGATGGTAGGCACCCCGAAACTCGGCTATCAGAGCCGGCGTGAAGATGTGCGTCTCGCTGGCCATCAGGTTCTGGGCGCGGCGCGGGATGTTAGTCCCGAAGCCGGGCACCAGCGCGTAGGAGGGGCCCGAGAACGGATCGAAGAGGCCGCGGTCCCCGAAGCTGTAGCGCACCGCCAGTTCGGAGCGCGCCGCCAGGTGCTGGTCGAAACGCACATCGCCCGTGTCCGAGCGGTCGCGCAGACGGGGGGCGGAGAAGAAGTTCTCCCCAGGCTGGCTCCGGTTGGGCAGAGGATACAGGCCGGCCAGGGCGAGGCCGATCGCATCGAGCCGGGCCGCCGGAATGCGGTCTCCCGGGAAAGGACCGCCCGTGAACAGGTCCATGGCCGGTTGGCGGCTCTGCGAGAAATCGCCCTCACGCTCCAGCGCGGTCGGCACGTTGGCGATCCTGGGGATGGCCTCCCGCACGCGCCGTCCCTCGTAGTCGCCGAACAGGAAGGCGTGGTCTTTGCGCAGGGGCAGGCCCAGCGACGCGCCGAACTGGTCGCGCCGGTACTGCGGATTGTGGTCCGGCTGGCGGTCGAAGTAGTTGCGCGCGTCCAGGGTCCCGTTGCGGAAGAAACCGAAGGCGGTGCCGTGAACATCGTTGGTTCCCGATCGCAGGATCACGTTGACCTGCCCGCCGGCATTGCGCCCGAAGGAGGCGTCGTAAGAGTTGGTCAGCACCTCGAACTCGCGCACCGCGTCCACGGACGGGGTGACGCCGATGCCGTTCAACTTTGGATCGCCGTTGTAGACGCCATCCAGCAGGAAGACGCTGGCGTCCCCGCGCGTCCCCTGCACGCTCACGGCGAAGTCGCCGCGCACCGTGCCGGCGGAGCCGGGCGCGGGGGGCATTACTCCCGGGGAGAGCAGCGTGAGTTCGTAGAAGTTGCGGCCGTCCAGCGGCAGGTGGTTGATCATCTGGCCGGGAACCACCGTGCTGACCGAGGCGGAGTCGGTGTTGAGCAACTCCCTCGGCGCGCGCACAGTGACTTCATGGATCAACACGCCGGGGAGCAGCGTCACGTCCACATGGACATCCCGGTTGACGGCGAGATTCAGCTCCTGGATGTGCTTGCGGAAGCCCTCGCGCCCCACTTCGAGCGTATGCGCGCCCGGACTGAGCCAGGCGAACGAAAAATCGCCCCGCTCGCTGGTGAGGGCGGAGCGCGCCCGGCCCGTTTCCTGGCTGGTGATCGAGACCCGGGCTTTCACCAGGGCGTCCCCCGCTTCGTCCAATACCGTGCCGGTGACGGTTCCCCGCCAGGTTTGGGCGGCGGCGATACCGCAGCCCAGCCAGACAGCACACCCTGCTCGAAACCACGAAAGACCCATGAGTAGCCCTGTCATTTACTATGGTAGCAGGCCGTGGGACACCGCCCGCGGGCCATCGCGGCATGAGGATTCTGGCCTTCACCGCCGGGGCGTCCGGCATGTACTGTGGCACCTGCCTGCGCGACAACGCGCTGGCCGCCGAACTCTCCCGCCAAGGACACGAAGTCACCCTGCTGCCGCTGTATACGCCCACCCGCACGGACGAGGAAAACGTCAGCCACCCGCGGGTCTTCTTCAACGGCATCAGCATCTATCTGCAACAGAACTGGCCCTTCTTACGCGGCCTGCCGGCTTTATTCGACCGCTTTCTGGATTCCGCCTGGCTGCTGCGCCTGGCCACGGCGCGCTCCGCCCCGGTTGACCCGAAACTGCTCGGAGAGCTGACCGTGACCATGCTTCAGGGCCGCGACGGCGCCCTGCGCCGCGAATTCGACAAGCTGTCACGCTGGCTGAGTGCGCAGCCGGCGCCCGACGTGGTCGATCTGCCCTATTCGCTGCTGATCGCCCTGGCCCGGCCGCTGAAGGCGCTGCTGGGTTGCCCCGTGGTGTGCACGCTGCAAGGAGAGGACCTGTTCCTGAGCGGCCTCATCGAACCATATCGCTCCCAGTCACTCTCGCTCATCGCCGAGGGCAGCCGCCACGTGGACGCCTTCATCGCTTCCAGCGAGTACTACGCGGGCTTCATGGCGCGCTACCTCTCAATTCCAGAGGACAAAATCCGCGTGGTCCCGCTGGGCATCAACCTGCAGGGCCACGCCCCGGCGCGCTCCGGCTCCGGCGTGTTTCGCGTCGGCTACCTGGCGCGCATCGCGCCGGAGAAGGGCCTGCACCTGCTCGCGGAGGCCTGGCGCCTGCTGCGCAAGGACAAGGACCTCGGCCCGGGCCGGCTGGAAGCGGCCGGCTACCTGCCGCCGGCCAACCGGGATTACCTGCGGGAGGCCGAGCGGATCCTGCGGGCGAACGGGCTGGCGGAGGAGTTCCGCTACCATGGCGAGCTGGATCGCCCCGCCAAGATCCGCTTCCTTCAGAGTCTCGACGTGCTGTCGGTGCCCAGCGCCTACGACGAGCCGAAGGGACTGTTTGTCTTCGAGGCCCTGGCCAACGGCGTGCCCGTGGTGCAGCCCCGGCGCGGCGCTTATCCGGAGGTCATCGCTCGCACCGGAGGCGGGCTGTTGGTCGAGCCGGACAACCCCGGCGCGCTGTCTGAAGCGCTGCGCAGGATGTGGCTCGATGAGAGTCTGCGGAGGCGGCTGGGCGAACAGGGCTGCGCCGCGGTCCGCCAACATCATTCCATCGAGCGTATGGCCGAGGCCACCGCGGCGGTTTACCTCTCCCTCGGCGCGGCGGCGCAGGGGTGACGACATGCTCGAAGTCCAAGACGTATCCAAGCACTACGCCGCGCCGGGCGGGGCGGTTCACGTCCTCTTCGGGGTGAACCTGTCGCTGCCCCGCGGCTCCGCCATCGCGGTCATGGGCCCCTCGGGCTCGGGCAAGAGCACCTTACTGTACATTCTCGGGGCGCTGGAGCCGCCCAGCTCCGGCGTCGTCACCCTGGACTCGCGGGATCCTTATCTGCTCCCCGAGCGGGAGCAGGCGGCGTTCCGCAACGAGAAGGTCGGATTTGTGTTCCAGGATCATTGCCTGCTGCCGCAGTGCTCCGTCCTGGAGAACGTGCTGATCCCCACCCTGGTGGCGCCGCCCGCGGACTATGTCTCGCGCGCCCGCGGGCTGCTCGACCGCGTCGGACTGAGCCACCGCCTGAGTCACCTGCCGGGCGAGCTTTCCGGGGGCGAAAAGCAGCGGGTGGCCGTCGCGCGCGCGTTGATCCGCGATCCGCTGCTGCTGCTGTGCGACGAGCCGACCGGCAACCTGGACCGGGACTCGGCTGGAACCGTCGCCGCGCTGCTGGTGGAGCTGCACCGCGAGCGCGCGGGCATCCTGGTGGTGGTGACGCACAGTATGGAACTAGCGACTAAGATGCCTGAGGTATATTACCTCTCGGGCGGAAAGCTGCACCGCATTGAAGTTCCGGACGCTCCTCGCACGTAGCCTGCTCTACTACTGGCGCACTAGCGCCGCCGCGGCGCTGGGGGCCGCGGTGGCGGTGGCGGTGCTGGCCGGCGCTTTGCTGGTGGGCGATTCGGTGCGGGCCACGCTGGGGGAGCTGGTCTTCGAGCGCCTGGGCAACACTCATCACGTGCTCTCGAGCGCGGGTTTCTTCCGCGAGCGCCTGGCCGATGAACTTGGGTCCGCGGTTCCCGTGATCGCCCTGGAAGGCGTCGTGACCCGCGCGGGCGGCGGGCGGCGCGCCGCGCGCGTCCAGGTGTGGGGCGTGGATGAGCGGTTCTGGCGCTTCCACGGCCGCGGGGAACGCGGGCTTGCCGATCGCGAAGCTCTATCCAGCCCGGCGCTGGCCACTGAGTTGGGTTTGAATCCGGGCGACGCCGTCCTGCTCCGTCTGGAGAAGCCTTCCGCCGTGCCCCTGGAATCGCTGCACGGGCGTAAGGACAATCCCACGCGCGCCGTCCGCCTGCGATTCGGCGGCCCGCTGCCGCCCCCAGAGCTGGGCGAGTTCTCGCTGCGCCCCCGGCAGGGCGCCGTGCGCGCGCTCTTCGTCCCGCTCGCGCGGCTCCAGCGCGATCTGGAGCAGCCCGCCAGGGCCAACGTCATTCTGCTCTCCCAGCCGGCGGACCTGGCCGCCGTCAAGGCCAAGTGCCGCCTGGAAGACCTGGGGATCCGCCTGCGGCCGCTCGATGCGGGGCGCGGCTTCGCCGTCGAAAGCGACGGCGCGATTCTGAGCGACCCGCTCGCCGAAGCTGTTGCCTCGGCGGCCGGAGACAGCGGCGCGGCCTTGACTCCCGTCTACACCTACTTGGCCAATGTCATCCAATCCCACGGCCGGGCGATTCCTTTCTCGCTGATCAGCGCCGTGGATGTGGCGAGCGTCACCCCCGGCGGCATAGCTCTGAACGCCTGGGCCGCTGCCGAGTTGCGCGCCCGCCCGGGCGACGAGGTTTCCATCGAGTACTACCGCTGGCATCCGGACGGCCGCCTTGATACCGAGACCGCCGGCTTTCGTCTGGAGCGCGTTCTCCCCATGACCGGTCTCGGCGCGGACCGCGAGTTGGCCCCGGAATACCCCGGCATCTCGGACGCCACGTCACTTTCCGGCTGGGATCCTCCCTTCCCCATCGACCTGTCGCGCATACGTCCGGTGGATGAAGCCTACTGGGAGCGCTATCGCACCTCGCCAAAGGCTTTCATCGCGCTGGACGGCGGGCAGCAGTTGTGGGCCACGCGGCACGGCCGCCTGACTTCGATCCGCCTCACCGGCGTGAGCCGCGAGGAATTCGCCCGCCGCCTGCGCGCCGCCATCGAGCCTGCGGCCTTTGGGCTTACGCTCGAGAGCCCGCGCCGCGAAGGACAGGCCTCAGCCATCGGCGCGACCGACTTCGCCGAGTACTTCACCTACTTCAGCTTCCTGCTGGTGGTGGCCGCGCTGCTGCTGGCCGGCCTGTTCTTCCGCTTCGGAGTGGAGCAGCGGCTTGCGGAGATCGGCGCCCTGCGCGCCATGGGCTTCGCGCAGGGAACCATACGCAACCTGCTGCTTGCCGAAGGCATAGTCATCGCTCTGACGGGTGCGGCTGCCGGGGTGCTTGGTTCGCTCGCTTACGCCGCGTTCATTCTCCACGGCCTGCGCACCTGGTGGGTGGACGCCGTTGGCACGACGCTGCTGGCTATGCACCTGTCCGCCGCGCCGCTGGTGTTCGGCGCATTGGGCGGAGCGGCCAGCGCCGTCTTCTTCTTGTTGGCCGGCCTGCGGCAGATTCGCAAGGCCACCCCGCGAGCGCTGCTGGCCGGGCAGACCGGGCTCTTCGGGCGCCTCTCCGCGGCGCGCTGCTATGCACCCTGGGTCGGCTGGGCCGCCGCGGCCGCTGCCGCTGCATGGACCGCCTCGGCGGCGCTTGGCATGGCGGGAACGACCGCGGCGTTTTTCGGCGCCGGGGGCCTGCTGCTGGTCAGCGGGCTCAGCTTCACCTGGATCCGGATCCGGCGGCGGCCCGAGCGGCCGCTTCAGCGCGCCGTGGGGCTGGGATTCCGCTACGCCGCTTACCGGCCCGGGCGCAGCATCCTGTCGATTGCCTTGATCGCCTCGGCGGCATTCATCATCGTCGCCGTGGATTCCTTTCGGCGGGACGGAGCGGCGTCCACTGACCGGCAGTCGGGATCCGGCGGCTTCCCCCTGATGGCCGAATCCGCCCTGCCCCTGTATCACGACCTCAACTCGCCGGAAGGCCGCGTCAACCTGGGACTGCCCGAGGACGCGGCGCTTCCTCCCGTGTTCTCGTTTCGCCTGCGCCCTGGTGACGACGCCAGTTGCCTGAATCTGTATCGCCCGCGAAAGCCCCGGATCGTCGCTCCACCGCGTGAGCTGATCGGACAAGCGCGATTCCGCTTCGCCGCTTCTCTCGCCGAAACCGCCGCACAGAAGGCCAACCCCTGGCTGCTGCTCGATGCGCCGCCGCGGGATGGCGCGATCCCCGCCATCGCCGACGCCAACTCGCTGCGATACGTTATGCACCTCTGGCTGGGGGACGTGCTCGAGCTGCCGGACGGCGTGCGCCTGCACTTCGTGGCCGCCCTGGCCGACAGCATCTTCCAGAGCGAGGTCATTGTCTCGCCCGAGCAGTTTGTGAAGGCCTTCCCGCGGGAAGGCGGATTCCGGCTGTTTCTGATCGACGCGGACGATACGGCCGCCGAGGCCGCCGGCCTGCTCGAGGATTCCCTGGGCGACTTCGGCCTGGACGTGGTTTCCACGGCGGACCGCCTGGCCGCCTTCCACCGCGTCGAAAACACCTACCTCTCGACCTTTCAGATGCTGGGAGGTTTGGGGCTGCTGCTCGGCACGGCGGGCCTGGGCGCGGTGCTGCTGCGCAATGTCCTCGAGCGCCGGCGCGAGCTGGCGCTGCTGCGGGCAGTGGGCTACGGCCCCGGCGCGCTGCGCCTGCTGCTTCTTTCCGAGAGCGTCCTCCTGCTGGTGACCGGGCTGGCCGCCGGCACGGCCTGCGCCCTGATCGCCATCGCCCCGGCCTGGTGGGAGCGGGGAGGCCGTCTGCCGTTCGCCTCCCTGGGCGTCCTGCTGGCCGCGGTGCTGCTGGCCGGGCTGCTGGCGTCTTTGCTCGCCCTCCGCCTGGCGACCCGCGCGCCGATCCTGACCGCCCTGCGCTCGGAGTAGCGGGCCTCGCCGGAAGGCGGCCTCACTTTGTTAGCCTGGAAGTTACCCCACTGGCATGAAAACCCGCGTGAAGAGTGCACTGGCGGCGGCCGCCGCAGCTTCCCTGGCGCTCATTCTGGGCGCCGCCGATCCCGGGGAAGGCGATTGGCCCATGTGGGGCGGAACGCCGGGCCGCAACATGGTGGGCGCTATGCGGGGCGCCCCCACGCGCTGGAACGTCCAGACGAAGGAGAACATCAAGTGGGTCGCGCCGCTGGGCTCGCACGCCTATGGCAACCCGGTCGTCTCGGCCGGCATGGTCTTTGTGGGTACCAACAACGAGCTGGTTCTTGACCCCATGCAGGACGGCGACCGCGGCGTGCTCATGGCGTTTCGGGAGTCCGACGGGCAGTTTCTGTGGCAGCACACCTCCGAGAAGCTGGCCAGCGGCGAAGTGAACGACTGGCCCCAGCAGGGAGTGGCCTCCTCGCCCCTGGTGGAAGGCGACCGGCTGTACTACGTCTCCAACCGCGCCGAGCTGGTCTGCCTGGACACCAAAGGATTCGCGGACGGCGAAAACGACGGCCCGTACACCGCCGAGGTTTTCAAAGGCCCCAAGGACGCCGACGTGGTCTGGCGCTTCGACATGATCGCGCGGGTGGGCGCGTTCCCGCACAACCTGGCCAACTCGTCGCCGGTTTCCCACGGCGACCTGGTTTACGTCAGCACCTCGAACGGGCACGACGAAAGCCACGCCCACGTCCCCTCGCCCAAAGCGCCGACCATCGTGGCCGCAAACAAGAAAACCGGCGAGCTGGTGTGGAAAGACAACGCGGTGGGCGGGCGCATCCTGCACGGGCAGTGGTCCTCGCCGGCCCTGGCCAAAATCGGCGACACCGTGCAGCTCATCAGCGGGCAGGGCGACGGCTGGGTGCGCGGCTTCGACGCCCTGACTGGAAAGAGGCTCTGGGAGTTCGACCTGAACCCGAAGAACGCCGTCTGGCCGAAGAACCGGAACGAGATCATCAGCACCCCCATCGTCGTGGACGACGTGGTTTACGTCGCCAACGGGCAGGATCCCGAGCACGGCGACGGGCCCGGCCACCTGTACGCCATCGACGCCACCAAGCGCGGCGACATCACCCAGACCGGCCGCATCTGGCACTACGACAAGATCCGCCGCTCGATCTCCACCGGCGCGCTGCACGACGGCATTCTCTACTACGCCGATTTCAGCGGCTTCCTGCACGCGCTGGACGCCCGGACCGGCAAGCCTTTCTGGGTGCATGACACGCTGGCCGCCCTCTGGGGCTCGCCCTACGTGGTTGACGGAAAGGTGTACCTGGGCAACGAGGACGGCAACATCCTGATCCTCGCGGCCGGCAAGCAGAAGAAGGTGATCGCCGAAATCGACATGGGCAGTTCCGTCTACTCCACCCCCGTGGCGGCCAACAACACCCTCTATGTGGTCAACCGCGACCACCTCTTCGCCATTCATGGCTCCAGCAAGTCCGGACCTGATTGACGAAGTGGGAGTTGCGCACCTTCCATCGGCTCTCGCCCGGCCTCGCGTTCTCAACTTCGCTCACCCCGGTAGGGTCGAGGACTGGCGCCACTGCTCCGTAGGTCCGTGTCTGTAGCCAAGACGCCCTGATGCCGTGAAGTCAGCAGGTTGCGCTCAGGATGAGCCGGCTTCCCAGCGCCCGGTTACGCCATGTTACAAGGGTGAGTTCGTGCCCGAATTCATATTCTCAATCGTGGCTGCTAAGCACGGGCCGTGGGGTGCCGAAGGACTGCCAGGAATCCGGCGGAGTTGGCGGGGGCCGGGGGATTCTGCAGGCGCAGATGGCCTTCGGTGGCCACTCGGTCTTGCCGGCCGTCTGGTCCGCGCGGCGGGCACCAGCCCTCGCGTGACACCTATCTCGTCCGAGAGATAATCGCTGCCCTCCCGCCGCTGCTGTCCCCACCCGCCGCCCCTGCCAACCCGCAGGAATCGGAACGGATCGAAGGTCCGGCGCCTGGGCGCAGGACTGCAGCGGAGTCCGCCGTCACGGCCGCGGCAAGCCGGACGGGAGGAAGCGGAGCGAGGGGTTGGACACTACGGGGTCGGGGTCGGTGATGTTCACGCATCTGGAGAGGGCGGTTGGGGGGGCACGCTTGGAGGTTTGCCATAGTGCTGCGCAGCCTGGAAAGGCGGCGCAGCCAAGATTGGGACGGCGGCCTCCAGGCGGGTCCAGCGCGCGGGTCCTGCGGCAGATGAGATTCGCGAGAGGCACAGGCTGCCCGCGGGCTCCGGCGCGCTCTGGGCATGAAGAATCTCAAGAACTCCGGCATGAGCACCGGCGGTTTGATGTATACTGGCGTGCTCCGGGAGATCCGACATGGGAATTCCGATTGGTGAGACCAAGCCAACCAGAAGGAATCTGCTTTCGGCGGCGCCTCTGGTCGTCTCGCCGGCGACGGCCTTCGGCTACCAGGCCAACGCGAGGATCGGCATTGGCGTCATCGGCACTGGCGGGCGCGGGCAGTATGTCGGCGAGTTGATGACCCGGGACCCCAACTCCCGCATCGCCGCCATCTGCGACAAATACCCGGACCGCATCGACGCCGGGAAGACCAAGATTCCCGGCGCCGACAGGGTGCCCGCTTACACGGACTACCGGGCGCTGCTGAACGACAAGAACGTCGACGCCGTGCTGATCGCGACGCCTGTGTTCCTCCACCCGGAGCATTACGAAGCGGCCGTCCTCGCCAAGAAGCACATCTATTGCGAGAAGCCGGCGGGCGCGGAGGTGGCGGGCTGCAAGCGGATGCTCCGGGCCTGGGAGAAGCGCGACCAGACCAAGCGCATCCAGTTCGGATTCCAGCAGCGCTTCAGCGCGCAGTACCTCAAGTCGCGTTCGTATCTCACCAGCGGCAAGATCGGCGAGATGAAGTTGATGAAGAGCTACTGGGTCCTCGGCTATCTGCCTCCTTCCGCCGTCCCTCAGCCGTATCCGGACCTGCCCGAGGAAGAACAGAAGATTCGCCGTTGGGGAAGCTGGATGAAATACTCGGGCGGCCCGATCGTGGAGCAGGATTGCCACGGCCTGGACACGCTCAACTGGTTCGCCAACGACCGGCACCCCTTGAGCGCTGTAGGTCGGGGCAGCGCCCGCTACAAAGTCCCGTACGGCGACTGGAACACCGATCACCACAACATCATTTACCAGTACCCCGACGGGCTTGAAGGCTGGCTGATTTCCATCAAGCACACCGCGGGCTACCGCGACGTGAAGGAGCAATTCTACGGCTCGCTCGGCATGCTCGAGACTTCGCGCCGGCACATGAAGCTGCACGGCATGACTCCCAACGTGCGATTCAAGAGCGCCGACGACCTGCGGGACACCAGCTTGATGGAGAGAGAGGAGTCCATTTCCGACATCACGCTGGAAGCCACGACTGTCTTCTTCAAGGGCATCCTCGCCGGCGAAGCGTTGGACATGACGAAGACCTCGGTGGATTCCACGCTGACCGCCATCCTCGGCCGCATGGCCATGGAAACCAAGCGGGAAGTCACGTGGGAGGAGATGCTGCGCTCCGCTTGATCACGCGGCTCTTTCCAAAGGCGCCTCTCACGAATCCCAAACTGCATCAGAACGTGGGAGTTGCACCTCCTTCGTCGGTTCTCGCCAGCCCTCGTCCTCAGAGCGTTCCTCGCGTCGTTCTTGGCGTCGTTCCGTGGCAGAGCGGCCCTTCAGTTGGAGACCGTCGCTGTCCGCTGCCGGGGAGGGATGGAATGGGAGGCTGCTTGAACCCCGCCCTGTCGGGCGGAGTTGCCGGGGAGGCGGCTCTGGGTTTCGGGAGCGCGCCGTCGTCCGTCAGGAATTGACGGAAAGCCCGACGCGGGCTGAGAACGGTCGCAGCAATCAGAAGCCGTAATTCCTGCGGCGCGAGGGTGGCAGCGGGATCACGCCGCTGCCCCAGTTGGGCGTGGCCGGGGAGAGTTGCGGCAGGAATTCCGTCGTGCTGGCGGCGTCGAAGCGGACCACACCCCCGGCGCTGATGGCAAAGCGCGTCTCGCTGTGGCCTTCGGAGGTGAAGTCGGCAAGGTAGCCGGCGCCGGCCAGGAACTGGGTGAAGCTCGCGGCTTCCGAGAGGAAGTCCAGAAAACGGGTGGTTTCGATCCACATGTCGCCCAGGCCGTCGAACAGCAGCGACCAGTCCGGCGGCGGCGTGTAGATCGAGAGGGGCCGGTTCTCCTCGTGAGGGTCGAAGGTGCCCAGCCAACTGGACCAGCCGGCGTTGACCTTCACGGTGACGTCGGTGATGGACCACTCGGACGTCGGCCGGGGGGGCGCCGTGGAACGACGCCTCGCCGGTGAGATCGCGCGCTGCCGGCGGGAGATTGCGGCCCTGCGTGCGGAGCTGAGACTGCTGGAGCAGGAGGCGCTCTTGGGCCGGTCCCCGGAGGTGGCCACGCCTGAGCGGGGGGAAGAGAAACCGCCAGGCGCAGGGCCTGGCGGTCATGGGGGTCAGGGGCTACTCGGAACCGTGTTGAGGTTGGCCGTCCGGAATCCAGCCATACTGGAGCCAGCCCTCGTGATCGGGTCCGATGCAGCCAAAGTAGAAGCCGGGGAAGGCGTCGGACAGCCACAGGAAGGCGGAATCGATCGCATCGTCTTGGTCGCGCCGGCGTAGCAGTTCCTGGAAGGTGTCGGACTTGTGGCGGACGGTCTTGTTCAGGACGGTTCCCATCGCCCCGGCGAAGCGATCCATCCGGCTGGGGTGGATGCGGAAGGCGACGCCGGGGCGGGTGTACGGGGTTCGGTGTTGCACTGGTTGCATCAGGTTCTTCATGCGGGGCCTCCTACTTCAGCGCGTAGGCACGCGCGCCGTCCTCCCGCTTGGAAGACTCGATCTTGAGACCCATCTTCTTGCCGAGGCTGCCGCTGAGGAAGCCGCGTACGCTGTGGGCCTGCCAGGCCGTGAGGGACATTATCTCGGACAGAGTTGCACCCTCGGGCCGGCGCAGCAGCTCGAGGACTTGCGCCTTCTTGCTGCCCTCGCGCGCGGGGGCGGCCTGCTGGTCCTCGGTGGCCGCCTTCCTCGACCGGGCCTTCTTCGGCGCGCCCTGGGCGCCCGGTTCGCCGCCACTGGCCGCCGTGGGGGCGGGCGCCAGGCGCTGGATGGCTCGCCAGATGCGGGCGATGGCGGTCTTGCGGTCGGTGAACTTGCGGACCGGCTTGAGGTCGTCGAACGGCACCACGCCGGCAAAGCCGTTCCAGATGTCGACGAGCTGGCCGACCACCAGCGGGCTGGCGGCCAGTTCGGCCTCCGAGGTGATGACCAGGCGCGGCTCGCTGTCGCCAGCGGCCGCGACGGTCTTCTTGGCCTCCTGCGCCGTCGGGCAGGCGACGACGTTGGTTTCGATAATCGCAAAGGCTCTCATGTGATCCAGTCTCCCTGGGGCACCACGTTCCGTGGCCGGCCCCATTCGACGCCCGCCACCCGGTAACAGGGGCGGCGGACCGCCGGGGGCTACCCGTCTTGGCGGGCGGGGTAACGCAGCCGGGCAGCGCTGCGGATGCGGACCTCCCGGTGGGTGGCGAGGTTGAGGCCGTCCCACCCGCCGTAAGGCGACGGGCGGGTGATGCGGACCTTGGTCAGCTTGCCGCTGACCTTGACGATGTAAGTGGAACCGATGGTGACGTCGGCTTTCTTCACGGCCGCACCTCCCCGCGCGCCTGGGCCAGGGCGCGGCGTGCCGCCTCGGCTTCGGGGCTGTTCGCTGGGCACTCGCGGTGCGCCAGAAGATCCTCGAGCGCGGTGATCAGGTCCGGCGGCGCAGCCGCGGCATCGGCGCGCTCGAGTCCGGCGAGCGTGGCCGCCA
>Ga0194112_10008293_pt1 | contig 13393 bp, 8 predicted proteins | sample TA2MahC400mmetaG_FD_146191 | JGI IMG/M metagenome (GOLD analysis project Ga0194112, IMG submission 146191) | Freshwater microbial communities from Lake Tanganyika, Tanzania - TA2015016 Mahale Deep Cast 400m | ecosystem: Environmental > Aquatic > Freshwater > Lake | place: Tanzania: Lake...
TCCCATCGAGACGTCGGCGATGTTCTGGGCCAAGTGCCAGAGCGCCATCAGCGTATGGGTTTTCCCGCCGCCGAAGCCGGTGCTGAGCCGGATGGTCGCCCCAGGCTCCTTGGCGTTCGCCAGGCGGGCGAAAACCGCCTGGATGACCTTGCAGAGCGCCTTCGCGGGGTGGGTGTTCTGGAAGAAGGTGAGAGGGTCCTTGTAGACTTTGGGGGCTTTACCGGAGATCAGGTCGCCGAAATCGGCGGCGAAAATGGCGTCCTCGAGGTCGCCTTTGAGGACCTCCGCGCGAGGCTTGGAACCGCTAAGCACACCCATAACACTCCTCCTGACCGGCTGTTGGCGACGTGCTAGGTCTCTAATGATAAGACAGTCGAGGGGAGCTTACAACGCCAGGCGGGGGACTTGGAAAATGGGGACAGGCAGCAGCGTCCACTCGCAAACAGCGCTCAGGACGCTGTAGCCAGTCCCCATTTTCGTCACCGGGGTTCGAAGCGGGCTTGGAAGAAGCGCAGGTAGCGGGGCTCGTGAGTCATACGGAGGCCGCGGACGCGGTGGCGCTGATCGTGGACGGCCAGCACGGACTCGGCCACCACGTCCATGTGGGCCTGGGTGTAGACACGGCGCGGGATGGTCAGCCGGACCAGCTCGAGGGCGGGCCTGTTTTCCTCGCCGGTCTCCGCGTTGCGTCCCGCCGAAACCGTGCCCCGCTCCATGCTCCGCACGCCGGAGTCCTCGTAGATGGCTGCGGCCAGCGCCTGGGCGGGGTAGTGCTCCTGGGGGATATCCGGCAGGAACCGCCTGGCGTCCAGGAAGACGCCGTGCCCGCCGATGGGCATGACGATGGGGATCTCCCACTCGCGCAGCTTGTCGCCCAGGTAGAGCACCTGCCCGACACGCGCCCGTATATGGTGGTCGTCGAGAGACTCCTCGAGGCCGCGCGCCACGGCTTCCATGTCGCGCCCCGCCATGCCACCGTAGGTGTGCAGGCCCTCGTAGACCACCACCATGTTGCTGGCTTCGTCGTAGACCTCCGGGTCGTTGACCGCCAGGAAACCGCCGATGTTGACCAGGGCGTCCTTCTTGGCGCTCATGGTGCAGCCGTCGGTCAGCGCGCAGATATCGTGGACGATGGCGGCGATGGAGCGGCCCTGCTGGCCCGGCTCGCGCTGCTGGATGAAGTAGGCGTTCTCGGCCACCCGGGTGGCGTCCAGGATGAGCCGGACGCCGTGGCGGGTGGTCAGCTCGCGCACGGCGCGCAGGTTCGCCAGCGAGATGGGCTGCCCGCCGGCCATGTTGACGGTGGCGGCGATGCTCACGTAGGGGATCTTTCCGGGGTGCTGGCGGATGAGGGTCTCCAGCTTGTCCAGGTCCACGTTGCCCTTGAAGGGGTGTTCGTTCAGGGGATCGTGGGCCTCGGGGATGATGACATCGAGGAAGCGCCCGCCGGCCAGCTCCTGGTGCAGGCGGGTAGTGGTGAAGTACATGTTGCCGGGGATGACATCCCCGGGCCGGATGAGAATGCGGGAGAGGATGTGCTCAGCGCCGCGGCCCTGGTGGGTGGGGACGAGGTAGCGGTAGCCGTAGTATTTGCGGACCATTTCCTCCAGGTGGAAGAAGTTGCGGCTGCCGGCGTAGGCCTCGTCGCCGAGCATCATGCCGGCCCATTGCCAGTCGCTCATGGCGGAGGTGCCGGAGTCGGTGAGCAGGTCGATGTAGACGTCTTCGGAGCGCAGCAGGAAGGTGTTGTAGCCGGCCTCAGTGATGGCGCGCCGGCGCTGCTCGGGGGTGGTGAGGCGGACCGGCTCGACCACTTTGATCTTGAACGGTTCGGCCCAACTGCGGCGGGTGGGTTTCATCGCCACTACCTTCGCGCGGCGGGCGTGGCGCTGTCAAGGCGGTGGAGTAGTGCCGGCCAGGAGACGGTGGCGCACTCGCGAGCATGAAAACCCTGGACAGGCCGGGGTGTCCACGGGGGACACCCTAGCCTGTCCCGGTTTTTCAAGGGTGCGTTGCCAGGAACGGCGCGGGGAGATAGTATGTAAGGGACACCCCACAGTTGGATTGTAGTTCGGAGACATCATTAATGTGGAAACGCAGGGATGAGGAGATCACGCCGAAGCCGGCTCCCGGAGCGCCGCCTGCTCCGGTAGAGCCAGCCACACGAGGAGAATCTATGCCAGCCCCTATGCCTACCCCCCCGCCGCCCCGGCCCGCAGAACCGGAAGCGCCCCGCGGCGTCGCTTCCATCGGCAAGTCGGTCGTCATCAAGGGTCAGATCTTCAGCCGCGAAGACCTGTACCTGGACGGCGAGATCGAAGGCACCGTGGAGGTGCCGGAAAACCGGCTCACCATCGGCCCGCACGGCAAGTTACAGGCCAGTATCCGGGCGCGGGAGGTGGTGGTGCTCGGATCGGTTCAAGGCAATGTCGAGGCCGGTGAACGCATCGACATCCGCAAGGAGTCGAAGCTGGTGGGCGACATCAAGACCGGCCGGATCATCATCGAGGACGGGGCCTACTTCAAGGGCAGCATCGACATCGTGAAGCCGGAGGCCGCCAGACCCCCGGTCAGCTCCCGCCCGGCGGTGGCGGAGATCGCGGCGGCGGCGCCGCTGGCGGGCGTCGAGCCCAAGCCGTAGGACGCGCCGCCGCGGCCGGCCATGTCTGTCTTCGCCCGGGACTCGCACGATGAGGCCGGCAGGCAGCAGCCCTACTCGCGCCACAGCAACGGCCTGGAGCAGTTCTTCGGCTACATCCAGGGCGAGCACGGGCTGACGCTGCTGGACCTGTCGGGCGCTTCCCAGGCCAGCGTGGGGCTGATCACCGGGCTGGGGCACCGCCTCTACTCGGAGGATCTGCTCCAGACCCTGGACGAGCTGTTCGGTCGGGGCGACTTCTACGCCAACCAGTGCGACCCGGAGCGCATCGAGCGGCTGCTGGCGCAAAGCCTGAATCTGCCGGAGGCATCCTGCGACGGCGCGCTGGTGTGGGACCTGCTCGAGTACCTGGCCTCCCCGCTGTTGCAGGCGGTGGTGGACCGGCTGCGGCGCATCGTCAAGCCGCGCGCCTACCTGCTGGCCATCTTTCACGGCGACGAGCGCGCCGAGCGGGTGCCGACGTATACGTACCGGATCTGCGACGCGCGCACGCTGTCGCTGGCCCCGCGCGGGCTGCGGCAGCCCGCCCAGTTGTTCAACAACCGCGCCATCGAGAAGCTGTTCCAGGGTTTTGAAGCGGTCAAGTTCTTCCTCACCCGGGACCACCTGCGCGAGGTGATTGTGAAGCGGTAGGCGCAGCTCAGCGGTACCGGCCGCGCAGATCGTTCCAGCGGATGCGGGCCAGGTCAAGGAACATGTTGAGGCTGTCGCTGAGCATGCGCACCTTGGTGCCCTCGGAGTGGCTCCAGCGGACGGGGACCTCGACGGCCTTGAAACCCAGCTTGCGGGCCAGGTAGAGCGCTTCCACATCGAAGCCGAAGCGCTCCAGGCGCAGGCGGCGGAAGACCTGGCGCGCCGCATCGCGCCTGAATAGCTTGAAGCCGCACTGGGTGTCGGCGAAGGGCAGCCCCGCGCTCAGCCGCACCAGCAGGTTGAAGATGCGCCCCGCGTTCTCGCGGAACCAGGACTGGTGGACGCCGATCAGGGAGCGGTCCAAGGCGCGCGAGCCGATGGCCACGGCGGCCTGGCGGGGCGCGGCGGCGTCGAGCAGGCGGGCCAACTCCTCGATGGGCGCGGACAAGTCGGCGTCGGTGAAGAGGATCCAGTCCCCCGAGGCCTCCAGCATCCCGTGGCGCACAGAGTAGCCCTTGCCACGGTTGCCCGGGTTGCGCAACAGGCGCACCTCGGGATGGGTGGCGCGGAAGCGCTCCACCACGGCGACGGTGTCGTCGGTGGAGCCATCGTCCACCACCAGCACCTCAGGGTCCTCGAAATGCGCGTCGCGGAGGTAGCCGAGCACGGCGTCCAGGGTGGCGCCCAGGCGTTGCCCCTCGTTGAAGGCGGGGATGACGATGGAGAGGGAGGCCAAGGGTCAATTATAATGGAGCCTTCCGGACAAGCTGAAGACGGTGCTGAAAAACTCGCTCCCTGTCGCTAGGGCGGACCAGCTGAAGCATGTCCCACACGCAGGCTCAAGCAGTTGCGAGCCTCGTGGGTTAAGCTTTAGCTTGACCAGCGAGTTCTTCAGCACCGTCTGAAGCTTGTCCCACGGCGAAGGAGACGGGATTGTCCCAGGAGCAAGAGTTGTTCCAGCAACGGCTGGAGGGGATCCGCCAGATCGAGGCGCTGGGCTATCGGCCTTACGGTCGGCGGTTCGATTTCACCCACACCGTCGAGGAAATCCGCGCGGGCTACGGGTCAAAGAGCGCGGCGGAGCTCGAGCCCCGGGTCACGGTGAAGATTTGCGGGCGGCTGCACACCATCCGGCGCATGGGCAAGGCGGGTTTCGCGCACCTGGCCAGCGGGGGCGAGCGGCTCCAGATCTACGTGCGGCAGGACTGCGTACCGGAGCGCGACTTCCGGCTGTTCGAGCTGCTCGATCTGGGCGACATAGTGGGCGCGGAAGGCTACCTGTTCCGCACCCGCACGGGGGAGCTGAGCGTCCACGTCGAGCGCCTGGAGTTCCTGGCCAAGACGCTGCTGACCATGCCGGAGAAGTGGCACGGCCTGGAGGATGTCGAGATCCGCTACCGGCAGCGGTACCTGGACCTGCTGGCGGCGCCCGAGGCGCGCCAGGTGTTTCTGACGCGCAGCCGGATCATCGCTTCGCTGCGGCGGCGCCTGGAGGCGCGCGGCTTCGTCGAGGTGGAGACGCCCATGATGCAGCCGCTTTACGGCGGGGCGACCGCGCGGCCCTTCCTCACCCACCACAACACGCTGGACCTGGACTTGTACCTGCGCATCGCGCCGGAGCTGTACTTGAAGCGGCTGGTGGTGGGCGGGCTGGACCGGGTCTACGAGATCAACCGCAACTTCCGCAATGAGGGGATCTCGACGCAGCACAATCCGGAATTCACCATGCTCGAGTTCTACCAGGCCTACACCGACTACCGCGGCCTGATGGATCTGTCCGAGGAGCTGCTGCGGGAGGTGGCGGTGGACGCCACCGGCTCGGCCGAGGTGACCTACCAGGGCCATAAGCTGGATTTCGGACGGCTGCCGCGGCTGAGCATGCGGGAAGCGGTGGTCGAGTTCTGGCAAGGTGGGGAACGGCCCACGCTGGAGCAGGTGAAGGACCCGGAGTGGCTGAAGTGGCACTCCACCAAGGCCACGCCGGGAGAGGCGTTGGTCGACTTGTTCGAGCGCGTGGCCGAGGAGCGGCTGATCCAGCCCACGTTGATCTATGACTTCCCGGTGGAGACCTCGCCGCTGTCCAAGAACAAGCCCGAGGACCCGGGCCTGGTGGAGCGCTTCGAGATCATCGCCGCGGGCATGGAGATCGCCAACGCCTACACCGAGCTGAACGACCCGCTGGAGCAGCGCCGCCGCTTCGACGCGCAACTGGCCCTGCGGGAGGCGGGCGACGAAGAAGCCCACCAGATGGACGAGGATTTCTTGCGCGCCTTGTGTCACGGAATGCCCCCGACGGGTGGTGAGGGCATCGGCATCGACCGGCTGGTGATGCTGCTGACCGACTCGCGCTCCATCCGGGACGTGATCCTCTTTCCCCTGCTGCGTCCGGAGGGCCCGCTGGGGCTGGCCGACCGGCTGCGCGAAGCCGATAGTTGACGCCGTGCCTGCCCGCTTCGAGTTGTTCGTCGCCCGGCGCTACCTGAGGGCCAAGCGCAAGCAGGCGGTGATTTCCGTCATCACCGTGATCTCGGTGCTGGGCGTGGCCGCCGGCGTCATGTCGCTGGTGATCGCGCTGGCCATCAACAACGGCTTTCGCAACACGCTTCAGCGGAATCTGTTGAGCGCCACCGCGGACGTCACCCTGCTCGAAAAAGAGCCTGGCTTCGGCATCGAGAACTGGCGGGAGCTGGCGGGCAAGCTGCGGCAGGCGCCGCGGGTGGTCAGCGCCTCGCCCAGCCTGTACGGGGCGGTGTTTCTTTCGGGGCCGCTGCAAGCCGAGGGCGCCGTGCTCAAGGGAGTGGAGCTCGGGGGCGGGGAAGCCGGGGGCTTGCTGGGCCGCTTGAGGGAAGGTTCCGTGGAGGGGCTGCGGAGCGGGGATCCGCCCGGCATCATCCTGGGCGCGCGACTGGCGGAGAAAACCGGCATGCGCCTGCGCAGCCTGGCCACGGTGATCAGCCCCCAGGGCAACCTGACTCCGCTGGGGCCGTGGCCCAAGACGGAGCGCTTCCGGGTGGCGGGTATTTTCGAATCGGGGTTTTACGACGTGGACGTGGCCTGGGCGTTCGCCTCGCTGGGGGCCACGCAGCGGCTGCTGGGGCTCGAGGACGTGGTCAACGCCATCGAGCTCAAGATCGACGATCTCTATAAAGCTCCGGAAGTGGCGCGGGCGGTCGAGCGCCTGGCCGGGCCCAAATTCGCCGCCACCACCTGGATGGAGCAGAACCGGCAGATCTTCAATGCGCTGCGCATGGAGAAAGCGGTCACCTGGGTGACCATCGGGCTGATCGTGCTGGTGGCCGCGCTGAACATCCTGATCACGCTGGTCATGATGGTGATGGAGAAATACCGCGACATCGCGGTGCTGATGTCGATGGGGGCGCGGCGGGAGCAGATCCGGCGCATCTTCATGTTCCAGGGCGTGCTCATCGGGGCGGTGGGCGCCCTGCTGGGTTTGGCCGCCGGCTACACGCTGAGCTTCCTGGCCGACCGGCACCGCTGGATCCGGCTGGACGAATCGGTCTACGCCCTCAGCTACGTGCCCTTCGACCCGCGCTGGGTGGACGGGCTGTGGATCGCCGCCGCCGCGCTGCTGGTCAGCTTCCTGGCCACCCTGTATCCGGCCCGCAGCGCCGCGCGCATCCCGCCGGCCGAAGCGCTGCGTTACGAGTGAGGCCGGGCGTTGAGAACGCACAGCGTAGGCCCGGTCCGCCGCTCCTCGGAGAGTTGGTCTGGGTGGCCGGGACCGCGCCAAGGAGAGGTGAGTGGGGGCCGGCGTTGGGGAAGTCGAAGATCGGGGTGTGGCCTAGGTTGACGGTGCAAACCGTGAATTCGAGGCGTGGGCCCTCGCGGAGGCGGAAGTAGCGTGTCAGGGTGACGTCCAGTTTGGGGGCGATGTCGCTATGGGCGCTGTTGTATCATTTGATAGATTCTTTTCGCTTGACACTGGGCTGGCTGCATCGTATGATACAATCAGATGGACTGGTGCTTCGACGGACGGCTCGCGTGGGGGCTGTTAAGGTGTGAGTGCTGAGCTTGAGGCAATCCGGCACCACTTGGCCGTCCTGGCACGGCAGAGGCGCAGATGCCGGCTGGGCTGGCCCAGAGACTGGCGACCTACCGAGGTTGTCAACCCGGCGACGGGGGAACCGTTCACAGATTTGGGGGCCTGGGAGTTCGTGGCCGACCTACTGGAGTCTGGCCACCCACTGGAGGAAGTCATCCTCAAGGAGCCGCCCGGTAAGCGTGCCTACGTAATGCGCGTGGATTTAGGGCCCGGTTCACCCCAGCTCTACATCAAGGTTCGACTGGGCAGCGGCGCCATCATCGGGCGGAGCTTCCACTTGAGCCGGATTGGGGAATCGTCGGGCAGAACGGATTCCGAGTACGACTATGAATGACAGTATCGAGATGGATGCAGGCCAAGCGGTTGAGGGGCGCGGTTGCCCTGAGTGTGGTAGTGAGAAGATCCAGACTTCGATCGAGGCCGACAAGTTCGCGTACGGAACGAGCCCTGATGCTCCTCAACTGACGGTGAGGGTGCCGGTCAGGACGTGTTTGGACTGTGGATTCCAGTTCACGGATGAGGAGGCGGAGGACGCACGGCATGAAGCCGTGTGCCGTCACCTTGGGGTCCTGGCGCCCACGGAGGTTCGTCAAATCAGGAAGCGGTATGGACTGTCGCGGCCGGAGTTCGCAACCCTGACACGCCTTGGGGAGGCCTCCCTGGCTCGATGGGAAAGCGGGAGTCTCATCCAAAGCGGCGGACACGACCGGTTCCTTCGGCTGCTGGGGTTCCGAGAGAACGTCGAGCGGTTGAAAGATATGTCGCAGGCGCTCACGGTGCGCCAGACCGACGCAGGGGCAGCCGTCCCGTCGGGTAGCGGCTCAGCGCAGGCCGTGCGGAGGTTTAGGCACCTTGCGAACCCAGAGCGGCACCGACGAATGGCAAGCGGCTTCGTTCTGCGACCGGGCGGCCGGCCTCCCAAGAGGAGGGAGTCGTGTACGTAGTCACGTTCTACTCTTTCAAGGGTGGGGTGGGCCGCACCATGGCGCTGGTTAATGTGGGGGTGGAACTGGCGCGGCGCGGGAACCGCGTGCTCTTGGTGGACTTTGATCTCGAAGCTCCGGGACTGGAGACCTTCAACCTCGGGGTCCGGGAGCCGGAAGCCGCTGGAATTACAGAATTCGTTGGGCGCTACATCGACACGGGAGAGGCTCCCGATGTTGGCGAATATATCTACGAGTGCCCCGGGGTCGGGGGTAAAGGGGGCCGCCTGTGGATAATGCCGGCCGGTAAGCCCGATCCTTCATACCCCGCCAGACTCCACTCAATCGACTGGCAGCGTCTGTACAGTGAGCACGACGGCTACTTGTTGTTCGAGGATCTGAAGGAACAGTGGAGACAGCTGCTGAAGCCGCAGTACGTGCTCATTGACTCCCGTACCGGTCACACAGACGTGGGCGGCATATGCACGCGTCAACTCCCGGATGCGGTTGTCGTCTTGTTCTTTCCGAATGAACAGAATCTCTCCGGATTGGTGAAGGTTGTCAGCGACATTCGCAGGGAGGCAGAGCGTCCAAGACAGAAGAGCATCGCCCTGCATTTCGTGACGGCTAATGTACCTGACCTCGACGATGAGGACCGGATACTAGAGACTCGAATTCGGCGCTTCCAGGAGCTCCTGGGGTATGAGAACCTCTCGGCAACCATACACCATTACGACAGCTTGGCGCTGTTGAATCAAGTCGTGTTCATGCGGGACAGGCCGAGAAGCCGATTGGCGAGGGAGTATCACAGCCTCGTGCGGGTTATTGCCCGCGAGAACCCCGAGGACAGAGAAGGCGTCCTGGAGTTTCTGGACGACGTGATGACCCGACCTAGTCGTGTCACGACCGCAGGTTTGAAGGAACGTCTGGACCTAGTACGGGCGTCGCATCCAAGCGACGGTGAGATCCTGTGCCGCCTGTCGCAATTGTACGAATGGCAGGGCTTGCGCGAGGATGCCGTAGCTCTCCTAAACGAGGCGGTTGCCGTGGGTTATGAGCGCCCGTCAGCGCTCCTCCGTAGGGCAGAACTCCGGTCGTCGGGGGGTGACAACCAAGGGGCGGTTGAAGACCTTTTGAAAGTCCTGGAATCGGAGGGTGCCGGATTTCTTGAAGTGAGCCGCACCGTGCGGTTGCTGCAGAGGATTCGTCCCGACGCCCTCGCGGCGGTATCGCAGTCACCCGCCTTGAGGTCGCTTCGTCCTCGTGAACGCGTCGATGTAGCAGAAGAATTGCTCCGGGATCGCAAGTCACTCCGGGTGGCCGAGTCAATCCTGCGTGAGGCGCTCCTGGATCGGGAATGTACTGTGGCCGAGCACGATGGGGCGAAGACGGGCTTGGTGCTCTGTCTCATAGGGCAGGGACGGTTCCGTGAAGCGATGGAAGCTCTCAGCCCGGCACGGCCGGATCCGACGATCCTCAGTATCCAGTGCGCCTTCAACTACGCGATGGCGGAATGGGGAGAGACGGGCGTGGCGCCAAAGGATTTGCTGTGCCGTGTGGTGGAACTCGATTCGCAGGGTTCCTCGCGGGACACCCCAAACTACAGTCAGTGTCTGGCCATCGCGTTCTGGGCGCTGGGTGAGATGGACTTGGCGCGGGAACGACTAGGGCGGGCTAGGCATCAGATCAGGACACCGCCGAGGTCTCAGTTCAGTGCGTGGCGCTACTTGGAGGTGTCTCCTGCGACTTTCGAGAAGGATCTCGATGAGATCGGCCGTCTAATCGACGGCGAGGATATGGTGCCTGCGTTCGTGCGCCAGAGGATGGGTAGCCCTCGATGAGGTCACACCGCAACGAAGGCGGTCCGCGTCCCGGGCTCTCATTAGGAAACGTAGCTGCAGGTTGGCTGCGTGCTGCGGAGTGAATTGACCTGTGTGACGAGAAGCACGCCGAACGGGCGAACGCTGTGCGCTGCACCGAGAGGGGACTGGAGAAAGCGGTCACCTGGGTGACCATCGGGCTGATCGTGCTGGTGGCCGCGCTGAACATCCTGATCACGCTGGTCATGATGGTGATGGAGAAATACCGCGACATCGCGGTGCTGATGTCGATGGGGGCGCGGCGGGAGCAGATCCGGCGCATCTTCATGTTCCAGGGCGTGCTCATCGGGGCGGTGGGCGCCCTGCTGGGTTTGGCCGCCGGCTACACGCTGAGCTTCCTGGCCGACCGGCACCGCTGGATCCGGCTGGACGAATCGGTCTACGCCCTCAGCTACGTGCCCTTCGACCCGCGCTGGGTGGACGGGCTGTGGATCGCCGCCGCCGCGCTGCTGGTCAGCTTCCTGGCCACCCTGTATCCGGCCCGCAGCGCCGCGCGCATCCCGCCGGCCGAAGCGCTGCGTTACGAGTGAGGCCGGGCGTTGAGAACGCACAGCGTAGGCCCGGTCCGCCGCTCCTCGGAGAGTTGGTCTGGGTGGCCGGGACCGCGCCAAGGAGAGGTGAGTGGGGGCCGGCGTTGGGGAAGTCGAAGATCGGGGTGTGGCCTAGGTTGACGGTGCAAACCGTGAATTCGAGGCGTGGGCCCTCGCGGAGGCGGAAGTAGCGTGTCAGGGTGACGTCCAGTTTGGGGGCGATGTCGCTATGGGCGCTGTTGTATCATTTGATAGATTCTTTTCGCTTGACACTGGGCTGGCTGCATCGTATGATACAATCAGATGGACTGGTGCTTCGACGGACGGCTCGCGTGGGGGCTGTTAAGGTGTGAGTGCTGAGCTTGAGGCAATCCGGCACCACTTGGCCGTCCTGGCACGGCAGAGGCGCAGATGCCGGCTGGGCTGGCCCAGAGACTGGCGACCTACCGAGGTTGTCAACCCGGCGACGGGGGAACCGTTCACAGATTTGGGGGCCTGGGAGTTCGTGGCCGACCTACTGGAGTCTGGCCACCCACTGGAGGAAGTCATCCTCAAGGAGCCGCCCGGTAAGCGTGCCTACGTAATGCGCGTGGATTTAGGGCCCGGTTCACCCCAGCTCTACATCAAGGTTCGACTGGGCAGCGGCGCCATCATCGGGCGGAGCTTCCACTTGAGCCGGATTGGGGAATCGTCGGGCAGAACGGATTCCGAGTACGACTATGAATGACAGTATCGAGATGGATGCAGGCCAAGCGGTTGAGGGGCGCGGTTGCCCTGAGTGTGGTAGTGAGAAGATCCAGACTTCGATCGAGGCCGACAAGTTCGCGTACGGAACGAGCCCTGATGCTCCTCAACTGACGGTGAGGGTGCCGGTCAGGACGTGTTTGGACTGTGGATTCCAGTTCACGGATGAGGAGGCGGAGGACGCACGGCATGAAGCCGTGTGCCGTCACCTTGGGGTCCTGGCGCCCACGGAGGTTCGTCAAATCAGGAAGCGGTATGGACTGTCGCGGCCGGAGTTCGCAACCCTGACACGCCTTGGGGAGGCCTCCCTGGCTCGATGGGAAAGCGGGAGTCTCATCCAAAGCGGCGGACACGACCGGTTCCTTCGGCTGCTGGGGTTCCGAGAGAACGTCGAGCGGTTGAAAGATATGTCGCAGGCGCTCACGGTGCGCCAGACCGACGCAGGGGCAGCCGTCCCGTCGGGTAGCGGCTCAGCGCAGGCCGTGCGGAGGTTTAGGCACCTTGCGAACCCAGAGCGGCACCGACGAATGGCAAGCGGCTTCGTTCTGCGACCGGGCGGCCGGCCTCCCAAGAGGAGGGAGTCGTGTACGTAGTCACGTTCTACTCTTTCAAGGGTGGGGTGGGCCGCACCATGGCGCTGGTTAATGTGGGGGTGGAACTGGCGCGGCGCGGGAACCGCGTGCTCTTGGTGGACTTTGATCTCGAAGCTCCGGGACTGGAGACCTTCAACCTCGGGGTCCGGGAGCCGGAAGCCGCTGGAATTACAGAATTCGTTGGGCGCTACATCGACACGGGAGAGGCTCCCGATGTTGGCGAATATATCTACGAGTGCCCCGGGGTCGGGGGTAAAGGGGGCCGCCTGTGGATAATGCCGGCCGGTAAGCCCGATCCTTCATACCCCGCCAGACTCCACTCAATCGACTGGCAGCGTCTGTACAGTGAGCACGACGGCTACTTGTTGTTCGAGGATCTGAAGGAACAGTGGAGACAGCTGCTGAAGCCGCAGTACGTGCTCATTGACTCCCGTACCGGTCACACAGACGTGGGCGGCATATGCACGCGTCAACTCCCGGATGCGGTTGTCGTCTTGTTCTTTCCGAATGAACAGAATCTCTCCGGATTGGTGAAGGTTGTCAGCGACATTCGCAGGGAGGCAGAGCGTCCAAGACAGAAGAGCATCGCCCTGCATTTCGTGACGGCTAATGTACCTGACCTCGACGATGAGGACCGGATACTAGAGACTCGAATTCGGCGCTTCCAGGAGCTCCTGGGGTATGAGAACCTCTCGGCAACCATACACCATTACGACAGCTTGGCGCTGTTGAATCAAGTCGTGTTCATGCGGGACAGGCCGAGAAGCCGATTGGCGAGGGAGTATCACAGCCTCGTGCGGGTTATTGCCCGCGAGAACCCCGAGGACAGAGAAGGCGTCCTGGAGTTTCTGGACGACGTGATGACCCGACCTAGTCGTGTCACGACCGCAGGTTTGAAGGAACGTCTGGACCTAGTACGGGCGTCGCATCCAAGCGACGGTGAGATCCTGTGCCGCCTGTCGCAATTGTACGAATGGCAGGGCTTGCGCGAGGATGCCGTAGCTCTCCTAAACGAGGCGGTTGCCGTGGGTTATGAGCGCCCGTCAGCGCTCCTCCGTAGGGCAGAACTCCGGTCGTCGGGGGGTGACAACCAAGGGGCGGTTGAAGACCTTTTGAAAGTCCTGGAATCGGAGGGTGCCGGATTTCTTGAAGTGAGCCGCACCGTGCGGTTGCTGCAGAGGATTCGTCCCGACGCCCTCGCGGCGGTATCGCAGTCACCCGCCTTGAGGTCGCTTCGTCCTCGTGAACGCGTCGATGTAGCAGAAGAATTGCTCCGGGATCGCAAGTCACTCCGGGTGGCCGAGTCAATCCTGCGTGAGGCGCTCCTGGATCGGGAATGTACTGTGGCCGAGCACGATGGGGCGAAGA
>Ga0194112_10008307_pt1 | contig 13375 bp, 11 predicted proteins | sample TA2MahC400mmetaG_FD_146191 | JGI IMG/M metagenome (GOLD analysis project Ga0194112, IMG submission 146191) | Freshwater microbial communities from Lake Tanganyika, Tanzania - TA2015016 Mahale Deep Cast 400m | ecosystem: Environmental > Aquatic > Freshwater > Lake | place: Tanzania: Lake...
CTGGGAGATGCATTATAATCATTGTCGCCCACATCAGGGCCTTTCCGGCTTAACTCCGATTGCGGTCTACCGGAAAGAGTACAGGTTATTTGCAACCTGTCGTATGTTAATGTAGTGTGTCTTTACCGCTATGCTCTATGCGATATACGTTCCACTTTTTCCTCCTGTTTTTTTAACAAGGTGGATATTGGAAATCACCATTCCTCGATCAATGGCTTTACACATATCGTAGATCGTCAGGCCTGCTGCAGCCACAGCAACAAACCCTTCCATTTCTACCCCAGTTTTTGCCTTTATTTTTACTTTGGCTTCGATATCGATTCGATTCTCCTTTTCAAAAGGAAAAAAAATCACCTCCACATGGGAAAGGTTAAGGGGATGACACATCGGGATGATTTCGGATGTCTTTTTTGCTGCCATAATGCCAGCTACCTTGGCCACAGCAAAAACATCCCCCTTTAAAACTTCGCCTGACATAATACTTTTAAAAGTATTTGGGTTCATGTAGACGGATCCACGAACAACAGCCTCTCTCAGGGTTTCAGACTTTTTACTGATATCCACCATCTTTGACCGACCCATCTTATCAAAATGAGTGAGTTTTGACATCGTTTCCTCCTCTAAATAATGCAAAGCGCATAGGGCATAGCGCCCCCTCACCCCACCCTCTCCCCCAGGGGAGAGGGTGGGGTGAGGGGATTTCGGTCATTGGGATTTGGGTATTATTTGGAATTTGGTGCTTGGAATTTGGTTATTTCCCATTTATCCTCCGATCGCTGACATATTTCTCTGGCATTTTTTGAATTGATATGTATTGATAAAATGTTTTTCCGGTTTTGTTCTAAGGGCGATGAGGAGGCGTTCCTTTAAATCATGATCGCTGCCACCTTTCCTGATCAGATCCTTCAAATCGATCTCCTCATCCGAAAAGAGACAAGTTCTTATCTTACCATCGGGGGTCAGTCGAAGTCGATTACAATCCCCGCAGAAATGGCTGCTCACCGCACCGATCAATCCAATTTCTCCGATGGCCCCATCGATTTGAAACCTTTTGGCTGGCCCATCCCATTGGCCGGGAGGAATGGGTATCAAATTGCCGACATTTTCCAGCCGGCTCTGGATGTGAGGAGTGGTCAGGATGTCACTTTCTTTCCATCCCTCTCCATTCCCTGAGGGCATATATTCGATAAAACGAACTGTTAAAGGGAGATGGAGGGTCAGCCGAGCAAACGATTCGATTTCGTCATCATTCAATCCTCGAATGGCGACCATATTAATTTTGATGGGAGAGAAGGCCACTCTCAAGGCCTCTTCTATCCCTGCCCATACCCGCTCAAAATTATCTTTTCGAGTGATCTGATAAAACCTTTCCTTTCTGAGGGAGTCGAGGCTTATATTGATTCTTTTTAAACCGGCCTGTTTTAAATCTTGTGCCAACTCTTTTAAAAGGATCCCATTGGTGGTTAGGCTTAAATCTTTTATCTCATCAATTTTGGATAGGCGAGAGATGAAATCGATGATCCCTTTTCTAACGAGCGGTTCTCCACCGGTCAACCTGACCTTTGAAATTCCCTCAGTTGCAAAGACATGGACAATCCTCAATATCTCTTCATAGGTCAGAACTTCCTCATGGGGGATGAGGGAAATTCCATCCTCAGGCATACAATAACAACACCGCAAATTACAGCGGTCGGTAATCGAGATTCGAAGGTAATTGATTTTTCGTTTGTAAGGATCTAATAACATATTAATTAAAAATTCCAATCACCAAATCCCAAGTTCCAAATAATATACAATAACCAAACTCCAATCACCAAGAGATTATGAGTTTCTTAGAACTTTGGTCATTGAGATTTTGGTCATTATTTGGTTATTGGGGCTTGGTAATTGGTTATTCAATATAACTCATCACCTGTTCTTGAAACGTCGTACCCTCCCATCTGGAGGACCGTATGTTTAAACTCCTCTGAGCGGATCGCTTCGATTACTTTTTGAATCTTCTCATCTTCAAAATAGATGGATGGAACGATCAAATCATATCTTTCCTTGGCAATGGGAATGAAGTCCAGATCCATTGCCTTGGCTGCAGGAAGAATTCCTAACCCGGCGTCCACTATCCCACTGGCAACCGCAGAAGCAACAGCCATGTGGGTGAATTCTTCCTTTTCATATCCCCGGATCTGACTGGGTTCAAGGGATAAGGTTTTCAGAGTGTGGTCGAGAAGGATCCTGGTTCCTGAGCCCTTTTGGCGGTTGATGAAAGAGATATCCTGACGCATGAGATCGCTCAGCCCTCTTATACCCTTTGGATTTTCCTTCTGGACAATTAAACCCTGGTCTCTATATGCAAGGTGGATCAACCTGACCGGAATTCCTTTTAAATAATTTCGGATGTAAGGAAGGTTATATTCCCCGGTATCGGGGTCGAGAAGGTGGATACCCGCTATGTGGCAGATTCCATTCTTTATGGCGAGGATACCGCCTAAACTACCTACAGGATGAGATGAGAAAAAAATGGGAGGATAGTGATTCCGTAAAAGATTAGCCAAGAGGTCGAGTGTGAGGTCATGGCTTCCAACCATGACCACGGTATTCAAAATTTCTTCAATGGGCTTAAGGAGTTCAACCTCTGTCTTTTCATTCTCATCCAAACCTTCTGAAAGGGAATCAATTCGAATGATCCCATCGGCTTTGGTCAAAGAGGTGATGATACCAGAGCCTCTTGGCAAAGGAGAGGCGAAGAATTTTCCCCCTACTCTTCCTACTTTCACCCTTAAAAACTCTTCCGTCCCCAGTTTAGAGGGAATCTTTCTCGTTGGGAAGGCTTTTATCTTTAATCTCTCGGGTTTCATCAAATGGAGTGACTGGTATAAGAGCGGTCTCACCAGTTCCTCATAGGCGATGATGGCAGAGACAGGGTAACCGGGGATCCCGATTACAGGACGATCTTTAACTCTTCCTATCAGGGTCGGTTTTCCAGGCATCATGGAGATGCCGTGGCCGAAGACCTCTCCAGATTCTTCAATGATCGACCTTGTATAATCTTCAGAGCCTGCCGAAGAGCCTGCAATCATAAGAATAAGGTCAACCCCTTCGTAATTTGAAAGGATTACGTCCTTAATTTTAATGAAGTCATCTTTGACAATGGGATACCGAATCGGTTCTCCTCCGTCTTCCGTAATCAATTCGCTGAGAACGTAGGAATTGGATTCGATGATTCCGGATGAAAGGTCGGATCTCCGCAAGTCGAATTGAATCGGTTCCACCAATTCTGATCCAGTAGGGATAATCAGGACTCTGGGTTTCTTCTTCACTTTCACTTCCCTATGACCACTTGCGAGCAGTGCTCCCAGATCATAAGATGTAATTTTATGATTTTCAGGAAAGACCATCTCCGTAGCAATCATATCCTCACCGATCGACCTCACATGTTGCCAAGGATAGGCTGCTTCCCTGATTTCTACTTGATCAAAGTCCAGGGGACGGACATCCTCAATCATGATGACCGCATCCATTTCGGGAGGGATAGGATTCCCTGTATTAACAAAAAATGCTTCCTTACCGATGATGAGGGTTTTTGGAGAACCTTCGGTCGCCCCATAAGTGGTCTCAGCTCTGACAGCGATTCCATCCATGGCTGTGCAATGGAAAGGCGGCGATGAGATCTTTGCAAAGATAGGTTCCGCTGTCACCCTGCCTGAAGAATGAACCACAGAGATCGTTTCGATTCCGAGATGAATGAGGCTCGACACCTTAGATGAAACGATCTCCTTCGCCTCAGCCAATGTTTTCTTCTTCAGGTAAATAGTTCGCTTCATGATAACTTCAATATCAAATGCCAAAGCTCACACGAAGTGATGAACCAAAGGTGAATAAATTTCAAATGAAATCCAAAGTTCATCCTTCGACAGGATCAGGGTGATAAACTGAATATGGTGAAGATAAAAGCCATGGTGAGCCTTCGGCATGAGCTCAGTCGAACGCTTGTCGAACCATTGATTTTGGATTTCGACACTCCTTTAGCATTTGAACTTTGACATTGGGAATTGTTTTTTATATAAGGATGACCTCTGCTTCCTCTCCTTCTTCTAAACCTTCTTCATTGATACCGATCTTGATCAAACCATCAGCCTTGACTAAATTCGAAATCGCCCCAGACTTTCCAAAAATAGGATGAACCCAGAGGGTATCCTCCTTCTCTTCTAACTTTACCCTAATATAGTCTTCCCTTCCCGAAACAGAAGGGATATTGCGACTGGCTTTGGCCGTTATCTTTATCCGAGGCAAGATTCCTTCTCTTGTTTGGCCTGATAAGATTTTAAGAATAGGTTTGCCAAAAAAATGGAAGATCACTACAGCAGAAACAGGATGTCCGGGTAATCCAAGAAAAGGTTTTCCATCGATGGCGGCAAGAAGGGTTGGTTTTCCAGGACGGATGGAGACTCCATGGCCAAGGATCTCTGTTTTAGGAAAGGTTTGGAGAATTTCTACTGTCAGGTCTAAAGAACCCACAGAGCTTCCCCCAGTGATAACCACCATGTCCGATTCTCTCAATCCTATCTCAATTTTCTCTTTGAGAGCCTCAAAGCGGTCTTTTGCAATGCCCAGAAAGATGGGAATTCCCCCAGTTTCTTTCACCATCGAAACGATCGTATAGCGATTGATATCTCTCACTTCTCCGAGGGTTGGAGATTGTTCAATCGGAACGATCTCATCACCCGAAGAGATGACGGCTACTTTTGGCCTAAGAAATACATTGACCTCTTTCTTTCCAATTCCAGCCATCAGTCCGACATCTTGGGGTCGAATCCAGTGGCCTTTTTGAAGAACAACCTCTCCTGCTTTAACATCTTCACCTATCTGAATCACATTCTCCAATGGGGAGAGGGTTTTAAAGACATGAAGCGTATAGGAGTCAACACATTCAGTAAACTCGACCATCTGTACAGCATCTGCGCCTTTTGGGACCATTCCTCCGGTTGCCACTTTGACGGTCTCTCCTTCATGAACCTCAATATCGGAGACCTGACCCATTGGAATCTCCCCGGCTAAACGAAGAATAGCCGGATTCTTTTCAGAGGCCCCATAGGTATCTTTTGCTTTCAGGGCAAATCCATCGACTGTGGAACGTGGAAATTCGGGAAGATCGGTAGGAGAAATCACATCCTCATAAAGAACTCTATGGAGGGAATCTTCGATGTTGACTTTCTCAAAGGAAAGTGGTTTGAAACGATCCAGTTTTTTATAAAGTTCTTCAGGCGTCTGAACCTTGAAAAATCCTTTCATTTTTAATTCCAAATGATGCGAATGAAAACGAATGGATCGAATATTTGAGGATTCGTTATATTCGCTGGCATCCCCTCTCCCCACCCTCTCCCCTGAGGGGAGAGGGGAAGGGTGAGGGGCAAATAATAAAATGGCCGGTACCCGTGTTTGGGATATCGGCCTTTTTAACGATTTTATCTCCTTTCCAAACACGGGAGGTATGGCCGTTTCCAGCCACGCCCTGGCGGCCAATTTCCATATCCCCCTCACCCCCGCCCTCTCCCCATTGGGTTAAGGGCGGGGGTGAGGGGGCTTTAGGAAAAGGGCTCGGAGATTCGATTTAATCTTTTTTTAATTGATATCTTATGAAAAGTCAAGGCGTAGGGATTTTTACTTTTTTGGGGGATCTCATTTGGGCAACCGGTCGAAAATGAGCTTTACCTCATTACTCCTGTCTCCAAAGATGTTCATGACCCGGCACTAAAGGCATTCGCTGAATATGCTAAGAAGAAATGGAAGATTAAAGGGGACATTGATGAAAAAAACACTTTATATTTCTTCCTATCACCCTATCTCCTTATCTCCTCATTCGTTCCTTATAGAAGGGCGTCTCTCAGGATTTGGATGGGATGAAAAACTTTTAAACCTGTCAAATGACGAATCTGCATACGGCAACCTTCACAATCAGTAAGAATGATTTCAGGCTTTAAACGATCAATGGCCTCTGCTAAATCTCTCCCGATCTCTTGGGAAATCTCATATTTCTCTTTTTTAAAACCAAAAATTCCCCCTAATCCACAACAGTCTGCCTCGATGTGATCAATTTGAAGACCAGGGATGAGTCTTAGGATTTCGAGAGCAGGAAGACCGATACCCAGAACCCTGAGGTGGCATGGGGCAAAATAGGCTGCTTTTAAGGAAATTTTTTTAAAATCGGTATTTAGATTTCCAGGCTCTCTTAAATTCCTTAAGAACTCAAAGACGTCGAAGAGGTGCTTAGCGACCTCCTCCGATCCAGGGATGGCTAAAAGGTCGCTATATTGATGCTTAATCATATAGCCGCAACTGGTTGAGGAGAAAATGATGTCAGAACCAGAATGAATCGCCTGAAGAAGGGATGGGACATTGTATAAACCCAAGTTCCTCGCTTCTTTAAAATCTCCATTTCCAAGCATGGGTATGCCACAACATCTTTGAAGAGGAAGAGTGACTTCAAAACCATTTGCTTCGAGAATTTGAACGGTGGCTTTTCCTACATCGACCTCATTCGTATTTATATAACAACCATAGAAATAGGCAACCTGTTTTCCCCTTTTGAGGGAGCCGTATCCTCTGAACCATTGTCTGAAGGTGGGAGATTGATATGTGGGAAGTCCCCTCCTTTTATCTATTTTTAAAAACGCATCCACCATCCACTTGACCATAATGTTTTTTAGAAGACGATTAAAAAGAGGGGACAGAATGGACCCGATCCAACCAAAAAAATAGGAATGAGTGAGAAGCCAATCACGGAGAGGCATCCCCTTTTCTTCTAAATATTTGGCCTTGGCGATGAGGTTCAGTTTGGAGATGTTTACACCAGAGGAGCAAACCAAATCACAGAGGTGGCAGCCAATGCAGAGGTTGATCCATTCATCTACAGAGGGGTCCTCCAGCCTTCTGAACCGTTCAGCTCCAGAACCTGCTTGCTTTGGCCCTGGGAAGAGAGGAGTAACCCGGGAAACAGGACATATGGCCATGCAGGTAGTACAACGAATGCAGGCATCCGCATTATTTTTAGACCAAACTTGCTTATTCATTCCTCTACCACATTATCAATCATCCTAAGCTCCAATACCCAAATTCCAAATCCCAAATAAATTCTAGCCAAAAATATTTGAAATTTCCCCTCACCCTTCCCCTCTCCCCCAAGGGGAGAGGGGAAGCCTGCCCGCCGAACAAGTTCTTTGGCAGGCGGGGGTGAGGGGCACAAAAAATGTTAGAAGAAAATTCTCAAATTTAGCCATGTAGAAATCCAATACCCAATACCCAAAATCCAATTACCAAACGTCATAATAATGTTTAGAATTTTGGTGATTGAGATTTTGGTCATTATTTGGTTATTGGTGTTTGGAAAATGGTGCTTCTCTCACATAAAAATATTCAAACAACAAAATTTTTAACTCCCTAAAGCCTTCTTAGCAGCAGTATATCCTGTGCTGATCTCTATTCCTTCTCTTGATTTCTCGTCGATGAAGTTGTGATGAGCCAACATCGTTCCAGCCACCCAGACATTTTCTAAAATCACCTCTCCCTTTTCATCGATCGGCCGAAAGGATAAATCCGTTAATATGCCTGACTGATGGATGGGGTGGGGTTGAGCGTTAAAAAAGGCTTTTTGAAACCATTCCTGTCTTGTAGGGGATTGATGGACAGGAAGGTCAAACAGAGGTTCATAGATCCTTTCCCAATCGGCCTTCAATCCCCCTCCCATAAAACGGCCTGTGGCAAGAATATAACGGTCCGCGGAATAAGAATTCGTGATCGGAGGATGAAAAACTTCGATTGTCTCGCATCGTTTCTTTCTTAGAACGACCTTAGAAACTGAGTAACCTAAAAGAAAGGTTACCCCTTTCCGGAGCAACCTTGCCTTAAATTGGTTAAAGATTCTAATTCCTGGAATGGATGGTGGAAGAACAGGGATTTCGAAAATAGAGGCACCAGTCCTCTTTTCAAGATCTTTTCTCACTCCCATGGGATCATTTACCCCTAAAACAGCAGGAAAGCCAACTGATACCTCATCCTTGATTTGCTTCTTGACTTCTGTGCCAATGAATTCCCTGAAGGTGGGCTGTTCCATCCACCTTGCGATGGCGGTTGCACTGATTTCTGCTTGGGGACCTTCAGGGAGAGAAAGGGTTACCCCTCGACATTTGAATAAATCAGCCAACCGGTAAGCATAAAAATCCTTGTAGCCTTTGAATCCTATGATAAGAGTTTTTTTCTCTTTGAAGATTATCCCTTTCATCATGGTTGATGGAATGAGGTAAGTTGGCCGAAGTGTTCCTGCACCTGTAGGGATAAGACTATTTGTCTCATTTTTTGATTGAAAAGCGTAGGGGGGCGGGAAAAAAGAGTTAAATGAGGATAGTGCCTCCTCGGTCTTTTCTAATCCCACTTTTCCATAAGGGTGTTCGGGATGATCTTTGATCCATTGGGAAAGGCCATCTCTTACCTTCATCGTCTCTGGGAGGAGCCCCAATACATCAATCGTATTTGAGAAGAGGCAGAGGGAACCCATGCCTTTCCCAACAATAAGGACCTTTTGTTTGGCTTCAACGGCTGTCTTAGCAGCCATAAGCCCTGACAGTCCCATCCCAGTAATGATAAGATCGTAATGCATAGATTATCTTTTAAACGTTCGTCGGCAATAAATGCCGACGCTCCAATAATTGTAGCGCCCTCATTTATTGAGGGCGAAATGGATTATAAATTAAATATCCCTTTATAGATCGATTCGATCAACTCTTCTTCTTTAAGGGATGCTCCCCAGAGAATTGGTCGAATTCCTCTCCATCTTTCTTCAAGGAAATCCTTTAAGATTTTATTAGAATCTCCCTCCGCAATTTTTAAATCATGTAACACTCCGAGAAGCCGATAGACGCAAAAACCTCCCTGGCAGGTTCCCTTTGCGAGACGGGTTCGATGAAGTATATCTTGAAGGACTTTTGTCTTTTCCTGCTTCAAGGATTCTTCCACCTCCTCCCTTCCTACCAACTCACAATCACATAAGATCTCTTCCCCCTTTCCGGAAAAAGACTGACTGAATTTTTTTAGTCGGTCTTTAAGCCCTGAAGGCCGGAGTGTGGTAGGGAGGGGTTTTAAATGGGTCGTACAAGGGAGGGAGGTCCCCATCTTCTGACAGACGAGGTCAGAAGTTTTTTCTGCCATCAACCGATAAGTCACCAATTTTCCTCCAGTAATGGTGATCAAATTCTGTATCCCATCTCTCTTCTCATGATCGATCAGCATAAACCCCCGGCTGATGGCTCGATCATCTCCTTTTTCTTCGGGCTGGAATAAAGGCCTAATGCCTGCATAGGCCCGAATGAACCTCGATTCTCGAAGGACAGGGATCATCTTCGATGTCTCATTGATCAGGAGGGAGACCTCTAGAAAGGTGACTTCGAAATTTTCGACTCCTTCCGAACGAATGGATGTCGTTCCCAGAATTGAAACAGTATGGTTAGGTACAATGATATCGCCGTCCGAAGGGGGTCGACAGCGATTGGTCACCCTTTGATTGATTCTCTGATTGGTGATGAGCATAGACCCTTTGGAGAGGGCCATACTGATATGGAGGCCGGCAAGTTTCAAAAATTGATTTGCCCAGGCCCCAGTGGCATTGACAATATAGGATGGATTGATGAAATATTCTTCATCATGGATAAGATCTTTTGCTCGAACCTCCTTTATTTTATTCTTATCGATAAGAAGAGAGTTGACTTCTGTATGGGTAAGAAATTTAGCACCGTGACCTTCAGCGTCTCTAACATTTCCTAAAACCACCTTAAAAGGATCAATCGCCCCATCCGGGACCTGGACCGCCCCGAGGAGGTCAGGGTTCAGTTCAGGTTCCAATTCAAGTGCTTCATCTCGAGACAGAGGGTTGGCTTGAATCCTAATGGTTTCGCAAGATTTAAGAAACTGTTTCTGGAAATCGAGGCCATCTTCAGGAAGGGAGATGAAAAGGCCTCCCGTCTCTTCAATGCATTGAGGCGCAATTTTTCTGAGGATCTTATTTTCAGCGATACATTCCCGCGAAGCTTCTGGATCTGAAATGGCATATCTTGCCCCACTGTGAAGAAGTCCATGATTTCGTCCAGAGGCACCTGAGGCGAAATCTCCCTTCTCTATCAGAACGGAAGGGATGCCCCTTAAAGATAAGTCTCTGGCGATTCCAACCCCCGTTGCCCCACCCCCGATAATCAATACTTCAGTTTGAAGTTTCATTCAGGCCTTCAACTAACTTTCTTGTAAAAGGGGACAGGCTACTTTTTTAAGTCGAAAGATGTTTTGAGATTTTGCGTCTAACTCAGTATTCAAAAAAGTAGCCTGTCCCCTTTTCCTTTTTAGATAAAGAGTTGGTTTTTTTTAACGAGATTTCAACCATTTGTCAAGGGAACCGATCATAGCCACAATTCTTCTATATCTCTTAAATTTAGAATGACAAGCAGGCTGTTATTGTTATCCGACTCTTGACTTTTTTAGTTAATGTAATAAAATGAGGCTAAATTCCTCCAGGAATCATCAGAAGCTTTCAAGGATAGCGTAATGGAGCAAAGCATGGTCGATGTTCTAAAAAGTGGACAACACCTCCTCGATTTAGTTCAGGTAGCCTTTATCCTCACTGATGCCCACACAAAGATCCTTTACATCAATCAATACACCGAACACCTCTTCGGCTATGCGAGAGATGAGATCGAGGGACAGAGGATAAGGATACTTTTCTTGGAGGAGGATCTAACCTATTTCCTTCCAAACATCGCCTACCTCACCCTTTACAAAGATGGCTTTGCCGGAGAAGCCCTCTTAAGGCAGAAGGACGGGAAGAAAATCTTCGTCCACCTCTCCACAGCCTCTTTTAAGGAGGAAGGCGAGGTGTTTTTAACTTTTTCCTTTCAGGAGATTCAGCGGTTAAAGAATTTAGAAAGGGAAAGATTAGAGATGGAGCGGTGGGCGAGCCTCGGAATGATGGTAGAAGAGATTGCCCATCAGGTTCGCAATCCAATCTCCTCCATCGGAGGATTTACAAAGCGCCTTTTAAAAGGATTCTCATCCTCTCAAAAAAGCACATCCTATCTGAATCAAATTCTTCAAGAGACGAAGAGGCTGGAAACGATGATTCAACAAATGGAGGATTATGTTTTGATCCCAAGGCCCATTTTTCAAAGGGAAAAGGTTCGGGAGGTGGTTGAGGCAGCTTTCCAAAGCGTTTCCGAAGAGGCGAGGGAGAGGGGTCTCTCTTTTCATTTGAAAACAGAGATTTTGGAAGGGGACGGATTTTTTTTCATCGATAAAGACTTGTTCATGAAGGTCCTTTCTCGCATTTTGAAAAACAGCATGGATGCGATCACACGGATACCGGTTGCAAAAAAGAGGATGATTGTAGAGGTGGCCCTTTTCATGGCCGGGGAAAGCATTGGAATCTCCATCTCTGACAGAGGGGAGGGGATTGCAAAAAAGAATATCGGCCGCATTTTTGAGCCTTTTTTTTCCACCCGACCTGATCGAGTGGGATTGGGATTAACGTTCGCCAAAAGGGTAATGGAGCAACACGGTGGGAGAATCCAAGTAGAGAGTCGTTTGAAGAGGGGGACAACGGTTACCCTGACTATTCCAAAGGACCGACGTCGGCAGATACGTCGAGAAATGATCTCATCCGAGGTTATGGACACTTCATCTTCCTCTTAAAGATGTCATATCCTTACCAGTCAAAGTTAATCCTTTCACACTCCAAACCAACACAAAAAGCATGGGTCATAAACTCTCAAGGAAAGAACTCTGGATGGGATATTATGGATGAGAAAGTTAGAGAGGCAATCTTCACTCAGGTGGAGAAGGAGCCTTTTGCTAAAAAATTTGGAATCAAACTATTAGATTTGGATGAGGGATTTTCCAGGGTTGAAATGAGGTTCACCCAAGATATGGAGAATATCTTTGGCATGGCTCATGGAGGGGCATTATTTGCCTTGATTGATGAAGCCTTTGAGACCGCCTCTAATTCCCATGGCACCATCGCCGTGGCCTTGAATATGAATATCACCTATTTATCTTCTCCTTCTCCAAGAAGCAGATTAATTGCCGAGGCAAAGGAGTCTAACCGGACCCAAAAGACCGCCCTCTATGATATCAAGGTGTCCGACGATCAAAATAACCTGATCGCATCTTGCCAAGCCCTTGTTTATCGGAAAGGGACGCCACTGCCTTTTCTCGAGGGGGGTAAAAGTTAATTCGATATTTTTTTGTTAACATGGGGTTGACATCCAAGCGATTCAGGTTAAAATTGGAATAAATTCAGAGATGAGAAGTTCTCAAAGAGATCAAGTCAATGAGAGGGAGGTTATGGAAAAGGATCTGATGGAAGTCAAAGTGATGGGCATTGTGGTGGATCCCAAAGCCTCGAACCCTGTGGTCGTTTTAGTAGATCTCACAGGGCAGAAGGCATTGCCCATCTGGATTGGAGTGTTTGAGGCAGAAGCGATTTCAAGGGGACTTGAAGATGTGGTAACACTTCGCCCCATGACACACGATTTAATGAAACAGGTCTTGGATACCTTTCACGTGTCCCTCACACGGGTAGTGATCACCGACTTAAAGGAGAATACCTTTTACGCCAATCTTCATCTCAACGTTGATGGGAAGGAGCTCATTGTGGATAGCAGGCCAAGTGATGCAATCGCCTTGGCCGTCAGGGTGAAGGCTCCCATATTTATCACCAAATCGGTGGTTGAGGCGACAAAACAATTAGGGCCTTTCACCTCCAAACTTTTAGAAGAGCAAGATGAATTGAAATCCATCATTGAAGGTATGAAGCCAGAAGATTTTGGGAAATATAAAATGTAACCCTCTCCTTAAGGCTCCCCCAAATCGTCATCCTAAAAGTCAGATCTTCAATTTTTTTAAATCTTAAGCAGTTGAGCACAGACTTCATTTTTTAGAAAAATTTAACAAAAATTTTTAAGCAGGTGGATAGAACCTTTTGATCTTTTGGGAATTTGTTGTGAAACCTAAAATCTCCTCTCTCCTAAAAATAGAGCCTTTCTAAAATTGAATTGACATACGGGCTTTATTCTGATGTATAATTTTTTGTTAATACAAACGCATTAATTCATAATACCCCCCACCCACCCCTCCCCCTCAGAGACTGTGTCGTAATTAGGGTGAGGGTTGAAAATAAAACGTTCTTTGACAATTGAATAGAGATAGACGGACGTCAAAGTGGTTCTCGTGATAGCCGATTATCCCTCATGTATGCAAAACGGCTGTAACCTCCGTCCATTATCACATCGTCGGAACCAAAAAAGCTGACAGCCCCGTCAGCTTTTCTATCAATCCAGAGACCCCGAGG
>Ga0194112_10008309_pt1 | contig 13374 bp, 10 predicted proteins | sample TA2MahC400mmetaG_FD_146191 | JGI IMG/M metagenome (GOLD analysis project Ga0194112, IMG submission 146191) | Freshwater microbial communities from Lake Tanganyika, Tanzania - TA2015016 Mahale Deep Cast 400m | ecosystem: Environmental > Aquatic > Freshwater > Lake | place: Tanzania: Lake...
ATGCTTCCATGAACGCTGCATGATCGGCGATAGAGCCCTCCATCGCCGCTTCGGCAAGGGCGTTGAAGTCCTTAGTCCAGCCAGTATCGACGCCCGAGGAATCCGCCGACTGCACCGCAGCGAGCCAAGCGGAAATAAGATCATCGAGCCGATCAGACACGCCATTGAATCGATCGCTGGCGAAGCTCAACGCATCGGCCGATGCTGCTGCGCCGGTCGCGAACAAATCCTCCTCGAACTTCGGCAACTGGCCCGTGCCGAACATCGCCTCGTCGCGGACCAGATACGGCGGCACCACCTCCAGATAGCCGTGCTCGCCCGTCTGCAGGTCCAGCATGAACTGCCCGATTGCGCGTTCCAGCCGCGCCAGCTGCCCCTTCAGCACCGCGAACCGCGCGCCCGACATCTTCGCCGCCGCCTCGAAGTCCAGCAGGCCCAGCGCCTCGCCCAGGTCGGCGTGATCCTTGGCCGGTCCGCTGCGACGCGGCTCGCCCCACGACCCGACCTCGACATTGCCGGCCTCGTCCTCGCCCTCGGGGACATCGGAGCCCGGCAGGTTGGGCAGGGCGGCCAGGACGTCACGCAGCCCCCTGCCCTTGTCCGCCTCGATCTCGGCCTGGGCGGCGATCTCGGACTTCAGCGTCTCGACCTCGGCCTTCAGCCGATCGGCCTCGGCCATGTCCTTGCGCCCCATGGCGGCGCCGATGGCCTTGGAGGCGGCGTTGCGGCGCGCCAGCGCCTCCTGGCCCGCCGTCTGGGCCGCGCGCAGATCGCGGTCCAGCGCCAGTAGCCCGTCGACCACCTGCTCGGCCTCATCGACCCCGCGCGACGACCAGCCAGCGACCCAGGCCTCGGGGTTGTCACGGATGGCTTTGATGTCGTGCATGGCAGGCTCGGGCAGGCGGGAGGACGAGCGGGAGCCTTACCGCCCCCGCCTGACTCGACGCAACGGAGAACGCCCTTGACGTTCCCTCCCGTCACGCAGCGATGGGGAGGGGGACCGCGAAGCGGTGGAGGGGCTGTTGGCACCAGATCCGATCATCTACCAGCGCGCAGCAGGAATGCGCCGAAACCTCACGCCACCCGAAGCGCGTCTGTGGCGATGTCTCAAGGGCGGCAAGATCGCGGGGGTGAAGTTCCGACGCCAGCATCCGATAGGATGTTACATCCTCGACTTCTACTGCCCGGCCGCCAAGCTGGCCGTCGAAGTGGATGGAGCCGTACACGGCACGCCGGGCAGGATCGCACATGACCGCCGGCGGACGGCCTGGCTTGAAACGCAAGGCGTCACGGTGCTGCGGTATCCGGCGCTGAGCATCCGCGACGATCTGGATGGAGTGCTCGCCGGGATTCGAGAGAGGATCAGCGGGCGATAGCCGATGTGCGGCTGCAGCCCCTCCACCACTTCGTGGTCCCCCTCCCCGCCTTGCGGGGAGGAAACCTACTTCAGCAGCATGCCGTCGCCGTAGTAGATGCCCTGATCGCCCAGCATCTCCTCAATGCGCAGCAGCTGGTTGTATTTCGCGGTGCGGTCCGCGCGGGCCAGCGAGCCGGTCTTGATCTGACCGCAGTTGGTGGCGACCGCCAGGTCGGCGATGGTGGCGTCCTCGGTTTCGCCCGAGCGGTGGCTCATCACCGCCGTATAGCCGGCGCGGTGGGCCATATCTACGGCGTCCAGCGTCTCCGACAACGTGCCGATCTGGTTGACCTTGATCAGGATCGAGTTGGCCAGGCCCTCCCCGATGCCGGCGGCCAGACGCGCGGGATTGGTGACGAACAGGTCGTCGCCGACGATCTGGACCCGGTCGCCCAGACGTTCGGTCAACAGGCGCCAGCCATCAAAGTCGTCCTCGGCACAGCCGTCCTCGATCGAGACGATCGGGAACCGCTCGCACAGGTCGGCCAGATAACCGACCATGGCCTCGGCATCGAAGGACTTGCCCTCCCCCGCCAGGGCATATCTGCCGTCCTTGAAGAACTCGGTCGCGGCCACGTCCAGGCCCAGGTGAAAGTCTTCGCCGGCCAGATAGCCGGCCGACTGGCCCGCCTTGGTGATGAAGCTGAGCGCCTCCTCGGCAGAGGCCAGGTTGGGGGCGAAGCCGCCCTCGTCCCCGACGTTGGTGTTGTGCCCTGCGTCCTTGAGCGCCTTCTTCAGGGCGTGGAAGATCTCGGCCCCCATGCGCAGGCCTTCGGAAAAGCTTTCGGCACCGGTCGGCAGGATCATGAATTCCTGGATGTCGATCGGATTGTCGGCATGGGCCCCGCCGTTGATGATGTTCATCATTGGCGTGGGCAGCACCCGCGCCGAGATGCCGCCGACATAGCGATGCAGGGGCAGATCGGCGGAAATGGCACTGGCCTTGGCGCAGGCCAGGCTGACTCCCAGGATGGCGTTCGCGCCAAGCCGGCCCTTGTTGTCGGTGCCGTCCAGGCTGATCAGGGCCTCGTCGATCCGACGCTGGTCCTCGGCATCCATGCCGGACAGGGCGTCGAAGATCTCTCCGTTGACGGCATCGACCGCCTTGCCGACCCCCTTGCCGCCCCACAGCTCGCTGTCGCCGTCGCGCAGTTCGACCGCCTCATGCGCCCCGGTCGAGGCCCCCGAAGGCACCGCCGCGCGGCCGAAACTGCCGTCGTCCAGGATGACGTCGACCTCGACGGTCGGATTGCCCCGGCTGTCCAGTATCTGGCGAGCGACGATGTCGGCGATTTCGGTCATGGGAGCCCTGAAGCGATGACGGATGGATGGCGGCGGTCTAGCCCACGGGCCGGGAAACGCCAACCGGCGCTTGCGTGCAATGCGAGCGCAAGCTATGTCCGCGCCTCCCCGACGGCATGGATGCGTAGCTCAGCGGGAGAGCACCTCGTTCACACCGAGGGGGTCACAGGTTCAATCCCTGTCGCATCCACCACCTTTCCCGGCGTTCGTGTAGACGACAGAGCCTGATCGACCCCGAAGGATCGGCCTCGATCAGGTTGCTGGATCGTAGATCCGATCGATGACCTCGGCGACCGGGATGAGGCTTTCGACCTCCGGCTCGAAGGATCGGTCCTGGCCGAGCCTGCGGGCCCAGACGACGGCCGCGCGTCCGCTCCAGTCGTCGGGCGGAGAACTCAGGGTCTCCCGGGTGGTGCCGGTGAAACGCTCGGCCTGGAAGTCGTAGAAGGAGCCGCCGAGGTTGCGCAGGGCCCCGCCGCCTCGCGCGCCGTAGATCGAGGCGTCGATCACCGCCTCCTGCCCCGCCGGCAGGTTCCAGGAGCAGGCCAGCCGGACCACGGCGCCGGTGTCGAGCGTCAGGGTGGCGAGGGCGAAATCCTCGCAGTCCGGGCTGTTTGGACCCAGAGGCCGCCCCTTGGCGAACAGGCTCGAGGCGACCTGCGTCACCACCACCCCATCCAGCATCCACAGGGCCAGGTCGATCAGGTGCACACCCAGATCCATGACGCAGCCGCCGCCGGACAGTGCACGATCATGGAACCAGGGCTTGTCCGGCCCATAGGCGTTGTGAAAGGTCAGATCGACGGCATGGATCGGACCCAGCGCGCCGTCCCGGACCAGGGATTGCAGCCGTTGGCCGGCTTCGGTGAAACGATAGGACAGGTCCACCGCCAGCAGCCGATCCGCACGACGGGCCGCCTCCACCACCGCGCGCACCTCGGGGCCGCTCCGCCCCAGCGGCTTCTGGCAGAAGACGGCCGCGCCGGCCTGCAGCGCCTGGATCGACTGTGCGGCATGGGCCGCGCTGGGTGTGGCGATGACCACGCCGTCCAGATCGAGGGCCATCATCTCTTGGAGGTCGGACATCCGCCGAGCACCTGGCGCCAGGCCCAGCGCAGCTTCGGCCAGGGCGTCCTGAGGTTCGACGACGGCGACGGCCTCGCCCACGCCGGCGTTCAGGATCGCCTCCATGCGGCTTCGACCGATCCAGCCGACGCCGAGGAAACCCAGCCTGGGAAGACGAACCTGCCCGCTCAAGCGAAGGTCACCAGGGCCTTGACGAACCCGTCCGGCCGATCGCGCGTGGCGTCGAGCGCCTGGTCGAGTTGGTCCAGCCCGTAGCCGGTCGAGTACAGCGGTGTGGGATCGAGCCGACCGGAGGCGACCGCCTCCACCGCCTCGCGAACGCCGCGCACATAGGCGGCGGGATCGCGCTCGTGAGCGTTGATCACGTCCAGGCCGCGCCAGTTCCACAGCTGCATATTGACCTGACGCGGTCCGTCCTGGTGATAGCCGGCGATGATCAGCCGCCCGTGTTCGCGGGTCAGTTCGGCGGCCAGGTCGAGCGGCCACTGCTTGCCGACCGCCTCAATCACCCGATCGCAGAAGACGCCCCCGGTCAGGGCCTCGACCTTGCGGATGATGCCGTAGTGATCGTCCATCGGGATGGTCTCGGTCGCGCCCATATCCCGCGCCAGCTGAAGCGAGAACGCCCGTCGCGAGATGGCGATGACACGGGCGCCCGCCTGGCTGGCCAGCCGCGTCAGGATGGCGCCGAGAAAGCCGATGCCCACGATCGCCACCGTCTGACCGGCCTGAATGTCGCTGCGCCGGAAGATGTTCATCACGCATCCCAGAGCCTCGCCCGGGAAGGGCTGATCGGCGAGCTTGGGCGGCAGGACCACCACCCGTTCGGCATCCGTCACGTCGTATTCGGCATAGCTGTGATGAGACAGGGCGGCGACGCGATCACCGACCTCGACCCCGGTCACGCCTTCGGCGACCGCGTCCACGACGCCCCATCCCTCATGGCCCAGACCGCCCGGCTCGGTCGGGAACTGCATCCACTCGGGACCGGACCACGGCGTCAGGTTGCTGGCGCAGACGCCGCAGCCCTCCAGCCGGATGCGGACCTGACCGGGTCCGGGTTCGGGTCGCGGCACGCTGCGTACCTCGAACTGCCCGGGGCCGGTGACGAGCGCCGCCCGCATGGTGGCGGGCTCGACGCCCCGGTTCTTGTCGAGGACGTCGCTCATGCCGTCTGCATCCGCGGCGCGGCTTGCGTGTCGGACTGTTTCGCCTCGGCATCGAACCAGGCGATCGTCGCCCGCAGCCCCTGTTCCAGTCCGACCCTGGGCCGCCAGCCCAGCACCTTGTCGGCCTTGTCGATATCCGGACGCCGCCGCTTGGGATCGTCGACCGGCAACGGCGTGTGGATGACGCGGGAGGCCGATCCTGTCAGCCGTACGATAACCTCGACCAGGTCGTTGACCGTCATCTCTATGGGGTTCCCCAGGTTGATGGGGCCCGGCTGCTCGCCTTCATGCTCCATCAGGGCGATGAGACCGCTGATCATGTCCTCGACGTAGCAGAAGGATCGGGTCTGGGAGCCGTCGCCGAAGACGGTGATGTCCGTGCCGGCCAGGGCCTGGCTGACCAGGTTCGACACCACCCGACCGTCATCCGCCGACAGGCGGGGTCCATAGGTGTTGAAGATGCGCGCGACCCGCACCTGACCGCGACCGGCGCGGTCATAGTCGAAGCTCAGGGTCTCGGCGCACCGCTTGCCTTCGTCGTAGCAGGCACGCGGGCCCGTGCAGTTCACATTGCCGAGGTAGGTCTCAGGCTGGGGGTGGACCGTCGGATCGCCATAGATCTCGCTGGTCGAGGTCAGCAGGAAACGGGCGCCGGTCTTCTCGGCCAGGTCCAGCAGGTGTTTGGTGCCGATGACGCTGGTCAGAAGGGTGTGCTGGGGATCGGCCTGGTAGAGGGGCGGCGAGGCGGCGCAGGCCAGGTTGTAGATGCGGTCGAACGAGCGGCCGGCGATTCGCTCCGGCAGGGGATCGACGATGTCGGCCTTGATGAACTCGAAGTTCGGCCGGCCGAGCGCCTGCTTCAGATTGTCGAGACTGCCGGTCAGCAGGTTGTCGAGGCAGACGACCTCCGCGCCTTCGTCGAGCAGCCGGTCGCAGAGGTGAGAGCCGAGGAAGCCCGCGCCCCCCGCGACGAGGATGCGGCGGGGAGAGACCTGGGCTTGCATGGAGGTGTCCTTGGAGAGGGCGGCGGACCGGCGGGCGAGGGGCCGCCCGATGGCGGCGCGCAGTTCGGCGTCGAGCGTCAGGGCTCGGTCATCGGCGGTGTGGTTTTCCAGAACGCGTCGACGCGCGCCCTGGGCCATGGCCTGGCGGGCGCCTTCGTCCATGGACAGGGCCGCCGCGACATCATCGGCATTTCGGGCCAAAACGATCTCGGTACCGGGTTCGAACAGGGTCTCCAGCCCGTCCCAGATGTCGGAGATGATCGGCGTTGCGCAGGCCGCGGCCTCGAACAGGCGGATGCTGGGGCTGAAGCCGGCCGCCACCATGTCCGCGCGCGTGACGTTCAGGGTGAAGCGGCTGGCGCTGTAGAAGGCGGCGTGATCGGCCGGCGGCACATGTTCGATGCGCTCCACATTGGCCGGCCAGTCGATGCCGAGCGGATACTGGGGCCCCGCCACGGCGAAGCGGAGGTCGGGGCAACGGCGCGCGGTCTCGATCAGCAGGCGCTCCAGCACCGGCTGGCGATCGTCACTGTAGGTGCCGAGGTAGGAGAGGTCCCAGCGCCTGTCCTGCTCCACCGGGGCATAGGTGTCCGTGTCGGCCGAACAATAGAGCGCGCGCGCCGCCGGCGATCCGTAGACGGTCTCCAGCCGCCGCAACGTCGGCCCACCGGTGAAGGAGAAATAGACGTCGTAGTCCGCGATCTGGGTAGGGGACAGATACTCCTCTTCGCCCCGTTCCAGCTTGGCCAGGGTGACCGGCGTGTCGATGTCGTAGAAGGCCACCGGACCGGTCGCCGTCTGCATGGCCCAGCGGCCGACCGCCACCCCGTCCGGCACATAGGAGCCCACGATCACCGCGTCCGCCGCTCGCACCTCGTCGGCCCATCGGTCCAGATCGGCGAGATCGGAATAGTACTCCAGCCGGCAATAGTCCGGGTCCGTCAGGTCTCGATTGGCGGCATACCAGGGAACGTCCCGCTCCAGGAACAGGACCTCATGTCCCCGGCGCGCCAGTGCCCGCAGCAGGCCGCGGAATGTGGTGGCGTGCCCATTGCCCCAGGATGAGGACAGGCTGAGCCCCAAGATGACGATCTTCAGCGGACGCGCGGCGTTGACCTCGCTCATGCTGCGGTTCTCCGGCCCGGCTCCGCCAGCTCCGAACGGAGGAGCGCATCGACCTCCACCGCACGGCGCGCATAGGTGTGTTCGGCCAGGATGCGCTGGCGAGCAGCCTCGCCGATGGCTTTTGATCGCTCGGGCGTCAGGGCGGCGAGATGGTCGGCGACTTCGCGACCGTCGCGCGCCACCAGCACCTCCACATCCGGCTCAAGGAACATCTCGATCCCCTCCCAGGCGTCGGTGATCAAGCAGGCTCCGGCGCCCGCCGCCTCGAACACGCGGGTGGCGGGCGAGAAGCCGACTTCCGCCATGCTGTCGCGCGCCACGTTCAGCACGGCCAGCGGCGAGACGTTGAAGGCGTTGTGCTCGGCCGTCCCGACATGCCCCAGGCGGCGCACATTGGCGGGCATCGGCTTGTCGTCCCATCCGCTGCCGCCCAGCAGGAAGGTGCGCTCGGGCAGCAGGGACGCCGGTTTCAGGAAATACTGCTCGATGCGCCGCTCTCGGTCGGGCAGGCGGTTGGCCAGCAGCGCCAGGTCCACCCGGAAGCGCTCGTCCGTGGGTGCCGGGTGGTGAGTGCTCGGGTCCAGGGCGTTGTAGATCGGGCGGCAATCCCTGGCCCCCATCTGCCGGTAGGCGGCGATCACCGGCGGGCCCCCGCCATAGGTGAAGACATGGTCGAGCCCCGCCAGGGCCGCCTTCAGCGGATGGTCCGGGTTCTGGCGCAGCTCGGCCAGGGTCGCCGGTGCGTCCACGTCCCAGAAGATGCGAAGCGCCTCGGGTCGGGCGTAGCGCATCACCTCCAGCAGTTCGTTGTCGAACACGCCCACGCCGCTGGCCTTGACCACGACATCGGCTTGCGCCGCGCGCTCCATGACGGCCCGGCAGGCTTCCGGCGTGGCGTCATAGACCACCACCTCGGCCCATGAGGGCGGATCGATGTCGCGATGCCGCTGGCGATCGAAGGCATCGGGTTCGAAGAAGGTGACCTGCCAGCCCAGCCTGGCCAACTCGGACAGCATGCCCCGATAGTAGGTCGCCGCCCCGTTCCAGTAGGAGGACAGCAGGCTGGAGCCGTAGAAGGCGATCTTCATCAGACGGTCTCCAGAGGGGTTGATCGGATCGCGGTCGGGGTCAGGCGCTCGGTAATGGCGAGGAGTTCCCGCGCCCGATGAGCGCAGGTGTGGCGGGCGAGAAGGGTCTCCAGTCCGCTGGCCACCACCGCGCGGCGCAGGTCCGCGTCGTGCCGCAGGGCCCGGAGCCGTTCCGTCATCTCATGTCCATCGCGGGCCACCAGGAAGTCCTCGCCGGGTCGGAAGAGATGCTCACTGTCCTGCCAGGGCGCGCTGACGAGCGGGATGCCGCATGCGAGGGCCTCGAACACCCGGATGGTGGGAATGCCGGGCAGCTGCTCGACATAGAAGCGCCGAGGCACATGCACGGTCGCCAGATGGCGAGCGAAGACGGCGGGCGCCGAGGCGTTGGCGATCCAGCCCTTGTACGTCGCGCCGTACCGCTCAAGCAGGTGCCGTGCCTCGGCGGGATAGCGCACGCCATAGATGTCGAGAGGCAGGTCGGCGGCCTGGGCGGCACCCAGCAGGAAGGATTCGAGCTCGGCCGTGCGTTCGCCGTCGCCCCAGTTGCCGATCCAGACCAGACCCTCGCGTCGGCCCTCTTCGGCGGGAGGGTGGAACAGCCTCACGTCTGCCGCCTCGTGCCAGACGAAGACCCGGTCACCCCAACCCCAGCGCCGGTAGACCTCCGCCAGGGTCTCGCCGAAGGCCAGAACCCCGTCATAGCCGGACAGGTCGAAGGCATGGATGGCGTCAGGATCGCTGACGGCGCGGTGATGGGTGTCGTGGAACAGCAGGGTGAACGGGGCCCCGCGCGTTCTCAGTTCGCCGATGACCGCGACCAGGGCGGGATCGTTCCATTCATGGACGATGACCAGGTCGGCGCCGTCGCAGGCTGCCTCCGCCTCGGCCGCCGCCTTGAAGGTGCGCGAGGACAGGTCGGGATAGGCTTGGCGCCAGGGCTCCAGCCCCGCCGGCCCCGCATCCTTGAGCAGGTTGTCCAGACTCCATGACCCTTCCGGCTCCCATGCCGAGATGTCGTGGCCGAGTGCCTGGAGCTCCCTCAGCACGCCACGCAGGAAATGGGCATTGCCGTGGTTCCAGCAGGAGGCGAGCGAATGGGTGAAATAGACGATCTTCAAGCGGCGGCCTCGTGGGAGCGGGTGACGCGGCCGAGCGCGTCCGTGTGGATGGCCAGGGTGGCCGCGACCATCGCGTCCAAGCTGAAGCGTTCCGCCCGCTGACGCGCCAGCGCCCCCAGGCGTTCGGTCTCGGCCGAGTCGTCCAGCAGGCCGTCGAGCGTGCGTGCCAGTCGGCCCTCGTCGCGCGTCTCCACGAAGAGGGCGGCCTCGCCCCAGAGCTCACGAAAGACCGGCAGGTCGGACAGCACCAGCGCACATCCGACCTGCGCCGCCTCCAGCACCGACAGGCCGAAGGGCTCGTATCGCGCGGCGGAAACGAAGACTGCGCTGCCCGCCAGCAGATCGGCGACGCCGCCGGAGCTCAGCCGCCCCAGCACGTCCAGGTGCCGGAAGGCGACGACCGACCCGCCGGTCGGGTCGGAGAGCGGGCCCGCCGCCTCGATCCGGTGGCGCATCCGCCCGGCGGCGGCATCCAGTGCCGCCACGCCCTTGCCCTCGTCCCATAGCCGTCCGGTGGTGACCGCGACAGGGCGCCGATGGCGGCTACTCTCGACCTCGGGCGCCGACCGGCCGTTCCGGACGACCCGGGGCTCCAGGCCATAGCGTCGCGCGGTGGCCCGGGCGAAATCCTGGGACGGCGCGATCAGGGCGGCGCAGGCCAGGTAGCCTTGCCGCAGCCGCTCGGTCCGCCACGCGAACTCGGCCGGCAACGGCTGATCGCCCCGGATCGCATCCCACCAGGTGGCGACGCAGGAGTGGCAGCCGCCGACCACCGGAACCTGGAAGTCGGCACCGGCCGCCAGCATCGGGCTGTTCAGATGCACCAGATCCACACCCTGGGCCACCGCGAGTTCGGCTAGGGCGCGACCCGCCGCGTCCAGGGCCGCCGGCTCCACCTCGGCCCAGTCCAGCGGAAGGCCGGTCACCGTCATCTCGACCCCCAGGGGCAGCGCCGGAGCCTGCGCCGGTGCCGGCCCCAGCACGGCGAGGACCACCTCCACTCCCTGCCCCGCCAGCCCTGCCGCCAGATCGAGGGCATAGGTCCAGACGCCGCCGACGGCGTCGGCGGTCAGCAGGACGCGCGGGGCCCGGGGGCTCGATCTCATGCGGCCGCTTCGTGCGCGGGGATGGAAAAGCCCCGCTCCTCGGCCAGCCACTGCGCCAGTTCGGCCAGGCCCGTCTTCCAGTCCGCCGGTCGGTCAAGGCCGAGCGCGGCCTGCGCCTTTGAAGAATCGGCCACGAAATAGCGCTGGTCGCCCGCTCGCCAGTCGCTGAATTCAACCGCCACCTTGCGGTCGATCAAGCGCTCGATCTGCGCGATCAGCTGACGCAGGCTGACGGCATTGGCGGGACCGCCCCCCAGGTTGAAGGCCTGGCCGGAGACCTGGTCGATCCGCTGCCATGCTGCCACATAGGCGTCGACCGTGTCGCGCACGTTCATGATGTCGCGCACCTGGCGACCGTCTCCATAGAGGCTGATTGCACGTCCCTCCAGCGCCCGGATCAGGAAGTGGGCCACCCAGCCCTGATCCTCGGTCCCCATCTGGCGGGGGCCATAGATGCAGCTCATGCGAAGAACCGCCGCCGGAACCTCGAAGCTGCGGGCATAGTCCAGCACATACTGGTCCGCCGCTCCCTTGGAGCAGCCATAGGGAGTGTGGAAATCCAGCGGTCGGGCCTCCCCGACCCCTCGCGAGCGGATCTGGGGATCGCTCGGCGTCCAGGCACCGTCGACCAGCTCCAGGCCGATGTCGGCCAGGTCGCCATACACCTTGTTGGTGCTGGCGAAGATCACCGGGGTCCGCTTGGCCCGGGCCGCTTCCAGGATGTTCAGCGTGCCCTTCAGATTGATCTCGAAGTCCTGGACCGGCTCGACCAGGCTGGTCGTGACGGCGACCTGGGCCGCGAGGTGGAACACCGTGCTCGCGCGCGCCACGGCGGCGCGCACCGCCGCCTCGTCACGGACATCGGCCACCAGTCGCTCGATCCGATCGCCGTGGCGCGCCTCGAGCCAGGCGAGGTTGCGCTCCACCCCGGCACGGGCGAGCGCATCCAGGATGATGACCCGGCGGCCCTGCCCCGCCAGCCGGTCCGCCAGATTGCTGCCGATGAAGCCGGCTCCGCCCGTGATCAGGATGGGAGCCTGGGCAGCGTCGCTCATGCCACCAGTCCCCGGGCTTCCAGTTCCTGGCGAGCCTCGTTGACCCGGTCGTGCGCTTCCTGGCGCGCGACCCATTCGGCGAGTTCCTCCAGCCCCTGGCCGAAGTCCTGCCGCGCCTCATAACCCAGGATGTCACGGGCCTTGGACAGGTCGGGGATGTTGTGGCGTATGTCGCCGGCCCGCGCCTGCTGAGTGATGCTGGGTCCGATGTCGGATCGTCCCATGGAGGCGGCCTGAAGCTTGGCCACCTCCTCGACGGTGCGGTCCTCGCCCGAGCCGATGTTGAACACCTCTCCGTTCGCCTCGGGCTTGTCGAGGGCCAGGAGGAAGGCCCGGGCGACGTCGGAGACGTGCACGAAGTCGCGCCGCTGCTGGCCGTCTTCGAACACCATCGGCGCCTGACCGTTGGCGATGCGCGAGGCGAAGATCGCCAGCACGCCGGTGTAGGGGTTCGAAAGCGCCTGGCCCGGCCCATAGATATTCCACAGCCGTAGCGCCGTTCCGACCATGCCGTACTGGGCCGTTAGGGTGAGGGTCAGCCGCTCCTGCACGAACTTGTTGATGGCATAGACGCTCTTCAGCGCCGGTTGCTTGGTTTCGGGTGTCGGTGAGGGGATGAGGGGGCGCCCCTGGGCATCCAGCGGATCCCAGCTGCCGTCCGCATTGCGCGGCCCGCGCACGACGTCGCTCATCAGCTCGCCGTCCTGGGTCCGATACAGGCCCTCGCCATAGATGCTCATCGAAGACGCGACCACGACCCGCTGCACTGGCCGTTCGATCAGCTGCTGGAACAGTACCGCCGTCCCATGGTCGTTGACCGAGGTATAGCGATCGACCGCATACATGCTCTGGCCCACGCCCACTTCGGCGGCCAGATGCACCACCTTGCCCACGCCCGAGATCGCGCGCAGCACCATGGCCTCGTCGCGGATGTCGCCGACCAGCAACTCGACCTCGGGGTCCAGTTCGTCCGGGCGCGAGCGATCGGGGTGCACCTGCTCGATCAGGCTGTCCAGCACCCGGACACGATGCCCCTGCTCCAGCAGGGCCCGGGCCAGGTGCCGGCCGACGAACCCGGCTCCGCCGGTGATCAGAATGGTATCGCTCACGTGTCCCCCTCGCACATCTCGAACTTCGGCTCGCGCCTTGGTGGCCTTAACAGCGTTGCCGTACAAGGAACATCTTCATCAACCCTCGGGTTCCCGGTCGCCCCCGCGCCTTGACAGACCGTTCGGGCAGGTAGACCGACTTAGCCTCGTTGTCGGCCCTGGCGACAGGGGTCCGGCCGCAGGTCGGCTTTCAAGCCACGCTGGTCAAGGAACCGGGAACTTTGTAGTTCCTTATAGGGTCAAGCCAGGCGGTTCCCGCGTGAGCGGGCGACACATCAGCGCAGGAGTCCATGTGGCGGGAAGAAAGATACGGGTCGGTCTGGTTGGCGTGGGCAACTGTGCCTCTTCCTTCGTCCAGGGCCTGAGCCACTACGCCGAGGCCTCGACCAATGCGGCCCCGCCCGGGCTGATGAACGTTGAGCTTGGCGGCTATCATGTCGGCGACATCGAGGTCTCGGCGGCCTTCGACATCCATGCCGGCAAGGTCGGGCGCGACGTTTCCCAGGCGATCTTCAGCGCGCCCAACAACACCGTCCGCTTCGCCACGCCCGCCGACAGCGGCGTTCAGGTCCTGCGCGGGCCGACGCTCGACGGCCTGGGCAAGTATCTGGCCGGCGACGTTCAGGAATCGGACGAGGCCCCCATCGACGTGGCGGAGGCGCTGCGTCGCTCAGGCACCGAGGTGCTGGTCTCCTACCTGCCTGTCGGGTCGCAGCAGGCGACCGAGTTCTATGCCGAACAGGCGCTGGCGGCCGGTTGTGCCTTCGTCAACTGCATCCCGGTCTTCATCGC
>Ga0194112_10008314_pt1 | contig 13371 bp, 10 predicted proteins | sample TA2MahC400mmetaG_FD_146191 | JGI IMG/M metagenome (GOLD analysis project Ga0194112, IMG submission 146191) | Freshwater microbial communities from Lake Tanganyika, Tanzania - TA2015016 Mahale Deep Cast 400m | ecosystem: Environmental > Aquatic > Freshwater > Lake | place: Tanzania: Lake...
TGACGCATGGACACCCATATGGACACCAAAGGTTTTTCAGGTAAGCTGTCAGGAGGGATAACCTATTGATTTAATTGGAGGCGGCATCCGGATTCGAACCGGAGAATAACGGTTTTGCAGACCGCTGCCTTACCACTTGGCTATGCCGCCCGAGAAAAAAAATGGAGCGGGAAACGGGATTCGAACCCGCGACTTCAACCTTGGCAAGGTTGCACTCTACCACTGAGTTATTCCCGCTCGCACGTTTTTATATATCTACCATTGATCTTGATGTCAAGGAAAAATGTCGCAACCTCCTGCCCGGAAAAGCAATTGCCTAATAGTTACCCAACTGAGAGCGGTCATCCTGGTTCCCAACTTGTACTTGGGAACTAAATAATGTTAACCGGCATCATTCCAAGGGTTTGCCGCTACCGGGGAAGAGGCCCAGCTGCCCGAGGTCGGCGGCCGGGATCGGGCGGCGGCCCGGGCGGGGCCGGGCGATGCGGGGAAAACCCACCTGGTCCAGGGTCCCGGCCTCGATGTTTTCCAGGACTTCCTGGGCCCGGCGGATCACCGCTTCGGGCACCCCGGCCAGCCTGGCCACCTGGATGCCATAGCTTTTATTGGCCGCGCCCGGCCGCAGGTGATGCAGAAAGACGATCTGCTGGCCGGCCTCCGCCACCGTCACCTGGAGATTGTGCGACCGGGGCTTCAGGCGGCTGAGGGCGGTCAGCTCATGGTAATGGGTGGCGAAGAGGCTGAGGGCCCCGAGGCCGTCCAGGTCGTGGAGGTATTCCGCCACCGCCCAGGCCAGGGAGAGGCCATCGAAGGTGCTGGTGCCCCGGCCGATTTCGTCCAGGATAACCAGGCTCCGGGGCGTGGCCTGGTGCAAAATGGTGGCGGTTTCGTGCATCTCCACCAGGAAGGTGCTCTGTCCCCGGCCGATGTCATCCACCGCCCCCACCCGGGTGAAGATGCGGTCCACCAGGCCGATCTCGGCCCGGGTCGCGGGCACGAAGCTGCCGAGGTGGGCCAGGAGCACGATCAGGGCCACCTGCCGTAAGATGGTGGACTTGCCGGCCATGTTCGGACCGGTGACGATCATCAGGGTGGCCTGGTCGTTGAGGTGGATGTCATTGGGAACGAAACTGCCCGGGGGGAGAACCCGTTCGATGACCGGGTGCCGCCCCTGGGATATCTGAATTCCCCGGCCTTCCTGCAGGCGGGGGCAGTTATACTGGTGCCGGCTGGCCGTTTCCGCCAGGGCGGTGAGGACGTCCAGGGCAGCCAGGGCCGCCGCCACCTTTTTCAGCCGGGAGGCGTGCTGGCCGACCTGCTGGCGGACTTCCTTAAAAAGCTTCATCTCCAACTGCTTGCGGGCCTCCTCCGCTCCGAGCAGCCGGGATTCGTATTCCTTCAGTTCCGGGGTGATAAAACGCTCGGCGTTCACCAGGGTCTGTTTCCTGATAAAGTAATCGGGGACCAGGGGCAAATTCGCCTTGGAGACCTCCAGGTAATAGCCGAACACTTTATTATAGCGCACCTTCAGGGAATTAATGCCCGTCTGCTGCCGTTCCCGGGCCTCTAGCCGGGCAATCCAGTCCTTGTCCTGGCGGGTCAGGGCCAGGAGTTCATCCAATTGGGGGTCGAACCCTTCCCGGATAATGCCGCCATCCTTGACAGCCAGGGGCGGTTCCGGGATGATGGCGGCGTCGATGAGGTCATGGATATCCCTCACATCCTCCAGGTCAGTCTGGTGGGCCCCGGCCAGGGGCGGCAGGTCCGGCGGCAGGTGAGCCCGCAGGGCCGGGAGCTGGGCCAGGGAGTTTTTCAGGGCGATGAGGTCCCGGGGCGTGGCCTGCTCCAGCACTGTCCGGGCCGTGAGGCGTTCCAGGTCGGCCACGCCTTGCAGAAGCTGCCGCCACTGCTGGCGCCAGAGGGCCCGTTCCTGGAAAAACTGCACCGACTCGAGGCGGGCCTGGATGGCCGGCACCTGCTTGAGGGGAAAGCGCAGCCAGGAGGCGAGCTTGCGGCCGCCCATGGGGGTCACCGTGGCGTCCAGGATATCCAGGAGGGAACCCCGGCGGCTGCGGGTGCGGAAGTTTTCGAAGATTTCCAGGTTGCGGCAGGTGGCCTCGTCCAGCCCTAAAAAATCATCCCGGCGGTAGGGGATCAGCCGGGTGAGGTGCTTGGGCGCCCCGGCCCGGTTTTCCTCCAGATAGGCCAGGATCGCTCCCGCCGCCTGCAGACCCCAGGTATGAGAGGTGAGGCCGAAGCCGTCCAGAAACAGGGTGCCGAAGTGGCGTTTCAGCCGCCGGGTGGCAGTCTCCACATGGAACTCGGTGCTGTCCACGTAATGCAGGCTGGGAGGGGAGGCAAATCCTGGCAGGTAAGCGGTGGTTTCCGCCGGGGGAGAGCCCTCCGGCAGCAACAGTTCCACCGGCCGCAGGCGGTAAAGCTCTTCCCACAAGGCTTCCAGCCCCTGGCCCTCGGTGAGTCGAAAATCCCCGGTGGATAATTCCACCCCGGCCAGCCCCCAGGCCGCGCCCCGCCAGATAGCCGCGGCCAGGAAATTTTCGTCCTTGGCGGCCAGCTTGTCCGGATCGACGATGAGACCCCGGGTCAGGACCCGGGTCACCTCCCGGCGCACTAGCCCCTTGGCCTGGGCCGGCTCCTCCACCTGGTCGCAGATGACCAGCCGATGGCCCTGTTCCAGGAGGCGGGCGATATAGACCTCCGCCGCGTGCAGGGGAAACCCGGCCATGGGGATGGGCTCCTCCTCCGCCCGGCTGCGGCTGGTGAGGGCGATGTTCAGGGCCTGGGCGGCTGTCTGGGCGTCCTGAAAAAAGAGTTCGTAAAAATCCCCCATCTGGAACAGGAGCAAGCCGTCGGGATGCTGGGCCTTAAGGTCCAGATACTGCCGCAGCATGGGGGTGATCTTGTCGGGCGGGGCCTCGCGCATGCCTGTATTGTATCGCAAATGACGGGGGAGAGGGCAACTGATTATTCTATCACTACACCGCCATTTAATTTAGGGACGCTCCCAACATTCTTTTGGGCGAGAGGCCCTATATTACTCATATACTTCATAACAATGATTACTAGGCGGAATGTCAGCTATAATGTTTTCATAAAAAGAATTTTTCCCTCTTGTTTCTATCCGTTGCCACTCTCTTATTCGGTGTTGGTCTCTGTCCCGAAGCCCAGGGAACGTAGTTCCGGATGGGCCAGGAAAAAGGCCAGGGCCAGGAGTGCGGCCAGGCCGGCCCCCAGGCGCACCGTCAGGCAGGGACCGAGATAATCACCGAGGATGCCGTAGACAAAATTGCCCAGCGGCGTAAAGCCCAGAAAAGTGAGGCTGAAAAGCGACATGATGCGGCCCCGCATGTCGTCCGGGACATTTAACTGCAGGAGGCTGTTGGCGGTGGAGACGTTGATGGTCATCCCGAAACCGGCCAGGAAAAGATATCCTACGGCCAGGTTGTAGGAGCGGATGCAGGAAAAGAGGAAGAGGGCCAGAAACATGAGGCAGGCACCGCCCCAGAAAAAAACCATGGGGGGGTAGTGGCGGATAAAGGTGGCCAGGACCAGGGCCCCGGCAAAGGCCCCTATCCCGGCGGCGGCCATCAGAAAGCCATAGCCCTGGGGGCCGGCTGCCAGGACATCCCGGGCGATCATGGGCAGAAGCACGCTGTAGGACAGGGCAAAGACGGAGTTGCAGGCCGTGATCAGCAGAAGCCAGCCTAATTCCGGACGCTGACGGCGGATAAAGCTCAGGAGTTCTGTTACCCCGGTCCGGATCTTGGGGCGGGGAGTGAGATTGGGACGTTGCTCCAGCCGCATGAGGGAAAGGCACAGGAGGGGAGCCAGGTAGCTGAATGAATTTATGAAAAAACAGTTGGCGATGCCCACGGTGGCAATGAGAAAACCGGCCACCGCCGGACCCAGGGCCCGGGTGCCGTTAAACAGGCTGGAGTTCAGGGCGATGGCATTGGGAAGATCGGCCTTGCCCACTAAATCAACGATAAAGGACTGGCGGCCGGGTATGTCAAAGGCCATGGCCGCGCCCACACCAAAAGTCACCACCATGATGTGCCAGACGGTCACCGAATCAAAAAAGACCAGCAGGCCTAAAATCATGGCCAACACCAGACCGGCGGTGTTGGTGGCCAGGAGCATCCGCCTTTTGTTGGCGTGGTCGGCGATCACTCCCCCCCAGAAGGAAAAGAGCAGCATGGGCAGGGTGTTCAGAGCCCCGGCCAGACCCAGCATGAAAGCCGAATCAGTGAGCAGCAGTACCAGCCACCCCTGGGCCACGGCCTGCATCCAGCTGCCCACCAGGGAAACGGAGTGTCCTAAAAAGAAAAGACGATAGTTGTAATGGCGGAAGGAGGCGAAGGTATCGGCAAAAACGAGGGGCATGTTAATTATGGGCGTTCAGCTCTCAGCAATCAGCTCTCAACCTAAACAATATGTTAAGCAATTTTACCCTCGTGCCCAAGTTCAACTTGGGCACGAAAACGAAAGCCCATTGTTTTTTCTAGACGCAGACCCCCTACTTTTCATTCAAGACCCGGCGCAGGTCATCCCCTTCCAGGATTTCCTGGTCCAGCAGCAGCTTGGCCACCCGGTCCAGGACGTCTCTTTTGCCCGCCAGTATTTCCTGGGCCCGGTTATAGGCCTGGATGACCAGAGAACTCACCTCCCGGTCGATTTCCTGGGCCGTGGCCTCGCTGTAATCCTTGGCCGAGGGCGGCATCATGGTTTCCAGGAACAGGGGCCGGCGGTCGCGTTCAAAGGCGATGGGGCCCAGGGTTGGGCTCATGCCATATTCCCGGACCATGCTGCGGGCGATGTCGGTGGCCCGGAAAAGATCGTTCTGGGCCCCGGTGGAGGCTTCCTGAAAGATCAGCTCTTCTGCTGCCCGGCCGCCCAGGAGTACGGCCAGACGATCCTCCAGTTCGCTTTTGGTCATCAGATACCTGTCCTCGGTGGGCAGTTGCAGGGTGTACCCCAAGGCCCCGATACCCCTTGGAATAATGGAAACCCGGTGCACCGGGTCCGCAGTGGGGAGAGATTCGGCCACCAAAGCGTGCCCGGTCTCGTGATAGGCCACGATCTCTTTTTCCCGGGGGTTCATGACCCGGTTGCGTTTTTCCAGGCCGGCCATGACCCGGTCGATGGCCTCCTCAAAGTCAGCCATGGCCGCGGCTGATTTGTTCTTCCGGGCGGCCAGGAGGGCCGCTTCATTGACGATGTTGGCCAGGTCGGCGCCCACCATGCCGGGAGTGCGGGCCGCTATCTTACGCAGGTCCACGTCCTCGGCCAGCTTCACGCCCCTCACGTGCACCCGGAGAATTTCTTCCCGGCCCCTGAGACCGGGCCGGTCCACGAGAATCTGGCGGTCAAAACGGCCCGGCCGGATCAGGGCCGGATCCAGAATTTCCGGCCGGTTGGTGGCCGACATGATGATGACCCCCTTGCGGGTGTCAAAGCCGTCCATTTCCGAGAGCAACTGGTTGAGGGTGTTTTCCCGTTCCTCATGCCCGCCGGTGATGGGGCTGAGGCTCCGGGCCTTGCCGATGGCGTCGAGTTCGTCAATGAAAATGATGCAGGGGGCCTTTTCCTCGGCTTGGGCAAAGAGATCCCGCACCCGGGCCGCGCCCACCCCCACGAACATTTCCACAAAATCGGAGCCGGTGAGACTCAGGAAAGGCACCCCCGCCTCTCCGGCCACGGCCCGGCCCAGCAGGGTTTTCCCGGTGCCCGGCGGCCCCACCAGGAGCACGCCCTTGGGGATCTTGCCCCCCAAAGCTTGGAACTTGCCCGGATTCTGCAAAAATTCGATGATTTCCTGCAGCTCTTCGATGGCTTCCTCTACCCCGGCCACGTCCTTAAAAGTCACTTTGGTTTCGTCTTCCACATAAAACTTGGCCTTGCTCTTACCGATGGACATAAGCCCGCCCCCGGCCCCGGCGCCGATTTTGCGAATAAAGTAGATCCACACCCCGATGAGGAGCATCATGGGCAAAAGCCAGGAAAGGAGGGAAGTCAGCCAGGTTTTATCCAATCGGGCCGTATAGGTAATGCCCTGGCTATCCAGGCGGGCCAGGAGGTCCGGGTCCTCTAAACGTACCACTGTAAACGGGGGCTCGGCCATACCCTCCTGCCGGGACAGCACCGTAAGTTCAGGGTTTTTCCCGTCCTGGGTTAAAAATTCCACCCCATCCTTGGTCAACCTGCCTGAAATGATATCCCCTGAGATGGTAATCTCCTGAATACCCTTGACATCCACGAGTTGCCGGAATTCACTGTAACTTATGGTGTGAAACCGGCGAACCTCAAAATAATTCTGCACCACCAGAATCACCAGGACAAATAAGAGAAAATACCAGATCGAAAAGCGGGTCATCTTATTCATGCCTACTCCCTCTCGTCGCTGCTTCCGGACGAAGAGACCTCACCCATAGAGGACGGCTCGGGTAATCAAAAAATGAAGTAAGCGTTCAGCGGTCAGCTTGCAGCCGTCAGCTAATGATTTAAATTCAAATAGTTATTCTAAGGTGGCGGATCACTGGTTTTTCGCTTAGTTTCCCTAACCCATTGTTTTTGCTGAAAGCTGATTGCTGATAGCTGAACGCCTACAAAATGAAATTATTCCCTGTCAGTCTAATCGTTATAAAGTTATTATTTTTAACATAATTGTTGTGGTAAGGTTTTGCAAGAGTTTTAGGCTTATGGCGGGTTGCCAGTGATCAGTGGTCAGGTGCAAAATTAAAGTCCCCTGCCTCGGGAGTATCTTCCATTGAGGTTGGGCCGCCGGCCCATGAGGAACTGTTCTTGATTTTCCTCGGCCGGAGAGGCGCCCTGTTATCTTGCCTCCGACCACTCTAAAAACCTTATTCCCATTCGATGCAATGAACCGGACAGATATCGATGGCTTCCTGAATTTGTTCCTCGGAGGCCCCATCCGGGAACATCACCATGGCCCATCCCAAGGATTGATTCAGGACAAAGACCTCGGGGCAGACTTCCACGCAGGCATTGCAGCCGATACAGGCTTCTTCCTCGATTACGGGCGTGCGAGCCATATTTTCTGTTTCCTTCCGGGTTTAAGCAATAAAACTAAAAGAACAATCTCCCTGTGGTGAGCCCAGACCTCAGGTCTGCCACCATGGAGCAGAGGTATTGGGAAGGCGGGATGCGCTTCGCTTTCCCGCCCTACATTGTAGTGTCAGGCCACGGTCACCTCGGGGCTGAGGTAGACATCCTGGATAGTGTGCAGGATTTCCACCCCTTCGGCCATGGGGCGCTGAAAGGCTTTGCGGCCGGAGATGAGGCCCATGCCCCCGGCCCGTTTGTTGATGACCGCAGTGCGGGCCGCTTCCACCAGGTCGTTGTCACCACTGGCGCCGCCGGAGTTGATCAAACCGATGCGGCCCATGAAGCAGTTGACTACCTGATAACGGGTGAGTTCGATGGGATGATCGGGGACCAACTCGGAATACACCCGGGGGTGGGTTTTGCCGAACTTTATAGCAGTGTAGCCGCCGTTGTTTTCCGGCATTTTCTGTTTGATAAGGTCCGCTTTGATGGTGGCCCCCAGATAATTTCCCTGGCCGGTGAGGTCCGCGGCCACGTGATAATCCCGATCGGCAGTTTTAAAGGCCGGATTGCGGAGATAGCACCACAGGATGGTAGCCATGCCCAACTCGTGGGCCTGTTGGAAGGCCTCGCTGATTTCCTGAATTTGGCGGCGGCTTTCCGGGGAACCGAAGTAGATGGTAGCGCCGATGGCCGCGGCCCCCAGGTCAAAGGCCTGCTCCACCCGGGCAAAGAGGGTCTGGTCGTGCATGGCCGGATAGGTGAGCAGTTCGTTATGATTGATTTTAACGATGAACGGAATCCGGTGGGCATAGCGCCGGGCTACGGCGGCCAGCGCCCCGAGGGTGGAGGCCACTGCGTTGCAGCCGCCCTCCATGGCCAGCTTAACGATATTCTCTGGATCGAAGTAAATGGGGTTAGGGGCAAAGGAGGCCCCGGCGGAGTGTTCGATGCCCTGGTCCACCGGCAGGATGGACAGAAAGCCCGTCCCGGCTAACCGGCCGTGATGGAACATGGCCGCCAGCGATCTCAGCACGTTAATGGGCCGATCACTGGGGACGAAAATACGCTCCAGAAAATCAGGGCCGGGCAGGTGCAGGGACTCCTTGGGAAAACCTTTGCAGGTATAGGTTAATAAGGCTTCCGCCTCCTGGCCCAATAAGCTTTGGATTTTTCTGATCATGGCCACCTCTTGGGGTTGATAGTTTCTGGTTTCTGGTATGTGGTTTTTAGGTGATTTTCTCATTTAGATTTATACCAAAGAAAGTGGGATGTGGCAAAAAAAGGGCGGGATTTATTTTTCGGGTTGTTGCGGTAAACCCAGAATTTCCAGGGCTGCCGCGGCGGCCCGTTCCGAGGCTCCCGGTCCGCCCAGGCGGTGCCAGATACGCTTCAGGCCGGCGCTGATGCGGGCCAGCCGGGCTGGTTCCCGGATGATATTTAATACTTCGGCCGCAATCCGCTCCGGTGTGACCTCGTGCTGAATTAACTCCGGAAATAACCCCTCTTCGGCCAGGAGATTGGCCATGCCGATGTGAGAGACGCGAATCAACAAACGGCCCACATAATAAGTCAGGGGCGACAGGCGGTAGACAATGACCATGGGAGTGCCGGAGAGGGCGGTCTCCAGGGTGGCGGTGCCGGAGGCCACCACGGCGATGTCGGCTGCGGCCAGGATTTCATAAGTCTGTCCCCGGTGCAGGGCCACCGGGACCTGGGACTGGGAGACCAGTTCTGCCACCAGCGCTGCCGGCGCGGTGGCCGCTAGGGGGAGAAGAAAACGGCATTGGGGCGCTTGGGCCTGCAAGTGGGCGGCCGCGGCCAGCATATCGGGCAAAAGGTGGGATATTTCCCCGGAGCGGCTTCCCGGCAACAGGGCTACGGCCAGGTCGGCGGCCGTCAGATCGAAGCGTTCCCGGAGTTCCCGGCGGGGGGGCAGGGCCGGTAAGGTTTCCAGGAGCGGATGCCCCACATAAGTGACATCCACCCCGTGCTGGCGGTAAAATTCCTCCTCAAAGGGGAAAATGACCACCATGCGCTTGACCAGGCGGGCGATGGTGCGGATCCGGCCGCGGCGCCAGGCCCAGACCTGGGGGCTGATGTAATACATCACCGGGGTGCCGAAACGCCGGGCCAGACGCAGCACCAGGAAGTTAAAATCCGGGAAATCCACCAGGATGGCAAGGTCCGGCCGTTCATCCCGGAAGTAGCGCCAAAGATTCCTCAGGGCTCGCCGGACCGCGGGGATTTTGTGAAACACCTCCGTCAGGCCGATGACCGCCAGATCCTCGGCCCGGCAGGCCAGGCGCATGCCCTGGCGGGCCAGGGCCTCGCCGCCGATGCCGAAGAACTCCGCCTGGGGCAGCCGTTCCCGGATAGCCTGCACCAGACGGGCGGCGTGCTGGTCCCCGGAGGCCTCCCCGGCCACCAGCAATATTTTCGGGCCGTTCATCGCAGGTGGGCCTGACGCATGGCCGCATTAATGGCCAGGGCCAGGGCCAGAGCCTCCTTCCCGGCCTCGCCGCTGACCACCGGCTCCTGGCGGCTGGCCACGGCCTCCAGAAAGGCGGCGATTTCCTTCATCAGGGGATCGGCCGGCGGGAACTTGACGGTTTCCAGGTGGATCCCCGGCAGGATGCCCCCGGGCTCACCGGTCTGGGCCACTACCATAAGCTCCCGGGCCTCGAAGTCCACCGACAGATAGGTATGCGGCTGGAATAGGCGGAATTTGCGCATGCTCTTGACGGAGATGCGGCTGGCCGTAAGATTGGCGATACAGCCGGAGTGGAACTCCAGCCGGGCGTTGGCCAGATCGATGGAATCGGTGAGCACCGAGACCCCGGCCGCCCTGATCTCCGAGACCGCCCCGGGCACCAGGGCCAGGACCAGGTCCAGGTCATGGATCATCAGGTCCCGGACTACGTCCACATCGGTGCCCCGTTCCTTAAAAAAAGCCAGGCGGTGAATTTCAATGAACCGGGGATCATGCACCCGCCGGCTCAGTTCTTCCATGGCCGGATTAAAGCGCTCCAGATGGCCCACCTGCAGAATTCTGTCTTGCCGGCGGGCCAGCTGCACCAGCTCCTCGGCCTCGGCCACGGTGGTGGCCAGGGGTTTTTCGGCCAGGACATCCACCTGGTGGGTAAGACACTCCTGCACCACGGCATAATGCTGGGTGGTGGGCACGGCCACGCTCACGGCCTGGACCAGGGGCAGCAATTCCCGGTAGTCCGTGAACGCTCTGGTCTGGCACTCCTGGGCCACCTGAGCCGCCTTGCCAGGGTCGATATCCACCACGCCGACAAGCTCGGCGTTTTCCAGGGCCGCATACTTCTGGGCATGGAAGCGGCCCAGATATCCCACCCCGATAACTCCTGCCTTAATCTTTGCCATATTCGGATATCCCCTTAGCTATTTCACCACGTCGGCTTTCAGTTTGCAGTATCACACTTTGAGCAAAATCCGGGGATTAAAGACCGATTTCCTTCGCCAGTTGATTGTGGAATAACTGGGAGGCCTCCTTGTTGCCCATGAAGCCGCCGACGCGAATCCCCACCGAGGTGATGTTGTTGGGTAAAGCCTCCATGTTGATCTTGACGTCATCCCCGTTCTGATCCACGCCCAGGAGGCTGGCCTTCATGGGGGTGACTTTCCGTTCGGTGATTTTAATGCGATAGTATTTAGCCACGTTCTGGACGGCCTGATCCATTTCCGCCAGAGAACGGGGATAATCCCGGATCATGGTGCCCTCCATCCACTTGTAGCCGGCCATGGCGCCGGTGGCTCCGGCCCCAACCAACGCGGTCTCCAGACAGCCTGTGAGCAGCAGGAGGCAGGCAAGAACTCCGGCCAACTGCTGCGACCATTTTTTTCCCATCTTCCCACCCTCCGGTGATAACCTGATTGCCCGTTTTATCCCATGGCTCCTTGATTTTGTCAATAAGTTTTCGAATCTTGCGGCACCATCGGGCCCACGGGGAAAAACCTCCCCCTAATATTGATAGGCCTTTCTTCAAGGGATAAAACAAGATAACATAAAAGAAACGATCGGGGTCGAATTACGCCAGCCCCGGAAATGAAAATCTTTTCGTAGGAGAGGATCTCAGACCCGCCCCTGCAGCCAGAGATTTTCTCGGTAACAATGAACCAAGGAGGTGCCGGATGGAAGTTCGGGAAGCACTGTACCGCCGCCGTAGCGTCAGGGCCTTTACTGCGGCTGCGGTCTCGAAGAAAACGCTGCTGCAGCTGGTGGACGCCGCCATACAGGCGCCTTCAGCGCGCAATATGCAACCTTGGCAGTTCATCGTAGTCACCGGTAAGGCCAGGGAACGCCTGGCCCAGAGGCTTGTAAGGGCATACGAGGAAGAGCTGGTTGCCGGCCAAGTGCCGCCAACCCCGGAGCTGCCTGAGCCTTACCAGAGCCGGGTACGTCAATTCGGGGAGGCCCTGCAACCATTTTCGGTCCAGGACCCCACCTTTGAGCTGATGCGGGGCAGCCTGAATTTTTACGGCGCCCCGGCGGTCATCCTGCTGGCCCTGGATCCGCACTTGTCCTCAGACCGCCTGTTCGACGTGGGCGCAGGTGCCCAGAACCTCCTCCTCCTGGCCCACTCCCAGGGTCTGGGGACCTGCGTCATCGGCATTGTGCTGCGTTACCGGGAGTTGATCAGGGAGGAACTGCAGTTGCCGGAAAGCCTCAACTTGGTGATGACCGTGGCGGTGGGCTACCCCAACCCGGCCCACCCCCTGGCGGGTTTCAGTTCCGGGCGCCAAGACGCGGCGGAATTCCTCACCTGGATCGAGTAATACAGTATCCATCAAGGCCCAGGGCTGTATATCCGGCAGGTGTGTGGCGAAGGCGGTTGTGCTTACCTCGGGAGGCCTGGGAGGTGTCCCGGATGCGGGACTGAGGAAGTCGTGAGGCTTCCTGACCACCATTCAGGAGTCAGCAGAGGCCATAGGAGGAGTTAGAGAGACGAGGCCACCGGTTTGTGCGCTCTGCGGATGACTGCAACATCTATTGTTGGAGCACCAAAGTTCCTGGGAGATAGCTCAATCATCCGAACCGCCGGGTATGGACCCGTACGCCCGGTGGTGTGACAGGGAAAGCCCGTGAGGGCCTACCTATGTTGATGGTGTCACCTCTTCACCTGCTTTTTCTTCGGGCAGGCACGGGGGCCTGCCCCTACATCCGGAAGTTCCCTTATTTCTTGCCGGCTTTCAATTGGTCAGCCACCGCCTGGATAGCCGCCTGCACCCGCTCCGGATCGCCGAGATAAAAATTCCTGATGGGCTTGAGATCGGCATCGAGTTCATAGACCAGAGGAATGCCGGTGGGGATATTCCTGGCAACAATGTCCGCTTCGGAAATATTATCCAGATATTTCACCAAAGCCCGCAGGCTGTTGCCGTGGGCGGCGATCAACACCCGCTTGCCGGCCTTGATGGCCGGGGCAATGGTGTCATGCCAATAGGGCAGGAATCTGGCCACGGTATCCTTGAGGCACTCGGTGAGAGGGATGTCTTCGGGTTTCAGGTCGGCATAGCGGGGGTCCCGGCCCGGCCAGCGGGGGTCGTCCGGGGTGAGGGCCGGGGGCGGCGTGTCGTAGCTGCGGCGCCAGATCTGGGTCTGTTCCAGGCCGAACTTTTCCGCGGTCTCCACTTTGTTCAGCCCCTGGAGGGCGCCGTAGTGCCGTTCGTTCAACCGCCAGCTATGGTGGATGGGAATCCACATCAGGTCCATTTCCTCCAACACCAGCCACAGGGTTTTAATGGCCCGGGACAGGACCGAGGTGAAGGCAAGGTCAAAGACAAATCCTTCTTTTTTGAGGTAGTGGCCCGCCTCCAGGGCCTCGGCCACGCCTTTTTCCGAGAGGCCCACATCGGTCCAGCCGGCAAATTTGTTCTCCTTATTCCACACGCTTTCCCCATGACGCAGCAAGACGACTTTATACATCGGCAATCACCTTATCCTTTCTCTGAACCACATAATGACCTTACCGGGAAAATTCCCCTAAATTCTCCTTTTAGAGGGGGATTTTAATAAGTTGCCAACCCGCCATCACCCTAATTCAACAGCATTGAGGGTCAGGGTGGGGGTGAGAATTCATTTATTTCCCGCTCCCAGTAATAATATGGTAAGCGTTTAGCGGTCAGCTTACAGCCATCAGCTAATGCTTTAAATTCAAATAGTTATTCCAAGGTTGCGGATCACTGGTTTTTCGCTTAGTTTCCCTAACCCATTGTTTTTGCTGAAAGCTGAACGCCTACTAATTATGATTGTTT
>Ga0194112_10008330_pt1 | contig 13352 bp, 10 predicted proteins | sample TA2MahC400mmetaG_FD_146191 | JGI IMG/M metagenome (GOLD analysis project Ga0194112, IMG submission 146191) | Freshwater microbial communities from Lake Tanganyika, Tanzania - TA2015016 Mahale Deep Cast 400m | ecosystem: Environmental > Aquatic > Freshwater > Lake | place: Tanzania: Lake...
ACGGAAGTAGACGCCCGGGGGTGCAGGCACGATGATCCTCACCTCAAAGTTTGTCACCTGATCCTGAGTACCGAAACCCTGGGTTTTCGCTGTATTGGCGATCTGCGTCACCGTGCCCACGAACTTGCGATCGGGATAGGCATCCACTTCGACACGGGCGGTATCTCCAACCGTCACAAGCACCACGTCGTTCTCCCCGACATCGACGCGGGCTTCCATCCGGGAGAGGTCCGCGATGGTCATGATCTCGGTTCCTTGCATGAAGGTGCTCCCGCTGACGCGTTGGCCAATTTCGGCCAGGCGCTGGCTGACGATTCCATCCATGGGTGAGTAGATCAACGTCTTGGACACCGTTTCCCGTGATTCTTTCAGAGACGCCATGGACTGGTCGTACATAGCCTTTGCGCTTTGGTAGCTTGCCTTCGAGATATCCATGTCCGCGTCGGAGACGAGCTGTTTGGCGTAGAGCTCCGTGACCCGCTTGTATTCCGCCTCTGCCTTCGCCAAATTCGCCTGGTTCACCGCCAGAGACGCTTGGGCTCGTTCCAGCTGAGCCTGGTACGCGTCAGGCTTGATGCGAACGAGAAGTTGTCCCTTCTTGACCCGCTGACCTTCACGAACCGGCAAATCGATGATCTCTCCACTCACCTCGGCATTGATCTTCAGTTGCGTCTCGGGCTGTATCTTGCCCGTCGCAGTTACGATTTGAGTGATCGTGCGCTTCTGGATCTTCTCGGTCTGTACGGTAAATACCGTCTCCCGCTTGCTACCGAGAAGCACCAGCAGCACAAGCACTACAACCACAAGACCAATGACGGAGAAGATGATGATCTTCTTTTTTGACTTCTTTTTCCCGTTGTTAGCCATTGAAGCCCACTCCTTCCTAAGATGAAATTGACCGAGTTTGAGCGATCATTCCTTAGTAGGTCTTCTCGCCAAGCACATATTCAAGGTTGCGGGACGCAATGACGTAATTATACGTAGCATTGATCTTGCTGTATTCCGCATTAACCAGACCCGCATTAGCCGTGAGAAGATCAACCAGCGTGCCCGAACCGAGATTATATCGCTCTTCCGCGACCCGGCGATCCTGCGTTGCCGATTGGACGCTCTTGAGGCTCGCGTCGTACGCTTTCCGCGCTGCTTCAAGATCGAGCAAGGCTTTCGTGACGTCCACGCTGACGTTCCTCTCGGCCTGCACCAGCGCCAGCTCGGCGTTCCTTCTTGACGCGACGGCGTTCTGAACAGATCTGTTGATGCCAAACCCGTCGAACAACGTCCACGAAATCCTGACACCCCAGCTTATGCCTTTGCTGTCTGACAGTTTGCTGAACTCCGTGTTCGACATGCTGTATCCTGCGGAGGCAGTAATCCTCGGATAGTATGAACTCGATGCTGACGTCACGCTTGATTGAGCCGCACTGTAGCTTTCAGCGGCGCCCCGGTAGTCCGGCCGAAGGCTAAGTGCTCGCTGGCGCATCTCCTGAAAGCTCTTCACATTTGCAGTCGTCGCCTCGAGATACTCCGGCGTGATCTCGGTAGGCAATGCCGGATCTGCAACCTCATATTCAGCCGATGGATCGAGACCGATGAGAAACAGAAGATCGGCCTTCGCCTTCGCGTATGCATTCTGAGCATTAATCAGGTTCACCTCATCCTGGGCGACCTGCGACTGCTGGCGGTACACGTCGCCGATGGAAAGCGCACCGACGCGGTTTGACTCTGTGATCCGTTCAAGCTGGCGACGATCGCGCTTGAGGTTCTCTTCATTCACTTTTACGAGCTGCTCCTGCCGTAGGACATTCAGATAGGAGGTTTGAACCTGGTAGATGATTTGTTGCTTCGTGCGAACCGCCGTGTACTCAGATGCGTTCGCGCTCGAGAGCGCGCTGTTGAAATTGGCCTCCCGGGCAAAACCGTCGAATAGGGTATAGCCCACACCGAGGCTCGTGGAGAAGCTATTCGTTGTTGTCGATGACGCTGGAAGCGTGATCGGGTTCCCCTGAATCAACTGAGTAGTGGCAACTCGCTCCGTCTGCTGCCGTGTCCATCCGCCACTCGCGCTCAGAGTTGGCAAATAGGAACCGTACGCCGCCAGGACTCCACTCTGCGCCGCGTTGGCATTGTTATCCGCTTGCCGCACGCTCACATTCTGTTCCAGCGCTGTCACGATGGCTTGGTTCAGCGTCAGTGTCCTTTGGGGAATGGTTGTGGTTTGAGCGAAGAGACCTGAAACCAGAAAAACGCTCAGGCTCACCAAGATCTCCAACTTCTTCATACGTGAATCTCCGAAAATGGTGGGAAAACATTTAGAGTTGACGATCGAATTTGTCGACATGCTACGTAATAGACGCTGAAAACCACTCAAAGTTTCAGAAAAACCGTGCGATTCCGGGAAAAATGAGCGATTTCACCGCTCAGCCCGCGCATCCTTCCGTGATGCTGCGAGTGCGGGGCTTCTCAAGGAGGAGAAGTCTTGGAGATGTCGAACTCCGAAAACTACTGAGAGGTTCCTTGAATTACCGAATCCTTGATCTTCAGCAGATACTCCAGCGCGGCGTCATGCTCGTTCGGTATGCGGCCATCGAGAATCGCCTCCGTAATCTCGTCCTTCAGGCGCCCGACGAGAGGACCCGGCTGCAAGCCACACACCTGCATGATCTCGTCTCCCCTGACAGGGGGCTGCCAGCTGCGCCAGTAGTCTTTCTCTTCGACCTCGGCCATCTTCCGGACAACCGCATCGTAATTTGACTTCACCTGCTCGACAAGCTTGGGATTCTTGGACGTGATGTCGGCGCGACAGAGCATCATGAGGTCGTCCGTATCTTCGCCTGCATCCACGAGAAGACGACGGACCGCGGAGTCGGTGACACCCTCATCGACCAGAGCCATCGGTCGGAGATGCAGGCGTACCAGCTTGTCCACGTAAGCGAGCCGATCCAGCGGGAACCGCATCCGACGAAAGAGCGGCTTGACCATTCTCGCGCCGACCTCCTCATGACCATGGAACGTCCAGCCGGCACCCTCCTTGTACGCCTTCGTGCGCGGCTTTCCGATGTCATGGAGAAGTGCCGCGAGCCGAAGCCAGACGTCCTCCGTTGTCTCAGCGATGTTGTCCACCACCTGAAACGTATGAAGCAAGACGTCTTTGTGGTGTTGATCTTTTCGCTGGTCGACCCCGCCCATCTGGGCCACTTCGGGCAGCATGATGCCCATGACACCGGTTTCATGCATCAACCTGAGTCCGACGGCGGGCTTGGGGCTTGCCATGATCTTGAGGAACTCATCTGAGATGCGCTCCTGAGAGACAATCTTGAGTCGCGGCGCCATCGCCTTCGCGGCTTGGAGAACAGACGGATCGATCGTGAACCCGAGCTGCGCCGCGAAACGGAAGGCGCGCATGATCCGAAGGGGGTCGTCGTCAAAGGTCGCCTCAGCACTCAACGGAGTTTTGAGGATTTTCTCCGCCAGCGCTTGCTGACCGTCGTACGGATCACTCAGCCGCCCGAAATCTACCGCGTTGAGCGACGCGGCAATGGCGTTCACCGTGAAATCCCTCCGCGAGAGATCATCGTGAAGTGTACCGACCTGTACCTTCGGTTTCCGCGAATATTTCGCGTAGCTTTCCTTTCTCGCGCCGACGAACTCGAGCTTCCGGTCGTCTAGCTGGAGCATCGCTGTACCGTAGCTTTCAAAGACGACAAGATTCGACTTCCCGAGAGCGCTGGCGACCCGGCGACCGAAGGCGATGCCGTCCCCGACGACAACCACATCGATGTCCTTTACCTTCTTGCCCAGCAACAGGTCGCGGACGAAACCGCCCACAACGTAAGCGGGAACCGAGAGCTGATCAGCGAGCTGACCGATCGTTTTCAGGAGAGGCTCTTCTATGTCGATGTGCAGTCTCACGTAATTGACGCTGAGCTATTGGATCCCTACCTCCAGGACGCGCGGGAGAAATCCGCTCGCAGTTCGTTACGAGATCCTTGGACTGCTTGCCGAGATCTTGCTGAGGATTTCCCGGGCGACTTCAAGGGCTTGCAGGCCGTCCCTCCCCGTAACGGGAGGCTCGACATTTTCGAGGACTGCCCGGGCAAACAACTCAAGCTCATACTTCAGCGCGTTGACCTCCTTCACCTCGGGCTGTTCGTAGACGATCAGCCGTTTGCGCTGGCCCTGATCGATCTTTCCGAGCAGCATCGTCGGCTTGATACTCGCGTCACCTTCGTCTACTAACCGGAAGACCTCGGCGAGACCCTGTTGAAAGTCTATGGAGATGTACGCATCGCTCTGGAACAGCCGCATCTTTCGCATTTTGTTCTGGGAAATTCGGCTCGCCGTCACATTGGCAACACACCCGTTTTCAAACTGGAGCCGCGCATTCGCTATGTCTTCACTACCAGAGACAACGGCAACACCGTTGGCATCGATGCGCACGACCGGGGATTTCACAAGGCTCAGGATCAGATCGATGTCGTGGATCATCAGATCAAGCACAACCGCCACATCCGAACCCCGAGGATTGAATTGCGCCAGGCGATGGGATTCTATGAACATCGGCCGGATCCTGAACTGCTCGAGTGCAAGGATCGCCGGATTGAATCGCTCGATATGACCGACCTGGAGCTTGAGACCCTTTGCCTCCGCCAGCTCAACCAACGTTCGCGCCTGCTCAATGGTTTCCGTAACCGGCTTTTCGATGAACACGTGCGACCCGCGCGTGAGGGCCTGGTGCGCGGTGTCGAAATGGCTCTTGGTCGTGGTCGCAATGCTGACCGCCTGCACGTTCGCAAGCAGATCATTTAGGCTGGCGAAGACCTTGCAGCGCGTTGCCGCGGCAGCATTTTCCGCTTTTATCGCGTCGATATCGTACACACCCACCAACTCGGCCGAGCCGATGTCTGCCCACATCTTCGCGTGCAGGCTTCCCAGGTGTCCTGTTCCTATAACCCCGACTCGCAGTCGATCCATGGTTGATCTCTCGCCTATGCTAGTTTGACGTTGCTTGTGACCCCCCGGGGCTCAGACGCTGGACACGTCCCAGGATCCGGTCGAAACCTCCGTACCGATTGTCACGATAATAAACGAAAGCCGTGTACACATTGACCGTCCGCCAATCATTCCCCTCCAGTGAAATCCAATCATTCGCTCCTACCACATACTGATAGTCATACGCACCCCGCCGCAAGGACACGGATGACAGGTACCTTTGCGTCTGGTCGTGGTAGGCCATCAACGATTCTCTGGAAGGTCTCCACCCATTGAAATCACCGACGACAAAGACCGAGTCGTACGGGCGTGATTCTGCGATGAGCTCAAATTGGAACGGCACGTAGTCTGCATATCGGCTCCCGGTCGTGAGTGTTGACGTGCCGTTCTGGTCGCCTGCGGGTTTCTGAAGAAACCGGCTGACATCGGCGCCCAGACGCGGGCGAAGCGTGGTGCCGATCGGATATTCGTCGACGTTACGAAGATCCGTCCTCCGGTAGTCATTTCCTGGAGTAACATTATTGACGATGAACTTCAGCTTCGACGTGCCAAAGCCATCGACGAAGGCATGAGCATTCGGCACGCTCGCATCGATTCTCCAGGGATTGTACACCTGCCGATTGCGATAGATATCGACGCGTGTGAGGAACAAGGGATACAGAACCTCACCTCGAATCGAATCCGCTTTCGGAATCACACAGTCCACCTCGATCTTGTTGACCTGGTTGTACGGGTTCACCTCAGACGGCAGCGAACGGTTGCTGACTTTCATTGCGGGTACCAGTGTTTCCTCAACGGCAAAGAACCTCCCCTGGGCAAGCACACGCTTTTCATCTTCATCATAGATCTCAAAGACGTAGTTGCCGGACTGGGGGAAGCGCTCGATCCCAGGAAAGCCCGGCAGCTTGATCGTGTAATGGAACCGGTACTGCTGCACTCCGGGAGGCGCTGGCTCAAAAGGGATTGGCGATCGCGTTCTGTTTCGCATCTCATCGTTGATGAAGGATGTCGCCGTGACGTTCCAATCCCGATCACAATGAAGGAGACGAAGGCGAAAATCAGGCGGTTCTGTCTCATCTATGTCGAATTCGATGGTGATGGGACGCGACTGAAGTCCGGCGATCGGGAATCGGGCATCGGCGGAGCCGTTGACACGCAAGCCCTTGATTCGAAGCGAAACGATTTCCTGTGCGGCCAGGAGCACCGTGCACAGGCAACTAAGGAGAAGAATCTTTGTCGTCATTTCGACACTTTGTACAGGGTGTAATAGACCGGATCAGATTTCGTAAGCCCGAGGCCGGAAAATGGACGCGTCATCACCGGTCGGATCGAATCTGAGGCGAGCCGCTCAGGACGCGGAGATCGGTCCACAATGTAGTCGGGCAGGAGGATCTGAAGATAGCGACCCTGCTTCATCCCTTCGTCGTAGCTGATTCCGCGGAAGGCCCTTTTCATGTCGGGCGTTACCAGGCCAGCGGTCTCGACGACCGTGCGATCGGAGATATACCCCAGGATCCCCACGTCCGGGGTAAGGACTGTCGCATCAGTCTCCGCGTGTGTCCGAAGCCAATACGCTATTGGTTTCAGGCATTCACTCATACCCATTGTGAAGTTCTCCATATGGGGAACGACGCGGGATCGGTACACGTACTGGTTTTGTGTGAGAAGGAGACCAGCCACGATGAGCAGCGTGAGCAGAGCCTGTCGGGACGATAGGACCGAGGCAATCTCGAGCCTCTTGATGCCCCACATTCCATAGATGGCAATGAAAGGAAGAACGAGAACCAGGTAGCGAGAGACAACTTGCACGTTCAGGAGGATGTATGCCGTAAGCAGCAACAGGACCCACAAGATCAGAAACCCCTCCTCTCGTATGATCTTCCAGCCATACTTGCGCACTGTGACAACCACTCCCAATGCGATGAAGAGCACCGCGATCCCTTGCGTGGCACCCAAGATCTTGAGGCATGAGAAAGTGGTAAACCACAGCACGGAAAGCGACGTCTGGATTGTCGATTTCGCTTGGAGCGTATTCGGTACGATCGACCCGAGTTGAACATAAGCGAAGAGCAGCCACACCGAGACGATCACTCCATACGTAACGACTGAGCCAGCCAGTGCCCTCCGTTTAGCTGTGCGATCGCGAGTGTTCAAGAGGTTGTCGAGAAGCATAGCAACAAAGAGGAGCGCGCCCTCAGGCCGCACCAGCGTCAGCAGCCCGGCAACTAAGGAGGCGACGATGTACTCTTTTCGGTACGCATACCACGCCGCGACGAGAGCGAGAAGGACAGCGAACGAGGTCTCCATTCCGGATGAGGCCCACCGCAGGAACCACGAGTCAAAAGAGAGCACCCAAGCCGCAACGAGTGCGTAGATCCTGTCACGAATAATGGCAAAGGCCAGCGCGTACGCTGCAAGGATCGCCAGACTCGCAAGGATGACATCGAGCGTCTTCGCAACGATATAGGGATCTAGCCCCAGACCCGTGCCACCGGCGATCAGGAGCACCCACAGGGGTCCTGTAACTCCATAGCTCGGCGAGCCGGCGTTGAAGGAGAAGCCCTCATCACGGGCGATGTTCTTGGCGTATTGCAGATAAATGTAGGTGTCATCAGGCGTGTAGGAAAAATGGAGGTTGGCCGTCACGAAGAAGACTGCGACTACCACCACGATGCCGTAGCGCTGGATCAGGTTCCAGAAGAGTGTGGCCCGGGTCCGCCCCTGATCGCTATTCCGCTCTTCAGTCAAACTGCTCCTTCAACCAGTTGTGAAATTCGGTCACGTCGTGAAATGCAAGGTCTGTCTGCATCTGAACCACTTGTTCTTTCCCATAGGAGTCCCAGAGCACCGCTGCAATTCTCACGCCTGCCCCGCGCGAAGCTTTTACATCGTTCACCGAATCACCCACCATCAGCGCTTCGCTCGGCGCGAGATTGAAGTGCGCCAGGATCTTCCTGATCCCCTCCGGAGACGGCTTGTGACTGACGACGTCGTTGCCCGTGATCACGCAATCGAAATACTTCCTCAGTCCGAATTCCTCAAGAGTAATCGTTGTCGTGCGTATTCCTTTTCCCGTGAACATCGCGAGATGTACACCCTCCTTCCTCAGATAAGTAAGGAGGGCCTCGATGCCCGGATAGAGACGTGCAAGCCGGCGATGATTCTCCCGGTAGAAATGAAGGTAGTCGCTCATCACATCGTCGATCGGTGCCCCTCCAGCGACACGTACCAGAGCTCCCTCTTCTGGCGGTCCGAACATGGCGGTGATTTCCGGCTCGGTGTACCTCTTTCCCTCATATTTCTCTGCTATGTAGTTGAAGGTGTCAAAGATGAGTCGATTGGTATCAGTGAGGGTACCATCCATATCGAAAATAATGCACTTGAGCTTGCTCATACGAACTCACATCCACGACCGTCGAGGAATCCACAGAGTATCCGTTGTTGCCATGCTCTCAACACCAGATCAGGAAACAGCAAAGGCGCCAAGCCCAACCTTCGCGCGCCTGGCCCGAATGTCTCGGGACGAGGCAGATCGGCTTGACGCCCCTGAATGTGCTCACCCCCCCCCACCTACCTCATTTCGACGAACCCGGCAGCATTCCCGATAACGTCACGCAATTGTCACGTCCTTGGAGAGGTACACGTCCTGGATCGCGTTCAGGATCTGCGCCCCTTCCTTCATCGGGCGCTGGAAAGCTTTACGGCCTGAGATCAAGCCCATCCCGGCGGCGCGCTTGTTAATGACCGCGGTCTTTACTGCTTCAGCGATGTCGTTTGTGCCCGACGGTCCGCCCGAGTTGATGAGGCCGATTCTGCCCATGTAGCAGTTGGCAACCTGATATCGCGTCAGGTCGATCGGATGATCGGACGTCAACTGCTCATAGACCTTCTTGTGCGTCTTTCCGAAGTTCAGAGCCGTGTACCCGCCGTTGTTTTCGGGCATCTTCTGCTTGATGATATCCGCCTCTATCGTCACGCCAAGGTGGTTGGCCTGGCCCGTGAGATCGGCGGAAACGTGGTAGTCTTGTTCCTTCGTCTTGAACGCCGCGTTCCTCGTGTAACACCAGAGGATTGTCACCATGCCGAGTTCGTGGGCCTGCTGAAACGCCTGGCTCACCTCCCAGATCTGCCGCCGCGATTCAGGTGAACCAAAGTAAACCGTCGCACCCACTGCGGTGGCTCCCATATCGTATGCCTGCTTGATGCTGGCAAACATCGATTGGTCATACGTGTTTGGGTACGAGAGAAACTCGTTGTGGTTGAACTTCAGGATGAAGGGGATCTTGTGAGCGTACTTCCGTGCAACGCACCCGAGCACGCCGAGTGTCGACGCGACGGCGTTGCATCCACCTTCGATCGCCAGCTTCACGATGTTCTCCGGGTCGAAATACTCCGGGTTTGGCGCGAAGGAGGCTCCCGCAGAATGTTCAATTCCCTGATCCACCGGCAGGACGGAGAGGTATCCCGTTCCAGCGAGTCGACCACGGTTGAACATTTGCTGAAGGCTCCTCAGAACGTTTGCCGGCCGATCCGATTGCACGAACAAGCGGTCGACAAAATCCGGCCCTGGAAGGTGCAGGGTTTCTTTGGGAATCGTCTTGCACTGATGCTCCAACAGACTCTTCGCCTCGTTGCCGAGCAGTTCTGGAATATTGACCATGGTTGACACCTCATTTAATCGTTCATGACGTGGGAAAAAGCCTAGAAAATATACCAAACCTTTGCCTGTCTTGCAATAAAGTCGGCACTGCAAGCTTCACAGAAAGGACAAAAAAGCCCATCGTATCTGAACGACGGGCTTCTGACTTAAGGCGAATTGCTCGTATGACGGATCACTTGAGCGAGAGAGTGATCGCCCCCAGATTCTTATCTTGTCGCTTTGTCACCACGACACCGGTGATCGTCGTATCACGAAACGTCGTTACAGCAGGAGCCACCCGGACGGTATATGTGCCTTCCGGCATGGCCATCAGCTTGAAAGCCCCCGAAGTAGGATCTGCTTTCGTCGAGACGGTATCGATCCCCGCGACGGTCCAGACAATCGGTTTCGCGACCACAGGTTGCACTACGCCAGAGACCGTTCCGGACACGACATTGGCCTGGAGCCTGATGACCGGGACCATCGTGTACCGGTTGCCACCCATGGCTTTGATCGAACGATCAGCGTCGAAATCGAGTGTCAGCTCATACAACTTTCCGCCTTCGATGACGAACGGGTGGTTCAGCTTCACTCCGGTCTGTTGCCCGCTCGGAATGGTGAGACTGTATGGTTGGCCTCCCACTACTACGTTGCTTCCCGACCCGACGAGAAGTCGAATCTGCGTGTAGTGCCCGGCGGGAAGCGCCGCGTCACCAAGGAGGCCGGTCACCCCATTTCGCAGCTTGAGCAAGTCATGCGTGCCCGCGTTCTCATTCACCACAAACCATCCACTGCCGCTGTCGGCACTGGCGGAATGAACTTCGACTCGATCTACGACAACATTCACTTGGTCGAAGTCGGCGGGTGAATCGACGAGAAAGATCTTGATTTGACCGGTCTGAGGTTCCGTCACGTTGCTTGCGTCGCACGCGGCGAGCAAGAACATCACCGGGAGCACTCTGAGGGCTCTATGCCATCTCATCATATCTTCCCTCCTCTCCACAATGAAAACGAATCTATTCGCGTTTCTCTATCTTCAAGATAGAGAACGGAGGTAAATTTTCTGTGTCGGGACACACGGATCTTGATGGTTGTCACGCGCCTTGCTTCTCACCTCAAATCTCTCTAGCTTCAAAAGGCATGAAGAAGCAGATCATTCTGAGAAAAAATGAAGAGCACCGGATCCTCTCGGGCCACCAGTGGGTTTTCAGCAACGAGATCAAGGCCATCAGAGGGAACCCCGAGGCCGGAGACGTGGTTGAACTGCTGCGCTGCGATGAGAAGTTCCTCGGTGCCGGATTCTTCAATCCGCACTCGCTGATCGCCTTTCGGCTGCTGAGCAAGGAACGTGAAAGCGTTACGTTTGAGTTCCTGGAAGAGCGCATCAATCGAGCGCTGCAGTTGCGGCGACGGTTATTTCCGGGAGATGAATCGTTCAGACTTGTGCATGGCGAAGGCGACTTCCTCCCAGGACTGGTGGTGGACAAGTACAACGAGTTCTTGTCGCTGCAAACGCTCTCGGTGGGAATGGACCGGCGACTCACGCTCATCTGCGACGTTCTTGAGTCCTTGTTTCATCCCAAGGCCATCGTCGAGCGAAACGAATCACCCCTTCGATCACTGGAGCATCTCCCGCTCAAGAAAGGGGTTCTTCGCGGCACGGTCGGACAAACGATCGTCATAGAGAACGGTGTCAAGTTCAAGGTGGACCTGCTGCAGGGACAGAAGACCGCGTTCTTCCTCGACCAGCGAGAGAACAGGAAGGCAATCCAGCGGTTTGTTTCCGATGCGGAGGTGCTGGATTGTTTCTGCAACGAAGGTGGATTTTCGATGTATGCCTCGCTGGCTGGGTCCAAGAGGATTCAGGGGATCGACATCTCCGAAGCAGCGATCGCGAACGCCAAGGTGAACTCGGCATACAATGAAATTTCGAACATCCGATTTGACATCGGCGATGTGTTCGATAGGCTCCCCCGGTTGGAAGAGGCCGGGGAGAAATTCGATGTTGTCATTCTCGACCCTCCGTCGTTCAGTCGAAACCGGAAAACCGTAGCCACAGCGCTGAAAGGCTACAAGGAGATCAACTCCGGCGCCCTGAAACTCATCAAAAGCGGCGGGATTCTCGCAACGGCGTCCTGCTCGCATCATGTGACGGAGGAGTCGTTTTTGGATGTCGTCGAAGCGAGCGCCAGGACTGCGAGACGATCGCTGCAGCTGCTTGAGCTCAGAGGGGCAAGCCCCGACCACCCGACTCTCACGGCAATGCCCGAGACGAAATACTTGAAGTTTACCATCTTCGCCGTGACGTAGTGTCTCGACCCGCGAGTACTTTGAACAAGTCCGCCGGCCAAAGCAGCGCAAGACAGAATGAACTCAAACAAATGCGTGTTGATGACTTCTTGAAGGAATCTCTGGGACTCGACACTAGCGTTGCCTTGCTTCTTACCGCGAACGGAACTATATTACCTCTGGAGCAGTTTTGAGTGTAGGGATCTATAGGGGGATATGGCTATGAAACGAGCATGGCTTGTTGTCGGTGTGGTTGGCCTGTCGGTTCTTGCTCCTCTCGTCGCCACGGCTCAGGATCAGCCTCTCCGCGATTCGTCGATCGTCTTCACTCCCGCCACTCCGGATCTCATCCAGAAGACGACCTATGAGCCCTTGCGCAATGCGTGGGGATTTGATCTTCTTCTCTCAAATAACGGTTTTGGAGTGGGGGCCTTTTACCGGCGCGAATTCTCCGACGTCTTCTCCGGCTTCATTCAGCTTGCGATATCGGATGTGAAGGACGAAGGTGAGGTGGAGTACTACAATCAGTTCACGGGCGAGAGCTTTGTTCCTGGCAAGAAGAACAGGTTGCTCTTGTTTCCGCTCGTCTTCGGCGTACAGTATCGGCTTTTCAAGGACGACATCGTTGACAATTTCCGCCCGTATTTGAGCGCTGGAATCGGGCCCTCGATGGTGTTCGTCGCGCCGTATTCCAATGCGAAGAAAGTACCATTGCCCGACGGCGGGACAATGACCTACTATGAGCAAGTCGAGTTCTTCAGCAGTCTCAAGCAGGGGCAGGCAAAATATACTCTTGGAGGGTATGTAGGCGCCGGGGCATACTTTGGCATCGACAAGGGGACGCTCACCGGGGTCAGCCTCCGGTACTATTTCATCCCCTTTCAGCGTGGGATTGAGAGTCTCGAGAACGTCTTCATCAAACGTTTCGGAGGCTTCTATATTACCTTGAACTTCGGTTCGCTCTACTAGGCAATTGTTGGTCGTTGTCGTAGAGAAAGAAAGCGCACAACTTGTGCGCTTTTCTTGTTTCACGACGCGATAGTGTTTGGCTCGTGCTTGCCCTCGCCTTCAAAAATGGCGAAGCACCCCGAGAACCAAAGAGCCTCCCCTTCGCTCTAAGGACCTGCAAGGTGCTTCAAAAGGTCGATCACAATGTACCACACTCGGCGACGCGGCGGTGTGATTCGAGTCACCCCCCAGACGGATCACCTGCTCTCCTCTTTCCATCGGCGCTTCCCCAAGTCTTTCCCAAAGTCCAAAGAATTTTGCGACACCCTTGTAGCGTCTACACGTACCCAAACGTCCAACCAATGAACCGGTAACCGGAACGAGATGGATCAAGAGGCTCTCTGGATTGCGAAGTCAAAAGAGGGTGACCAGAAGGCGTTCAGGTCGTTGTATGACCTCCACCTGGATCCGCTGTTCCGATTCCTGC
>Ga0194112_10008340_pt1 | contig 13343 bp, 11 predicted proteins | sample TA2MahC400mmetaG_FD_146191 | JGI IMG/M metagenome (GOLD analysis project Ga0194112, IMG submission 146191) | Freshwater microbial communities from Lake Tanganyika, Tanzania - TA2015016 Mahale Deep Cast 400m | ecosystem: Environmental > Aquatic > Freshwater > Lake | place: Tanzania: Lake...
TAGCGTTCCGCGCGACCCCCGTAGCGCTCGGCCGTCCGCTCCACCACCCCAACCACCACCAGCACCAACGGGGCCCGGCCCACCCACTCCTGGCCCAGCGCCGCCTCCTGCAGGGCGCGACGGCGATCCTCGGCTGCCGCGACCTCCACGGCATGCTCCTCCGGCAGGTAGCGGAAGACCCCGTCAGCGGTCAGCGCGAACACCTCCAGCGGGTAGGTGCCGCCGGCCGAGGGGGCGGTGCGCCCCCCGCCGTTCTGCTGCGTCCTGCCCTGCGCCGCCCACAGGAGTTGGCCGACTTCGGCCCACCCTAGAGCCTCATCACCGTAGTCGCGGACCGAGCGCCGCTGCGCCAACGCCTCCTCGAGCGAGACCTCCCCTGCGACGGTGGGGGCGGGAAGCGCCAGGGTCGGTTCCGGCTGAGCGGTGGAGGCCGGCGGCTCGGCCGCGCCCGATCCGCCGCAGGCGGCCATGAGAAGCACGGCTCCGGCCGGTGCTGCCCAAAGAAGACGGTGCCGCGGACCCATGACTGTCTGGGACTCCCCCTCGAGAGCGAGAACCCGGGCCGGTCGGACGGGCCGACTCAGGCCTCTCCCCACCCTAGATGATCTTCTTGACCTCTGGGAAGTGGCAGGACACCCAGTGGTCGGGTTCGATCTCCCGCAGCTCCGGCACCTCCTCCGAGCATCTCCCGGGTGCCTGGGCGATGGGGCAGCGGGTGTGGAAGCGGCAGCCGCTGGGCGGGTTCACGGGCGAGGGGATGTCGCCTTCCAGCAGGATGCGCCGCCGCCGCCGCTCCACCTCGGGGTCGGGGATGGGAACGGCCGAGAGCAGGGCATGGGAGTAGGGGTGCATCGGCCGCTCGTACAGGGTATCCCGGTCGGCCAGTTCGGCGATCTTTCCGAGGTACATCACCCCCACCCGGTCGGCCATGTGGCGGACCACCGACAGGTCGTGGGCGATGAAGAGGTAGGTGAGCCCGAACTCCGTCTGCAGGTCCTCCATGAGGTTCAGCACCTGGGCCTGGATGGAGACGTCGAGCGCCGAGACCGGTTCGTCGAGCACCATCAAGGAGGGGTTGAGCGCCAGAGCCCGGGCGACTCCGATGCGCTGCCGCTGGCCGCCGGAAAACTCGTGCGGGTAGCGATTGGTGTGCTCCGGGTTCAGGCCCACCACCTGCAGGAGTTCCTTCACCCGCTGCATGCGGTCGGCCCGGGTGCCGATGCCGTGCACCAGCAGCGGCTCCGCCACGATGGATGCCACCGTCATGCGCGGGTTCAGCGAGGCGTAGGGGTCCTGGAAGACGATCTGCATGTCGCGGCGCAACTGCCGCAGCACCTGCTTGTCGGCGCTGGCGATGTCGATGCACTCTGCCGGGGCGTTGGGATCGTCGGCGACGCCCTGGGCCCGGTACAGGACCTCGCCCGAGGTCGGCTGCAGCAGGCGCAACACGCAGCGCGCCGTGGTCGATTTGCCGCACCCCGACTCCCCCACCAGGCCCAGCGTCTCTCCCCGGCGGATGTCGAACGACACATCCGACACCGCCTGCACCGCCCCCACCTGTCTGCGCCAGAAGATGCCTTTGCTGATCGGGAAGTGCTTGACCAGGCGGTGCACCCGGAGCAGGACCTCGGGCGGGAGTTCGCGATGCCCGTTGTCGCCCGAATCGACTGCCGGGGCCTTCCTCCTCATACTGCGGGCTCCTTCTCCACTCGGCGCGTCGCCCCCAGGTCGAGATCGGGGGCGAAGTGGCAAGCCACATAGTGATCGGCACTCAACTCCCGCAGCCGCGGGGTGCGCCGGCACACCTCGGCGTCGGCGAAGTCGCACCGCGGCCGGAAACGGCACCCCTGGGGCGGGTTGATCAGCGACGGCGGCGCTCCCCGGATGCTGAACAGCCTCGCGGTGCGCACCTCGTCCATCCGGGTCATCGAACCCAGGAGACCGGCGGTGTAGGGGTGCTTGCCCTCGAAGAAGACCTCATCGGCGGTCCCCGTCTCCACGAGGCGGCCGGCGTACATCACCTGGATACGGTCGCAGAAGCCGGCCACCACCCCGAGGTCGTGGGTGATCAGCATCACCGCCGTGTTGCGGCTCTCGGTCAGTTCGTGCATGAGGTCGAGGATCTGGGCCTGCGTGGTCACATCGAGCGCGGTAGTGGGCTCATCGGCGATGAGCAGGTCAGGGTTGCACGACAGCGCCATAGCGATCATGATCCGCTGCCGCATGCCCCCCGACAACTGGTGGGGGTAGTCGCCCATGCGCTCTTTGGGGTTGGGGATGTGCACGTCGTCGATCGACTGCACCGCGATGTCGAAGGCCTCGCCCTTGCTCACGTCCTGATGGAGGGTGATGGTCTCCATCAACTGGTTCCCGATGGTGTAGACCGGGTTGAGCGCGGTCATCGGGTCCTGGAAGATCATGGCGATCTGCCCGCCCCGCACCTGGCGCATCTCATCCTCGGAGATCTCCAGCAGGTCGACGCCGTGGAACAGGATGCGGCCGGTGACGATCTCCCCCGCCGGGCGTTCGATGAGGCGCATCACCGACAGGGCGCAGACCGACTTGCCGCACCCGGACTCGCCCACCACGCCGAACTTCTCGCCCTTGTTGATGGTGAAGGACACCCCATCGACGGCGCGCACCACGCCCTCGTGCGTCGTGAAGTAGGTGCGCAGATCGGTCACCTGCAACAGCGGTTCGGGCACAGGCGTCTACTTCCTCTCGATGGACTGGGTCGGGTCGAGGGCGTCCCGCAGGCCGTCGCCGAGGAAGTTCACCGACAGCACGGTGAAGATCAGCGCCGCCGAGGGGAAGAGCACCAACCAGTACGCGCCCGAACTGACCGCCGCCCGGCCGCCGTCGGCCGCCATCTGGCCCCAGGCCGGGGTGGGCGGCACCACGCCGAAGCCCAGAAAGCTCAGCGCCGCCTCGAGGATGATGGCGCCCCCGATGGTCAGCGTGGTGTTCACGATGATGGGGCCGAGGGCGTTGGGCAGAACGTGCCGGAAGATGATCCGTCGGTCGCGCGCCCCCGCGGCGCGCGCGGCCTCGACGAATTCCTTCTCCCGCAACGAGAGGAACTCGGCGCGCACGATGCGGGCCAGCGCCCCCCACAGCAGCAGCCCGAGTAACAGCGCCAGGGATAAGGCCTCACGCCCCCGGAACAGTCCGCGGAAGAACTGGGCCGCCACAATGGCCACGGGCAGCAGCGGCAGGCTCAGGACCAGGTCGGTGAAGCGCATGAGAGCCTGGTCGATCCACCCGCCGTAGTAGCCCGAAACGGCGCCGATGGTGGTGCCGATGGAGGCCACCAGTAGCCCGGTGAGGCCGGCCACCACCAGGCTGGTGCGGCCTCCGTACACCACCCGCGCCATGACGTCCCGGCCCAACTGGTCGGTGCCGAAGGGGAACTCGCCGCGCGGGGCGAGCAAGTTCATCGTGCGTCCGTTGGCGTCCTTGAACTGGGTCAAGGGGTTCTTCAGACCCGGAAGGAAGCCGGCCACCAAGACCAGGATGACCAGCAGCAGCAGGACCACCGTGGCCAGCATGGCCAGGCGATGTCGGGCGAACCGGGTGCGGAACAGCTTCCATTGCGTGATGGGATCGACCGTCATCCCCTCGGCTTCGTCCAGAGCCTGCAGGGCGGCGCCTTCCGGGTCCGGGGGCAGCAGCCGGTCAGTCATAGCGCACCCGCGGGTCCAGGAAGCCGTAAGCGAGGTCGGCCACCACATTCATGATGACCACCATGATCCCGATGGCCATCACCACCGCCATGACCACCGGGTAGTCGTTGGTGCCGATGGCCTCGATGTACTTCCGCCCGATCCCCGGCCAACCGAAGATCGACTCGGTGATCACCGCCCCGCCCAGCACCCCGGCGACATCCAGGGAGACCAGAGTGACGATGGGGATGAGGGCGTTCCGCAGGGCGTGCTTGACGATGACCCGGCGGCGCGAGAGGCCCTTGGCCTTGGCGGTGCGCAGGTAGTCGCTGTGCAGCACGTCGAGCATCGCCGCCCGCTGATACCGGGAGTAGCCGGCGATGGAGATCAACGCGATCGAGATGGCGGGGAGGAACAGGTGGGACAGGGTGTCGCCGATGCGACCCCAGAAGTCGAAGGTCCCGTAACTGGAGTGGTTCATCCCCGCATTGAAGAAGAACTTGACCCCCGTCCACTTCTCCAGGTAGACGGCTAACAGCAGCTGCAGGGTGATGGCCAGGACGAAGATCGGTGTGGAGAAGGTGACGAAGGAGAAGGTCGTCCCCGCCTGGTCGAAGAAGGAGTACTGCCGTAAGGCCTGGAACACGCCCAAGGGGATGCCGATGATGATGGCCAGGCCCAGGGCGGTCAGCATCAGGCGCAGCGTGGCCAGCACCCGGTCGGCGATGATGTCGCGCACGAAACCGTCGCCCTGGAAGGATTCCCCCCAGGCCCGCTGGTCCCAGAACTGGACGTACTTGCCGGCCCAGGTGAAGTACTGCTTCCAGGCGGGCTGATCGAGGCCGTAGTACTCGGTGATGCGTTGGATGTCCGCCGCCTGAATGCGGGGGTTCTGCCTGAGGCGGTCCAGCGGGCCACCTCCGGTGTTCTGGAGCAGGGTGAAGACGATGATGCTCAACGCGAGCAGCGTCACCGCGCCGTAGACGAGACGCCGCACCACATACTGGAGCATCTCCGCCGCACCTCCTCCCGAGCGTCCCCGGACGACGGGGCGTCAGTATACCCACCGCCTATCCCCCCACCGGCTGCACCGGGCACCACAAGGCGGAGGGCCCGCCGGGGGCGGGCCCTCCGCAGATCGTCGGTGGTACTAGCCGCTAGCCGAGGTCGAGGCGATACCAGAACTCGCAGTTCCAGGTGTCGCCGGCCTGCGACGGGTTGTGCTTGTACCCGGCGATGGTGTCGGCCCACACTGCACCGGGGTCGAGACGCTGGTACAGCGGGATCATGATCACCTGGTCGGCGAGGATGGCCTCCGCCTCTCCCAGGTAGCCGATGATGGCGTCGGTGTCGACGGTGGCGTTCATCAGGTCGCGTAGCTCGGCGAACCGAGCCGAGTGCTCGTCCTGAAGGCCCGCCGGCTGGTTGTAGCCGGCCGCGTCCTGGCCCGTCACCTCGTCGGTGCCCCAGCGGTAGCTGTTCTGCCCGTCCGGCGGCGGCGCCTCGGGGTCGAACACGTCGTGGATACCGACCAGGCCGGCGAAGCCGGGGGTTCCGACCCACGCCCACTCGCCGAGGTCCCAGAGCCCGAAGGCCAGGGTGTCCCCGAAGAACAGCGAGGAGTCCTCGAGCTGCGGCTCGTAGCCGATGCCGGCGGCGGCGAACATGTCGATGAACAGCTCGGACAGCAGCACCCGGGCCGCGTTGTTCGAGGTCGTCGAGAAGACGGCCTTGGGCGGCACCGCGGCGCAGTCGACGCCGTCCTCGGCGCAGAGGGCGGCGATGTACTCCGCCGCCTTCGCCGGGTTGTAGTCGTACTGGTCCCAGGCCGCACCCGACAAGGTCGGGGCGAACGCATCGATGTAGGAGGACATCGGCTCGACCTGACCCTTGAGGATCTCGTCGACGATCTGCTCCTTGTCGATAGCGTGCGCGATCGCCTTGCGGTAGTTCAGGTGGTGGTTGTAGGAGCCCGGGTTACGCCCCTGGGCGTTGACTCCGAACTGGAAGTTCAGATGCTCCCAGATGGGGCCCGACAGCACCTCGACCGAGGCGCCTTGCGGCTCCAGGGTCTGGAGATCCTCGATGGTCTCCACCGCAGGCGGCGGGTTGATCATGTCAACCTCACGAGCCTTGAAGGCGTTGATCATCGAAGCGGTCTCGGGGATGAACCGGAAGACGATGGCGTCCAGGTAGGGCAGCTGCTGCCCGGTCTCGGGATCGGTCTTCCAGTAGTTGTCGTTGCGGACCACCTTGACGAACTCGCCCTTCTGCCACTGCTCGACCTTGAAAGGCCCGCAGCCCAGGTAGCCGGTGTCGTTGTAGTCGGCAATGAAGTTGGTGCCCTCGATGGCGTGCTTCGGCAGGATGCTCCCGAAGATCAGCTCGGCCTGGACGGTCGGCTGGGCCAGGGTGATCTCGAAGGTCTTCTCAGTCGCCACGACGGACTCCGGCAGGATGTCCTCGTAGATCTGCTTGAAGATCGGGTAGTCCGGGTTCATGATCGTCTGATAGGTGAACTCGTAGTCGAACCCGGTGACGGGAGTGCCGTCCGCCCACACCGCCTCATCGCGGATGGTGTACTTGATGGTCTCGGTGCCGTCGGCGTTCACCATGATGCCGCCGTTGGCCACCGAAGGCAGCTCGGTCACCAGCTCCGGCGTCAGCTCGAGGGTGAACCCGTCGATCTCCTGAGTACCGCACGTCCAGGTCTGGCCGATGATGGCCACGATGAAGTTGTCACCGCCCGGGGCGAACGAGTTCAGGGTCGGGGGCTCCTGGTCGGACGCGTAGATCGCCTGGCCACCGTAGGGCTTGCCGGGCGGGAGCGTGGTGGTCGTGGGGGCCGCCGTGGTCGTGGGGCCCGCCGTGGTCGTGGGGGCTGCCGTCGTGGTGGTCGCCGCGCCGGTAGTCGTCGTCGTAGCAGCATCGTCGCCGCAGGCGGCAATGACCAGCGCAAACGCCAGCAGAAGTCCGAGCCACGTCAGGTTGCGACGTCGCCACAGATGCTTCAAAGCGCTTCCTCCTTGTCGTTCCATGTCATCGGGGCTCGCCGCCCCGGCCTCGCTCACGACAAGCGCACTACGAGAACCAGGGTGGTGATGGCGAACAGCACCCCCACGGACACCGTCACCCTGTCGAGGTTCCGCTCGACCAGAGTCGACCCCGTGAGGCCGCTCAGTGGTCCCATGCCCCCACCGAAAGCCTCGGCGAGGCCGCCCCCCCTGCCGGCATGCAGCAGGACGAGAGCGATGAGGGCCAGGGACAGGAGGACGTGGAAGCCGATGATGATGCCGTCTATCACAAGATCGAGTCCCTCCTAAGGCAGCGGCCTGCCAACAACGCAGGCCGCAGGGGCAAGTATGGACGCTGGGCGGCCCCTTGGCAAGTTTCGGCGGGGCCTCGCGACGCCCCGGTCAGCGGCCCCGCTGCGCCTGCGCGGCCACCGCCCGGGCGGCGGCGGCGGCCTTCTCCGGGTCCCCCAGGTAATAGCGCCGTTCCGCGGCCAGATCGGCGTCCAGTTCATAGACGAGGGGGATGCCGGTGGGGATGTTGAGGGTGGGGATCTCCTCGTTGGAGATCCCGTCGAGGTGCTTCACCAGGGCCCGCAGGCTGTTGCCGTGAGCAGACACCAGGACCCGCCGTCCCGCCCGCAGGGCGGGCACGATGAAGTCGTGCCAGAAGGGCAGCATCCGGGCTACCACGTCGGCCAGGCTCTCGGCAGCAGGCAGCAGGTCGGGGCTCAGATCGCGGTAGCGGGCATCGTGACGCGGGTGCCGGGGGTCGTCGCGGGACAGAGGGGGCGGGGGCACGTCGTAGGAGCGGCGCCACACCTGCACCTGCCGGTCGCCGTGGCGAGCCGCGGTCTCCGCCTTGTCGAGCCCCTGGAGGTCCCCGTAGTGCCGCTCGTTGAGCCGCCAGTGCCGCACCACCGGGAGCCACAGGCGGTCCATCGCCTCGAGGGTCAGATCCAGGGTCAGGATCGATCGCTTCAGGTACGAGGTGAAGGTCAGGTCGAAGTCGTAGCCTTCCTTGGCGAGCAGGCGGCCTGCCGCCGCCGCCTCGCGCTTGCCCCGCGGGCTGAGCCCCACGTCGGTCCACCCGGTGAAGCGGTTCTCGAGATTCCAGCGGCTCTCGCCGTGGCGGAGCAGCACCAGCTTGGTCGTCATGCCCGTCTCTCCTGTGTGACACCCCGACCGTAGCGAATCCGCGCCGCCGATCGCCGCGCCCCTCCGTCTGCCTGGCGGGCTTTCCTGCCCTGCCCGCGTCGCCTCAGATCCAGTAACGCACGAGGGAGGCGAACTTGTCGGGGTCCAGAGAGGCCCCGCCGACCAGGGCGCCGTCGATGTCGCGCTTGGCCATCAGCCCGGCGACGTTCCCCGGCGTCACCGACCCCCCATAGAGGATCCGGACCCGGTCGGCGGCGGCCTCTCCCCAGCCCTCGGCCACGCGGCGTCGCAGGAAGCCGATGGCCTCCGCCGCCTGCTCATCGCTGGCGGTGCGGCCGGTGCCGATGGCCCACACCGGCTCGTAGGCCACTACCAGATCCCCCACCGTGGCGGGGTCGAGTCCTTCCAGGGCGGCCTGCAGTTGCCCGCCGATGACTTCCTCGGTGATCTCCTGCTCCCGCTGCTCCAGCGTCTCCCCCACCGCCACGATCGGAGTCATATCGTGGGCCAGCACCGCCCGCAGCTTGCGCGCCACCGTGGCGTCGTCCTCGCCGAAGAGGTGGCGGCGTTCGGAGTGCCCCACGATGACGTACTTCACCCCGAGCCGGGCGAGCATCAGCGGCGACACCTCCCCGGTGAAAGCCCCCTGGGCCTCCCAGTGGACGTCCTGGGCGCCCAGCCGGATCCGTAGGTAGTCGCTCTCGATGACCGTCTGCACCGAGCGCAGGGCGGTGAAGGGGGGGCAAACCACGACCTCCACCCGGTCGTAGTCGCCGGGGTCGAGGCGGTAGCCGAGCTTCTGCACCATCTGGATGGCCTCCAGATGGGTCGCGTTCATCTTCCAGTTGCCGGCGATCAGGTCCTTACGCGCCATCGGCCCACCTCCCCAGCACTTCGAGCCCCGGCAGGGTGCCCGCTTCCAGCAGTTCCAGGCCGGCGCCGCCACCGGTGGAGAGGTGCGACACCGCCTCCTCCATGCCGAAGGCCCGCAGCGCCGCCACGCTGTCTCCCCCGCCGGCCACGCTGTAGCCCTTCGCCTCGGCGACCGCCGCGGCCACCGCCCGGGTCCCGGTGGCGAAGGCGGGCCATTCAAACACCCCCATGGGGCCGTTCCAGAAGAGGGTGCCCGCCTGCCGGATCACCCCGCCGAAGCGCTCCGCCGTCTCGGGTCCGATGTCGAGGCCCATGGTGCCCGACGGTATGGCCGTCGCCGGGGCCACCCGATGCGCGGCATCGGGGGTGAACCCGTCGGCCACCACCAGGTCCGACGGAAGCACCAGGCGCGAGCCGGCCGCCGACTCGAGGACGGCGCGCACCTCAGGCACCAGGTCGGCCTCCACCCGGGACTCCGCCACCTCGACCCCCCGGGCCGCCAGCAAAGTGAAGCACATGGCCCCGCCCACCAGCATGCCGTCCACCTTGGGCAGCAGCGCCCGGATGACTCCGAGCTTGTCCGACACCTTGGCCCCGCCCAGGATCACCACGAAAGGCCGCTCCGGCTCGTGCAGCAGACGATCGAAGGCCACAACCTCTTCGGCCAGCAGCCGCCCGGCGGCCGAGGGCAGCCTCTCGGCCACCCCCACAGTGGACGCGTGCGCCCGGTGGGCCGACCCGAAGGCGTCCAGCACGAACAGGTCGGCCAGATCGGCCAGGTCGGCCGACAGCGCCGCGTCGTTCTTCGTCTCGCCCGGAGCGAAGCGGGTGTTCTCGAGCACCACGACCTCGCCGGGGGCGGCCGCCGCCACCGCCGCTCGGGCTCCCTCCCCGGCGACATCGGGCGCGCTGCGGACCGGGAACCCGCCCAACTCCCCCAGTCGGGCGGCCACAGGTGCCATCGTGTACCGGGGGTCCGGGCCTTTCGGACGCCCCAGGTGGCTGCAGACCACCACCCGAGCGCCTGCCCGGCGCAGTTCGCCGATGGTGCGCAGCGAGGCGGTGATGCGGAAGTCGTCGCCGACGCGGCCCTCATCGAGGGGCACGTTGAGGTCGGCGCGCACCAGGACGGTGCGCCCCGACGCCTCGAGGTCGTCGATGGTGCGGAATCGGCTCACTTGGTCCTCCGGCTCATGCGCCCGGTCACGCTAGCCGCCGGAGGACGGCGCCCAGACGGGCAGCGTCGTGCCGGGGCCACTCGGCGGCGGCGTCGGCCAGGGCGGCACCCTCCAGGCGCGCCCCCAGCGCGATGATCTCCTCGCCCCCGCGAACGGCCTCCACCGCCGCCGGCACGCGGAACGGGGCGTCGTTCACCACCACGACGTCGGGAAACCTCATCCCGGTCGTCGCGCTCAGGGCCCGGACGTGGGCCGCCCCGTCCATCCCCAGCGTCTCCCCGTCCTGGGTGGTCAGGTTGGCCACATACACCAGGCGTCCCGGTGAGGCGTTCACCGCTGCCGCCATCCCCGGCACCACCAGAACCGCCGCCAGGGAGGTGAACAGGCTCCCCGGCCCGACGACCACCTGGTCGGCCTCCGCCAGGGCCTCGAGGGCAGTCGGGGAAGCAGGCACCCCCGCCGGCTCCACGCCCACCGCCTCGACCTCACCGCGGCTCAGGCTGACGGCCACCTGCCCGCGCACTTCGCGGCCGTCCACCCTCGCCCGCAGAGTCAGGGGCGCGTCGGCCGCCGGCACCACCCGCCCCCTCGCCCCGAGCAGGCGTCCCAGCACGCCCAGGGCCTTCTCCAGTCCGCCGTCCACCGCCAGAGCGGCCAGCAGGAGGTTCCCCAGGCAGTGGCCGGCCACGTCGCCGGAAGCGAAGCGGTGCGCCACCGCGGCCCGCCACGGGGAAGCCTCCGGGCTGAGGGCCAGCAGGGCCCGGCGGCAGTCCCCCGGTGGAGGGATCCCCAGCCCGGCCGCCAGGCGGCCGGAGGAGCCCCCATCGTCGGCGACGCTCACCACTGCGGTGATGGCCCCGGCGTAGCCCGCCGCGGCCGTCAGGGCCCGCGCGAGGCCGTGCCCCCCGCCCAAAGCCACCACTCGCGGTCCGTCCGGCGGCAGGCCGATTGCCTCCGCCCACGGCTCGGTGAGCAAGTCGATGGTGGTCAACGCTCCAGGTCCCGGTGCCGCACCGTCGCTTCCACGGCCTGCTCTCCCAACCACCGGCCCAGTTCCTCCGCCATCACCACCGAGCGGTGCCGGCCCCCGGTGCAGCCGACCCCGATGGTGAGGTAGGTCTTCCCCTCCGCCACGTAGCGCGGCAGGAGGAACTGCAGCAGCGCCTCGACCCGCTCCAGGAAGGCGGCGCTGTCGGGAAGGGCGAGCACATTCGCCCGCACCGCCTCGTCGTGCCCGGTCAGCGGCCGCAACGCGGGATCCCAGAATGGGTTGGGCAGGAACCGGACGTCGAAGAGGAGGTCCACCACCCGCGGTACCCCGTGCTTGAAACCGAAGGAGTTCACCGCCACCCGCAGCGGCCGGAGCGGCAGCTCCGACGAGAAGATGTCCGCCAACGCCCGCCGCAGGTCGGGGACGGTGCGCTCCGACGTGTCCACCACGACGTCGGCCCGGCCCCGCAGGTCCTGCAGCGCGGCCCGTTCGCGGGCGATCGACTCCCCGAGGGTGGCGGCCTCGACGGGGTGGGGCCGCCGGCTCTCCTCGAACCGCTTGATCAGCACCTCCTCGTCGGCGTCGAGGAACAGCACGGTGCTGGGGACCCCGTCGGCTTCCAGGCGAGCCAGCACCTCTTCGAGGTCGGCGAAGGAGAGCCCGCCGCGGGTATCCACCGCCACTGCCAGGCGGCGGCGCCGGGGGTCGCCGCCCAGATCGGCCTGCTTCACCGCCGGCGCGATCAGTGAGGCGGGGAGGTTGTCGATGACGAAGTAGCCCAGGTCCTCCAGGGCCTTGCCGGCCAGCGACCGGCCCGCCCCGGACATACCGGTGATCACCACCAGGCGCGCCCTCTCAGTCACCACGCCCCTCCCGGCGGTGAGCCGCCACCCCGGCGCCACTCGGCTCCCGGGGCGGCGCGCCCCGCAGCGCGGCGTGCACCGCTGCCGCCACCGCGGCCGGGACCACCCGGCTCAACTCCTCCACTCCTGCCTCCCGCATGCCGGCAAGCGAACCGAACCGGCGCAACAGTGCCCGGCGGCGAGCCGGGCCCACGCCCGGCACTCCATCGAGAGCCGAGTCCACCATACGCTTCCCGCGCAGCGTACGGTGGTAGCCCACGGCGAAGCGATGCGCCTCGTCGCGCACCTGCTGGAGCAGGTAGAGCGCCTCCGCGGTGCGCGGCAGCCGCCGGGGCTCGGCCCGGCCCGGCAGGTACACCTCCTCCATTCGCTTGGCCAAGCCCGCCACCGGTATGTCCAGTCCCAGGTCGGCCACCACCCTCGCCGCCCGGGACACCTGGCCGGCCCCGCCGTCCACCAGCAGCAGCGAGGGGGGGTAGGCGAAGCGGCCCCGTTCCTCCACGGGTTGCTCCCGCTCTTTCAGGTAGGCGGTCAGGCGCCGCCGCACCACCTCTTCGATGGCGGCGAAGTCGTCCGGGCCTGCCGTCCCCCGCACCCGGAAGCGCCGGTACTGGTCGCGCCGGGGGAGGCCGTCCTCCATTACGACCATGGAGCCGACGGTGTCCCTTCCCTGGATGGTCGAGACGTCGTAGCACTCGATGCGCAGCGGAGGGCCGGGCAGGTCGAGGGCCTCCTCCAGGCTGCGCAGGGCACGGGCCCGGGCGTTGTGGTCACCGTGCCGCTGCAGGCGGTGGCGGGCGAAGACCTCGGCGGCATTCGTCCCGGCGGTGGCCAGCAGCCGCCGTTTGGCTCCTCGCTGCGGCACCCGCAGCTCCACCCGCCCGCCCCGCCGCGTCGTGAGCCACTCCTCCCACACCGCGGCGTCGTCGGGCAGCACCGGGACCAGCACCAGGCGGGGCGGCGGGTCCTCGCCGTACACCTCCGCCAGGAGGCGGCCGACGAGTCCCGGCGGATCGGTCTCCTCGACCTTGTCCACCACCGCGGCCAGGCGCCCGGTGACCCGGCCGCGGCGCACGGTGAGCACCACCAGGGCCGCCTCCAGGTCGTCCTCCTCGATGGCCAGCAGGTCGAAGTCCTCCGGACGGAGGGTGGCCACCTCCTGGCGCGCCAGGGCCTTCTCCACCGCCGCCGCCTGGTCCCGGAGGCGGGCGGCCCGCTCGTATTCCATGGCCTCGGCCGCCGCCGCCATCTCGGCCTGCAGGCGGCCCAGCACCGCCTCACTGTCACCTCCCAGAAAGGCGGCCAGACCCTCGACGTGAGCGGCGTACTCCGCGGCGGTGACCTCGCCCACGCAGGGGCCGGAGCAGCGCTCGATGTGGAACAACAGGCACGGGCGCCCTTCGGCGCGGCAGCGCCGGAACCTGGCCTCGCTGCAGGTGCGCACCGGGAAGGTGCGCAGCAGCAGGTCCAGCGTCTGGCGAATGGCGTAGGCGTTGGCGTAGGGGCCGAAGTACTGGGTGTCGCGCCGCCGCCGGCCCCGCATCACCACCGCCCGGGGCCACTCCTCCCCCCGGGTGATCGCCAGGTAGGGATAGGACTTGTCGTCG